>Ga0209415_10002066_pt1 | contig 38066 bp, 35 predicted proteins | sample PeaSoiSIISIP2007_FD_187696 | JGI IMG/M metagenome (GOLD analysis project Ga0209415, IMG submission 187696) | Peat soil microbial communities from Weissenstadt, Germany - SII-SIP-2007 (SPAdes) (version 2) | ecosystem: Environmental > Terrestrial > Soil > Wetlands > Peat | place: Germany...
ACGCCTCGGATACGAGATCATCAAAAGCCAGCCAACCACCACCCCATGAGCGCCCATCAAAGAAGTTCCTCAAAAGCCCTGATACCCCAAGCCGGACCAACCGGGTCGGCGGGGGCCGCTAGGCTACCTCCCACGCCGCTGTGGCATATCCCGCGAAATCCAGCCTTACTCCCTCCCATTCGCACCTCAGGCGCCGATAAGAAAGCAGGAGATTAACAGGTGACTCAAGTCTCACCGAGGACGGTTCAAGCAAATGAAGATACCCCGTTCAGACACTAAATCCACTCCTGGATTGAATCACTTGGCGGGCATGAGTCCTGCCAGAACGGGTTCGGCTTCGAAACCGCCCTCTGGGCAAGCGGCGGCAATCGATCAGGTGCAACTTTCCAGCCTCAGCAGTTATCTTGCCTCAGCGGTGGATGGCTCTCCGGCACACGTGGCAAAGATCGGCGAATTGCAAGGCGCTGTTTCTAGCGGGCAGTATCAGGTAGACGCTTATGTGGTGAGCGGAAGCATCATTCAGCACAATATCGAGTTCGGTGGCGCCGGGTACCTGAGTATCTAGGGAAGAGATGATGTCGAACGGGACCCAAGAGATCGCGCGAGTTCGCCAGGCCCGGTGCATTCTCGAACGGATGCGCGGGCGGCTGCTGCGCCCCACCTTCGACTCGTTGCAGTCGAGCGCCGCAGATCTGAACCTGGCGGTGGAATGTCTCCGGCAACTCGATGTCAGTTTGCGATCACCCATCTGGCAAGCATTGACCCGGCAAAGGATCGAGACCGAAGTTGTGTCGCTGCGCCGTGCGATTCAATCGGTGGAGGAATTGCTCCGGAACGCAGGAAAGTTCTATGCGGGTTTGGCGCGTTTGATGGAGCCCGACGCAGCACCAGCCAACTATACGGCAGCGGGTGCCAGCGGCGCGCCGGTCCATGTCGATTTCGGCCGTCATGATGCCGCGCCAAAAAGCGTGATGGTGCACGGGTAGCTCGTATGGGTAATCTCTCAGTAACTCTCATCAATGCTGCCAATGCGCTGGAAGTCTATTCCGACGCGCTGGCTGTAGTTCAAAACAACGTCACCAACGCCAATACTCCGGGATATGCGAGGCAGGTGGCGACCCTCGTAGCTCAACCGTTCGATCTAACAAACGGGGAATCCGGGGGCGTGGGCTTAGGAACTACCCAAAGCTCGCGCGACCAGTTCGCCGAGCAGTCCGTGCGCGAACAGCAAACCGCCTCCGGATACGATCAACAACAAGTTTCCGACCTCAGCACAGCGCAGAACTATTTCAGTGTGTCGGCCAGCTCTGGCATCGCCCCCGACCTCAGCGCTCTCTTTGCAAGCTTCTCCGCATTGAGCGTTACCCCTAATGACACGGTAGCGCGCCAGACGGTGTTGAACGACGCGACCACGGTAGCGCAGGATTTCAACGATACCGCTAACGGTTTGCTCACCCAGGCCAACGGTATGCAGCAGGCCACCAGCAGCACAATCGACAGCATCAACCAGCTTGCGGCAACCATTGCACAACTTAATTCGCAACACTCGGTTGACTTCACTGGGGCAGTGGACGCGGGTGTGGACGCCCAGCTGAACTCCTCGCTCGAACAACTGTCGCAGCTGGTGAACATCTCCGTGCTGCAACAGCCAAACGGATTCGTATCCGTTTACGCGGGCGGCCAAACGCCGCTAGTGATGGGAGATCAAGCGTACGCGATCCAAGGCGATTTTTCGACCACACAGACCGCCATCCTCAGCAGTTCTGGCAGCGATATTACCTCGCAGATCACAGGCGGGCAGTTGGGCGCCCAACTGGATGACAACAACAACGTTCTGCCATCTTACGTAAGCAGCCTGAACAGCTTGGCCCAATCCCTGGCGGATCAAGTCAACAACAAATTCAACAACGGGATCGATCAAAACGGCGCGTCGCCCACCACCGATCTTTTCTCCTACGATGCCACCACGGGCGCCGCCCTCACCCTCGCCGTGAACCCGCTCACGCCCGATCAGATCGCCGCGGCTCTCCCAGGCGCTCCCGGCGGAAACGGCAACGCTTTGGCGCTGGCCGCGCTCGCCAACGCCCCGGTTGCCAACGGCTACACCTTCGCTCAAGCCTACGGCAATCTGGGCGGCCAGGTGGGAACCGATCTTTCAACGGCACAGAACAACGTCACCACCGATCAATCTCTTTTGAGCCAGGCACAAACTTTGCGCGAACAGACCTCCGGTGTGTCGCTCGATCAGGAGGCCGAAAATATGCTGGAGTACAACCGCTCCTTCGATGCTATTTCCAAGATGGTGGGCGTGTTGAGCGCTCTGAGCCTGGATATCGTCAACCTACTGCCGCCGGTCAGCAGTTCGTAGCAGCCGTGCCGAAAGGATTTCCATGATCAGTGCCCTGAGTGTTTCATCGCAGAACTTCCTAGCCGGGCTGAATCAGATTCAGCAAAGGCTGCAAACTGCCCAGACGCAGCTCACCACCGGACTGAAGATTAACAACGTCTCCGATGCCCCCGACGAGATCGCCGCCCTCTGGCAACTGCGTTCGGAGAACGATCAGGTCCAGCAGATCGACACCAATCTCGGGCAGGTGGCAACCGAAGTGAACACAGGGCAAACCGCCCTGCAATCCGCCGTCACACTCGTCGAACAGGCTGAGACTTACGGTGCACAGGGGGCGAGTGACACATCGAGTGCAACCACTCGCACTGAGTTGGCGAACCAAATGGGCTCGATCCTTCAGCAGTTGGTTTCCACCGCCAATACCACCGTTGAGGGGCGTTACATTTTCTCCGGCGACAGCGATCAGACGGCGCCCTACTCCATTGATCTGACGCAGAGTAGTCCGGTCAGTGCGTATCAGGGCTCGGCCTCAACGCGCCAAATCCAAGGTGCCGATGGCACATCATTCCCGGTGGCCCTCACCGCACAGCAGATCTTCGACAGCTCCGACGCACAAACCAACGTTTTCACGTCGATCACCAGCCTGATGCAGGGGCTGCAAAATAACGACGACACTGCGATCAACGCTGCGATAAGCAGCGTTCAGAGCTCGGACACTTACCTCAACCAGCAATTGGCATTTTATGGAACTGTTCAGGACCGCGTGGCGGGCGCGCAAAGCTTCGGTCAAAATTACTCGACCCAGCTGCAGACGCAATTGAGCGGAGTGCAGGACGCCGATGAGGCCGGGGCGATTACGAATATGACCCAGGCGCAAACCCAACTGCAAGCCGCGCTGCAATCGCGTGCACAACTCCCCAAGACGACGCTCTTCGATTTTCTGGCTTGACGGTTTCCCGCGGCTAGTAATGAAACGACGACGAGATCACGCGGTTGGATGAATCCACCAGCGCCTGCGCGCTAAACGGAAACCGCCAATCCCGCACTTCGACATTGTTTGCGCCCTCCGGGTTGTCCAATCGAGTGGCCGACCACAGCGGGTATTGCGCAAACCGCAAGAACACCGCCACCGCCGGGGTCTGGCGAGCTGCTTGCAATGCCGGACTGGGCGCCGGCTTGTATAGGATTTTGCCCCCCGTGGGATCGAATTCTTTCGTCACGTCGAGGGCGAAGTGCATCACAAATTCCGGGCGCTCAATCCAGCCTTGCCACTCGAACGGGCTCACCCCCCGGGCCGGAAACGCCGCCGCGCGAATCGGCGGACCGTCCCGGTAAACGCGCGAGTTCAGAATCTCGACGGCCCGCTGGTGGGACAGGAATCGGCCGAAATCATAGATCAGAAAAAACGAGAGCGCAAACACCGCCAAGCCTCGCCCGGTCCCCGGTTTGGCCCCAATCTCTCCGCTCACCAGCTTTCCCAGCATCGGACCCAGGCAGCCTAGCAGCAGAACCGCCCAGATGTTCGGATCGAAAAGACTAATCAGGTCCAAATGAAACCACCCCGACGAGAAGGGTAAGAGCAGGCGAATCCCGTAGGCGTTGGTCCAATCCAGCAGCAGATGGCTGGCGACTCCGATCACCGAAAGGGCCCACGCTACAGCCCAGCCTCGCATCGTCCTCCCGATCGCACAAACCACCAGCACCGGTAGCAGCGCCATCACGGGCAAGGCGGCGATGGAGTGCGTTATTCCGCGATGCTGCTCGAAATAATACAGCCAGCCGCGCGAGAGCGCGACAATATCAATGTCCGGAGCATTCGCAGACAGGACGAGTACCAGAGTGGCCTTCGGATACCAGCGGTTTAAGCCCGCGCGGCTCAGCATTAAGCCGGTTAGCGAGTGGGTAAGGTTGTCCATGCTGCGTCCTCAACGCCGGCAGGCCGTCGGGCGCGATACTTGGGTGGTACCAGGAGAGTCAATGCGTCGGGAACAATCTCCACGCGCGCGGGCGCTAAGCCTGCGTACTCGCCGTCAACCTGAAGATGGATCTTCGAGTCCTCGGGCGCTAGAAATACCGCCTGGCGCGTTCGCAAAATGGTGATCCCGGGCATGGTGTGCTGCTGGCGAACAACTACGGCGAGCATGTATTTCAGAAAGCCGACCGAATCCTCGCCTTCGAATAAGACCATCTCGAACTCGTCGTCCAACAGTGAAATTGTGGGCGCAATCTCCAGATCGCCGCCATAGTTGCGGACCCGGCTCACCAGCGCAAAGCTGGCGCGGTACTCGCGTCCGTCGGCCTGCACGATAAACTCGGGAATGCGGCGGCCGAGCTTCGAGAATCCGCCAATCCAATAAGCGATCTTTCCGACGGCCTCCTTCATTCGCGGGTCCAAGTGGTAAACGATATCGGCATCCAAACCCGCGCCTGCCATCAGGAGGAAATGGCGCCGCAGGTCACCGTTCAAACTCGATATCAGCCCCAGTGCCACGCGCTCCTTCACCGAACTGGCGAGAGTCGCAGCCGCGCGTTCCATCGTCCTACCGATCCCCAGTTCGTTCGCGAGCACGTTCGCGGTGCCGGCGGGAAGAATGCCCAAAGGAACATTCGAATGGACCATTCCGTTGATGGCTTCGTTGATGGTTCCGTCGCCGCCGGCCACCAGAATCAGGTCTGCTCCGCGATCAACGGCGGAACGCGCAATCTGGCCTGCGTGCCCCGGTCCGCTAGTGGCAATCGAATCGACAGTAATCCCGCGCGCGTCCAGCAACTCGATGGATCGTTGAAGCGCATGGCTTCGCCGTCTGAGTGCACCCGCGTAAGGATTATAGATAAGTACTGTCTGGCGGTAGGTCTCGATAGCACCCTAATTATAGTCGATGTGTGCAACCGAATTGTATTGTGCGTTCCCGATTTTCCGTGTCGGCGAACGTGGGTTGCTTGCTCTATTGCAGTAGACTTGGTACGGAAGCGGAACCGCGTCTGAGGAAACTCATCCAATCCAAGATCATCCCCACCCTGGTGTCCTGGGGACCCGGCGGCGTTTTCTTGTTAGCTGTAGCGGACTCCACTGGAATTCCGATGATCGGGGGTGTGGATGCGGTGATCGTTTTGATCGCCGTGGTGAGCCGCTCGCAAGCCTATCTGGCCGCGGCCACCGCGATCGCCGGTTCCTTGATTGGGAGCTTGATCCTGTTTCTGATCGCGCGCAAAGGCGGCGAAGAATACCATCGCCGTCACACCGCCAGCGCCCGAGGGAACCAATTGCGCGCCTGGTTTCATGAATACGGGCTATTGACCGTCTTCGTGCCGGCGTTCGTTCCGGTTATCCCGCTGCCGCTCAAGATCTTTATCATTTCCGCGGGCGCCTTGGAGGAAAGTCCTGTAACGTTCGCCCTGGTGCTGCTGGCTGCGCGGATTCCCCGCTACTTGTTCCTGGCGTGGCTTGGCTCGCGGCTCGGCGGGGACACTCTTCCCTATTTACGCCAGCACGTTTGGGAACTGATTCTGCTCGCTTCTGCTCTTTTTGTCGTTCTCTACTTCGTAGTGCGTTTTGTACACGATCATCGACTTACTAAGTCAAACTCGTCATTGCACCCTACTGGCCCAAAGTGAAACTCACTTGGATCGGCGCAATCACTTCCACGGGATTGCCATTCAGCAAGGTCGGTTTGTAAACCCATTGCTGGACGGCTTCCAGGGCGGCCCGCGCCAGGATGGGGTGACCGCTGACGACTTCGAGGTTCCGGATGGCGCCGTCCTTGTCAATGGTGCCAATCAATCGAACTATGCCCGAGATCCGGGCTGCTTTCGCGAGGGGGGGATATAGCGGAGTCACCTTACGCAGGAGCTTCGCCATTTGGACATCGCCTCCGACCTTAAGGGGCGCCGACGGGGGCTTCTGCGCCTCTATTGGGGGCTTGGGTGGAGGGGGCGCGACGACATTCGGAAGGAAGGTGCCCAGCATGTCCGTGCGGCCGCCAACGCCTATACCCAAACCCAGTGTCGGCGGCGCGTCAGGTGTGAATTCGCCGGTGGTCGCCTGCACGGGCCGGGGATTCGTCCCGGCATAAAAGCGGAATATGGGGCGCGGTGCGACTGAGGGCGTTGCGCTAGTGGCGCCTGAAGAATGTTTCGCTGGCAGATCAACCGGCGGCGCCGACGGCGGCGGTCCAACCAATACGTCTCTCCAATGAACCGCCGGTAAGTGGTCGCGATAAAACAGCGGAATTAGCAGCGCCATGCTAACAACGAGTAACTCGGCACCGAGCGACGCGAGGAAATTCCACGACCGCTTGGCATCTCGATTGAGAAGCAACGATTGTTCAAACACGTTTCTATAGACACCAAGACTCACTGCAAGTTCCCGAGGACCCTTAGCAGCTAGCTCCAGCCCGTCCCTTCCTGCCGATTTGTCGGCCAGCGCCGCTATTTCGGCAACCAGGGTTCGACACTGCTGCTCAATTCCCTGAAAACGCAAGCGGAAACAATGGCCCACGATCTGCCTCTAAGGAAGGAGGCAGGAGCAATGCTACGGATCACGATGCACGCGAGCCCCGAGGCTCTGACTTTCCTGGTGGAAGGCAAATTGGTCGGCGAGTGGGCCAAGGAATTGGAGCAGTGCTGGAAGCAGACCGCCCCTGTTCGCGGCCGCCGTGCAATGATCGTCGACCTCGCGGAAACGCAGTTTATCGACCAGGAAGGCCGGCGTGTTCTGGCGAACCTGTTCGGCGAGGGCGCATGCTTTCGCACCGCTTGCCCGATGACGGAGTCGATCGTGTCGGAGATCACTGGGAAGTCGGAGCTTACCGGTAAGCCAAAGCCGGCCGGGAAATCGAGCTGCCCATTGCGAGGCGCGATCCTTCCACCTATTCTCTTGATGCTCGTCGCCATAGGCGTTAAGGGCGCCCAACCTTCTACGCCAGCCGCGCCGTTACGCCTGACTTTGCGCGATGCGGTGGAAATGGCACTAAAGCAGAATCCTCAGGTGCAGATCGCGAATCTAAACATAGCAATGACCCAGGAGAACCAGATTGTGGCGCGTTCCGCTCTGCTGCCGCAGGCCAATCTCGCTGTGTCGGAAGCAGTACAGCGCGAGAACCTGGAAGCGTTCCTAGGGACGAGCGTTCGCGGTTTTCCCGAACACTCCGGGCCGTTTTGGCTATTCCAGGGCGGCCCCAACGGCTCGGTGCCGTTGTTCGATTTGGTGGCGTGGCATCGCTGGCGGCAATCTAAGGAAACTACTACCGGCGCGCGCGCTGAAGAACTGACGGCCCGCGAGCAGAACGTGCAATTGGTGGTATCGCAATATTTAGGAAGTCTGCGGGCCTCCGCCGACGTGAGCGCCGCCCAATCGCGCGTAGACTTGGCCAAGGCGCTTTTCGATCAAGCCAGCGACCTTCAGAAGAACGGCGTCGGCACTGGCATCGATACGCTCCGCGCCAACGTGCAATACCGGAATGAGCAGCAGCGGCTGATCGAGTCGCAAACTACGCTCGCCACCTCACTCTACGGACTGGCCCGCTTGCTGAATGTCGATCCGCACCAAGTGATCGAGCTCGCTGATGTGTCTGAGTTCTTTCACACGCCCGCTTTCTCGGCTGATGAGACCATGGAGCGTGCTTTTGTCGAGAGGCCTGAAATGAAGGCTCTCGCCTCCGAGATCCGCTCCGCCGAACTGGAGAAGAAAGCCGCGCAGGACGCGCGAGTGCCGCGCCTGGCGCTGAACGGTTCGTGGAGCGAAGAAGGGCTTTCGCCGGGTAGCGCGATACCGGCCTATAACTTCACAGTCGGTTTTGAGATCCCGTTGTACACCGGCGGCCGGATTCGTGCCGAGGTGGCCACCGCGGACCTCAATCTGCGAAAGTTGGCCCAGCAGCAGACCGACCTGCGCAATCAGATCGCGCAAGAAGTGAAGACCGCGACGGCCCAACTGGACGCCGCCAAGAGCGAAGTAGACGTTGCGAACTTGGGGATCGACCTGGCCCGCGAGGAAGTAACACAAGCGCGCGACCGTTTCCAGGCCGGCGTCGCCAATAACATTGAAGTGATTACCGCGCAGGACGAATTGGCCCGCGCCAACGACAATCAAATTGTAGCCCTGTATCGCTATAACCAGGCGCGCGCTGATCTGGCACACGCTACCGGACAAATGGAATCTTTGTACGCGAAGTGAAGGGGACGGAGAATGGAATCAAGCACTGTGGATCACGACAAAGAGCTGCGAACGGCGCCAGGGGAACTGGGTAACGCCGAGCCTCGCATCACCGAGGCACGATTGCCTCCGCGCCCGAAACGTTCCTCGCGAAAATTCGCCATCTTCGGGGCGTTCGTGGTGCTGGCCGGGATTGGCGTCTATCTGTGGGTCCATTCTTTGAATCGCGTTTCTACCGATGACGCGCAAGTGGATGGGCACATCATCCCCATTTCTCCCAAGATCTATGGCAAGGTCCTCGAAGTTCTGGTGAACGACAATCAGCCGGTGAAGCAGGGGCAAGCGCTGGTGCGCATCGATCCACAGGATTACCAGGCGAAGGTGGACCAGGCGCAGGCTGCAGTGGCTGTAGCCGAAAGCCAGGCCGTGGGTGCGAATGCCGGCGTGCCCCTCACTCGCGGCATGACCAGCAGCGGCGTCACGGCGGCCGAAGCCCAGTTGGTCGCTGCGCAAGCGGATTACGATCAGGCGCAGGTGGAAGCCGAGCGAGCCGCCACCGCCGACATCGCAGTGGCACGCGCCAACGTGGAAACCGCGCAGGCCACCGCGGATCACGCGCAAGCCGATCTGAATCGCATGAAGACGCTGGTCGACAAGGAGGAGATCTCGCGCCTGGAGTACGATTCTTACGCGTCGACCACACGAGTGGCCCTCAGTCAACTCCAAGCAGCCAGGGACAAGCTCGCCGCTGTAATCAAGGATGCCGAGACAAAAAAGGCCGCGCTGATGTCCGCGCAAGCCCGAATCGCGCAAGCGCAGGCCGCGATCCTGCAGGCGAAAGCTACAGAAAAACAAGTGCCGGTGCGGGTGGCGGATGCGTCCTCCGCTGTGGCGAGCATAGCTCAAGCGCACGCCAACCTGGAAGCGGCCAAACTGGACCTCAGCTATTCGACGATTGTTGCGCCCATGGATGGCGTGGTGACGAAGAAGAGCGTCGAAGTGGGCCAGGTGGTCCAGCAAGGCCAGGGCCTATTGACGCTAGTGCCGCTTCAGGACGTGTGGGTAACCGCCAACTTCAAGGAGACGCAACTGGCTGATGTTCGAAATGGCCAGAAGGCGGAAGTGAAAGCTGACTTGAGCGGCAAAACTTATCCTGGCCGCGTCGATTCGATCGCTGCGGCCACCGGCACGCGCATGAGCTTGTTGCCGCCGGAGAACGCCACCGGCAACTACGTCAAAGTGGTCCAAAGGATCCCGGTGAAGATCGTGCTCGATCCGATTCCAGGCGGCAATCAAGTGCTGCGACCAGGGATGAACATCGAAGCGACGATTTTCACTAAGTAGCAATTTTTATCAAAAAGCTTTCCGCCGGGGCGGAGCATTATGCCGACTACGCTACAAACCGAAGTGGTGGACTTGCGCATTCCCGCGCGCCCGGTCATCAATCCCTGGTTCATCGCCGGAACGGTGATGCTGGCCACGTTCATGGAGGTGTTGGACACCAGCGTGGCTAACGTGGCATTACCGCACATCGCAGGCAGCCTGTCATCGAGTGTCGACGAAGCCACCTGGGTGCTGACTGCGTACCTGGTTGCCAACGCGGTTGTGCTTCCGCTCAGCGGCTGGTTCTCCACGCTCTTCGGTCGCAAGCGGTTTTACATGGCGTGCGTGCTGCTGTTCACGGCCAGCTCCGCGATGTGCGGTCTGGCGCCGAGCCTCCCCATGTTGATCCTGTTCCGTGTGCTGCAAGGCTTGGGCGGCGGCGCGCTGCAGCCCGTCTCGCAGGCCATCCTGCGCGAAACTTTCCCGCCCGAAAAGCAGGGCATTGCGATGGCGATGTATGGCATGGGTGTGGTGTTCGCTCCCGTGGTGGGCCCGACGCTGGGCGGCTGGATCACCGACAACTACACCTGGCGCTGGATCTTCCTGATCAACATTCCGGTCGGCATTTGTTCTTTGCTGCTGACCTCGCTGCTGATTTTCGATCCGCCCTATTTGTTCCGCAAGACGCTGCGCGACGGCCTGAAGATTGACTATATCGGCCTGGGGCTGCTGGCCACCGGGCTCGGCTCACTGGAAATTATGCTGGACGAAGGCCAACGCAACGATTGGTTCTCATCGCACGGGATCGTCGCGGCCGCGGTCATCGCCGCCATCGGATTGATCGGCGTGGTGCTGTGGGAACTGCGGCAGAAAGAACCAGTGGTGGATTTTCGCCTTCTGAAGGAGCGCACGTTCGCCATTTCCACCGCCAGCATGTTCGTTCTCGGCTTCGTGCTTTATGGCAGCACCATGGCGCTGCCCTTATTTCTGCAAACGTTGCTTGGCTACACGGCCATGCAAAGCGGCTTGGCGCTATCCCCCGGCGGACTCATGATCATGATTATGATGCCGATCGTCGGCATTCTGCTTTCGAAGGTCCAAGCCCGCTGGCTCATCGTTTTTGGCCTGATCTCATCCTCGCTGGGCTTGTTCGAAATGTCGCACTGGAATACGCAGATCAACTTCGGACACGCCGTGAGCGCGCGCGTGGTGCAAAGCTTCGGTCTGGCGTTCCTGTTCGTCCCCATCAACACCGTCGCGTTTTCTTTCGTCGCCAGAGCGAAGACCGGCTACGCCACCGGCTTGATCAACCTGGCCCGCAACATCGGGGGCAGCAGCGGCATCGCGATTTGCACCACGCTGATCGCGCGGCGCGAACAATTCCATCAGCAGCGGCTCGTGGAGCATCTTTCGCCGCTCGATCTTCGATATCAATCGGCGCTGGCCGGCGCCAAGCAATTGTTTATCACCAACGGATCGGACCCCTCGCAGGCCGCCGCGCAAGCCCATGGGATGATCTACAACATGGTGCAGCAACAAGCCGCGATGCTGTCGTTCAATGAGGTTTTTTGGTTCTTAGGGGTCGCGTTTCTGGCGGTCATCCCATTGATGTTCTTGATGAAGAGAACCGGCTTGGTTCAGGGAGCGGTGGTAGCCGAATAAAAGCCCTCGAATAAAAAAAGCGCCCGGTTCAGGCGCCCGCGACGTAGTCCGTAATTTGTACCGGTCTCTAGATGGTGTCTTTAGAAAGTGACCCCAGGCAGGACCTGGGTGCCTTCGATGCCCGTCTTGATAGTCACCCGTGGTGGCGTTGGACTTCTCGATCGGCTTTTGGCCCACGCTGACTGCTTGGAAGTTCATGCCAAAAATGGGCGGCTGCGGTTGTTGAAATAGCATTCAGTTTAGATCCTTCGGACGGATACCAACAGGGCATGTTTTCTACCCGTTGACAACTCGGTGAATTCTCGGTTACGGGTAGCGGTGACAGAAGAACGACACACGACTGCGTGCGTGCCGCTACATGTTTATTTTATTTTATTTTTTCGTCTTTTTCGACTTTGCCGTCGCGGACGTGAATCACCCGGCGAGCCCGATTGGCGATGTCGGCCTCGTGCGTCACCAGGACAATTGTGTTCCCCTGTTGCCAGAGCCGTTCGAACAAGAGCATGATCTCGTTGCCGGTGGCGGTGTCCAGTGCGCCGGTCGGCTCGTCGGCGAGCAGGATGGACGGATTATTCACCAAGGCCCGCGCCACCGCCACGCGCTGCCTCTGGCCACCCGACAGTTCATTGGGCCGATGATTCATGCGCGATTCAAGATCCACGGAGCGTAACGCCGCTTTGGCGCGCTCGGCTCGCTCCTGCTTGGGGACGCCGGCGTAAATCAGCGGCAGCTCCACGTTCTGCAGCCCGGAAGCGCGCGCCAGCAGGTTGAAGGTCTGGAACACGAATCCGATTTCCTTGTTGCGGATGTGCGCCAGTTCATCGTCCTGCATGTCGCTGACTAAGTTGCCGTTGAGATAATACAATCCGCGGGTGGGCGAATCCAGGCACCCGATCAGATTCATCAGCGTCGACTTTCCAGACCCCGAAGGCCCCATGATGGCGACATACTCGCCGCGCCGGATCTCGATGTCGACACCGGAAACGGCGTGGATCTCCTGGTCGCCCATCACGTACGTCTTCCACAGATCGTAAGTGCGGATGACGATGCCTTCGCGCTTTAAGCTTTCGCCGCGATCCACCAGGTTTTGCGTCGCAGTGGCCATGCGCTAGCTTTCCGACTGCGCGGCCGTACTCACTGTGTTATTGATCTTGACCCTGGCGAAGTTCCGTAGCGTACGAATTACTTTGTAAGTGCCGGTAATGATCTGGTCGCCTTCCTTTAACCCGCTCACCACTTCGATATCCGTCGCGCCCGTGATCCCGGTGGTCACCGGCTGGAATTCCGCCTTGCCATTTCTCACTACAAAGACGCCCTGCAGCTCCTGCTTCTTCGCCTTCGCGGTGACGGGATCGCTGGAGGCCTCTACGCTACCACTTTTTTTCACCGGATCGAGATCGCCTTTCTTACGTACCGTCAGCGCCTGGATCGGAATCGTCATCACCTGCTGTTTGGTGGCCGTCGTGATTTTACCAGTACAAGAGAGTCCGGGCCGGATTTCGTCCGGCGGATCGTCCAACGCCACCACGACTTTGAAGTCCTTGGCTTCCTGGTCGGACGTATTGCTTTGCGACGCAGCCACGCCGCTGGATCGCAGAATCGCCGTGTTGCCGATTTCGGTCACGTGGCCGTGGAAAGTACGGTTAGGCATGGCGTCGATGGTCACCTCGGCCGCTTGGTCCAGCCTCACGCTCACGATGTCGGTCTCGTCCACTTTCACTTCGGCCGTGATCAGCGACATGTCCGCGATGGTCATGATGGTGCTGGCTGCCGAGTTCTGCACGCCCGGCACCACGGTCTCGCCGGTGCGAACCGGCAAATTGGTCACGATGCCATCGATGGGCGAAGTGACGTAATACTGCGAGAGGATGTCCTTGTAACGATCCAAGCCCGCCTGGAATTGCGCAATCCTTTTCTGGGCGGAAGCAAGCTGCTGGCGTGCCTGGGACTCTTGCGATTTGGCTTGGGCCAGCCGCGCCTCGGCCTCGGCCATCGCGGCAACTGCGGTATCGTATTCGGCCTTCTTCTGATCGAAGTCCTGCCTTGCGAGGAGCTTTTCCTTGTACAATTCCGTGGCGCGGTCATAATTAGCTTTGGTGCGGTCCAATTCCGCTCGGTTTTTCTCCAAGGTCGCCTGCGCAGTCTTAATGCCGTCTCCCTGGGATTTTAATGCCGCTTCCGACGCCGCAGAGTCGGCCAGCGCGGTCGCGATGCTCGCGTTCTGCCCCACGACGTCCGCGTTCGCCTGCACCGACTGCATCTTAGCGACCACTTGGCCCTTCCGAACGCGGTCGCCTTCCTTCACCATAATTTCGGTGATCGGCGCCGGGCCGAGCGTATTTGCGCCGAGGTTGATGTAGTTCTTGGGTTTGATTTCGCCAGAGGCGGTGACCGTAGCCACCAAGTCTTGCTGAACGACGCGGTTTGTCTGGACTTCCACAATGCCGCGCTGGTTGTACTTGATGCTCGCGAAGACACCGCCGGTTACCAGCACAACCAAGCCGATCGTCAGCAGAATTTTAGAGTTTGTCTTCACTTGGGATGGATCTCCCCAGCAAGTTTAGACGCAAGGATCGAATGTTTTGTTCGATTGAATTTCATTTTATCATGCGCCACCGGAAGGGGCGCGCATGGAAGCTCACGCACGCCGGAAGTCCGCGTGATGCAAGCTTCGATCACGCTTTCGGATGCGCCTTGTCATACACCGCCATCAGATCGGCGAGCGACACCTGCGTGTACTTCTGGGTGGTGGAGAGCCGGGCATGCCCGAGCAATTCCTGGATCGCTCGAAGGTCGGCGCCGTCGCTCAGCAGGTGCGTGGCATAGGCGTGCCGCAAGCTATGCGGATGGATGGAGGAATCGCCGGTGATCATTTGGGCGTAGAACTTCACAATGCCGCGCGCGCCGCGATCGGTCAGACGGACGCCGCGATGGTTCAGGAACAAGGCTTGCCGGCTCCCGCGATCGGGCTGCTTCACATCCACTTTGCGCCGCAGGGCGAGGTAGCGCTCCAGCGCCGCCGACGCTTTGCCGGCGTAGGGGACCTGCCGTTCCTTCTTGCCCTTGCCGCGCACACGAATCCAGCGTTCGCTGAAGTCGAAATCGTCCAGGTTCAAGCCAACCAGCTCGCTGATCCGCAGCCCGCAACCGTAGAGCAATTCAAAGATCGCCAGATCCCTCGCCGGATGGGGCCGTTCGAATTTGTCGGCTGCCGGAGCGACACCATCCACCAGTGCGTTGGTTTGCTCGGCTGTCATCACCGCCGGAAGTGTTTTGGGAGCCTTGGGTGTGCGCACCATGCGCGCCACGTTTATTTCGAGGAGACCTTCGCGTAACAGGAACTTGAAGAACGATCGTACGGTCGCCAATTTCCGGCGCATGCTCACCGCCGTGAGCCGTTGCTCATATAAATGTCCCAACCATTCTCGAATCGCCAGCGAATCGATCTCCTCGACGGTGGGTTTTGGCTGGCCTGGGCCGGGTTTTGTCTCGCCGGGGATGGTGAAATAAACGAGAAACTGATCCAGATCCGACGCGTAATTCCGAACCGTATGCTCGGACGCGTTCTGGCGGCGCAGTTCGGCCAAAAACAACTCGATTTGGCCGGCGAGTTCAGGCATAGGACGGATCATTCACGGACGCGCGGTATTCGTCCAACTTCTCAAGCGCCCGCCGGCAGACTTCGGCATGGCGCGCTTTTTTGTCATGGCGATAGCGGAGCCGCGTGGCTTCCTCCAACGCGGGCAGCAAATCGAACGTGATGTTCGCCGGCTGGTAGTTGCGCGCGTCGGCGCCTGAAACATACGCACATAGCGATCCGATCGCGGTCTCGCGAGGGAACGCTCGAACTCCCAAGCCCGCTGCCAGCTCCACGGCGTTTCGTCCGGCAACCAAGCCGGTAGCGATCGATTCCACGTAGCCCTCCACGCCCGAAATTTGTCCGGCGAAGAATATGCCTGGATGGCTTCGCAACTGGAGCGTCGAAGTCAGCAGCGCGGGACTATTGATATAAGTATTGCGGTGAATCTGCCCAAAACGCAGAAACTCGGCGCGCTCCAGGCCCGGAATCATGCGAAATATGCGCGTCTGTTCGGGGAAACGCATATGATTTTGGAAGCCGACCAGGTTATAGCTGTCCGCCCGCAAGTTCTCCTGCCGCAATTGCACTACTGCAAACGGGCGGCGCCCGGTGCGGGGATCGGTCAGCCCCATCGGCTTCATCGGACCGAATCGCAGGGTCTCGCGCCCGCGCCGCGCGAGTTCTTCAATGGGTAGGCAAGCTTCAAAGAAGCGCGCGTTGCCGGTGGGCGCATTGGCGGCGAAATTGTCCTCTGGGATGTGCGCCGGAACAGCCTCGGCCGCCAAGATCGCATCGACAAATCGCTCGTACTGTTCGCGATCGAATGGGCAATTCAGGTAATCGTCGCTGCCGTCGATGGACTTGCCGTAACGCGACGCGCGAAACGCGACACAAAGATCGATCGAGTCCGCTTCCACGATCGGGCTGATCGAGTCGTAAAAGAACAGCCGCTCGGCGCCGGTCAGCCTTCCGATGTCCTCGGCTAGTGCGCCGCTGGTGAGCGGCCCAGTTGCAATAATCGTGATCGAGTCTTCGGCGATCGAGGTCGCCTCTTCGCGGCGCAATTCGATGCGCGGATTCTCTTTAATAGCCCTCGAAACCTCCTGGGCGAAAATCTCGCGATCAACGGTGAGCGCGTGTCCGCCCGGGACGCGAGCCTGCTGAGCCGCGCGCAACAGCAATGAGTCAAGCTTACGAAGCTCTTCCTTCAGGAGCCATGGCGCTGTGTTTTCCGATTCGCTCTTGAGCGAATTGCTGCAAACCAGCTCCGCCAGCCGATCCGTTTTATGCGCGGGTGTCGCCCGTACCGGCCGCATTTCCGACAACACGCAATCGTGCCCGGCGCGCGCAATTTGCCAAGCGGCCTCGCAGCCCGCCAAACCGCCGCCGAAAACGTGAATCGGACTCACTGAACTCAGGATACAGTGTGGAGTGGTTATCCTGGCGATATATGAACCTTGCATTTATCGGCTTGGGCAGAATGGGCGCAGGCATGGCGCGCAACTTGCTTCGCACCGGCCACAAGTTGGCGGTCTACAATCGCAGTCGCGAAAAGGCGGAGGCCCTCGCTCCAGAGGGCGCGCGCATCGCCGATTCACCCGCGGACGCCTGCCGCGACGCGGAAGCCGTTCTCACCATGGTCGCCGACGATTCGGCGCTGGAGCACATCGTCTTCGGCACCGGCGGGATTCTCTCGGCTTCCAAGGGCGGTCTGATTCACCTCTCGCACAGCACCATCAGCACTGCTCTCGCCCGGCGTTTGGCCGCCGACCATGATCGACACCAGCAGGGCTACCTCAGCGTTCCTGTATTCGGACGGCCCGATGCCGCAGAGAGCAAGAAGCTCCTAGTGGTTGCCGCCGGCCCCAGCCAGCTGATCGATCATTGCCGTCCTGCGTTCGACGCCATCGGCCGGCAGACCTTTGTGGTCGGCTCGGAAGCCTGGCAGGCGAATGCAGTCAAACTTTGCGGCAATTTCATGGTCATCAGCATCGTGGAGGCGTTCGCCGAGGCTTACGCCACCCTGCGAAAAGCCGGTGTAGCTCCGGCGTCATTCCTTGAAATCATGAATACGCTGCTGGGATCCCAGGTAATCGCCAACTACGGGCGGACTATCGCGGAGGAGAAGTTCGAACCCGCGGGATTCGCTCTTCGGCTTGGCTTGAAGGACGTTCGTCTGGCGCTGGCCACCGCCGAAGAATGCAGTTCGCCGATGCCACTTGCCAGCCTGGTCCACGATCATCTCTTGTCGGCGCTGGCGCAAGGGCAAGGTGAACTGGACTGGTCCAGCGTGGCACGCGTGGTGGCGCGCAATGCCGGGCTATAATTAAAGCGGCCAGCGCGATGAACTCCATAGCCAACCAGTGGGCACCCGTCGCTGTTATTGTCGGCGGTTACCTGCTCGGTATCTTCTTTCAGAACCGGCGTATTGACGACCTGCGCGACTCTATGAACAAGCGCTTTGACGATTCTCGAGACTTGCTGAAGTCCGAAGTCAAGCGCTTGGAGGACCGCTTCGATCACGTGGACGAGCGTCTCGCTCGTTTGGAACACCCCATCGTCCGCCAGTCCTAGCTCTTTCGCTCAACCGGCCCGAAATTGCGCGGAGTACAATAAGATCATGAATCCCGGGGTAACCCAATGGGGACCCGTCGCTGTTATCGTCGGCGGGTACCTGCTGGGAATATTTTTCCAGAACCGACGCATCGACGACCTGCGCGATTCCATCAACAAGCGTTTTGACGGCGTAGATAAACGCTTCGACGATCTCCGCGACCTGCTAAAGTCGGAAATCAAACGAGTCGAAGAACGCATTGATCGCTTGGAACACCCCATCGTCCGCCAGTCCTAATTGCTGCCCCGATCTGATTCCAGGGTCACATACAAATTCGCCCGGCTAGGCTATAATCAACCGATGGACCGCTGCTTGCAAACCGGTCCTTTCAACATGCGCGGTATTCTCTTGTCTGCACTCCTGCTCGCGTCCGGGGCTTTCGCCGAAGGGCCTGTGGCGCCCGTCACTTCCGACGCTTTGGTCATCAAATCGGTGCGCGTTCTCGGCACCAAATCGGCCGTGGAATTGAAGACACAGGTGGGCCAAAACTTCGACGCTTCCACCATTCAGTCCGACGTCCACCGGCTGTGGGCCACCGGTCGTTTCGATGATATTCGCGTGGAAACCACGCCGGAAGACGAGGGCACGGCGATCGTTTTCCACGTCGTGGAGATGCCGCAGCTCCTGCTCCATCAGTTGCACGTAGAGCCTTCCACTTTTGGCCTGCAGATGAACTTGCCGGAAGGCACGCCCATGAGCCGGCTGCGCGCGCATCAAATCGCCAATCAAGCTCAGCAGGATCTTCGCTCGGATGGCTTCCGCACCGCCACGGTGGATTACGACCTGGTGCCTTATATCGGCAACAAAGTGGATCTGCACCTCAATATCGACGCGGGCGAACGCATTCGCGTCAAGAAAGTCGACTTCGTTGGCGACACCGAGTTCGATCCGAAAGATCTTCGCGGCGAGCTTCGTTCACTCAAAATTCGCCGGGTGACACCGCCCATTCCCGGTCTCTGGAACGGTTGGCGTCTTTATCCGGGATACAGTCCAGAAGGGGTGGAGGGCGATCTCGCTTTGCTTCGGTCCTACTACATATCGAAGGGTTACTTTGACGCGTTGGTGAAGCTGAACGACGTCCAAGTGGCCCAAAAAGCGGCGCACGTCAGCATCCAGGTGCAAGCCGGGCAGCTTTATCACGTGCGGACCTGGCAGGTCTCAGGCAATGGCGTAGTTCCCAAAGTGGTCCATCCGCTCAACAGCTTGATGCGGTCGCAGAACTTCTGTTCTACATTGTTTGTCGCCCGCCGCGAGGCCGAGCACGAGGGCATCCTCGACTTCACCGTCAACCTGCAGGTGCAGCCGACGGAAGCCAGCACCAAAGAAGCGCCCGAGGCCGATTTAGTCGCGAACATCGACCGGGGCTCTCCGTTTCACGTTGGCCGTATCGAGTTTACCGGCAATCGCCATTTTACCGAAGCCGCCGTTCGCAGCAATTTCCTTCTGAACGAAGCGGATTTGCTGGATGAGCACCTGCTGCGAAAGAGCATGGCGCGCCTGAACGAGGCCAACTTTTTCGAACCTGTCAGCGAACGCACCACCATCATCCATACGGATCCGAAGACCGGCATCGCGGATATCGATGTTCGGGTTACCGAACGCAAGCGCGGCGCCTGGAATCTATCGGGACCCGTGGGACCGGCCAGCCTTGCCGGACCCCTCGAAGCCTCCATTCGAACGCGCCTTCCGGCGTGGGGGGCGGGCCTTCTGGAAGCGTCCACGTATAGCGTCTCTCTCAGCATGTACGCCTTTGCGCATTCCTTCCTCCCGATCGGATTTGCGAAGATCCCTTTGATTCCCATCGCTGCCTTCAGCCGTCCCTATACGCCCGGCGAAGGTTGGAAATCGGGATTCATGATCATTCCGCAACTCGGCTGGCAGTACATGGCGATGGGCTATGGCTTCTCGCAGCTTCAGCATCGTTTGATTCCGATATTGCAAGGCGATCGCGGCCTGGAGCCGGAACTGCCCATTGCCGTGGACACGCCCACCAGCCGAACCACCATGTTCTGTGAACCGCCCCCGCCCCGCTTTTCGCCGGTGCGGACCGCCCTGGTGATGGGCCTGCGTTTCATCGGGTCTATGGCCGGACTCTGATCTTCTAGCGCCGGTTAACCAGCCACAACACGACCGAGAGCACGACGCTGATCAACAGGCACGTTACCAGGGGAAAGTAGAAAACCGAGTGCTTGCCCCGGATAATGATGTCGCCGGGCAGACGACCCAGCCGGATCGGAAGCTTTTCGCCGAGCGAAACCAGTACGCCCAGCGCCGCTACCAGCAGGCCGAGAGCGATCAGCAAGCGTCCCAAGCTCATCTGCTCTCATCTTAGCGCCGGGTTCAAAGCAAGGCCCGGACTTCTGTGGCGATACGATCCCACCCCACGCGCTGCGCTAAAGTGAAGTGGCCGGAGGTTTGTGCATGAACAAAGTGACTTTCGCCGTTCTGGCGGCTTCTCTACCCGTCACTTTTTCACAAATGTTGGGCGCCGACGACGCGCTGCCCACCGTCGAAACAGTCATCGGCCGTTTCATCTCCGCCACCGGGGGAAAAGCTGCGTGGGAAGCGCGCCACAGCCAGGTGCAGCACGCCACCATTGAGTTCGCAAAGCAGGGGCTGAAAGGCTCGCTCACCATCTATGAGGCGGCGCCCGACAAATACCTCGGCGTCACCGAGCTCCCCGGCATCGGAAAGATCGCCATCGGCAGTAACGGCGAAGTCGCTTGGGAAAACACAGCTCTCCAAGGCCCCCGTATCAAGCAAGGTGTCGAACGGGCCGACGCGCTCCGGGATGGCGCCTTCAACCCTTTCCTCAATTGGCAAAAGCTGTACGTGAAGGGCGAGACGGCGGGCTCGGAGACGGTGGAGGGTCACGAGTGCTACAAGGTGGTGCTCACGCCCAAAGAAGGCAAGCCGATGAGCGAGTTCTACGACAAAAAGTCGGGCCTGATGATCAAGACCATGGCTACGGTTAGCACGCAGATGGGCGAAATCAACGCCGAGGTCCTTTACGACGACTACCGAAAGGACAGCGATAACGTGCTTTCGGCCCATCGCAGGCTGGAGCGAGCGGCTATGGGGGAAATCGTGGTTCAAATCGAAAGCGTGGAAGTGAATCCTGATTTCCCCAAGGATCGCTTCGATCTTCCCGCCGAAATCAAGGCGCTGCTGAACAAGCCCGCCGCGGAAAGCAAGCCCGCGCCTTCACCCGCCAATCGCGGCCCCGCCGAAGGTGTCCGGCCCGATGGCGGCAAGCTTGCCGTCTACATGGCGGGCATGCCGGTCGCAACCGAAACGTACACCGTGAAGCGAGCGGCCGGCGGGATTGACATTGACGGTTCCGGCTCCGCCAGCCTGGGGACGCTGAAAATCGATATCGAACGATTTCAGGTGCTCACGGACGCGAAGTATCAGCCGCTCCAAGCCATCGGGAAAGCCAAGCTCGGCCAGATTCAGATGAACGTGAACGCAACCTTCGCCGATGGCCAGGCCAAGAATGAGATCGATACCGGCCAGGGTCCGCAGACCAAGGTACTCGCGGTGCATCCCGACGCAATCGTCGTGAACGCTAATCTGCCGCTCTATCCCTGGACGCTCCTCGCAATGCGTGCCAGCTTTGTTACCCACGAGCCCCAGCAGTTTCCGATTTACGTGCTGGGGCAAGCCGAGGTGAACGCTACGGTCGTGTTCCAGGGACGCGAACATTTGGACTTCGCCGGAAAATCGGCGGAACTGAATCACCTGGCCGTTACCGGTTCTTCGCCCCAGGGTCAACCCCTCAGTCTCGATTTCTGGGTGGACGACACCCGCAAGCTGATCAAGATCGCCATTCCGTCGCAAGCGGTGGAAGCATATCAGGAAGGTTTTGAACCCGCCGCCCAGGCAGGCGCATCTCAATAGATTACACACATTAAAATGACTGCCGCGCTGGAGTGCTATCTTTTCTCCATCCAGACAATTGCCGAAACCATCGAAGCGATTGCGCCGGAGATCGCTGCCTCTTTCCACGAGCCCTTAATGTTGCTACGGTCGGGCCTCTCCGGCGACCCCACGCCCGAGGCTCTCGAACAAAGCCGCCTCGCGCTGCACGAAATCCTGCAGGACTTTTGTGAGAAAACTCGTCTGCACCAGGAAACTCTGGCCCGCGACCTCAATCAGACGCTCACCATGGTGACGCGAAACGAAGACACCAGGGCGGGGCGCAGCATCCAGTACGTCGAGCGGCTAGTGGATTTCGTCGACCGGCTAGAATCCGCCGTCCGTTCTGGCGATCTGCCCGGGCTTGCTGCCCAGACCACCGATTTGCGAGAGTTCGCGCAATCCATCGAACTCGATAGCCGGAACGACTTCGCCCGGATGCGCCAAAAGATGACCGAGATTCAGCGCCGTCTGCGCGAGGTGGAGTTGCTCGCCACGCTCGATCCCTTGACCGGGGTCGCCAATCGCAGAGATCTGGAACGCGAACTCGCCGCTCGCATTGAGGCCGGCCAGGAGTTCTGCGTTCTGCTTTTCGATCTCAACGGTTTCAAGGAAATCAACGACCAGTTTGGACATCTGTTTGGAGATGAGGTGCTGAAGCAGCTGGCCGCCCGCCTCAGCAGCCAGGTGCGCGCCCGCGACTACGTGAGCCGCTGGGGCGGCGATGAGTTCGTCGCGATTCTGGCCTGTGATCTTGCTATCGCCGAGTCCCGCTCCCACCAGATAGCCGAGCGCCTCAACGGCCCGTATCAGATCAGAGGTCCCGGGCCCGAAATCCTCGCCGATGTCACCGTTACCGTGGGACTGGCTCAATACTGTGCCGGCGAATCTCCCGAGCAGCTCCTCGGCCGCGTCGATGAATCCATGTACCGTCGCAAGCACTCGTTCGACTGACCGAACCGCGGGCGTCACCCAGCGGTCTTACCGCCCAGCGCGCAACTTTCCTCCCGTTGTACTAACTTGAATTGGAAGGTATCACCACGGTGGAAACTCTTACCAATGCCGGTGTGCTCGTCACCGGAGCCGGACGAGGCATCGGCAAGCGGCTAGCGATTGGATTTGCCACCGCGGGGAATCGCGTGGCGCTACTCGCGCGCAGCAAGGCCGAATTGGACCTGGCGCACCTGGAGATCGAACACGCCGGTGGCAATGCCCTCCGCATTCGCGCCGATGTCACCGACTTCGAGCAGGTCAACGCCTCCGTCGACCGCATGCGCGTCCATTACGGCGAAGTAAATGTCCTCGTCTGTGCCGCCGGCATTCCTGGTCCCATCGGGCCTTTTGTAGACCAATCGCCCAAGGCGTGGATCGACACCATTCACACCAACTTACTCGGCGTCATGAACGCCTGCAAGGCCGTTCTCCCGCACATGATTGCCCGCCGCGAAGGCAAGATCATCATACTGAGCGGCCCGGGCGCAACCATGGCGCGCCCCAATCTGTCCGCTTACGCTGCTTCCAAAGCCGCAGTCGTGCGGCTGGCGGAAACCATCGCCGAGGAAATTCGCGAGCACAATGTCCAGATCAATTGCATGGGACCCGGCGGCACTTACACCCATATGACCGACGAGATCCTCCGCGCCGGTGAACGCGCGGGCTGGAAAGAAACCGAGGAAGCACTCGAGATCCGGCAGACCGGCGGCGTCGCTCCCGAGAGGCAGATTCAACTCGCGCTGTTCCTCGCCTCCCAGCAATCCAATCACATCAGCGGCAAATTGATCCACGTCACCGACGACTGGAAAAGGCTCCGCGCGGAGAACATTCATCCGGAGATCTACACTTTGCGCCGATTGCAAAAGGTAAATCCTTAGCGCCCGATGAACGGAGATCATGGCTATCTTGTTGGGACCAATATCGTCGGCTAGCCCGAATGGGTCGGCGCCACTTGTCTCATGGCTCATGATCCTCTGGTGAGGGTACATCGGCTTCCGCGTTTGGCGCGACTATCTGAAACGGCGTTATGACACACATATTCCCATCGGTAACGTTCTGGGGATAAGCGCGATATGCCTAATCATGGTCACCCTCTCAATTTGGGGTCTGCTGCGCCGCCACTGAACGAAACGGAGCGTGCCGTTCGCCGCCAATCCCTAATCGCTAACCGCCAAGCGCCAGTTCCTGGCGCTTGAGTTGTCCGCACGCCGCGAAAATGTCCCGCCCTCGCGGCTTGCGAATAAAGCACGGCATCGCTCGCCGCACGATGGCTTGAAACGCGAGCACGCGCTCCGGGTCGGGCGTCTCAAAGGCGATCCCGGGCCCCGGATTCAGCGCAATCAGATTCACCTTCGCGTTCAAGTGAGCCAGCAGCTTCACCACGCGCCGCGCATCGGCGTCGGAATCGTTCACGCCTTTGAGCAGCACATATTCGAAGGAAAGCTTTTCCCACGGGCGCAAGGGATAGGCCTTGCATGCGGCCAACAAATCCTTCAGGGAATATTTTCGCGTGATCGGCATCAACTCGCGCCGCTGCTCTTCGGTTGACGCATTGAGCGAAATTGCCAGCCTCGGCCGCACCGGTTCGCGCCCCAGTTCGGCGATCTTCGGAACAATGCCGGCGGTGGAAAGCGTGATCCGTTTCGGCGATAGCCCGATCCCCGCCGGATCGGTCAAGATGCGTGTGGCTTTGATCACGTTGGGCAGATTCAACAGCGGCTCGCCCATCCCCATCATCACGATGTTCAACCGGTCGTTGTTCTCGCCTTTAGACGCCGTCGAAATATCGTGCGCCCGCATCACGAACAGCACCTGGCCCACGATCTCGCCCGCCGTCAGATTTCGCTCCAAGCCCATCAGCGCGGTCAAGCAGAACTGGCAGTTGACCGGGCAGCCCACCTGGCTCGAAATGCAAATCGTGTCCCGCCCTTCCTCCGGCATTAGGACCGTCTCAACCGTCCGCCGGTCCTCCAGTTCCAACAAATAGCGCCGGGTTCCATCCGTACTCTCGTACTCAGCCGCCGGCTTCGGCAACCCCACGGCCAATCTTGAAGCCATTTCGTTTCTTAGGCTTACGGGGAGAGTTGAGATCTGAACCAGCTCCCCTACCCTTTGCCGATACACCGCGTCGTATACTTGGCGAGCGCGAAATGCGGGCTGTTCCGGCCCCAGAGCCGCTTGTAGATCCGGAAGTTCAAGGCCTACAATAGCTTGCGCCATATCTCCAGTATAGTGGACCGCGCAGTATCGCACCATATTTGAGCCCGACCCCGTAGAAATCCGCGATAAAATAAAGGAAGGCAAAAATGGCGAACGCAGTTCAAACTCCCCGCGATATCGAGATTGCAACGCTGAAGAACGGGGTTCGCGTGATTAGCGAAGAGATGAGCCACGTCCGGTCAGTCTCCCTGGGCGTCTGGATTCGCACCGGCTCGCGGCGCGAAACCTCGGAAGAAAACGGAATCTCGCACTTCATCGAGCACATGCTCTTCAAAGGCACCAAGAATCGCTCCGCCGAGGAGATCGCGCGCTCGGTCGATTCCATCGGCGGCGGCCTGGACGCCTTCACCGCTAAGGAGATGGTCAGTTACAACACCAAGGTGCTCGACGAACACCTGCCGATTGCGTTCGACGTCCTGGCCGACATGGTCCGCAATCCCTTGTTTCGCGAAGAAGACATCGAAAAGGAGAAGGGTGTCATCCTCGAAGAGCTGAAGATGGAAGTGGACAATCCCGAGTATCTTCTGCACGATATCTTTTCCAGCAATTTCTATAAAGACCATCCGCTCGGTAAGCCCATCCTCGGCAGCAAGGACACTATTCGCGCGTTCGATCGCGGCATGATCGACAAATATTTTCAGCGCTATTACTCGCCATCGAATATTCTGATCACCGCCGCCGGCAATTTGAACCACGCGCAGTTGGTGGACCTGGCCCGCGCTCACTTTGAAGACTTGCAGGTAAATGGCGCGCTCGCGCCTGAGGTCGCGCCGGTGCCGCATGCCCGCCTGGTGTTTCGCGACAAGAAGTCCCTCGAGCAGACTCATCTCTACATGGGCGTGCCCGCCTATCCGTTCCCGCACGAGCTGCGCTTCGCCTGCTACACGCTGAATACCATTCTGGGTGGCGGGATGAGTTCCCGCCTGTTCCAGAACATCCGCGAAAAGCAGGGCTTGGCTTACGCCGTCTACTCCGAGCTTTCGATGTACCGCGACACGGGCTGCATGGCCATCTACGCCGGAACCGCCGTCGAAACCTGCCGCCAGGTGATCGACTCCATCGTGAAGGAGTTCCGGGAGCTGAAGGAAAACCTGGTTCCCGTAGAGGAGTTGCGCCGCGCCAAGGATAACCTGAAAGGCTCCTTCATGCTGGGGCTGGAATCCACCTCCAGCCGCATGGGCAATCTCGCGCGGCAGGACCTCTATTTCCAGCGCTTCTTTACTCTGGATGAAATGCTGGAGAGCATCGAAGCCGTCACCGCTGAGCAAGTGCGCGAGATCGCACGCGAGTTCTTCAATCCGAAGAACATCACACTCGCTGTGCTCGGCAACTTAGGCGAGTTCCGCATGAAACGCGAGGAACTCGACTGTTAAGGCAGACACCGGGTAGACTCGCGCGGGCTTTATTGTCTCTATGCGCACTTAGTGCGTCCCTATTTGCCCTCGATCTCAAATCGCTCAAGCCGCAGGGCTACGTCAGCGATTTCGCGAACGTCCTGGATCCACAGTCGCGCGCCCAACTCGAAGCCTACGCCGGCCAGATCGAGCAGACCACCGGCGTTCAAATGGCGCTGGTGACTCTGAAGTCGCTCGACGGCGAGCAGATCGAAGAAGTCACCAACGCGCTATTCCGGCAGTGGGGCGTCGGCAAGAAGGGCAAGGACGAAGGGATCATGCTGCTCCTTGCGGTCCAGGATCATCGCGATCGCATCGAAGTAGGCTACGGCCTGGAGCCGATCCTTCCCGACGGATTCGACGGCAGCATTTTGCGCGGCATTCAACCGCTGTTGCGCCAGGGCGCTTATGGCCAGGCGATGATCGCGGGTGCGGCGCAGATCGGCGCCTATATCGCCCGTGCGAAAGGCATTTCGCAGGAGCCGGCTCCTCAACGGCGTGTTGGCGTGGCGCGGGGACGTCCAGGCTTGCCTTTGCCGGTCATCATCATCGGCATAATCGTCTTGCTCTTGCTCTTCCGTGGCGGCGGCAGTGGTGGCGGTCTGCTGACCGGTCTGATTCTCGGTAACCTATTAGGACGCGGCGGACGAGGCGGCGGCTGGGGCGGCGGAGGTTTTGGCGGCTATGACTCCGGCGGCGGTGGAGGCGGAGGCTTCGGCGGTTTTGGCGGAGGCGATTCGGGCGGAGGCGGCGCGTCAGGGAGCTGGTAGATCATGCCTCGGGGCAGTTGGTAAATCATGGAAGACAAGCTTCAAGAACTGGTGGATCGTCTCAAGCACGCCGAGCGAGAACGGCTGCGGTCCGTCATTTTGTACGGCTCCGCCGCTGCCGGCGAACACAGCGAACATTTCTCCGACTTGAACGTTTTGTGCGTTCTCACACGCGTCACGCCCGCCGAACTAGCCGACTCCGCGCCGATCTTCGAGTGGTGGCGCGCGCTTGGCAATCCCTCACCGCTATTGCTTAGCGAAGAGGAACTGCGCACCTCCACCGATTGCTTCCCCATCGAGTTTGAGGACATGAAGGAGCGCCGTCGTGTGCTGTTTGGCCCGGATATGATCCAGGATCTGGAAATCGATCGGACGTTTTACCGCGCGAAGGTGGAGATGGAGCTGCGCTCGAAATTGCTGCGATTGCGGCAAAAGGCTGCCGACGTCCTGTCGAACAAACCCGCGCTGCTGCGCCTGATGATCGATTCCGTGCCGAATTTCTTGGTGCTCGCCCGCCATGCTTTGCTGGTTTCGGGAAAGCCATCGGGATGGCGCAAGCGTGAGATCGCCCGGCACTTGGCCGATATCGGCGCCGACCCGACGCCGTTCGATATCCTGCTCGACCTGCGCGACCAAAGCAAATTAGCCAGAGATGTAGACCCGGAGGCGCTGTTCGCCAGTTATTTGAAACAGATCGAGGAACTCGTACACCACGTAGATCGTTTGGAAAAATGAGGGGGATCGCATGAAAGTTGCATTGGTGGTGATTGGCGTTATCGTTTTGGCCGCTCTGGCCGTCTTCGGTTGGGCCATGGGCTCGCGGAACACACTCGTCACCGAGCGCGAAGCGGTGAACGCGGCCTGGTCCCAGGTGGATGTCGCGCTGCAGCGGCGCGCCGACTTGATTCCGAATCTTGTCGAAACCGTCAAGGGTTTCGCCAAACAAGAACAGGCCGTGATCAAGGAAGTGACCGATGCCCGCGCAGCCTTGGGTGGCGCGCGCACTCCGTCCGAAAAGATCCAGGCCAATTCGCAATTGGACGGCGCTCTCAGCCGCCTGCTGGTGGTGGTGGAGAACTATCCGCAACTCAAATCGAACGAAAACTTCCTGCGTTTGCAGGACGAACTGGCCGGCACTGAAAACCGCATCGCCGTGGAGCGCCGCAAGTACAACGAAACCGTGCAGCGCTACAACACCGATATCGAACTGTTCCCCAACAACATCGCCGCGTCCATGTTCGGTTTCCAGCGCAACGACGCTTATTTCAAGACTGAGCCCGGCGCTCGCAACGCTCCGAAGGTTTCCTTCTAACCATCCGCCGAGTTGGCCCCCCACGTGCTTGACTCCAGCTAGAGGTGGGCCATGAATACACCCGCTCAAGTTGGACGTTTTTCGCTTGTTTCGATGCTGGTACTTGCTGCGGGCCTGACTGCCTGTAACAGGTCGCAGAATCAGGCCGCGCAGAATCCGCCTGATCAGGCAAATGTTACCGGCGATCCCGCCAACGGCAACCTCGCCTCGGCTTCTGGTGACCAGTCCGGCTACCCGCCGCAGCAGGCGCCGGTCTCGTCTTCAGAGCCGCAGAACTATACACCGCCGCCGCGGGACTATGCACCGCCTCCGGCTGACTACTACAATTCCCCCGGTTACGAGCAAACTTACGATCAAAGCGCCTCTTATGAACAGCCGGCCGAAGCTTCGGAGCCTCCGCCGCCTCTTCCCGATTACAGCCAGCCTCCCGCCCCTGGCGAAGATTACGTTTGGACGCCCGGTTACTGGAACTATACGAGCGGGTATTACTGGGTTCCAGGCGTATGGGTGCTGGCCCCATATATTGGAGCGCTCTGGACTCCGCCATGGTGGGGCTTCGATAGCGGATACTATCGCTGGCACTCAGGTTACTGGGGTCCGCACATTGGCTACTACGGCGGCATCGACTACGGCTTTGGATACACCGGCCGCGGCTATTACGGCGCTTATTGGGATCATGATCGGCTTCGGTACAATCGGGCGGTCACGAATGTAAATGTCTCTGTTATCACCAATGTCTACAACTATCCCGTGCCGACCAATCGCGGCGATCGGGTCAGTTACAACGGCGGACGTGGCGGGATCAATGCTCGGCCGACGCCTCAGGAGTTGGCGGTGGTGCATGACCCGCGGACGCCGCCCGTAGTCGCTCAGGTTCAGCATGCGCGCCAAGCTTCCACCGATCGTGCGCAATTTGCAACGCCGGGTGGTCGAACGCAGCCGGCGGCACTGGTAGCTTCCCGCCCGCTCGCCACACCGTACAGGGCTCCTGCGGCGCTCCCACCAGCGGCCGCGATTCGAGCGGTACAACAGGCCGCGCCAGCAGCGCCGGCGCCGAACCAGCGCCCAGGAACACAGGCCACTCGACTTCCTGAAAACAGGCCAATACCTCAGCAGGCTCCCCAGCAGTTCGAGCGACCTCCGGCCGGTCAACTCCCGCAAGTGCGACCAGCACCACAGGCTCGTACACAGCCGCAGCCCGCGACTCCTCCGCGTCCTGAACCCCAAGCACGTCCGCAACCCCAGACGGCTGTTCCACCACGCCCTGAGCCGCAAACTCACGCGGCGCCTCCTCCACGCCCTGAGCCGCAAACTCACGCGGCGCCTCCCCCACGCCCTGAACCACAGGCTCGTCCGGCACCTCCGCCACGGCCAGAACCTCAGGCGCGTCCGACGCCCCCGCCACGCGCGGAACCGCAGGCGCACCCGGCGCCTCCTCCACGCCCGGAACCGCAAGCTCGTCCGACGCCTCCCCCACGTCCAGAACCGCAAGCTCGTCCGACGCCTCCTCCACGCCCGGAACCGCAAGCTCGTCCGGCGCCTGCCCCACGACCGCCGCAATCAAAGGAAGAACGCAAAGAGCGCTAGCGGCTTCACCAAACCGATCTACAATAAGAACACCGCGCCCATCCCCTCGCTGAAACTGGAGTGTGTTCCGATGCGAAGTTTCATTCTTTGCGCCATCGCATTTGCCGGTGTTTCGATCTGCTGGGCGCAAACCGCGAATCCCATTCTTTTGGGCGCGGGCAGCTCAAGTCCCTTCCCGCTCACAGTCGCTCCCGGCCAGTTGCTGACTCTGTTTGTGCAGCCGGGCACTACCATCTCCCCGGTAACGGCGTCCGACGTTTCCGCAGACTTCTCAGTGAATGGAACCGATCAGCCGATGCCCGTCTTCGAAGTCAGCCAGGCAAACACCGGCTGTATTCTTCCACTGAGTTCCCAATGCCCCGAGGTATTGGCGATGACGGTCCAAGTTCCTTACGGCATTCGGGTACTTTGTCCCCCCTGCTTGAGCCCCATCGCATCGGTGCCCACCACCATCGCCGTCTCGGTGAATGGAGTTAAATTTCCTTCTGTGAACGTTCAGCCGCTGCAGGATCAGGTGCATTTCCTGACCGCCTGCGACGTGATCATCGCCGGAGCTAATTCGTTGCCGTCATTAAGCGGAGGCTTCCCCTGCATCCCCATCGTTACGCACGCCGATGGAAGGCCGGTTTCCGCGATCCTCCCAGCGATGCCCGGTGAAGAGCTCGTTGCCTACGCAACAGGACTCGGCGAAACCAATCCGGCGCTCACCGCTGGCCAGCCCGTCCCCCAAAGCAGCCCCACACTCACGACATTCGGCATCGACTTCAACTACCGAGCTAACGCCTTGGCCACCAAACCCGGCGCGGCAGGCGTGCCGACCGCTTCTCCGCTGTTCAGCGGTGCCACCAAAGGCTATGTCGGCCTCTACCAAATCAACTTCATCGTGCCGCCGCCCCCTGCGGGACTTGTCCCCTGCGTGGATTTCGCGACACTCTCTTCTTATGGCAACGCTGTGCAGTCGAACCTCACGGTCAGCATCGGCTCGAATTTTTCGTTCGACGGCGCGGGAATTTGCGTTCTGCCCAGCGGCACAGCCGTACCCCTCGGCGGTTCCTGATTTCGCGATACTCTCAGAATGATGCGGTACGCGGCGCTCTTCAGTCTGAGTCTTATGGCCGCGCCGCCTCCCGGCTTCCGCCGCGTCTTCCACGTCGATAGCTACGCTTCTACTTGGCAGGATCATCTGCTCCTGCGCTGGGAATGGCTCCAGGACTGGTTTGCCGGTCTGCTCCGCTAACCGATGCACAAACGCCTGCTTTTGATCGGCGCCACAACCGGCTATCAGACCCGCACCTTCGCCGCCGCGGCCGAGCGCTTGGGCTACGAACTGGTGCTCGCTACCGATCGCTGTCATGTGCTTGACGACCCGTGGGGCGATCGCGCGCTCGCTTTACGCTTCGAAGATCCTGACGGCGCCGCCGCAGTGTTGGCCGCGCAAGAGCGCATCCACGGGGTTGTCGCTCTCGGCGATCGTCCGGCCTACATCGCCGCGTTGGCGGCCAAGCGCCTGGGCCTTTCTTACAACTCGCCGGATTCAGTCCGCGCCGCCGGCAACAAATTTCTCGCCCGCGAACGCTTTCGGGGCGCTGGTCTCCTCGTTCCTGAGTTTCACCGCGTTGCTTTAGGCGACGGCCCGGTTCGCGCGGCGCGCGAGGTCGATTATCCTTGCGTGCTCAAGCCTCTCGGACTTTCCGCCAGCCGCGGCGTCATTCGCGCGAACAACGCCGTCGAGTTCACCGCAGCGTTCGAGCGGATCAAGAAGCTGCTGGCCGATCCCGATATCGCGCGCCTCCACGAAGATCAAGACCGCTTTCTGCAAGTGGAATCCTTCATCGAAGGCCGCGAGTTCGCGCTCGAAGGCATCCTCACAAATGGAGAGCTCAGCGTGCTAGCGCTTTTCGACAAGCCCGATCCGCTGGATGGCCCATTCTTCGAAGAGACGATCTACGTAACACCATCGCGCGAGCCCGAGGCCACGCAAGATGCAATCGTACGAACCACGCAGGCTGCCGCGAAAGCCCTCGGCCTCACCCACGGTCCCATTCATGCCGAAATGCGTGTGAACCAGCGCGGGGTCTGGATGCTCGAAGTAGCCGCGCGCCCCATCGGCGGGCTTTGTGCGCGCGTCTTACCGGGATTGGAAGATCTGATCCTGCGCCACGCGGCCGGTGAGCGTGCCGAGGCGATCGCCATGCCCATGCCTGCGGGCGGCGTGATGATGATCCCCATCCCGCGCGAAGGCATCTACGTCGATGTCGAAGGATTCGACCGGGCGCGTTCCGAACCCGGCATCGAGGACGTGATCATCACCGCCAAGCAGGGACAAAAGCTCGTCCCGTTGCCGGAAGGCGCCAGCTATTTGGGCTTCATCTTCGCGCGCGGTGAAGCTCCCGATGCCGTCGAGCAGGCGCTCCGCAATTCGCACCGGCGGCTCCGCTTCGAGATCGCAACAGCATTAAATGTAGTCTGAACTGAGCCCGCCAACCGCCAACCCCGCGAGCGTCAGCGAGCCCGTGCCAACAGGAGCCGTGAGCATGAGCGAACGCAGATTAGCTTTTGGTCTGCGGAGGTACATAGCCCGGCGGCAACGCCGCGCCCTGCCCGAAGAAATAATCGTCCATTTGCTTCAGCAGAAATTCCTGCGCTTCCTGCGTGCCGAGGTTGAGCCGGTACTCGTTCATGATCATCTTCATCTGCTCCAGCCACATCTTCCAGGCTTCCTTGGACACGTTTTCGTAGATGCGCTGGCCGAGCGGGTGATTATCGAAAGGGGCCTCGTCAAGTCCCGGCATTTCCCGCTGGAACTTGACGCAAAAAACCGTCCGTCCGCCCTTTCCACTTGCGCTACCCATCCCAAGCTCCTTTCGAGCCAAGCTGATCGCGGCTGTTCCTCGCCTTGCCGGCCGTTCGCTGACGTTGCCGTCGCGATCGCTCGTCGACTTCCCCCCGCGCGCGCCGACCTTCGCCGTCGCTCGCCGATCTTTTAGGATACCAAAGGGTTCACAAGACGCAGGTTACTGGGATGTGAGGGGGCTTTCAGCGCTCTTGGGGGCGGAGGCTTGGGCGGCGGCCGCGCCCTTCTTCCCGCTCAGATACTCGGAGAGGCGAAGCGGTGTAGGCGCTCCTTTTTCCATCGCGCGTTGCACCGCCTTTTGATAGCGGCGCAGAGTCTCGCGCTTTACCGGCTCCCGGATCTGGCAAGCCTCAATGTCCAGCAGGATCTCTATCTCCCACGGATGGAACGTGTTACGGTTCATGCTGCCACGGATCAGTTCCTGCATCAGCCGGTTGAATCGGTAGAGCCGGGCTTCGCTATCAAGGGTCTCCACTAGCATGTCTGGTCTTTCGTTACCCTTATCGGCACCTGCGTCTGGAAACTTGAACGAATATTCCTGGCCTTCCGCGCCCGCCTTTTGAAGGACAATAAGACGGGAGCCGCCATCTGTGCCCGATTCTGAGTTTGATCAGAAAAAGTTCGACCCACCCCGCCTCGCGCTGAACCGCATTTACACCAAGACTGGCGATCAAGGCCAAACCCACCTGGCCGGCGGCCAGCGTGTCTCCAAGGATACTCCGCGTATCGAGTGCTACGGCACCGTCGACGAACTGAACGCTTTCGTCGGGATGGCCGTCATCTCGTCCGCGGAATTCGTGCCGGCGCTGGCGCCGATCTTGCGGCGAGTTCAGCACGAGCTGTTTAATCTGGGGTCCATCCTGGCAACCAAGCCAGAAGACGTCCATCCGCACCAAGCTCGAGTGACCGAAGCAGAGGTCCGCCAGCTTGAAATCGAGATCGACCGCATGAACGCGGATCTCGCGCCCTTGCGCTCCTTTGTTCTACCCGGTGGAACGCGATTAAACACCGAGTTGCATGCCTGCCGAACAATATGCCGGCGCGCCGAGCGGTTGGCCGTAACTTTGGCTCGCGACGAACCGATCCCCGCGGAAGCAATTCAATACTTGAATCGCCTCAGCGACGCGTTTTTCGTATGGAGCCGCTGGGTGAATCACGTGCTCGGTGTTGCCGAGGTTCTCTGGGAGCCGAACCAAGCCGCTTCGGGAAACGTTTCTGGACTGTGACTCGCTAACCCCGTACAAAGGACGACGTCGCGCCTCGCTGCGAAATCGGCTATTCTCTAGAATCAGGCTGCATTCATCAGTTTGAAATGCATGCGTGGTATCAAGAAGCATAACTCGATCGTGCTGAGGGTGTCTCTTAGAACCAACGCCTCGTCCGCGTTCCGGCGGCCAAAACATATTTGCAGCCCGGGGACACTCCCTGCGAATCGGCGTCGTTTGCAATAAAGCTAAACTGCCGCGCAGCCGTGCGCGCGGTCCAATCTTTTAAGAGGAGGAAAAGCTCTAATGACCAAAGAAAATGGCCCGCAGTTTCGCCCTCTTCGGCCAGTCGTAATGGCCGCGATTATTCTGGCGCTCACCCTTGCAGCTCAATTGCCGTCCCATGCGCAACTGATCTTTGGCGGGATCACGGGAACGGTGAGGGACCCCTCGGGCGCCGCAGTGCAGGAGGTCACCGTAAGAGCCCGCAATGTGGCAACGAACCTGACCGTTACCGCGCAATCCCAATCTAGCGGGTCTTATTCCGTCTCCAATCTTCCCGCCGGAATATACGAGTTGACTTTCACTAAAGAAGGATTCGACACCGAGTCGCACGGAGCCGTCTTGGTGAGCGGCGACCGCACCACCACGGTCGATGGAAACCTGACGGTCGGTACGGTGGCTACCAGAGTCGAGGTGGTAGGAACTCCCCTGATGAACCAGGTGGACGCCACCACCGGCTACGTAGTCGATACATCCACGATTGAGTCTACGCCGCTCGGTACCGGTAGTTTCACGCAGCTCGCGATCTTGAGCCCGGGCGTCCATGCGGACTTCCTCCAAGGCTCGGGCACCAACGCCGGTCTCGGCAATCAAGCCATCTTCGCTAATGGCCAGCGTGATACTAGCAACAGTTTTTCCATGAACGGGATCAGCACCAACAACATATTCAATGGGAACTCCGCCAGCAACACCGCCAACAACCGCTTTGTGTTGAATACTGGCGAGAGGTTTGGTCCTGGCGGCGAAATTCAAACCGATACTTCGGTCTATGCCGCCATCGGTCAGGCGCTTCCCACGCCGCCTCCCGAGGCCATCCAGGAGATTGCGGTCAACTCGGCGATGTACGACGCGTCTCAAGGGGCCAATAGCGGCGCGCACATCAGCGTGCTGACCAAGTCCGGCGGCAACGACCTGCACGGCGAGGTCTACGAGAAATTCCAGAACAGCGTCTTCAACGCGGCGCCATTTTTCTATAATGCATCGCCCGCTCTTACGGACAAAGTGCCGTTCACGAATCGCAATCAATTTGGTGCTACCTTGGGCGGCCCGATCAAAAAAAACAAGCTGTTCTACTTTCTCTCCTACCAAGGAATTCGTACCGCAGATGAGTCGGATGCCACCAGCACTGCAACGGTTCCCTTGACGCTCACGAATGATCGCAGCACGCAGGGTATCATTAACGCCATTCAAGGCGCTTACGGAACGACGCTCAGCGCCAGCCAGATCAGTCCCGTGTCGTTCGGCCTGCTAAACGCTAAGCTTCCCAACGGCCAGTATCTGATTCCCAGCGCTCAACTCAACCCTGCTACCGCCCTTGCGGTGGGCTACGACGCGATCGTGCAGGGTCCCAACGCTCTCTCCAGCGTGAACCAGGGAATCGCCAGTGTCGACTACGAAGTCAGCGATCGTGACCGGCTTGGCATAAAATACTACGTTCAAGATAATCCCACCAGCACTCCGTTCGGATCCGTCGGGGACCTGCTAGGGTTCCCACAAAAACTTTCGGCCGGCAGCCAGGTGGGTTCGATCAATAACACTGTGATCCTCACTCCCAACGTGACTTGGGAGCAGCGCGTCGGATTCACGCGCCTGCGGGCTTTTGCCGCCACATCCCAAGACTTTACTCCGAGCCAATTCGGGATCAATTTGCTTGGTTCCAACGCTTTTCCGCAACTTGCTATCAACAGCGCTGACCCGACCCTGTCTAGTGGACTCCAGTTCGGCCGTGACCCCAGCTTCGGCAACGCCGGAATGTTCCAAAACCAATGGGAATACGGCACCTCGTTGCACTGGGTGAAGGGGCGCCATACCCTCGCTTTCGGCATGAACTGGGATTACACGCAGCTTAATATCATCAACCGCAATACCAATACCGACAATATAGGGTTCTTCACCTTCCAGGACTTCGTCGAAGGCAACGTACGGTCAGGCATCGGTAGCACAGCCTTCACGGGCTCAGCCAACCGTTACTATCGTTCCGATACGGTGGGCGCATTCGTCAACGATAGCTACAAAGTTCGCAGCAATCTCACCCTCACGCTCGGACTGCGCTGGGACTTCGACGGACCGCTCTCGGAGAAGTATGGCAGGCTCACGGCATTCAACGGCAACATGTATTCTTATAACGCCGCCACGGACACGATCGTCAACTCCGGCCTGGAAATCGCTGGCAACTCTGGCAACACTCTGATGAAAAATCATCAGTGGGGATTTGCGCCGCGCATCGGCATCGCCTGGAATCCGCTTCCCAAATTGACCGTGCGTACCGGCTTCGGAATTTACTACGACCGCGGCGAATTCTTCAGCTATCTGTCGCCCAGCGCCGGTGGCGGTTTCAATGGTCCGTTCGGCGTCACGCTCGAACCTCCCTTCGTTTCGCCCATCGTGGCGCAATCCGGCGCAACGCTCTCCAGTCCGTTCGGAACCACTGTGCCGCCTCCACCGCCCACAACGGCGGCCGCGTTTCAAGCTTTGCTTCCGAACTTGAACCAAACTGAAAACAACCAGACCCCGCCTGGAAACTTCAACGGGCCATTCCTTTTCGGCGGCTACGACATCAATAACAAACTCCCGTACACCGAGAACTGGACTTTCGACCTTCAGTACCAAGCCGCGAACGACTGGCTGTTTAGCGCCGGCTACGTCGGTAACCACGGCGTGCACGAAGTGCTTCCTATTGCGTTTAACCAACCCGGCATCGCCACTCCACAACATCCGATCAACGGCCAAATCTATTCCTATGGCGGAGTCAGCCCGAATTTCAGTCTCGATCTGGAACCCATCTCGACCAACGAGTTCGCGGGGAATGCTCCCGCTCGCGTGCCCTATATCGGCTACGATATGAACTCGGTGCTGTTCAAAGCCGAGGGTATTTCCAATTACAACGCTCTTGAGTTACAGGCACGAAAACGCCTTTCTAACGGCCTGCAGTTCACCGCGTCCTACACCTGGTCTCATTCGCTCGATGAGCAAAGCGGCTTGGGGCTCTTCTTCACTGGTAACAACCCCTTGTATCCGAAGCAGAGCTACGGGAATTCCGACTTTGACCGCACGCACGTGTTCCTGATCAACTACAGCTACACCACTCCGAAGCTGGCCAACGGCAGAGGGCTCGGCGCGCTGGTGAATAATTGGATCATCGGCGGACAAACCGCTGCGCAGAGCGGCGAACCCTACAGCATCTACGATTTTACCGGTTCGGTCGGGAGTTTGTACTTCGGGACGTCCAACTACATAGGAAATCCGATTGTTCCCCTGAAGCCAGGTGTGACCTACCAGCAAGCTCAGTTGCAGGGCACAACCGGTGTAAACGCCGGCAAGCCGGTCTTAGATGTGAACGCTTTCGCTCCGCAATTCGTGGCGCCGGGCACCAACGGCGTTCCTCCTTGTGACGCTACCGGATGCGATTTGTACGAATCGTTATACGGGTCATCGGGCCGAAATACGTTCCGAGCGCCCTTCGAGGTGCGCTTCGATATGTCGCTCGGAAAGGAATTTGTCCTGAACGAACGATTCCGCCTTCGGTTCAACGCCGACGCTTTCAACATCTTCAACCACCCGGATTTCGACGCGCCGAACAACAACGTAACGTTCTTCCCTAACTTTACCGGCCCGCCCTCGTTCCCGCCCACCGGTAGCCTGGGGATCATCCAGCATACGCTCGGGAGCCCGCGCTTCCTGCAGTTCTCGCTGCACCTGATTTTCTGAGTCGCGCGCTTTGCCGCTCCGCGCGGTTCATGCCGCGCGCGTCAGTAGCCGGTTCTAAAAGCCCTATGACCGTGGAAGAGGCCCTCGCGCCTGCTAATCTCGTTGAGTGAAGCTGCTGATCTTCTCCGATATCCACGGCGACA
>Ga0209415_10002067_pt1 | contig 38063 bp, 38 predicted proteins | sample PeaSoiSIISIP2007_FD_187696 | JGI IMG/M metagenome (GOLD analysis project Ga0209415, IMG submission 187696) | Peat soil microbial communities from Weissenstadt, Germany - SII-SIP-2007 (SPAdes) (version 2) | ecosystem: Environmental > Terrestrial > Soil > Wetlands > Peat | place: Germany...
CTCGGCCGGCCGCGTGTCGGTGGTGGCCACCTCGCCGCCGCCGTCGATCGGCCGCCCCAGCGGGGAGACGATCCTGCCCCGCAGGGCGTCGCCGACCGGGATCTCGAGCAGGCGTCCCGTGCGCTTGACGGTGTCCCCCTCGACGATCTTCTCCCAGTCGCCGAACAGCACGGCGCCGACGTTGTCGGACTCGAGGTTCAGCGCGAGACCGACGACGTCATGCGGCAGCTCGAGCATCTCGAACGACATCGCGTTCTCGAGGCCGTGGATCCGCGAGATGCCGTCGCCGATGGACAGCACGGTGCCGACCTCGGTGAGCGTTGCGCTCCCCGCGTCCAGCCCCTCGATGCGGCTCTTGAGGATGCTTGTGATCTCGTCCGGGTTGATCTGCATGTGGGATTGGGCTCCTTGGCGTCGCGGCGACGGGCCTAGCCCCGGGCGACTTGCCTGCGTAGTTGTTCAAGACGGTTGCGGATCGACGCGTCGAGGATCGCGTTTCCGACGCGCAGCACGATGCCGCCGAGGATGTCCGGGTCGACGGTGGAGGTCAGCTGCACCCGCCGTCCGGTCTGCGCTCCAACCTGCTCGCCGATCCGCGCGACGGTGGCGTCCTCGAGCTCGATCGCGCTGGTGACCTCGACCGGCAGGAGGCGGTTCTCGCGCTCCCAGAGCCGGTCCAGCTCACGCCGCATCCGGAAGACGACCGGCATGCGGTGGTTCTCGATCAGGAGCTCCAGGAAGTTCGTCAACAGCGGGTCGGCGTCGCTGAGCGTTCGCGCCAGACCGTCGCGCTTCTCGGGCGGCGAGAAGTAGGGCGAGAAGAAGAACGTGCGCAGGTCGTCGTGCTCGGCGAGCGCGTCGGCGATCTGGCCGAGCTGCTCGCGCACGACGTCGAAGCGCCCGGCGTCCTGCGCCGCTTCGAACAGCGCGCGCGCATACACGGTGGCGATCTCCTCCATCAGCGACCGGTGGTGCTGCTCGCAACGCTGAACGGAAAGCCGCGAGTGGCCGGCGTCGTCGGGCAGGGGCGCAGGGAGTGGCGGCACCAACGGCGAAGCCGTGCGGCGTCCAAGCGCCGGCGTTTGAGGTCGAACGTTTCGAGAAGGCCCACTAGCTCTCCGAGGCGAGCGCAGAGAAGTCGAGCTCGCCGATCGCGTCCTCGACCAGGCGCCGCTGGTCGTCGCTGTCGAGTGTCTTGCGCGTCACCTTCTCGGTGGCGATGATCGTGAGGTTGGTGACCTCGTCGCGGATCTCGGCGATCGCCCGGCGCGTCTCGGTCTCGATGTCGCGACGCGTCTGTTCGAGCAGCTGCTCGCGCCGCTCGCGAGCCGCCTCGCTCGCCTCGTGCTCCTGGTCTTCGGCGGTCCTGCGGGCCCGTGAGACGATCTCCTCGGCCTGGGCGCGTGCCTCCTTCAACCGCTCGCGGTACTCGGCGAGCAGCTTGTCGGCCTCCACCCGGGTGCGATCGGCGGTGTCGATCGCGTCGTCGATCGACTTCTGCCGGCGGTCGAGCCCGTCGCGGATGGCGGGGAACGCAAAGCGTCGCAGCAGGAGCATCGAGGCCACGAACACGAGCAGCGTCCAGATCATCAGCCCGACACTGGGCGTGATCAGGAAGCTGCCGGACGAGGCGACGATGAGGTGTGAGCTGGCGGGCATCGGCGACGGTCCTAGACGATGAACGCCGCGAGCAGGCCGGCGACGAGCCCGTAGAAGAAGCACGCTTCGGTCAGCGCGAACCCGAGCCATTGGATCTGGTTGATCTCATCCGTCATCTCCGGCTGGCGGGTTCTGGCCTCGATCGACTTGCCGAAGATGATGCCGATGCCGACGCCGGCGCCGACTGCGCCGAGACCGCCACCGACGCCGAGGCCGATCGACTTGCCGGCGTTCGAGATGCCGGTGTCGCTGATTGCGGAAAGCAGACTGTGAAGCACGAACAAGGTGACTCCTTCTGTGGGGCTAGTGGTCGTGTGAGACCGCTCCGCCGAGATAGATCGCGGTGAGCGTCGCGAATATGAATGCCTGCAGTGCTGCGACGAGCCCGACCTCGAACGCGAACAGCGCCACGCCAAACGGCAGCGTGATCCAGCCGAGCGCCGCGACGCCAAGGATCACCGCGAGCGCCCCGGCCATGAACAGGATGATCAGGTGGCCGGCGAGGATGTTCGCAAACAAACGAACGGAGAGCGAGATCAGGCGCATAACGTTGGAGAGAACCTCGAGGACGAAGATGAAGCCGGCCATCGGGCCGTGGACCCCTGCGGGGATCAGGCCCTTGAGGTAGCCGAGCGGCCCCTTCGCGCGGACCCCCTCGCTCGTGTAGGAGACGAAGACGACGATCGCCAGGACGAGCGGGATCGAGAGGTTCGCGGTCGCCGCGTAGAGCGAGAAGGCGGGGATGTGCAGGCCGAAGACGCTGAAGGTCTCCGTCGAGGTCGGCAGCGGGATGTAGCCGATCAGGTTCGAGTAGAAGATGAAGAGCGCCAGCGTCGCGATGAACGGGAACCACTTCGCCGCCATGCGGCGGTCCATGTTGGCGCCGACGATGTTGTTCTGCAGGCCCTGGAAGACGATCTCCACGGCGGTCTGCACGCGGTTGGGCCGCTGCTTCATGCGTCGCGCAACGTAGATCATCGTCGCGCAGGTCAGGACACCCGCGATGAGGAGATAGAGCACCGCCTTGTTGATCGAGAAGATGCCGAGGTTGACCCAGGTGTGGAGCTTGAACTCGCTCTGCGGCGTGTAGCCCTTGGCCTTCGTGCCCTTCCAGCCGACGGCGGCGATGATCGCGATCGTCACGCCGATGTAGATCGCGAACCCGATCGCCACCTTGCGCCGCACGCTCACAGGGGCCTCCGCAGGCCGGCCGTGATCGAACGCCGAAGGCTGACCTTCGTGACGAGCTCGACGGTGTAGGCGGCGAGCACGACGACCGCCGCGGCGATCCCGTCGGGCGTGCCGATTGCGAAGCGCGCGACCAGCACTCCGAGCGCGACGAGCCAGACCCGGCCCAGGATCGCGGCGAGGTGCAGGGCGGTGCGCACGCCGGCGTCGCGGGCGCTCCAGGCGTGGCGCTCGACGTAGCCGACGCCGAAGCGCGTCGCGATCCACGTGCCGGCGCCGATCGCGAAGCCGGCGGCCGGGAGCCCGGCCAGCAGCACGAATGGGGTGCTCGCGATCACCCCCACCACGTCGAGGTGGCGGATGAAGGCGAGCGCCAGCGCCGCATCCGGACGCCCGGGGGACGCGCCGGACGGGCGCTCCCCGGCGGTCGAGGCGGCCACGGGGTCATCTGGTCGGGTTGCGTGGGCGAGCATTGCGAGCGAACGTCGATGCGGTTCAGCAGCCGGGGCGACGGCGGCGCGCGGCGCGCGCCGCCGTCCGGGCCCAGGTGGCCCGTCTGCGGCGCCGCATGCAAGCCCGGCGCCGCCCGGGCAGGCGTCGCGGCGGCACCGGCGGGCGGCCGGACTCCGACTGTCGATCGTCTGCTTGGGCGTGGTCGGACATCGTCGTGTGCACCCTATACCCGGACTGCGGCCCGATGCTGGCGGCCGGCCGTGGGATCCGGGACGTTAGGGGGCCCGACGGCGGGCTCAGTCTAGCGGCGGGCCGAGTTTGTAACAACTTTGTAACAAACGCGCTCAGGCGCACCCGGCTCGCGCAGGGTTCGCGGCGAATCGCGCGGCGCCGGGCCTATACGCCGAGCGTGCTGGCGAGACCGCGATCCTCGAGCTCCGCGAGCACGCGCGGCAGCGCGGCGGCGGTGCGCCGCCACGAGCCCTCCGCCGAGTAGTCGTCGGCGTCGTGCAGCAGCAGCACCGAGCCTTCGGCCACATCGCCGCCGACCAGCGTCGAGAAGATCGAGTCGGGCGTCGCGCTCGACTGCCAGTCGCGGCCCCAGTGCGTCCACAACAGCGGACGCCAGCCATTCGCGCGCACGAGCGCGAGGGCGGCGGCGTTGAAGATCCCGTACGGCGGCCGGTAGCGCTCGATCGGTACGCCCGTCGTCTCCTCGATCCGCGCGGCGCCGCGCACTATGTCCTCGCGCACCGCCCGTGGGCCCAGGCGCAGCTGGTTGCGGTGGCGGTCGCAGTGCAGGCCGACGCCGTGCCCGGCGGCGACGATCTCGGCGGCCAGCGAGGGGTTTCGAGCGACCTGCTCGCCGACCAGGAAGAAGGTGGCGTGCACGCCGCACGCCGCGAGCGCCTCGAGCACGGCCGGCGTGCCCTCGCGATGCGGCCCGTCGTCGAACGTGAGGCCGTAGCCACGGCCGTCGAGGGTTCGATCGGCGATCCCGAGCGGCCGGCGCATCGAGCGCAGCGCCCCGATGCCGGCGAGCGCCGGCAGGGCGTAGGCACCGGTCAGAGCCGAGGCCGCCAACGCGCACGCGCCGAGCACGCCCTGGGTGCGATGATCGCTGCTGGTCATGCTCAGGTTGCTCATCGGCGTTGCGTTGGCCACCGGCGCCTCGACGCTCTACAGCCTAGGGATCGCGGTGCAGGCGCTCGACGCTCGCGATACCGGTCACGAACACGCGCTTCGGATCTCGCTGCTCACGCAGCTGGTGACCCGCGCGCGCTGGCTGTTCGGCACGGGGATGACGGCGCTCGGCTGGCCCCTCCAGATCCTCGCCCTGAACTACGTCGGGCTCGTCGTCGTCCAGCCGACGCTCGCCTCGGGATTGCTCGTGCTGCTGCTCGTCGGCGAACGCCTGCTGGGCGAGTCCCCGGGCAGGCGCGAGTTGATGGCCGTCGCTGCGATCGTCGCCGGGGTGGCCGGCATCGCGGCGCTCGCTCCCGCCCACAACACCCGTCACGTGCACGGGATCGCGGTCGTGATCGTCCTGGCGCTGCTGGGCGCCGCCGCGTTCACGCCGTTCGTCCTGCAGCTCATCAAGCGCCCGATCGCCAACGCCACGATGCTCGGAGCGGGGCTCGCGTTCGCGTGGAGCGGGCTCGTCAACCAGTTCGTGGCCGACGCGGCCGACAACGGACACATCGGCACCGCGATCAGCTGGGCGGTGGGCGCCGCCGCCGCGGCGCTCGTCGGACTGACCTGCGAGATGAGCGCGCTGCAGCGCCGACCCGCGATCCTCGTCGCGCCGGTCGTGTTCGTCGTGCAGACGGTGGTGCCGATCGGACTCGCGCCGCTCGTGCTGCACACCAGCTTCATCGACTCGCCGCTGGACGGCATACCGCTGCTCGGCTGCCTCCTGGTGCTGCTGGCGGGGGCGATCACGATCGCCCGCTCGCCGGCGCTGATCGCGCTCGGCGGCGGCGCGCGCAATCAGCCGGCGAGCGCCGAGAGCGGCAGGCCGATCAGCCCGTCGGCCTGAAGCGCCCGCGCCAGGCCGTCGAGCAGGCGTAGCGACCGCGCCGACCCGTCGAGCGAGACGACCACGACCGCGCCCGCCCGCAGCGACCGCTTGGACAGTCGCGTGTGCGCGTCCAGAGCCACCGAGCCGCGCACCGGGAGTGCGCCTGCGGTACGCGCCAACAGCAGCTGACCGAGGCTCGGGTCGTGCGGCTCGAGGTAGTAGAAGCGATGGTGAAGGTGCAGCGCCCTGGCCTCGCGCCGAAGGATGCTCGAGGTGCGGATCCAGCCGAACGCCCCGGAATGGCCGATCGTCGGGATCGGCACGTCGCCGTTGGCCCGCAGCGTGCGCATGGCGGCGCTGCCGAGCGTCGTCGTCGTTGCGATCGAGGCCTCGATCCGGTCATGACTGAGACGGCGAGCGACGGCCGCTGCAGCGCGGGTCGGGGCATCGACGATGACCGCAACCGCCGGTCGATCGGTCTTGACGATCTTGAGCGCGTGGATCCCGACCACGTTCGCGAGCGCCGCGACCTCGTCGGTCGACATCACCCACGCCCCGGCGCCGAGCGAGAGCAGGACCGCGACGCTGACGCTCGCCAGGCGGATGCGCCAGGGCGCCAGCGGACTGACCCGCCGGTGCGCCCCCAGCACCGCCGCGGCCGCGTCGAGCACCGCACCGCGCGGCGCCGGCGCGGCAGGCCGGGCGCCTTCACGGCATCCGCGTTCGACATTCGCGACGAGCTCCGTCGGATCCTCCGCGAGCAGCAGGAACTCGTGCTGCGCCATCAGTCGCGTGTTGAGCTTGGCGTGGCCCACGGGCAGCCCGTACGACACGACCGGGCAGCCGCGCGCCATCGCCTCGAGGCAGGTCACGCCGCCGGTCGAGTGCACGAGCACGTCGGCGGCGGCGAGCAGGTCGGGCATCTGGTCGGTGAAGCCGAGCACGCGGACGCGCACGGCGCTCGCGAAGCGCTCGGTCAGGCGCTCGCGCGCCGCATCGTTGCGGCCGGCGACGCAGATCACGGTGGCATCGGGGATGGTCAGCAGCTGCTCGACCGCGCCCTGGAGGTCGCCGACGCCCCAGCCGCCACCGGACACCACCACGACGCGGCCCGCGTCACCCAGCGAGAGCGCGGCGCGCGCGGCGCCGCGGTCGCGAGGCTGCAGGAACTCGGCGGCGATCAGCGGCCGAACGACCTGCACGCTGCCGCGGCCGGCGATCCGCTCGACGTCCCGGACCGAGGCGTCGTACATCACAAGATGGCTGTCGATGCCGCGCTGCGCCCAGAAGAAGAGCCCGGTCATGTCGGTGATCGTGGCCACCGTCGGGATGTCGAGCAGGCGCCGGCGGCGCAGGTGGCTAAGCACGACGGTGATCGCCGGGTAGGTCGAGACGACCACGTCGGGGTCGCGGCGCAGGATCTCGGCGCGCAGGGAGCCCGCGCCCAGGCGGCAGAGGACCTGCTTGGTCACGAAGCGGACCGGCGGGAGGTGCTCGAGCATCCAGTAGTAGAGCGAGTAGGAGCGCGGCGAAACGCGCAGCTGGGTGCGATAGCCGTCCTCGACGGCGGAGCGCAGGCGCTCGCCCATCGCCGCCAGTCCGTCGATGATCGCGACCTCGACCGGCTCGCCGCAGGCTTCGAGCTGCTGCTTGAGCGCACGCGCCGCGGCGGCGTGACCCTCGCCGACATCGGCCGAGAGGATCAGCACCCGGCGCGGCCCGGAGGCGCGCGGGAATGTGGGCTCGTGTTGGCGGCGGAGGCGCAAAGCGATGTCAGGCGGCCGTTTGCCGTCCACCCGCGCGAGACGTCCAGCGGTGCGGGGTGCTTCAACTCTACCGGTCGGAGCGGCGAAACGTAAGAAGTTGATACGAAAATTCACACAGCTGGCCGTACCCCGGCCGGGCGCGGCGAAACCATCCGGAGCGCGCGGCGGGCTCCCGGCGGCGCACCGCGCGGCACCTGCGGGCCGCACCCGAGATGATTGGCGCATGGCAACGCTCACCCCGCCGCGCCCCCAGGCACCGGGCGCGCCCACCGACCAGCCGTCCAGGATTCTGAGCGGCGCGTGGACCGGGCACCGTGCGAGCCGCGCTGCGGCCGCCGGCCGCCCCGCGCGCACGGCGATCGCCGGCGCGGCTGCGCTAGCCGGTCTGGTGGCGGCGATGGCGCTGATCGCGGTCGCCACGGCTTCCGCGCCGTCGGCGGCGGTGGCGCAGGCCACGGCGCGCTTCTTCCCGGGCTGGCTGTCCGGGCCGCTTCATGGTCTGGGCCTGAGCGTCTCGACGGCCGCCCTCGAGGTGCTCGTGCTCGCCGTCTGCGGCTTCTACCTCGTGGTGCTGCGCTGTGTGACGGCGATCTCCTCGCGCAGTCTGTGGACCGCGATCGTGCTGGCGCACCTCGCCGCGCTGCTCGCCCCGCCGCTCTTCTCGGGCGACGTGTTCGGCTACATCGGCTTCGCGCGCCTCGACGTCCTGCACGGACTGAGCCCGTACACGCACACCGCCGCCGCGGCGCCGCACGACGCGATCTACCACCTGCTCGGCTGGACGACCCTCACCACCCCCTACGGCCCGCTGTTCACGCTGCTGAGCGACGCGCTCGTGCCGCTCGGGATCGCGGGGGCCCTGTGGTCGCTGAAGGTTCTCGCCGCGCTCACCAGCCTCGCCACGGTCGTGCTGATCTGGCGCGCCGCCCCGCGGCTGCGGCGTTCGCGGCGCAGCGCGATCGCCTTCTACGGCCTGAACCCGCTGGTGCTCGTGTTTGCCGTGCCCGGCGCCCACAACGAGGCGCTGATCGGGATGCTCGTCGCCGCCGGGGCGCTGTGCATGCTCGCAGGCCACGAGCGCCGCGGCGCCGTCGCACTGGTCGCTGCTACGGCGGTCAAGGCATCGGCGGCGCTCGCCCTGCCGTTCGCGCTGCTCGGAGCGCAGCGGCGCGGGCGCACGGCCGCGTCGATCGCCGTCGCCCTCGTGGTGCTCGCCGCGATCGCAGCGATCGCGTTCGGCCCGCACCTCTCCGGGCTGGCCGGCGCGCTGCTCACGCAGCAGAACAAGGTCGCCGGACACAGCCTTCCGGCCGAGTTCTCGCAGCTGCTCGGCGTCGGCCAGCTCGCCCTCTGGGTCAGGGTCGCGTTCCTGGCGCTGGCCGGCTGCGTCATCGTGGCGATGCTGTGGCGCGCCTGGCGCGGCGCGCACTGGCTCGACTGCTACGGCTGGAGCACGCTGGCCCTGATCGCCGCCACCGCCTGGCTGGTGCCGTGGTACGGGCTGTGGGCTCTGCTGCCCGCGTCGCTCAGCTCGAGCCGGAGGCTGCGTGTCGCGACCGTGATCGCATGCGCCTACCTCGTCGCGATGCGTCTCGCGATCCAGCACCCGCTGTCGGCGGCGTAGCGCCCGGTGCTCTCAGCCGGTCGCGCCGGTCGCGCCGGTCGGGCCGGTCGGGCCGGTCTTCCCGGCCCCGCCGGAGGAGCCTGACCCCTTCGTCGCGGCGCACGGCGGCGGGACGCGCGAGATCCGGCAGTCGGGCCGGATCCCCCAGGAGTCCAGCGTGTTCGCCAACACGTCGTAGCCCGGGCGCGGCTTGCCGGTGTAGGAGATCAGCGCCGTGTCCCAGCTGTCGTGGCGCGTCTTCGCGTCCCACTCGTAGAGATAGATCCGCTGGATGCGCCGGCTGAGCGAGCCGAGCGTGTGGAGAACGTATGCGTCGACCTGGGCCGCGTGGCCGGCGTTCTGCGGGAACCCCGGATGGGGGTGGCTGGGTCGGTTGACGATCCCGCCCGTCTCGGCAAGCCAGATGTTGCCGCTGACGGCGCTCAGCAGCGTCCTCGTGCTGGTGGAGACCAGGTGGTTGGCGTCCTCGTAGTTGTTGAGACCCCAGTACCCGGGCTGGTATCCGAGGTCTCGGACGAAGGCCTGCGCCCAGGTGGTCATCGGAACGGCCTCGTGAGTGCTCACGTCGAGGAACTCCGCCGCGAGGATCGTGCACGACGAGCAGGCGGATCGCAGGCCGCGGTAGTAGGACGCGACGAGCGCCTCCTTGTCGTAGGTCGCCTCGCCGTAGTAGTTGGTCTCATCCCAGGTGGCGAACGCGCGCACCCAGGGGAAGCGCTTGCGAAAAGCGCGAAAGGCGCTGAGGTACTGGGCGACGGTCGGCAGCACCCGCGTCTGGCTGAAGGCCTTGCGCTTCTTGCGACCCGGCACCTTGCGGTAGATCACACGGTCGGAGTGGTCGATCGTGACGAGCACGCTGAGGCCCTTACGCCGCGCAGCGTTCATCCAGGCCTTCACCTCCGCCAGCTGGTAGGGCACCGTCAGCGCATCCCAGGACATGTCGTAGCGCACGGTCCTGATCCCAAGCGCCAGGAAGCGGGGATCGCTGAACAGATCCGCCTTGTCGTCACCGATGCCGATCAGCGGGTGGAACGTCCTCACCGAGTGGACCGGCGGCGGCGGCGCGGAGTTCGCACTCGCGGCCACGGCGCTCAGCGGGAGCGCCACCGCGATCGCGAGCAGGCACAGCAGTCGTCGTGTGAGGCGCGGCATCAGACCCTAGACCGTCCGTTGGTCGAGAAGTTGCGCGAAACCGGCTCGATCGCGCGCTCGGTGGTGTTCGCCGGTCACGTGCGGCGCGACGTCCCGCGGGCATTCTGGCAGATGCGGTGGCTACTGCCTCGGACGTCCACCGGTGCGGCGGTTGAACTTCAGGATCTCGAGCACGTAGATCAGATAGACGCTCGCAACCAGCACGATCAGGCCGATCGCCACGACGAGGATCGACCAGCCCAGCCGGAGGTGACCATGGCCCGCCGCGTCGTCGTAGGTGTAGGGGATGAACCGCAGCGCGACGGCAAGCCCGGCCAGCATCAGCGTCCAGCCGTAGAAGAAGACCAGCGTGCTGCGGACGCCGTAGCCGATCCTGGCCATGCGGTGGTGGAGGTGCTCCTGGTCGGCCGCATAGACCGGGCGGCGGTACTTCAGCCGCTTGAGCACGACGAACGTCGTGTCGAGGAAGGGGACCGCGAGCAGGATCATCGGCAGGGCGAAGGCCACGACCGCCGAGGTCTTCAGCTCGCCCTCGACGGCCACACAACCCATCAGCAGCCCGAGCAGGTTCGAGCCGGCGTCCCCCATGAAACTCGAAGCCGGGGGGAAGTTGTGAAAGAGGAAGCCGATCGCGGCTCCGGCGGTGATCGCGGCGAGCACGCCGCCCGCGTTCTGCTGCAGGTTGAAGGCGATCACCGCGAAGGCCACCGCCACGATCGCGCAGACCCCGGCCGCCAGCCCATCCGCGCCGTCGGAGAAGTTCACGACGTTCATCATCGCCACCAGGCCGATCGCGGTGAGCGTCGGACCCGCCTGCGGGAAGGCGAGATGGCCAAAGAACGGGAGCGTGATGTAGGGCACGTTCACGCCGCCCCTGACGGCCACGACCGCCGCGAGAATCTGGCCGGCGAGCTTGACCGCCGGATGGAAGTCGAAGCGGTCGTCGAGCGCGCCGACCAGCGTGATCACCGCCGCGGCCGCGAGGATACCGGCCCAGGGACTGTGCGCGGCGTGCAGGAAGCGCGCGTGGCGCAGCCAGATCTCGCCGGCGATCGCGACCGCTGCGAACACGGCGAGCCCGCCGAGCAGCGGCGTCTCGCGATCAGAGAGCCCACGCTCGCGCGGCTGATCGACCGCCCCGACACGACGCGCGAGCCGCATCGTCAAGGGCGTCAACAGCGCGGCGATCGCCGCCGCCGCCAGGAACGCGTAAAGCGCGTCGAGCTCTGAGGGGTTCATCGCCGCCGCGCAAGCATCGCACGCCAGCCCGCGACCCCGCCGTCAGCCGAGCGCTCCTGGTGGGCCGCGCGCTACGCCCGAGCCGTCGCGACCGCCACCGCCGCGGAGCTGCCGAGCACGGCGCCGCCAGCACCGAGCGCGTGCATCGCCACGTAGCGAGCCGTGGTCGGCGCGCTGATCAGTGTCTGGAAGCCGGCGCTCGCAACCGGGGCTCCGACCGCGGCGAGCGTCGAAGGTGTCGCTCCCGCGTAAACCTGCCAGGCGGTCACGCCGGTGGCGCCGTTCCAGCTGACGGCGATCGATGTGGTCCCGGCGGCGCTGCCGGGCGTTGCCACGACGGCCGGCGGGGTTGCCGGCACAGCCGTCCACGGGAAGCGGAAGTCGCGATAGGACTCAACCGGCGAAGGCAGGCTCAGCTGGAAGGTGAGCGTTGTTCCGGCCGAGGAGGTCTCGGACACCAGGCCGACCTGGCCCCAGCCGACCAGCTGGTCGGAGTTGGGCAGCTGTTGCACGTCGCCCTGGCTGGCAGACAGAACGTAGCGGCCGAGATCCACGTATTCGTGCACCAGCGATGCGGTGTGCGTCGTGAAGTTCAGAGCGACATCGATGCCCCTGGACTGCGCCTCGATCTTCGGCGTGTCCTCGTTGTCGAAGATCTCCACCGACCCGTCGGGGAGACGCGTCGCATCGTGCTGCCAGGCGAAGCGCACGTTGGGGCCCAGCGTGAAGGTGCTGTGGCGTCCGCCGAGCGTCCACAGGATCTCGCCATAGGTGTGGCCGATCTGATAGACGGCCCACGTGTTGCGCGAACTGATCAGGATGTTCTGGTTCGGTTCGACGTCGATCGAGTTGACGTGGAACCAGTCCCAGATCGAGCCGGGGGCGCGCGAGGTGCCGCTGTAGGAGGCGCTCAGCGGCACATGCCCCATCGCGTGCCATTCGAACATCACAAGACCGGTGCGCACGTCGATCTCCTGGATCACGCAGTCTTCGATCACCGCGCTCGACGCACCGCCCTGCGCCGTGAGGTCCGTGTAGACCGGTTCGAAGACGGTGATCCAGGCGATCCCGTTCGGTTCCAGCTCGAAGTCGTGGAGGTCCATCGACAGGCCGTTGCCGGCCTGCACGGTTGCGAGCCGCCTGTAGGAGGTGCTGGCGATCACGCCGGTGCCGTCGATCCCGTGGCCGAGCGCGATCCTGCCCTGCCAGTAGGTCAGGACGGTCTGGCCGAGGTACTGCTGAACCTTCAGGTCCTCCGACTGGTCGCCGGGCGGCGACGGCGCGAACCAGACCAGCTGGCCGGCCGGGTTGACGATCATCGCCCCCGGTTGGAACGAGCCCTCGGCCGGCGTCAGGAACACGTCGCCGAGCGCAGGATCGGCCGCCGGCGTCACGACGGTCACGATCGGCGGATGCAGGGTCGGCGCCGAGATGAAGTTCTGGACGGCGCCCGCCGCGCCCGTCGCGCCCGTCGCACCCGTGGCGCCGGTCGCGCCCCGGGCGCCGGTCCCCCCGGTGGCTCCGCTCGACCCCGTTGGCCCGGTTGGGCCGATCGGCGGCGGCACGATGTAGATCGAACCGATCGTGAAGCTCGTGCCGATCGTCCGGCGCACCCCGTGGACCGTTTCGACGGCTCCCACGGTGACCTGCTCGCCGACGCTGAACGCGCGGTATGGCAGGTAGCTGACGCCGGTGCCGGTGGCGTAGGACGCGAGCCTGCCAGCGTGCGTGCCACTGTGGGAGCCGCGCACGACGATCTGCGAGATGTCGCCCGCCGGCACGCCGAGGAAGCTGATCTGGGTCGTCGGCGATGCGTCGGGCGTGCCCGCCAGGGGCGAGATCGTGACCGCGGGCAGCGAGGCTGCGGCCGCCTGCGCGGCGCCCGCATGGCCCAGCCAGGCGGCGAGCAGCACGAGCGGCAACGCCACCAGTCTCGAGCGGGTTATGGCTGCACACACCGTCATAGGCCTACATCAAGACCCCACCAGACGCCAAAGAGTTGCGCACCGATGCGTATCGGCGGTCCGAGCCGTGGGCTGCACCTACGAGCGCCGAATTTTACGCCACGCTCGGCGCCGCGAGGTCGACATAGAGCGGGTAGCGATCCACGATCGAGTCGACGCGCTCCGCCAGCTCTTCGCGGCGCATGTCGAACTGCGGCCCGAGCGCCACGCCGATGATGTCGCCGATCTCGAGGAAGTCGTCGCGCCCCAGGCCACGTGTGGTCAGCGCCGGCGATCCGATCCGCAGTCCGGAGGTGACGCGGGGCGGTCGCGGGTCGAACGGGACCGCGTTGCGGTTGACCGTGATCCGTATTTCGTGCAACCGGTCCTCCGCGTCCTGCCCGCTGCATTCACTCTCGCGCAGATCCACGAGCACGAGGTGAACGTCGGTTCCGCCGGTCAGGACGTTGACGCCATTGCCGGCCCTCAGCAGCGACTCGGCCAGCGCCCGCGCCCCGTCGATGGTCCGCCGCTGCCGCTCGCGAAAACCCTCGCTCGCCGCGATTCGCAGCGCCACGGCCTTGGCGGCGATGACATGCTCGAGCGGCCCGCCCTGCTGTCCGGGGAAGACGGCCGAGTCGATCTCCTTCGCGTAGCGCTCCTGACAGAGGATTGCGCCGCCGCGCGGGCCGCACAGCGTCTTGTGGGTCGTGGTCGTCACGACATCGGCGCCCGCTGCAACCGGACTCGGATGCAGACCCGCCGCGACGAGACCGGCGAAGTGCGCCATGTCGACCATCAGCAGCGCGCCGACCTCATCCGCGATCTCGCGGAAGCGGACGAAGTCGAGCTGGCGCGGGTAGGCGGACCAGCCGGCGAGCAGCAGCGCCGGACGGTGCTCGCGCGCGATGCGCGCCACCTCGTCCATGTCGATCACGCTGGTCTCGCGGTCCACCTCGTAGGCGACGATGTTGTAGAGACGCCCGGAGACGTTCTTCTTCATGCCGTGCGTGAGGTGTCCCCCGTGCGCGAGCGACAGGCCCATGATCGTGTCGCCGGGCTCCAGCAGTGCGTGGTAGACCGCGGTGTTGGCCTGGGCGCCGGAGTGCGGCTGCACGTTGGCGTGCTCGGCTCCGAACAACGCCTTCGCGCGATCGATCGCCAGCTGCTCGACGACGTCGATGTACTCGCAGCCGCCGTAGTAGCGCTTCCCCGGATAGCCCTCGGCGTACTTGTTGGTCAGCACGCTGCCCTGGCACTCGAGCACGGCTCGCGGGACGAAGTTCTCCGAGGCGATCAGCTCGAGCGTGTCCTGCTGACGCGCGAGCTCGAGCGCGACCGCCTCGGCGATCTGGGGATCGACGTCGGCGAGCGGGCGCGTGAAGTAGTCGGCTGGGAGGTCGTCGCTCATCCGCTGACGAGCCTAGCAAGCGCGCTCTGGAGCGCCGCGGCCGGGAAGGCTCCCGCGCGCACGATACGCCAACTGCCAGTCCCCTCCAGCGCGCCGAGGTCGACCACCGTCGACGGGGTTCCCGGCAGGGTGCCGCCGTCGATGGAGAGGTCCGCCGCTTCGCGGATCGCCAACGGGACCTCATCCAGCGTGCGCGCATCGGCCTCGCCCGCGAGGTTGGCGCTGGTCAGCAGGACCGGCCGGCCCGCGTCGAGCCCGACGTCGAGCACGCGGACACCGAGCTGCTCCCCGCCGGCGAGACGAAAGCGCCCGGCAGGGTTCGCCACGAGCAGCGTCAATGGACCGGGGAGCAGGGAGCGCAGTGCTGCGCGCGTGCGCTCGCCCAGCTCGGGCAGCGCCTCGAGCGCCGAGTGCAGCGAGAAGAACGCCACCGCCGCGGGCTTGCCCGGCGGCCGGCCCTTCAAGATGGCGAGGCGCTCGACGGCCGCCGGGTTCTCCGCGTCGCAGCAGAGGCCGTAGACGGTGTCGGTGCCGAGCACGACGGCGCCCCCGGCGGCGATCGCCGCCGCAAAGTCGGCGTTGGACGGCCGCAGCGCGCTCATCGGCGAGCGCTCAGCGCGCGCACGATCTGCGCGAGGTCGCGGTGGTGGCCTATGTCAGTGAACCCGGCGGCGGTGCACAGCGCGGCGACCGCACGCTCCTGTCCGAATCCGTGCTCCAGGATCAGCGTCGCGACGGAGGTTCGCCCAGCCTGCTCGATCAGGCGGGCGATGGTCTGCAGACCGTCCGGACCACCGTCGAGCGCGTGACGAGGTTCGTGGCGCGCGACCTCCGGTTCGAGCGTCGCGATCGCGGCGGTCTCGACGTAGGGCGGGTTGGCGACGATCGCGTCGAATGCGTCCGGGAGACCGCTCAGCAGGTCGGCCTGGAGCCAGCTGACCTCGAGCCCGAGGCGAGCCCCGTTCGCGGCGGCGACCACGAGCGCCCCGCCGTCCACGTCCGAGCCGCACAGCTGCAGGTCTCCTCGCTCGTCCTTCAACGCCAATGCGATCGCGCCGCTGCCGGTGCAGCAGTCGAGCACGCGCGCTCCGGCGGGCAGCGCCACGGCGAGCTCGACGAGCAGCTCCGTCTCGGGCCGAGGCACGAGCACGCGGGCGTCGACCGCCAGCTCGAGGCCGCGGAATGCGCGGTGGCCGACGATGTAGGCGACCGGTTCGCGGTCGACCGCCCGCCGGCGCACGTGGGCCTGGAAGGCCCGCACCGCCGCGCCCCTCACGGCCGCATCCGGATCGCTGCGCAGCCGCTCGCGAGTCGTCTGGAGCGCGTCGGCGAGCAGCAACTCGGCGTCCAGACGCGCGCTCGGCGAGCCGCCGGCGCCGATCGCCGTGACCGCGCCGTCGAGCGCATCCCGCACGCTGACGGCGGCGCGGGCGCTCATCCGTCGGTCTGCTCGACGAGCCGCCGGCGCTTCTCGTCCGACTGCAGCGCCGCGGTGAACTCCTCGAGCTCGCCGGCCAGCACGGCGTCCAGGTTGTAGAGCGTCAGGTTGACCCGGTGGTCCTTGACGCGTCGCTCGGCGTAGTTGTAGGTGCGGATCTTCTCGGCCCGCTCGCCCGTGCCCACCTGGGAGCGGCGATCGGCGGCCGTCGCCGCCTGCTGCTCGGCGAGGGCGCGCTCGTAGAGCCGCGCCCGCAGCACGCGCAGCGCCTTCTCGCGATTCTGCAGCTGCGACTTCTCGTCCTGCATCGAGACCACGATTCCCGATGGGCGGTGCGTCACGCGAACGGCCGAGTCGGTCGTGTTGACGGACTGTCCGCCCGGCCCGCTCGAGCGGTAGACGTCGACCTGCAGGTCGGCCGGGTCGATGCTGATGTCGACCTCCTCGGCCTCGGGCAGCGCCGCGACGGTCGCCGTCGAGGTGTGGATGCGCCCCTGTGACTCGGTCGTCGGCACCCGCTGAACGCGGTGCGTTCCGCCCTCGAACTTGAACACCGAGTAGGCGCCGTCGCCCTTGATGGCGAACGTGTACTTGCCCTCCCCGACCTCGAGCGGCTCGACGATGAAGCCGAGCCGCTCCGCGTAGCGGCTCAGCATGCGGTGGACGTCGCCGGCCCACAGCCCCGCCTCCTCGCCGCCCGCGCCTCCCTGGATCTCGATCAGCACATGCTTGTCGTCGTTCGGGTCGCGCGAGACCATCGCGAGGCGGATCTCCTCCTCGAGCTCGGCGATCCGCTCTCGCGCACCCGCGAGCATCTCGCGCAGCTCTTCGTCGTCGGTGCCATCGGCCAGCAGCTCCTCGGCGCCGGCAGCGTCGTCCTGGGCGTGACGCCACTGCCCCGCCAAGCGCGCCGCCGGCTCGAGCTGGCGGTAGGCACGACCGACCTCGGCGTTGCGCTGGCGGTCCGCGATCACTGCCGGATCGACCATCTGCGCGCCGAGCTCGGCGAAGCGCTGCTCGATCTGCGCCACCAGGCCGGCGATCATGCGACGACCTCCAGACCGATCAGATCCGCCGCGGTCTGGCGGTCCCCCGACTCGATCTCGAGCACCGCGCGCAGCGCCGCTATTGCCACGGCCAGCTGGGAGTGATCCGGCTCGCGCGTCGTCAGCCGCTGGAGCGCAAGTCCGGGCGCCATCACCGCGCGCACCCAGGTGCGGTCACGGTGGCGCGCCGCCAGCTTGATGATCTCGAAGGAGATGCCGGCGATCAGCGGCACGCCGAGGATCCGCGTCGCGAGCAGCCAATACCAGGCCGGGAGGCCGATCGGCGCGAAGACGAAGATCGCAACGATCATCACGATCAACAGGAAGCTCGTGCCGCAGCGCGGGTGCAGGCGCGAGAAGCCGGCGGCGTTCTCGGGCGTCAGCTCGAGCCCGCCCTCGTGGCAGGCGATCGTCTTGTGCTCCGCGCCGTGGTACTCGAACACCCGCCGCAGCTCGCGCAGGCGCGAGAGCAGCAGGAGGTAGCCGAGGAAGATCGCGGTGCGTACGAACCCTTCGATCAGCCAGAACAGCGTCGATGAGTGCAGCTGGGATTTGATCAGGCTGACCAGCCCGACCGGCACGACGAAGAACAGCCCGATCGCGAAGGCGAACGAGACGACCAGCGCGCCGGTCCACGCCGCGCCAGAGAGCGCCTCGCCGCCGCCGGCCGCCGCCTCCCCGTCCGCCGGCGGCGCAGCGTCATCGCTCCCGCCGGCGAGCTGCGCGTTGGCCGAGATGTACAGCGCGCGCATCCCGATCGCCATCGAGCCGCCGAGCGCGACCACGCCGCGCAGCAACGGCAGCCGGAGCACCCTGTGGCGGCGCAGCGCCGAGGAGAAGGGGTAGGTGTGCACGGCGATCCCGCCGGCCGGGATTTCGCGTTCGCCGCGCGCGAGCTGCTCCGCCGTCGGCGAGCGCACGGCGACCGACCACGTGCGCACGCCGCGCATCATCACGCCTTCGAGCACGGCCTGTCCACCGATCGGCGCGTCGCGCCGGCGCGCAGCCACGCGCGTGACCTACTTCGTCGCGGCGGTGCGCTGACGGCTGCGGGCGACGCGGCGTTGGAACCGCTCGACTCGACCGCCGGTGTCGATCAGCTTCTGGCGACCCGTGTAGAAGGGGTGGCAGTTCGAGCAGATCTCGACCCGCAGCTCCGGCTTGGTGGAGCGGGTCTCGAACTCGTTGCCGCACGTGCAGCGCACGATCGCGGTCACATACTCGGGATGGATCTCGGCCTTCATCGGTTACGCAGTGTAGCGGGCCGCCATCGTCGGCCCGCCCACCCGCGCGCTAGCGCGTGCAGGGGAACGTCTTGCTGCGGGCGTGGTTCGCCGGCTCGACGACGGCGCCGGTCGGGTCGGCGACGGCGCTCAGCGTGGAGCCGGCGGTGCACGCCGGACCCTCGAACTGCACGATCGCCGCCGCGCCCGCGGAGAGGCCGGTCACCGAGGCGTCGGCGAGCGCCGCGCCGTTGACGGTGAGCGAGACCTGGAACGGACCGGCGCCGGCGGCGCCGGTGTTGAGCACCTGAAGGCTGTAGAGAACCGTTCCGGCCTGGGGGCCGGGAGCGCGCCGCAGCACCCCGATCGCGAGGTCGGGGGTCTCCAGCGGCTGCACACAGACCGGCGAGACGATCTGCTCGCGGCGGATCACGCGACGGCGCCGGTCGAGCCAGCGCGCGCGGACCAGCACACGGAAGGAGGCCGGCGCCGGCAGGGACGTGACCTGGTGGTAATTGGTGAAGATTCCGACACCGGGCTGGGAGGCGACCCACTCGCCGAAGCCGGGGGCGCTGACGGCGGCGAAACCGATGGCGGCCGCGGTGTGCTCCTGAAGCTCGAAGTTGACGTCCATCGTCTTCGTTCCCGGCACGGAGGTCATCTGCGAAGAGAACGTCGCGGAGCGGTTGGCCTGCAGCGGATCGGCATGGCAGGCCGTCACGCTCGCCGAGAGGACCGCCGGCGGTCCGGTCTGCCCGGTGACTCCGGTCGCGCCGGTCGACGAGCTGGCGACGACCGCCCCTGTCCCCTGCGCGCCCACCGAGCCGGGGACCACGAGCGCAAGGGTCGCGAGCATGCCGAGCACGAGCGGTACGAGAACACGGCGCAGTGGAGTCATCACGCCCACATCAACACCGTAGCGGGGCGGATGTTGCGCTGCGGCCGCGGGAGGGATCCTGCGCCTGCGCCGCGGGCGGGCCGACCCGGTCACATCTGCTGGTAGCGCGGGCCGTCACCGCCTTCGGGAGTCGTGAGCCGCCCGCCCTTGGCCGTGATCGCGCCGCACTGCACGCAATTGGTGTAGTTGACGATCACATCGACATCACCGTCGGCCGGAGCGTCGGCCGGGATCTCGAACACGCCCGCCGGACACATCCAGCGCCAGGTCTCGGCCAGCTCACGCGGCACGCGCGCGCGCACGCGGATGTGGTTTGGAGCGTCGTCGCGTGTCGCCGTGCCGCTGACGTAGACCGACGAGAGCTTGTCGAAGGTGTAGCGACCGTCCGCCTTCGGGTAGCGGCGAGCCGTCGAACCGACGAACATCTGGCGCTCGTCGTCGCGATGCCAGGCGAGCCGACCCGGCGGCAGCCGGCCCCGACTCGCGATCGCCAGGTTGACTAGCGGCAATCCCCGTACGAAGCCCTGCTGGAAGGGCTGGCGGGCGTTTCGCACCCGGTACAGCTCGCGACCGCCGGGCGACTGCTCGAGCGCCCGTTCGTAGGACTCGAGCGGCTCGCCCGGTCGGGCGAGCGCCGCGTGTATTGCCTCCGCCGCGAGCCGGCCGGAGTTGATCGCGTGATGCACCCCCTTCAGCGCGACCGTGTCGACGAGACCGCCGGCGTCGCCGACGATCGCGGCACCCGGCATCGAGAGCCTCGGCATCGACCACCAGCCGCCGCCGGGCAGCGCCTTGGCGCCCCAGCTGACGCGCTCGCCGCCCTCGAGAATCCCCCGCAGGAGCCGGTGGCACTTGAAGAGCTGGAGCAGGTCGTGCGCGGATGTGGTCGCGTCGGCGTAGTCGAGGTCGATCACGAAGCCGACGCTGACCAGATGCTCGCCCGTGCGCTCGTCGCGCATCGGGTAGATCCAGCCGCCGCCGACCTGGCGGCTGCGCGCGCCCGGTGAAAGCGGCCAGGGCCCGAGCGTGTGGATCACCCGGTCGAGCGGGCGCGGAACCCGCCAAACCTCTTTCACGCCGAGCTCCCATACCTGCGGCTCGCGGTCGTCGGAGAGGCCGAACTCGCGGATCGCAGCGCCCGTGAGATGGCCCCAGCTGCCCTCGGCGAGAACCGTCACCTGGGCGCGAATATCGGTGCCCGGCTCGAAGTTGCCCAGCGGCTCGCCGTCACGCCCTCGCCCGCGGTCGCCCGAACGCACGCCGCGCACGCAGCCGTCGGCGACGAGCAGCTGCGTGGCCGCGGTCTCGGTCAGCACGTGCGCGCCGGCCTCCTCGGCCCGGCGCGCCAGGAAGCGCGCGAGAGCAGCCACCGAGATCACCTCGGCCCCGTGATTGCGAAACGGCCGCGGCGTCGGGATGCGCACGGCGGCGCGCGGGCCGGGCAGCAGGTACACGGCTTCCCTGGTCACCTCGCCGAACGCGAAGCCCTCGCCGCGCCACTGCTCGCGCGTGAGGCCGGGGAACAGCTCGAGCAGCGGCTGCGGGCGCATCACGGCGCCGGAGAGGCTGTGCCCGCCGCAGACGGTGGCTTTCTCGATCACGGCGACCGGAACCTCGCCGAGCCGCTCGGCGGTCTGCGGGTCCTCGGCGAGCAGCGCCAGCAGGCGGTTCGCGCAGGCTAGCCCGGCGGTGCCGCCACCCACGATCGCCACCCCCACGTCAATGCGGTCCTCCTCCCCGTCGAGCTCGCGACGGATGAACTCGCGGCGCGAATCGACAGGCGGCGGGTGGTCGGCGGGCACCACACCGGCGCGGGCGGACATCTCAGCCGGCCCGACGCGCTCGAAGGGCCGCGGTCAGCTTCGGCAGGATCCGGTTGAGATCGCCGACGATCCCGAGGTCCGAGAACTCGAAGATCGGCGCGTTCGCGTCCTTGTTGACGGCGACGATGTTCTCGGAGCCCTGCATTCCCACCTTGTGCTGGATCGCTCCGGAGATCCCCGCCGCGAAGTAGAGCTTGGGCGAAACGGTCTTGCCGGTCTGTCCGATCTGGGCCGCGTAGGGGTACCACCCGGCATCCACGACGGCTCGCGTCGCCGCAACGGCGCTGCCGGGACCGAGCGCCTTCGCCAGCTCGCTGCACAGCTCGAAGCTCTCGGCCTTGCCGAGACCGCGGCCGCCCGCGACGAGGATGTCGGCTCCCTCGATGTCCACGTCCTCGCCCCGCTGCTCGCCGCGGCTCACCATGCGTGCGCGCGTCGAGAACTCGGAGAACTCCACCGACACCTCCTCGACCACCGCGTCGCTGCCGCTGCGTTCGGTGGCCTCGAAGGCGTTGAGCCGTCCGATCACGATCCCCACCTCGCTTTGATAGGAGATCTCCGAGATCGCCGAGTCCCCGAGGATCGGCCGCTCGGCGACGAGCCTGCCGTCCTGGGCGCGCACCGCGGTGACCTCCATTGCGACGCCGGCGTGCAGACGCGCCGCGAGGCCGGCGCCGATCTCGAAGCCGAGCAGGCCGCCGCCGAACAGTGCGTAGCCGAATCCGTGCTCCTCTACGAGCTGCGCCATCGCATCGACGACCGGCTGCGCGAGTCCCTCCGGCCCCGCAACGCGGTACACGCGACTGGCGCCGTAGCGTCCGAGCGTGGCGCACAGCTGATCGGTCGCGCCGTCGCCGAGCACGACCGCGTGCGCCTCGCCGCCGAGCTCGGCCGCCAGCCTGGCGCCCTCACTGACGGCGCCGAGCGAGTTGCGGTTGAACGCGCCCTCGTAGTGGAGCGCGTAGACGAGGATGTCGGCCATCAGATCAGCTTCCGCTCGTCGAGCCAGGCGACGATCGCGGCGACGGTCGCGTCGGTGTCCTCGTCCTCGATGATCGTGCCGGCCGGCTTGTGCGGGGGTTCCTTGGACCCCGTCCAGCGCGCGCCCGAGCCCTGCGCGCCGACTCGCGCGGCGTCGATGCCGACGTCGGCGATCGCCAGCGTGTCCAGCGGCTTCTTCTTGGCGCCCATGATCGCCTTCAGCGACGGGTAGCGCGGCTCGTTGATCGCGTCCCCCACCGACACGACCGCAGGCAGCTCGACCTCGACGGTGTCGTAGCCGTACTCGGCCTGGCGCTCGCAGCGCAGCCGCACGCCGCCGCCATCCGCCCCCCCCTGCACGTCGAGCTTGATCACCTGGGTGAGCGAGGGCATCGATAGGTGGTCGGCGACGATCGCGCCGACGGTGTAGCACTCGCCGTCGTCGGACTGCTGCCCGAGCAGCACCAGATCCGGGGACTCGCGGCGCAGCACCGCGGCGAGCGCGTAGCCGGTCGCCGCGACGTCGGACCCCGCGAGGGCGCCGTCGCAGAGGTGCAGCGAACGGTCGACACCGAGCGAGACCGCCTTGTGCAGCGCCCTCACAGCGCTCTCGGGACCCATCGTGACGGCCACGATCTCGTCGACCTCGACCTCCCCGGACTCCCGGATCGCCATCGCCGCTTCGATGGCGTGGGTGTCGTAGGGATTCAGCGTGCGCTCGCCGCTGCGGTCGAGCCGTCCGCTCGTCGGGTCGATCCGCTTGCGGACCGCGGCGTCCGGCACCTCCTTGACCAGAACGCAGATCTTCATCTCAGGGCTCCTTCGAACTGAACGCTCGGTCGCGCGGCGGCGTCACTGCGGCCGCGCCACGGCGGAGCGGATGAACTCGATCGCGGCGACGGTGGAGGCGCCGGGGGTGAAGACCTCAGCGACCCCGATCGCCTTCAGCGGGCCGATGTCGGCGGCCGGGATCGTGCCACCAACGGTGACCAGCACGTCGCCGGCCCCCTGCTCGCGCAGCAGTTCGACGATCCGTGGGACGAGCGTCATGTGGGCGCCGGAGAGGATCGAGAGGCCGACGGCGTCGGCGTCCTCCTGGATCACGGTCTCGACAATCTGCTCGGGCGTCTGGTGCAGGCCCGTGTAGATCACCTCCATGCCGGCGTCGCGCAGCGCGCGCGCGATGATCTTTGCTCCCCGGTCGTGCCCGTCAAGGCCGGGCTTGGCGACGACGACGCGGATCTTTCTCTGGCTGGCGGGTGCGGGCATGCGCGATTGGTGAAGCCCCTGGATCGTATACGGGCCGGCTCGGGCGTCCGCGGCTCTCACACCGACACGATGACGGCGTCGCCCTGCGCGCCGCCGGAGCAGATCGCGGCGCACCCGATCCCGCCGCCGCGGCGGCGCAGCTCGAGCACGAGCGAGGCGAGGATTCGGGCACCCGAAGCGCCGATCGGGTGGCCGAGCGCGATCGCGCCGCCGTTGACGTTGACGCGCTGCTCATCGATGCCGAGCATGCGGATCGAATGGAGCGTCACCGACGCGAAGGCCTCGTTGATCTCCCAGAGGTCGACCTCGGACGCCTGGATGCCCGCTTTCGCGAGCGCCCGGCGGGCCGCGAGTGCCGGGGTGCGAGCGAGGTAGGTGAACTCGTCGGCCGCCTGTGCGGTCGCCAGGATCGTCGCCAGCGGCGCGCGGCCGTTGGCCTTCGCCCAGCTCTCGTCGGCGACGACGATCGCGGCCGCGCCATCGTTGACGCCGGGCGAGTTACCGGCGGTGTGGCTGCCGTCAACGACGAAGATGGGCGGCAGCGCGGCCAGTGCCGCGAGCGTTGTGTCGCGCCGCGGTGCCTCGTCCTGCTCGACGAGCAGCTCGCCACCGCGCGAGCGCACCGGCACCGCCACGATCTCCTCGGCCATCCGGCCGTCGTCGATCGCTGCGATCGCCCGCTCGTGCGAGCGCAGCGCCCAGCGGTCCATGTCGGCGCGCGTGAGCTCGAGCTCGGCGGCGACCTCGGTGGCCTCGGTGGCCATGTGCTTGCCGCTCCACGGGCTCTCGAGGCCGTCGCGCAGCATCGCGTCGCGAGTCGTCGCGTCGCCCATGCGAAGGCCGAAGCGGACACCGTCGAGCAGGTGGGGAGCTCTCGACATCGACTCCATGCCGCCACCCAGGCCGACCTCGATGTCGCCGGCACGGATCGCGGTGTCGAGCAGCGCGACGGCCCGCATCCCGGACGCGCACGCCTTGTTGAGCGTCTCCGAGCTGACGGTCACCGGTATCCCGGCCTGCGCCGCGGCCTGGCGAGAGGGAACCTGACCCTGGCCCGCCGCAATCACGGTCCCCATCACCACGTGCTCCACCTGGTCGGCGGCGATCCCCGCCGACTGCAGGGCCCCCGAGATGGCAACAGCGCCGAGGCGGGCCGCCGGTAGGGACGCCAGCGCGCCGCCGAGCTTGCCGATCGGCGTGCGAGCGGCGCCAAGGATCGCTGTTGTGGGCATTTGGGGCGTCCCTTCGATCGATCGGTCGCCGGTCCAGGGCAAGTCTAGTCAGCCCCGGCGGGCACTCAGGCGGGCGCAGTATGCTCGCGGGCCGATGAGGGTCCACGCCGCCACCGGTCCGCTCTCCGCGAGCGCGGCCGACACGTTGGTCGTCGGCGTCTTCGAGGGCGACGACGTCGGGCACCCCGGGCTGGCGGCCCTGCTGGACGCCGGCGAGGCGCGGCGCGCGGCGGGCTCGCTGGCGCTGGCGCACGAGGGGACTCGCCGCTGGCTGCTGGCCGGCCTCGGGGGGCGCGAGGACTGGAACGCCGAGGCCGCGCGGGTCAGTGCGGCGAAGGTCGCCGCACGAGCCGCCGAGCTGGGCGTGAAGTCGCTCTGCTGGGAGCTTCCGGACGGCTCCTCCGACGCCGTGGCCGGAGCCGTGGTGGAGGGCACGATCCTCGCCTGCTACCGCTTCGACCGCTACCGCGAGCAGCCGCGCGACCCCTCCGAGCAGCTCCCCCCGCTCGAGGAGCTCAGCGTCAGCTCGCGATCGGAGCTCGGCCCGGCGCTGGCGCGCGCGCAGGTGATCGCGGAGGCGGCCAACGCGGCGCGCACGCTGCAGGACACGCCGTCCAACGACATGACGCCGACGGATCTGGCGAACCGGGCCCAGGCGCTCGCCGAGGAGCTCGATGGCGTCAGCGTCTCGATCGAGGGACGCCAGGCGATCGTGGCACGCGGCATGGGCGCGTTCGCCGCCGTCGCGGCCGGCAGCTACGAGGAGCCCGCCCTGATCACGATGCGCTACGACGGCCCCGGCGCCTCCGGCCCGGTTCTCGGGTTCGTCGGCAAGGCCGTGACGTTCGACAGCGGCGGCATCTCGCTCAAGCCGGGCGAACACATGGAGGACATGAAGTACGACATGTCCGGCGGCGCGGCGGTGATCGAGGCGATCGCCGCGATCGCGCGGCTCGAGGAGCCGGTGCGGGTGATCGGCGTCGTCGGCGCGACCGAGAACATGCCGAGCGGGCGCTCCGTCAGGCCGGGCGACATCGTCCACACGCTCGCGGGCATCAGCGTCGAGGTCAACAACACGGATGCGGAGGGGCGTCTCGTGCTCGCCGACTGCATCGCCCACGCGATCGCCGAGGGCGCCGAGCGCCTGGTCGATCTCGCGACGCTGACCGGCGCCTGCCTTGTCGCGCTCGGCCACACCCACGCCGGCCTCCTCAGCAACGATGAAGCGTGGTGCTCCGAGGTGGCCGCCGCCGCCCAGCGCACCGGCGAGCTCGCCTGGCGACTGCCCCTGCACCCCGAGTACGCAAAGCTCGTCAGGGGCACCTTCGCCGATCTCAACAACGCACCGGCCGGCCGGCTCGCGGGTGCGATCACGGCCGCCGAGTTCCTCCATCGCTTCGCCGGCGAGACGCCCTGGGTCCACCTCGACATCGCCGGCACGGCGTGGAACCTCGGTCGCGCCTACGCCGAGAAGGGCGGCTCGGGCTATGGCGTCAGGCTGCTGATCGACCTCGCGAGCGCGGCGGGCGAAGCCGGCTGAGCCGCCGATCAGCCGGCGGGGCGCTCGCCGCCCTCCAGCTTCGCCCGAATCTGGTCGTACTGCTCGGGCGCGATCTCCCCGCTCGCCAGCCGGCGGTCGAGGATCTCGCGGGCGGAGAGCGGCGCCCCAGGGGCGTGCGCCGGGGCGGCGGTCGCGAGCTGGCGCCCGCCGAAGGTTCGCACGACGAACACGGCCGCCGCCGTGAGCAGCGCGACGAGCACGAGGAGCACGAGGATCCCGAACAGCACGTGCGCGCCGCCGCCCCAGTGATAGCCGAGCATTCGCATCGCCGCAAAGGCTACGCCCCGGGCGCGCTCGGGGGCCGGCAGCGCCGCGTCGCCCACGATGCACGATGATGGGTGGGTGACGGACGTTCCGACGGTTGAGTTGCGCGACGGCGCGCGGATCCCGCAGCTCGGCTTCGGCGTCTTCCTGGTGCCGCCGCCGGAGACCTCGCGGACCGTCTCGCTGGCGCTGGAGGCCGGCTACCGCCACATCGACACGGCGGCCCAGTACGCCAACGAGGCGGGCGTCGGCGAGGCCGTCCGCGCCGCGGGGATCGACCGCTCCGAGGTGTTCATCACCACCAAGTGCGCCAACAGCGACCACGGCTACGAGCAGGCCAAGGCGGCCTGTCACGGCAGTCTCGAGCGCCTCGACCTCGGTCCGATCGACCTGTACCTGATTCACTGGCCCGTGCCGACGCAGGACCTCTACGTCGACACCTGGCGGGCGTTGATCGACCTCGCCGACGAGGGTCTGGTGCGATCGATCGGCGTCTCCAACTTCCAGCCGGCCCATCTCGAGCGCCTGCTGACCGAAACCGGAGTGGCGCCCGCGGTCAACCAGATCGAGCTGCACCCGCTTTTCGCGCAGCGCGAGCTGCGGGCGCTGCACGCGCGACTCGACATCGCGACGGAGGCCTGGAGCCCGCTCGCGCGGGGCGGCTTGCTGGGCGATCCGGTGGTGGTCGCGATCGCCGAGCGCCACCAGCGCACGGCGGCGCAGGTCCTGATCCGCTGGCATCTGCAGATCGGCAACATCGTGATACCCAAGTCGGTCACGCCGGTACGGATCGAGGAGAACCTCGACGTGTTCGGCTTCGAGCTGGACGCGCAGGACATGACGGCGATCGAAGGCCTCGAGCGTGGAGGGCGCATCGGTCCCGACCCGGACACCTTCGTCACCCCGGTGACGAACCCGCAGCCCTGAGCCTGCGGATCGTGAGCTCGGAGCACGGCTACTCAGGCACCCCCCTCCCCCGCAAGCTCGGCATGACGGTCGACTCGCGCGTGGCGGTGATGGGCGCGCCGGACGGGTTCGCCGAGCGTTTGGAGGGCGTGCCCGCGCCGCAGCGGCGACTGCGCGGCTCGTTCGACGTGATCGTCCAGTTCGCCCGCTCGCGGGCGACGCTGGAGTGGCGGTTGGGGGCTCTCACCGCGGCGCTCGAGCCGCGCGGGGGCCTCTGGATCGCCTGGCCGAAACGCAGCTCGGGGTTCGGCGGCGATCTCGACGATCGCGCCGTCCGCGAGGCGGTGCTCGCCGCCGGCCTGGTCGACAACAAGGTCTGCGCGATTGACGAGACCTGGTCGGCGCTGCGCTTCGTCAGGCGTCTGGGCGCTCGCTGAGCGCCTTCGCGGCGCTGGCCGGGTCAAGACGCCGCGCGACCACCTCGTCGATCAACCGCTCGAACGTTGCGTCGCCGTCCAGCCGCCGCTCGAGCGCGCGACGCGCGCGCGCGACCGCCAACTCGACCACCTCGTTGCGCAGATTGCGCCGCCGACGCTCCGGCAGCAGCCCCGACGCCTCGATCTCGCTGGCGTGAGCCTCGAGGGCGGTTTCGAGCTCCTCCACGCCGGCGCCGGTGAGCGCATCGGTCGTCAATATCGGCACCTGCCAGCCGACGCGCGGCGCGAGCGAGAGAACGCTCCGCAGCTCGCGTACGAGCACGTCGGTCAGCGGGTGGTCTGACTTGTTGACGACGACGATGTCGGGGATCTCCATGACGCCCGCCTTGAGCGCCTGAACGGAGTCCCCGGAGCCGGGCACGAGCACGAGCACGACGCTGTCGGCGTGACCGGCGATGTCCACCTCGGCCTGTCCGACGCCCACCGTCTCGACGTAGATCTCCTCACGACCGGCCGCCTCCATCAGCAGCGTCGTCTGCAGCGCCGCCTCCGCCAAGCCGCCCAGCGCGCCGCGCGTCGCCATCGAACGGATGAAGACACCGCTGTCGAGAAAGTGCTCGGCGAGACGGATCCGATCGCCCAGCACCGCGCCGCCGCTGAAGGGCGAGCTGGGATCGATCGAGAGCACGCCGACCTGGCGGCCGAGTGTGCGCCGGCGGCGCGTCAGCGCACCGATCAGCGTCGACTTGCCGGCGCCCGGGGGGCCGGTGACACCGACGACCCTGGAAGCACCTGTGTGCGGGTAGACCTCGCGCACCAGATCCCAGCCTGCGGGGTCGTCGTCCTGCACGAGGGTGATCGCGCGCGCGAGCGCCCGGCGATCGCCGGCGAGCAGGCGCTGCGCGAGCTCCGATTCCGCCATCGCAGGCGGATGATGGCAGCCGACCCGGGCGCTGCCGGGCGTCCGACGATCCGCCGGCGGGCGCAAAACCAGATCGCAGCAATGGCAGGGAGCGGGCGCATAATGAACCGATGGCAGAGATGATCGAGCAGGATTTCCCGCTGTTCCCGCTGGATCTGGTGGCGCTGCCCAGCGAGTACGTGCCGCTGCACATCTTCGAGGCGCGCTACCGCACGATGGTGGCCGAGTGCCTCGAGCGCGATCGCGAGCTGGGCATCGTCTGGCTTTCGCACGACGAGCTCAAGCCGATCGGCTGCGCGGTGGCGATTGAGCGCGTGCTCGAGCGGATGGAGGACGGGCGCCTCAACATCCTGACCAGGGGCACGCGACCGTTCCGGCTGATCGAACGCCAGGACGACCTCGCCTACCCGGCGGGCGCGGTCGAGTTCCTGCGCGACCGCGAGGAGGACGCCGACAGGGCGGCCGAACATGCGGCACGCGCCGCCTACGCGGCACTCGTGCGCGAGGCCACCGACAGCGAACCGGACGGCGATCGGCTGGCGGCGATGACCTCCTACGACATGGCGGCGACGGTGGAGTTCGGCCTCGACGCCAAGCAGGGGCTGCTGGAGCTGCGCTCGGAGAACGCCCGCCTGCGCCTGGTGGCGCAGCTGATGCGCGCCGCGCTCAGGCGGCTCGAGTTCGTGGACCGCGCCCAGGCGCGGGCGCGCTCCAACGGCAAGGTGCGCTTCGGCTGAGCGGCCGCGCCGAGGCCGCCCGGGGCCCCCGGCCGCAGGCGCCCCGCGCCGGAGGCCCTGATAGGCCGTCCCGAACGTTCCAGCGGTCACGGCGGCATCTGGAAGCCGCCGGGTCCTCGATCGCGGGCAGGGCCCGCCCAGCAAACCCCCGCTAGCAGACCCGCTGCACGACCGTGAGCACCCATGCCTGCAGCTGGTGCAGGGTCGAGCCCTGATGCGGTGAGTCGTCGCTGTAGCTGAACGTCCCCCCGGGCGCGCTGACGACGTAGGTGTAGACGGGATGTGGGCCGGCGCTCAGCCGCAGGCCCTTGGTGGCCGGCGTGACGAGCGCGTCGGCGAGGTTCTCGGCGGTCAGCAGCAGTGCGTCGGGCAGCTCGTGGCGATGGCCGTTGCAGCGTACGGTCCCGTCACCGCTGGGGATCAGCGTGACGTCGGCGCCCGAGACCGAGCCGCTGCGGATCACGCCGAAGAGGTCGGCGGCCGGACTGCCGCACGCCACGACGCCGAGCGCGAGGAGTACGCACGCCGCCGCGACTGGGGCACGCCCCGGCCGCCATGGCATCAGTGCTCGCCGCCGGTGGTGCTAGCCGCGAGGGACGAACTCGGGCACATCGAGCGATGCTACCGAGAGCGGAGCGCGACCCGCCACGGGTCGCGGCTCGCCGGTGCGCCTGATGCGCGGCTCGCCGATCGGCTCATCCAGGCGCCGCGGGCGGCGCATGGTGCGGTCGGCGTAGCCGGTCGCGACGACCGTCACCCAGACCTGGTCGCCGAGGTTCTCGTCGACCATCGCGCCGAAGATGATGTTCGCGTCGGGGTGGGCGGCCTCGCTGACGGCCTTGGCGGCCTCGTTGACCTCCCAGAGCGAGAGGTCGCTGCCGCCGGTGATCGAGAGCAGGATCGAGCGCGCCCCGTCCATCGAGGTCTCGAGCAGCGGCGAGGCGACGGCGGCGGTCGCGGCGTCGATCGCGCGGTGCTCGCCATGCCCCATGCCGATGCCCAGCAGCGCCGTGCCGGCGCCCGACATCACGGTGCGCACGTCGGCGAAGTCGAGGTTGATCAGGCCGGGCAGCGTGACCAGGTCGGACACGCCCTGAACGCCCTGGCGCAGCACGTCGTCGGCGACGCGGAACGCCTCGACCATCGATGTCTGCTTGTCGAGCACCGAGAGCAGGCGGTTGTTCGGCACCACGATCAGCGTGTCGACCTCGGCGCCGAGCGCCTCGATCCCCGCCTCCGCCTGGTGCGCGCGCTTGGTGCCCTCGAAGCCGAACGGCTTGGTGACGATGCCGACGGTCAAGGCGCCGACCTCGCGGGCGATTCGGGCGATCACCGGCGCCGCGCCGGTGCCGGTGCCGCCGCCCTCGCCGGCGGTGATGAAGATCATGTCCGAGCCCTTCAGGAGCGACTTCACCTTGTCGTACTCCTCCATCGCCGCCAGGCGGCCTAGCTCGGCGTTCGCGCCGGAGCCGAGCCCGCGGGTGACCTGCGCGCCGATGTGCACGGTGACGTCGGCCGTGCACTGCTGCAGCGACTGCAGATCCGTGTTGACGGCGAGGAACTCGACGCCGGCGATGCCGGCCTCGACCATCCGGTTGACCGCGTTGACGCCGCCGCCTCCGACCCCCACGACGCGTAGCCGCGGCTGCCCGATCGACGACGGGCGCGGCTCGCTGTAGTCGGCGCGGGCGTAGACGTCGATCGGCGGGTGGTGCGTGGCACCGGGGTCGAGGATGTCGTCGGGAAGCTCGGAGCTGAAGGCGGCGCGCAGGCGCTCCTGGGGAGTCGGGACGGCCGTGGGGGCGTCGCTCGCGCCGAGCGCCGGGTGCGGCACGCCGCTCTCGCGGGGGTGCGTCGGCGGCGGCGGGTTACTCTGCGTCGCGTCCGCGGGCACGTCGGCTTGGTGGCGCTTGCGCGCCGGAGCCGCTTGCTCCTCGGAGCGCGGCTCGGGCGGCTCGTCCTTGGCCTGCTCCGAACCGGCCGCGTGTGACGCGCGGCTGTCCTGCTCGGTCTTGCGGAACAGCGCGGCGAGCGGTCCCTCCCGCATGCTCGCGCGCTTACCGGCGCCCATTGAGCACCTCCTGCGCGAGGTCGCGATAGGACTGCGCAGCGACGCCCTTGGGGTCGTACTTGAGTACCGACATGCCCTTGACCGGCGCCTCGGCGAAGCGCACCGTCTTGCGGATGCGCGAAGCGAACACACGGTCGCCGAAGTTCTCCTCGAGGATCTCGATCGCCTCCTTGGCGTGGATCGTGCGGGAGTCGACGAGTGTGGGCAGGATGCCCTCGATGTCCACGTTGGGATTGAGGTTCTCGCGAATCATCGAGAGCGTGTTCTGAAGCTGGATCAGACCGCGCATAGACAGATACTCGCACTGTACGGGGACGATCACCTTGTCTGCCGCAGTGAGAGCGTTGATCGTCAGCAGACCGAGGCTCGGCGGCGTATCGATGCAGATGAAGTCGTAGTCCTCGAGGATCGGCTCGAAAGCCCGCTGCAGCGCGCGCTCGCGGCCGATCATCGGCGCCATCGCGATCTCGGCGCCGGCCAGGTCGATCGACGCGCAGGCGACATCGATCTCGCGCTTGCGAATCACCTCGCGGATCGAGATCTTGTGCACCAGCACGTCGTACATCGATTGCTCGAGCGAATCCGGATCGATGCCCTGCGACATGGTCAGGTTCCCCTGCGGGTCCATGTCCACGCAGAGCACGCGGTGGCCCTCCTCGGCAAAGGCCGCTGCGAGGTTCAGCGTCGTGGTCGTCTTGGCGACGCCACCCTTCTGGTTGGCGAACGCGATGACTTTGGCCTTGGACGATGACTTCGGGTTCACGGGATGCTCCAGCGTCGGGGGCGGACCCACACGCGGCGTTATTCGCAGGCGCTGACAGGAATCCTTCATGCCGCCGCCGCGGTGGGCTAGGTTGTGGCCACGACGGCGCCATCTCCGAACAGAGTCGAGCACACCGGCCGCGGGCTGCTGAATCGGCGATTGGTGTTCCTGCTGGGCAAGGGCGGTGTGGGCCGCTCGACGCTCGCAGCCGCGCTCGGACTGCTGGCGGCGCGCCAGGGTCGCCGCGCGATAGTCGTCGAGGTGAGCGGCCGCGGCGACGTCCCGCGGCTGTTCGGACGCGTCGGCACGGTTGGCGTCGAGAGCGAGGTCGCGCCGGGCCTGTGGACGCTCGACGTCGATCCCCGCCGAGCGCTCGAGGAGTACCTCCACGACCAGCTTCCGCTGCGCATGCTCGCCGAGCTGATCGGCTCGAGCACGACCTTCGGCATCGTCGCCGCGGCGACGCCGGGCCTGCGTGAGATGCTGACGGTCGGGAAGGTGTGGGAGCTGTCGCAGGCGCGCCGTCGCGTGCGGGGAGCCGACCCCTACGACGTGGTCGTGGTGGACGCGCCGGCCACCGGACATGGCCTGGCGCTGCTGCAGGCGCCGCGCACCTTCGCGAGCGCAGCGGCGGTCGGTCCGATCGCCCACCAGGGACGCCGGATCGCGGCGACGCTGCGCGACCGCAACCTGACGGCGCTGGTGGCCGTCGCGACGCCGGAGCTCGCCGCGGTGGACGAACTGGTCGGGCTGCGCGCGGCGCTCGGGGGCTCGCTGGACGCGGAGCTCTTCAACGGCGCGGCGGCGGAGCGCTTCAGCGCGCAGGACGCCGCGACTCTGCGCGCTGCGGACGCCGGTCCGGCGCTCGCGCCGACGATCCGCCACGCGCTGGCAGCAGCGATCGCCGCCGAGGCCCGCTCGCGTGCGCAACGCCTCCAGCTCGCGCGCCTGCAGGCGCCGCTCGAGCTGCCGTTCATCGCCACCGACGCGTTCGGCGTGAGCGAGCTCGAAACACTCGCCGACCGCCTGGAGGTGGCGGCATGAGCCCGGCGCCGGCCCAACTCGGCGGACGTCTGTGCATCTGCGTCGGAGCGGGGGGCGTCGGCAAGACGACGGTTGCCGCCGCGATCGCCTGCGCGCGCGCGGCGCAGGGCGAGCGGGTCGCCGTCGTCACGATCGACCCGGCGCCGCGCCTCGCCCAGGCGCTGGGCTTCGACGAGTTGAGCGCGGACCCTCGGCTCGTGCCGGGCGCGGGAGATCTGTGGGCGATGCGCCTTGACCCCAAGCGCACGCTCGACGAGCTGATCGCGAGTCTCGCTCCGAACGAGGAGGCGCGCGAGCGCGCGCTGTCGAACCGCATCTATCGCGAGCTGTCGGGGGCGGTCGCCGGCTCGCAGGAGTTCAGTGCGGTCGCAAAGCTGTACGAGCTTGATCGTGACGGCGGCTTCGACGCGATCGTGCTCGACACGCCGCCGTCGCGCAACGCGCTCGACTTCCTCGACGCGCCGACGCGCCTGACGCACTTCTTCGAGGGCCGAGCGCTGCGCATCCTGCTCGCGCAGGGCAGCTTTGCGACGCGCGCCGCCAGCCGCGCGGGCGCTCCGCTGCTCGGCGTGCTGGGGCGCCTCACGGGGGCCGGCGTGCTGCGCGAGCTGACCGCGTTCTTCAGCGCGATCGCCGGCATGGTCGACGCGCTCGCGGAGCGCGCGGCGGCGGTTGCGGCACTCCTGCGCGACCCGGCCACGACGTTCGTGCTCGTCAGCTCACCGAGGCGCGAAGCCGTCGAGGAGGCGATTGCCTTTGCGGCGGAACTGCGTCGCGCCAAGCTCGCGCTCGCGGCGCTCGTGGTCAACCGGATCCATGCGATCGAGGGGGTCGCCGCCGAGGGGGCGGCGCTCGAGGAGTTGCTCGGCTCGCGGCTGGCCGCGCTCGTCGTGGCGGAGTGCCGTGAGCTCGAGACGATCGCCGCCGCCGACCGGGCGGCGCTGGCGCGGCTGGGTGACGCCTTCGCAGAACTCGAGCCGGTGTGGGTCCCCGAGCTCGGGGAGGGGGTCGAGGACCTCGCGGGCCTGCAGCGGGTCGGGCGCTACCTGGAGCGGTCTGTGAACGGCACCTCGCCCTCGGCGGCGCAGTAGTCCTCCGCGGGCGGGTCGAACCAATCGTCGTCGGCCGGCTCGGCCGGAGGCCGTGCCCGGCCGGCGCGCAACTCGCCGGGGCGCGCCGTCGGCGCATCGCCCTCGATCAGCAGCGAGTCGGCGAGCGCGACGAGATCGCCGGCCAGGTGTCCGCAGATGACGTCGCGCAGCAGGGCGCGCAGGTGATTCTCGATCTCCTCCGCCAGCACGAGCGCGTGCTCCCCGACACCGACGCCGGCGATCAGAGCGCGTTCGAGCGAGATCGCGTGAGCGACGCGCTCGGTCGCCGCGACCCGCTCGCTCGGCTGGGCGCACAGCGCGGCGATCCGGCCGGCGAGGCGGCCGCTTCGCGGCCCTTCGGGCTCGAGCAGCGCACGCAACGCAAGCAGAGTGTCCGTCAGGCCGCTGAGCGCATCGCCACGCTCGAGCGCGAGCTCGAAGCGCTCCAAGGCCCACGCCAGCTCGCCCTCGGCCGGGCGCCGCCGCGTGACGAGGCTGGCGAACGCGCGCAGTTCATCCTCCTGCTCCGGCGCGATCAGGACGCGCCCGTCGCAGCTTCCCCCGCCCGGTATCGGCAGCGGCCGCCAGCTGGCGCGCTGGGCGCGGACCCAGGCCAGCGGCGCGAGGGAGATCCCCGGCGCGTACAACCGCAGCGCGGTTTGCAGGTCCCGCAGGCGTTCGAGCGCGTCCCCGAGCGCCCCCGGACCATCGCCCGGAGCGAGTGCGACCACCGTCCGAAGCCCGTCATGGCGCCGCCATCCCGGGTCGGGGGGCAGCACGTCGAGTCGCTCCAGCGGCGCCAGCAGGAGGCCCTCGGCGAGCGTGATCTCGGGCGACTCGCAGCCGATCCCGCGCAGCAGCGCCAGCAGCGCGAGCTCGCCGGTCTGGGCGTTGGTTCCGGCGGCGAGCTCCCGGTAGGCCGGCTCGAAGCGCTCGGGCAGCAGCTCGAAGTCCTCGCCGGCGCCCTCGAACACACGCCGCGTGAAGCAGCGCAGGGCATCCTGCTCCACGGCGGCCCCGGCGCGGTGCTCCTGGGCGTAGGTGTCGAGGTAGCCCTCGAGGCCGTCGAGCGCTGCCAGGGCGAGCTGGGCGTCGCGCATCTGAGGGAGTGCGAGCAGCTCGTTCCAGTGGCGCTCGACGAACTCGGCGGTCAGCGGCTCATAGCAGTAGAGCCCCGGTCGCGATCCACGCGCGCCCTCCTCCACGACCTCGAAGCCGATCTCGTCGCCTCCCGCGACAGCACCGGCGAGTGTCGCGCTCACCGCGGCGGCGAACGCATGCAACGAGGCGTGGAGCTGGCGCGACTGCATGGGAGGGCGATTCGTCTGCGCCGGCGATCGTCCTGCCGGCGCAGGCGCAGTTGCAGCGGCTGGTGCAGCCTGCGCGCGACGGCTGCGGGGGACGGAGGGGGCGCGGGCGTACTCGAGGCGCGGGGGCGCGGGGGGCGTGCGGGCGCGGGGCGCGGGGCGCGGGCGTGCAGGCGCAGGGGGCGCGGGATCTCGGGGCGCGACGGCGTGAGGGCGCGCGGGGCGAAGGGGCGAAGGGGCGCGAGGGCGTGAGGGCGTGAGGGCGCGAGAGCGCGAGAGCGCCGTCACGACTCGCGGCTACGCTGCGACGGCTGTGCGCGCTGTGACGGCGGTGCGGTGCGCGGGCGCCTGCGAGACCTCTTCGCAGAGCCAGCGCCGCCCGTACTCGCGCATGCAGTCGATGATCGGCAGGAGGTCGAGACCCTTCTGCGTCAGCGAGTACTCGACGCGCGGCGGCACCTCGGGGTAGGTGTGGCGCTCGACGATGCCGTCCTCCTCGAGCGCGCGCAGGCGGAGCGAGAGCGTGCGGGGGCTGATGCCGGTCAGCGAGCGTTCCAGCTCGCAGAAGCGGTTGCGGCCGGCGGCGAGGTCGCGGACCAGCAGCAGCGTCCACTTCCCGCCAACCAGCTCGGTGGTGTGACAGACCGGACAGGTGTCATCGGATGACATCGCCCCCGATACTTTACCAACTGAAGCGTCCGCTTACGAGCGCGGGCCGCGGAGCGTCAGCTGACCAGTGTCAGCGGGTGTGTGGCCGGTTGTGCCGTCGGCACGTCGGCCATCGTCGTGCCGCGACGACCCTCGGAGTCCAGCAGCAGCTTGAAGTCGTGCGGGCTGGAGGCGACCATCACGGCGTCCTCGACCGTGACTCGTCCCGCGACCACGTGCGCGTATAGCGCCTGATCGAAGGTCTGCATGCCGTAATAGCCGCCTTCGGCGACCACCGCGGTCAGGGCTCCGGTCTGGGCCGGGTCTAGGATCATGTCGCGCGCGCGCCCGGTCATGCGCAGGACCTCGCAGACTGCGACGCGTCCGCCCTCGGCCGCCGGGACGAGCCGCTGCGAGATGACTCCGCGCAGCGTGCCGGCGAGCATCGAGCGGACCTGGCCGTGTTGGTGCGGCGGAAAGAAGTCGAGCATCCGGTTGATCGACTCGGGCGCGTCGATCGTGTGGATCGTGGAGAGCACGAGGTGGCCAGTCTCCGCGGCCGAGATCGCCGTCGCCACTGTCTCCTCGTCGCGCATCTCGCCGATCAGGATGACGTCGGGATCCTGGCGCAACACGCGCCGCAGGGCCCGCTTGAACGACGCGGTGTCGGCGCCGACCTCGCGCTGGCTGATCACCGACCGCAGATCGCGATGGATGAACTCGATCGGATCCTCGATCGTCACGATGTGCGAGGCGCGCGTGAGGTTGATGTGGTGGATCATCGCCGCGAGCGTCGTCGACTTGCCGGAACCGGTGGTCCCGGTGACCAGCACGATGCCGCGCTGCTCGTCGGACAAACTCGCGATCACGGCGGGCAGAGCGAGTTCCTCGATCGTGCGGATCCGGTGGGGGATCGCGCGGGCGACGAGCGAGACGCCGCCGCGCTGGCGGAAGGCATTGATACGGAAGCGAGCCACGCCCGGGATGTCGTGCGAGAGGTCGATCTCGTTCTCGACGTCGAACTCGGCCATACGCACGCTGTTGCCGACCAACTGGTGCAGCGCGGCCTCCGTGTCGGCCGCCTCGAGCACAGGCCACTCGTCCTGGCTGAGCGCGCAGAGTTCGCCGTCAACGCGGGCGAGCGGAACCGAACCCACCTTCAGGTGCAGGTCAGAACCGTCGCAAGCGACGAGCGCGCATAGTGCCTGGTCGATGTCGATCACGAGCCTGCTCATGGATCGGCTCTCCGAAGAAAAAGGTTGAGCGCATGGACCGTTGGTCCAGGGGCCGAAAGCGGCCCGGAGCCCATCCATGGGCGTCGATTGCGCTCGCGCATGTCGGTTTGGGCGCCGTTCAGGCGACGTCGCGGAGCTTCTGCGCTTCGGCGAGGCTCTGCAGCTTCTTCAGCGACTGGTTCTCGATCTGGCGGATCCGCTCACGCGTGACGTTGAACGTGCGGCCGACCTCGTCGAGCGTGCGAGGGTGCTCGCCGCCCAGGCCGTAGCGGAGCTCGAGCACGCGCCGCTCCCTGTAGGAGAGGTTCTCGAGCGCCTCGCGAAGTGCCTCCTTGGTGAGGATCTCGGCGGCGCGCTCGTAAGGGGATTCGGCCCGCTCGTCGGCGATGAACTGGCCGAACTCCGATTCCTCCTCGTCGCCGACGGGCTTCTCGAGCGAGACGGGCGCCTGCGCCGAGCGCTTGATCGAGTCGACCTCGTCCGGGTCGATGCCCGTGACTGCGGCGATCTCGTCGGGCGTCGGCTCGCGGCCCAGCTCGGTGACCAGCTTGCGCTCGGCGCGCCCGATCTTGTTCAGCTTCTCGACGACGTGGACCGGGATGCGGATCGTGCGCGCCTTGTCGGCGAGCGCGCGAGCGATCGCCTGGCGGATCCACCAGGTCGCGTAGGTCGAGAACTTGAAGCCCTTGCGGTAGTCGAACTTCTCCGCGGC
>Ga0209415_10002068_pt1 | contig 38037 bp, 37 predicted proteins | sample PeaSoiSIISIP2007_FD_187696 | JGI IMG/M metagenome (GOLD analysis project Ga0209415, IMG submission 187696) | Peat soil microbial communities from Weissenstadt, Germany - SII-SIP-2007 (SPAdes) (version 2) | ecosystem: Environmental > Terrestrial > Soil > Wetlands > Peat | place: Germany...
CCTGCTATGCGTACGCCTACGGCGGCGGTGTGTACGCGTTCACCGGTGGGGTGGAGTTCGACAACAGCGTGATCAGCCACAACGCCACCCAAGCCTCGTATTCTGAGGAGGGGAGCGGGCTCTTTGTCAACACTGCCACGGCGTTGCTGTCGAACGCGACCGTGGCCTACAACACCGACGACGGCATCAACAACTCAGCGGGTGTGCTGCAGGCGCAAAACTGCATTGTGTACGCAAATTCGGGCACCCAGATTCAGGGGACCGCGACGATCAGCTACTCCGACGTGCAGGGCGGCACCGCCGGAACCGGTAACCTCGATCAGCCCCCCGAGTTCGTGAGCATCTCGGACCTGAGCCTGGACTGTCAGTACTCCCCGTGTGTCGATATGGGGGACCCGGCCGCGCGCTACAACGACGCCTGTATTCCGCCCGCGTGCGGAACCACGCTCAACGACATGGGTGCGTTCGGCGGGCCGGGGGCGTGTGGGTGGGTGCAGTGACGAGGAAACGGACCTGAGTCATACCGATCCTTAGACTGGGATGGGGAATCTCGAGATGGCTAGAAATTCAACCGCGACGCACCGCTGGGGCGCGAGATGGGTGTGGCCCCTTAGCCGCCCCGTTGGAGACAGCATGCTGGGCTGTCGCGCTCTGCCGTACCGTTCGCCCGGGAAATATCGGTCAAGAGGAGGCGCAATGAAACTGCTGTCGCTGTTGCTGGTTCTCGCATCGGCTACCATGCTCGCTTCGTGCTCAGAGAGCGTCATGATTCGGAGCGAGCCACCTGGCGCAAAGGCCTACGTCAATGACGGTCTTGTCGGGACGACGCCGTTCGTGTTTTCGGTGCAGAGGGGAGACTTGCAGCACTCGTACAGCTTGCGCCTCGAAAAAGACGGGTACGAACCGTATACCGATACACTCCGTACCCGCATCGCTGGCGGCCGGGCAACCGGAGCGTTCTTTACCCTGGGCATCGTGTACATATTCAGGAGCCCGTGGTACCTGGTGCCGCCGCGGCTGATCACCCTGGAGCCGTCACGGCAGAACGAACGTGACCGGCGTCTCGGACAAGACCTCCGTGAACTTCAGCAGCTTCGCGGCGAGGGAAAGATCACCCAAGAGCAGTTCGAGGAGCGCAAGCGGTTTCTGCTGGAAGAGAAGTAGCCAACTGTCGACGCTGAGACAGTCCGAAAGGGACACGGAGGGTAACGACATGAACATTTGCCGATGGAACCTGATCGCTCTGTTGACGCTTGGATTGACGTGGGGCTGCTCTGGCATGAGGGGCCAGCCGTTCGATCCGAGTCTCGCGGGTCGCGAGCTCTATCTCTGCTGCAACACCGGCTTCAATCCTCAGTTTGTCGCCTCGGATTCGAACTATGGGAGATACCGATCTGAGCTGGGCTACAGTTCGGGACCGATGCTCGCCGCGGGGACTCGCGTGCGCGTCACGAAGGTCGGCGGTTCAGCCGTTGCGTTCCAGCCGCTGGATAGTCCGACGACCTACACGATTTCCTTCAAATACGGGCGGAAACAGCTGTCGCCGAATCAGTACTTTCAGAATATCTTGCGCGAGAAGAACCCTGTCGATGCGATACAGAACGTCCCGCGAGCGATCGCCGACGCGATCCACGAAGGCCGGCTTCTCGAGGGCATGACGAAAGAGCAGGCACTGCTCGCGCGCGGCTATCCACCGGCTCACCGCACCCCAAGCCTCGATGCGAGTGAGTGGATCTACTTTGACACGCCCGGTTACGTCGATCGCGTCGTGTTCGTCGACGGGAAGATTCAGTCTGTGTCGCGTGGACCGGCGCCGGAATAGTCTCGTCGCATCAACCTCACGGGCGACTACCAGTGACGACGGCTTGTGCGCGCAGTCTGACTCCGCCGAAGCAAGGAAAACCCAGAGCGAGTGGTCGCATATTCCCGTCTAGTTTTTCCCCATCTAAGCCGCTTCGCCGTGTGTGTCAATTGAACGTTGCTCGCGATCGGTACTCCAGCCTTGAGTCGCCCCGTAGGCTGTGAAATCTTGGCTGTATGCCCGGCATGGCACGTAGAGGTCTCGCGGACGAAGCGGCGAAGCACTTCGCGGGCACACCGGTCTCACGGCTGCGCACCGCACGGCGCCTCGGACGCCGGGCGCTGGAGCTGTTTCGCGCCACACTCCCCGCAGGCACCTCCCTGCGCGACGCACGCCTGCAGCTTGAGCAGGCGAAGCACCGCGGACGACGTCGCAGCTCGGCAATCGAGGCGTTGCACGGATGAGCCTTGTGGGCGATGTGATCGCCTACCTCGGCAAGCGCCGCGTGAAATGCGCGCTGATCGGAGGAGAGGCCCTCGCCGTTCATGGCGTCGCCCGCGCAACGTTGGACTCCGATCTTTTGGTCGCCAGCCTTGACGCACTCCGCGATGCGTTCTGGTCGGATCTCGCTCCGCGGGCGACAGTTGAAATCCGCTGCGGCGATCTTGATGACCCGCTCGCTGGCGTGGTGCGCATTCGCCGGCGCAACGAACAAACCGATATCGTCGTCGGTCGGCCGTGGACCCGCCGAATTCTCGGTCGCAGCATCCACATCCGCGTAGGCAGCGAAGAGCTCCCCGTCGTCGATCGGGTCGATCTGATTCTTCTCAAGTTGTTTGCCGCCGGGCCGCAGGACCTTCTCGACGTTCGTCTGCTGATCGAATCCGGTTCCGAAGAGCTTCCCGAGCAGATCGAGGACCGCCTGTCGGGTGTACCACGGGAGATCACGCGCGCCTGGCGCCGGATGCGGCGCGCGCCGCGGTGACGAGGCGAAGCGCCACGGAGCTTGCCCGGCGCTTGGGCGTCCGGCTAGACTGCCGGCCGTTCAACACCAAGCGGGCGCCTGAGGAAGGGAGCGATGGAGTACCGCGGGAAAGTCGCCGTGATCACCGGCGCGTCATCGGGTATCGGCAAGCAGATCGCCCTCGACTGCGCACGGCGCGGCACACGCGTGGTGATCGTGGCACGCCGCGCGGTGCTCCTCGAGCTGGTGGCTACGGACTGCCGAGCGCACGGCGTCGAGGTCGAAGCATTGGCCGGCGACCTCGCCGAACGCAGCTTCGCCGAGTCGGTCGTCACGCGCGCGGTCGAACGCTTCGGGCGTCTCGACATCCTGATCAACAACGCCGGCATCCCCAAGCACAAGCAGTTCTTCGACGTCACGCCCGAGGACGTCGACTACACGATGCGCGTAAACTTCATGGCCCCGGCATACATGACCGTCGCGGCGCTCCGGCCGATGCTGCGACAAGGAGAAGGGTACATCGTCAACATCTCCTCGGGCGCCGGGAAGATCCCGCCACCTCGCGAGACGGTGTACGCAGCCTCGAAGTTCGCTCTGACTGGCTTCACCGAAGGGCTGTGGCTCGACCTGGCCGGCTCGAACATTCACCCGGCGGTGATCCACGTCGGGCCGATCGACACGGAAATCTGGGACAAGGCGGCCGCGGAAGCGCCGGTGCGCTACCGCGGCAAGAAGTATCCGCCCAGCATCATCTCCGACGCCGTGTTCGAGTGCATCGAGAAAAAGCGCTACGAAATGACCGTACCGCGGTCGCTGTCGTGGGTGTTTCTTTTCAAAGCGCTGCTGCCGGGCTTGTTCCGCAGCGGATCGGCGCGATGGGACCCGGTGCCCGCCTCGGTCATCGAGACAGCCCGTCAGAAGGCGACCGCCGGTGAACACCGATGAAATTGGTAGGGGCGATCCTCGTGATCGCCCGACGCGGCGCCGCAAACCAAGACAAGACCGGGCGAATGCCAGATTCGCCCTACAATGATCGACCCGGCACAGCGTCCTGCGCCTACCGAATCCCCCCAATCATGAGGAGACTCGCATGAAAGCACTCGTGTTCGACGTGAACGTCAACGAGATCATCCACCTCATTCAAGAAGCGCGCGACAACAAGGAGGCCTACCTCGGCGAGCACTCGCCGCTGCAGCTCAAGGAAATTCCCGACGCCAGGGTACTGTTTCCCGATTGGGTGCTGATCAAGACGCGGCTGTGCGGCATCTGCGGCAGCGATTACAAGCAAGTGTTCATCGACTTCGAGGGCATCGACAGCCCGCTCGCCACGCTCGCCACTTTTCCGCAGGTCATGGGCCACGAGGTGGTCGGCACCATTGCCGCCGTCGGCTCGGCGGTCACCACCCTGCGCGTCGGCCAGCGCGTCGTCCTCAATCCGTGGCTGTCGTGCGCGCCGCGCGGCGTCACGCCGTTGTGCGAGGCGTGTCAGGACGGGCAGTACTCGCTGTGCATCAACTTCAAGCGCGGCCGCCTGGCGCCGGGCATCCATACGGGAACCTGCCGCGATGCCTCCGGCGGCTACGCGCCTTATCTGCCGGCGCACGAGAGCATGGCGATTCCCGTGCCCGACCACGTCAGCGACGACGCCGCCGTGCTTGCCGATCCGTTCTCCGTCAGCCTCCACTCTGTGCTGCGCCACCCGCCGCAGCGCGGCGACATCGTCGTCGTCTACGGCTGCGGCACGCTCGGGCTCTGCGCCATCGCGATCTTGAAGCAGCTGTTCGACGTCAAGATCTACGCCATCACGCGCTTCGATCACCAGGCGCGTCTGGCCAAGCAACTGGGCGCAATCGAAACCATCCCGTGGCGACCGACGGAAGACATCATCGCGCGTTTCAAGGACATCACCGGCGCGGCCGAGGTGCTCCCTCCCGTCGAAGGCGTGCCCGGCCTGCCGATGCTGCACGGCACGCGCGGCGTGCGGGTGATTTACAACACGGTCGGCACGCCGGAGAGCGTCGAGGTTGCGATCCGCATTGCCGGGCCGCGCTCCACGGTCGTCTTGTCGGGCGTCGACACGCCGGCGCGCTTCGAGTGGTCGCCGCACTACTTCAAGGAGATCAATCTGGTCGGCTCCAACGCCTTCGGTGTCGAAGAATGGAACGGCAAACGGCAGCACGCCATGCGCCACTACTTCGACTTGATCCGCGATAAGCAGATCGACGTCACGCCCATCCTGACGCACCGCTTCCGGCTGGACGACTACAAGGAGGCGTTTTTGTACAATCACAGCCAAGGCGAGCACGGTGCGGTGAAGGTGCTGTTCTCCTTCGAGACGTGAGCAGGCGCTCTACGCGACTATCGGCACGCGGATACTTGACCAACGGGCCGCCGCCGGCCTAGGTTCGCGCTGCAATCAGCGGAGGAGCCGATGGGCATGCCGACCCGGGCCGAGCTCGACGCGGCCTTCAAGAAGTACCTGCAGCTCGGCGCGTTCGAGCGCAACTGGAACGCGTGGGCGGACCTCTTCACCGAGGACGCCTACTACTACGAATGCCAGTACGGCACGTTCCGCGGGCGCGAAGCCATCCGCACATGGATCACTTCGGTGATGGCCGGCGTGCCCGACATGTTTTTTCCGCCGCCGAAATGGGTGGTGATGGACGCCGATCGCGTCTGCTTCTGCATCGATAACGCCTACCCTAATCCGAACGACCCGCGCGGCGCGCCGATCGCCTTTCCCACCTTCACCTGTCTGCAGTACCGCGGCGGGCTGTGGTGCGCCGAGGAAGACTACTACGACGTGCGCGCCTCGGTTGCCGCGCGTCAGGCGTTCCGCGCCGCCGGCGGCAACGCCGCACCGCCGCGGGAGGAGTAGCCATGCGCCCGATGCGGACACCTATCGGAGCACGACGCATGCTGCGTTCACTTGCAAGACGAGGAGTTCAACACGCATTGCCGGTACTGGTCGCTGTTACGTTGCTCGCGGGCTGCGGCGGCGAGGTCACTCCCTCACCGTCGGCCGCCGGTTCGACCGAGCCGGCGTGTGCCGATCGCAACCCGTTGCGCAATCTGTATTTCGGCGACCTGCACGTCCATACGATCTACTCGTTCGACGCGTACGTGTGGGACACGCGCACGACGCCGGATCAGGCGTACGAATTCGCGCGCGGCACGCCGCTGCAGCTGCCCCCGTTCGACGCCAACGGCAACGGCACCCGCGAGGTGCAGATCGACCGGCCCTTGGACTTCACCGCGGTCACCGATCACTCGGAGTTCTTGGGCGAGATCGAAACCTGCATGACTCCGGACTCGCCGACGTACAACTCTGCCAACTGCCAACTGCTGCGCTCGGGCAACCTGAGTGGCTACGCCAACCTGGGCTTTCAGATGACGGCCCCGACGCCGCACCGCTTGAAGGACATCTGCGGCAGCGACGGCAGCATCTGCCTGGCGGCGTTGATGCCGGTGTGGACGCACATGCAGGCAGCGGCCGCTGCCGCCAACGATCCCTGCCATTTCACGTCGTTCGTCGCCTACGAGTACTCGCGCAGCCCCAACGGCAGCACCCGGCATCGGAACGTGATCTTCCGCAACGAGCACGTGATCGTGCCGGTCTCGGCCTTCGAAGAAAGTACGCCGCAGGGGCTCTGGCAGGAGCTCAAGCACATGTGCCTCGACGCCGGCACCGGCTGCGACTTGTTGGTCATCCCGCACAACTCGAACGAGAGCAACGGCCGCATGTTCCAGATCGAATATCCGGGCGCGGTGACCGACGACGACAAGAAGGCGCAAGCCGAGTTCCGCGCTTCCATGGAACCGCTGGTGGAGATCTACCAGCACAAGGGTGACTCCGAGTGCATGAACGGCCTGTCCGGCATCGTCGGCGCGACGGACGAGCAGTGCGACTTCGAGAAACGGCGGACGGCGCCGTTTCCGGACTGCGGCGACGGCACCGGGACGCTGGGGGCCGTCGATGGCGGCTGCGTCTCACGGCTCGACTTCGTGCGCGGCGCACTGCTCGCGGGGTTGCAACAGGAGGACCTCATCGGCGCGAATCCGTACCGGCTCGGTTTCGTCGGCGACACGGACACGCACAACGGCACGCCGGGCTTCACCAACGAGCGCACCTTCGTCGGGCATCAAGGGGCGAATGATGCGAGCCCGAGCGTGCTGCTGGGCGCCAACATCCACTTGGGCCCCGGAGCGCTGACCGGTGTGTGGGCGGAGCAGAATTCGCGCGACAGCCTGTTCGATGCGTTGCGCCGCAAGGAAACGTTCGCCACCAGCGGCACACGCATCAGCGCGCGCGCCTTCGGCGGATGGAGCTTTCCGGCCAACCTGTGCGGCGACGCGCACTTCTTACAGACCGCCTACGCCGAGGGCGTGCCGATGGGCAGCATACTGCCGCCCCGGCCGGCAGGCAGCGCCGCGCCCACCTTGGCGATCTCCGCCTTGCGCGACCCCGGTACCGCCGATCAACTGGGAACGCCGCTGCAGCGCATTCAGGTGATCAAGGGCTGGGTAGTGAACGGCGAGGCGCACCAGCAAGTGTACGACGTCGCCGGCAACGCGCAGAACGCGGCCAGCGTCGATCTCACGACCTGCGCACCGCAAGGGCCCGGCGCCGATGCGCTGTGTACGGTGTGGACCGATCCGGATTTCGAGCCCGCGCAGCGGGCGTTCTACTACGTGCGTGTCCTGGAGAACCCGTCGTGCCGTTGGAGCACGTGGCTGTGCAACCGCTTGCCGTCCGACCAGCAACCGCCGGCATGCAGCGATCCCACCGTGCCGAAGACCATCCAGGAGCGCGCGTGGACCTCACCGATCTGGTACGAGCCCGCAACCTGACCCTGCACTCACTGAGCAAGGAAGTCTTCGGGCCTACGACAGGGGAGAATCGCGGACACCGCGTCGAAGTGAGAGTCGTACGTAAGGTTGCAAAATTTGTTGCATACGTGGTGCCTTCGTTGCTGCTGTTATAAATGATTGTAACCTTCGGGCTTGTCCGTAGATCGTCTCGACATTTCTGAATTGGCACCTTCAGGAGCAGCATCTCTCGATACGACAGACGCCGGGTGCTCCGAATCGTGTGATCCTGTCCGATCGTGACCACCGCAAGGAGCAGAGCGAGAATCCATAACGTAGGAATGTCGTCCTCGGCGAACGTGGCGCTGTCGGAGGATGTACGCGTCGAACGCCGCACGGTGGAGCTTGCCGAGGGCGAGTCCGTTCGGAACGCCGCGCCGGTCCTTATCGGGGAAGGATGTGCACGGCTTCGAGGAGCAACAGACTAGCTCTTGGTTGTGGCGTGAGCCTTGGGCTGCGGCTTCGGTGCGGCTGGGGTGCCCAGCGTCGCCCGCAGCGCGCGCATCTCCGCGCGCCGTGCGATCTTCTTTCGGCGCTCGCGATTGTACCGCGCCTTGTCTCCCTTGAATTGGCCCATCCTGTGCCTCTCTTTCCGGTCGCCCTCATGAATCGTGCACAAGAGGAATAGCGCGACTGGATCGATTGCACCAGTGCTCGTGAGGGACGGCATTGGTCACCTCGCAATAATCCGCTGGCCGTCCTGCGATACGGCGGCAGACCGCGGATCGCACTTGAGCATTGGCCACCAATCGCGCTACTGCTGTGCGCAGTTCACGCACCATGGCTGACTTCCTCGAAGATACCCGCATCGAGCCGACCCCCGGCAAGCCCGATCGTTACCGCGCCGAGCTGTCGCCGAAGTGGGCCGTGTGGGGACCGAACGGCGGATACCTCGCGGCGATCGCATTGCGCGCGGCGATGGCGCGCAGCCGCGCGGCGCGGCCGGCGAGCTTTCACTGCCACTTCCTTGCGGTGGGCGAGTTCGCTCCGGTCGATGTGCGCGTCGTGCCGGTCGGCGGCGGCAAGCGTGCCGAGTCGTTGCGCGTCGAGATGCTTCAGCAAGACCGGCTGCTGCTGACCGCCACCGTCTGGATGGTGAGCGACGGGTTGCAAGGGTACACGCACGACTTCGGCGCCGCACCGGACGTTCCCGGTCCGCACGCGCTGCGCGGCTACCAGGATCTGGCTGCCGAGGAATACGCCGAGTGGTATCCGATCTGGCGCAGCATCGAAGGCCGCCCCGTCCGTTGGCGCGAGCCGCCCGGGCGACCGGAGTGGCATGCGTGGTTGCGCTTCACCGACACCGCGATTCCCGATCGTCAAGCCGACGCCCTGCGCCAGCTCTTCTGGCTCGACTTCCCCGGCTGGAACGCCACCATCTCGGCGCACGCGTGGCCGTTTCCGTTTCTCGCCCCGAACCTCGACCTGACGGTGCAGTTCCACCGCTTCGTGCCGCACGCGACCTGGATCCTCGCCGACGGCGCCGCCCTGCTCGCCGAGGACGGGCTCGTCGGCTGCGTCTCGCGCCTGTGGAGCGAGGACGGCAGGCTCCTGGCAACCGGCACGTCGAAGCACATGAGCCGACCCAACCCGCAATACGAGCAGGAGCTGCAGCGCGCCCGCGAGATGGGGCTGATCCGACCGAAGGAGTAGGCGGAGGCCCGCGCCATCCTGATCGCCGTGGGATTGGTTGGCCGGAATCAGGACAGCATCTGGCCGACGGGGGCTTGAGTGCCTCCCTGCACTTGGTGTAGTGACTGGAGTCAATCAACTGATTGACCACTGGCGACGGAGGAGGCTCTGATGTCCACCCACAACGGCGGCCCCGTACGGAAAGACTTCGCGGTCTTCGACTGCGACGCGCACATCAACGACCCGCGCGCCATCTGGAGCGAATATCTCGAACCCGAATACCGCGAGGCGGTGAAGCGCGCCTACTGGCAAGAAGACAACCAGACGATCCTCAACGGCCGCTCGGTCGTCATCGGCGGCCAGGCGCACGATTTCTCGACGTATAACCCCATCTGCATCGCCGGCCCGCAGATGAACAAGAAGCTCTTGCGCAAGCTGCAACAGATGGGGCTGTCGCCCGAGCAGAAGAAGTATCTTGAGCACCAAGGCGCCTACGACCCGCACGCCCGCATCCGCGACATGGACCTCATGGGCATCGATCAGGTGATGATCATCCCCACGATGATGGTCGCGCACTACCCGTACGTCGAAGACATCCAGGCCGCGCACGGCTTTGCGCGCGCGTACAACAACTGGGCAAGCGACTTCTGCAAGCAGGTGCCGGATCGCCTCTTTCCCGCCGGCTGGTTGCCGCTGCAATCTCCCGAGTACACGCGCCAGGAGCTGCAGCGCCTCGCGAAAATGGGTTTCAAGGTTGCCCTCGTCCGTCCGATCGACGCGCGCGGCCACTACCCGAACCAGATCTTTCCGGGGCCGCGCAACGGCACGCTCACCAACACCATGGACAAGGTGTACCGCGCCTTCGAAGAAACCGGCATCGTCTGCGGCATGCACACCTTCCCTGCCCTGCCGTCGGAGCCGTCGGACCTTCTCGTCTCGGTCGGCGAGCTCATCACCGCGGCGGGCAGCATGGAGCTGGGCGGCAAGATGGTCGATGGCCAGACACTGTCGTTCGTTTTCGAGGCGATGACCTGGCTCGCGCAGGTCCTGCTCTCCGGCTTCCTCGACATGTACCCGCGCCTCAAAATGGCGATCTTCGAGTCGAACGCCGGCTGGCTGCCCGAGATGCTCGATCACTGCGACCGCCTCTTCAAGCTCTACGCCAACGAGCGCTTGATCAAGTCGGACCGGCTCCCCAGCGAAGCCTTCGCCCAGCAGTGCTACATCGCCTTCGAGTCGGACGAGGAGCCGGTGTTTCACGAGTGGGACCGCTTCGAGAACCTCGCGGTCTGGTCGTCCGACGCGTACCACCACGACGGCTCCGATTCATGGAGCGCGATCCGTTACATGAAGGAAGCGGGCGTTCCCAAGGCTGCGCAGGCGAAGCTGCTCGGCGGCAACGCGCGGCGCATGTACGGCATCGAGCCGAAGACTTTTGTCTCTGAAGAAGTTACCGACATGCCTCGACCCGATTGGTTTCCGAAGGCCGCCGACGTGGAGCAGTGGGCCGCGATCGAATCCGACCCGCGTGCCCACGGCGTCACGCAATCGATCGACTTCAGCAAGCTGGATCCGCGCATGATCATGGCCGCGATCCGGTCGTATTGATGCAATTGCGATTGTGAGACAAGCGTCGAGCGTAGGGGCGATCCTTGTGATCGCCCTGACCGTTACGTGAGGGGATGATGGCGAAGACAACGAAGAAGAAGGCACCACCCAAACGAAAGGCAATCAAGAAGACCAAACCTGTCGCCGCGCGCGGCAACGGCGCGACGCGATACGCGTTCCCCGTCATCGACGCCGACAGTCACGTCTTCGAACCGACGACGATCTGGACCGACTACCTCGACCGCGACTACCGCACCCTGGCACGCTCCGTCTTCTGGTACGAGGAAGTCGACGGCATCATCACCGCCATCCTGAACGGCAAGCCGGCGAAGCTGCTCAACGTCAGCAAGATCAACCGCCAGGCCATTTGGCGCCCAGGTATGAAGCCGGAAGACATCGGCGCGCTCGACCCAGCCGTCTCGCATCCGATCAATCCCGGCGCCAGCGATCCGAAGGCGCGCTTGCGCGACATGGATGCGCTCGGCATCGATCAGGCCGTGCTCTTCCCGACGCTGTTCGGGGAGTACTTCCCGGCCGTCGAGAATCCCGACGTCGCCTATGCGCTGGCGCGTGCCTACAATGGTTGGATCTGGGATTTTTCGCGCCAATCGCCGAAGCGGCTGATTCCGGTGGCCGTGCTGCCTCTGCAGGACGTCAACTTTTCGCTCAAGGAGCTGCGACGCGTCGCCAAGCGTGGATTTCGCGCCGTGTTCATGCGTCCCTCGTTCTATGCGCGGAAGTTCGGGAGCTGGGCACCATACGAAGCCTCGACGAGGGCGCGTTTTCTCAATCACCCTGACTACGATCCGTTGTGGACCGAATGCGAGAAGCTGCGCATCACCGCCTGCATCCATCCGTCGCCCGGCAGCACCAACGCCGAGTGGACCTCGACCGGCTCGTACATCGAACGCGTCGCAGCGCCGCTGCGCACCGGTCACTACCTCGCCGAGTCAGTGGCGCCGACGATGGACAACGCCATCCTCCTCACCGCGTTCTGCTTCTATGCGCACATGGAGCGCTTCCCCAACCTGCGCTTCGCCATGCACCACTCCGGCGCGTCCTGGGTCACACTCACGTTGGAAAAGGCGGAGACCTACCTCTGGCTGCTGTCGAACTTCAAAGACGTGAGCCTGGAGCCGGAACACGTCTTCGCCAAGCGCTCACCGCTGGTGACCTTCAACAGCTGGGAATCCAGCGTCGCCCGCATGCCGGACACCCTCAGCAACATCGCCGCCTGGGGCTCCCGCTATCCGCAGCACGATGCTTCGGGACCCGACGAGGCCCTCGACACGCTGCGCAAGTGGAAGGTTCCAGACGAGATCGTCGCCGGCTATATGGGCGGCAACGTGGCGCGTTACTTCGGCCTGCCCGTTTGAACAGTCGGAAGAGAGTCTGGTGGCGGCAGGCCTCCGTGCCTGCCTGATCTCTCACCCGAACGGGAGTGATCTCCGATGCATCTCGACCTAACGGCGGCGGATATCGCCTTCAATGACGCGCTGCGGACGTGGCTCGACGCCAACCTCTCATCCGCGACCGATCCGCACGAATGGCACCGCCGCCTCGTCGCCGGACGCTGGGTCGTGCCGGCGTGGCCCGAGAAATGGGGGGGACGCGCGTGCACGCTCGCGCAGGAGGTCATCTTCAACCAAGAGATGGGTGCGCGCGATGCACCGGGTCCGCGCAACGCCATCGCGCTGTACAACCTCGGACCGATGCTGCTCCAGGCCGGCACGCCGGAGCAGCAGCAGCGCTATCTGCCGAAGATGGTCACCGCGCAGGAGATCTGGTGCCAGGGTTTCTCGGAACCGAACGCCGGCTCGGATCTCGCGGCGCTGGAGACGCGCGCCGAGGATCGCGGCGATCACTGGCTGGTAAACGGCCAGAAGACGTGGAACACCTTCGGAAACGAAGCCGACTTCTGCCTGGCGTTAGTACGCACCGATCCGCAGGCACCGAAGCACAAAGGCATCAGCGCGCTGATCATCGACATGCACGCACCTGGCGTCGAAGTGCGACCGCTGCGCGAGATCACCGGCGACGACGGCTTCAACGAGATCTTCTTCAGCGACGTCGCCGTGCCGAAACAGAATCTCGTCGGGCCGGTCAACGCCGGCTGGAAGGTGGCGATGTCGACGCTCACCTTCGAGCGGCTCGGCACGATGAAGCTCGGTATTCAACTGGCGCGGCGCCTCGAGAGCGTCGTGCAGCTTGCCAAAGACATGCGGCGCAACGACGAGCCGTTGATTCGGCAGAGTGCCGCGGCGTTGGGTATTCAGGTCGAGCTGATGCAGCTGCTCACCGAGCATGCACTCGAAGCGATGCAGCGCGGCGAAGATCCGGGCGCGACGCTGCCGCTCGGCAAGCTGCAGTGGTCGTACCTCATGCAGGACCTCGCCGAGCTGGCGCTGCGCATCCAAGGTCCGCTGGCGCAATTGTATCGTGGTGCGAAGCATGAGGTTCCGGGGAACTGGCAGTACCACTGCGTCTACTCGCGCATGACCACGATCGGCGCCGGCACCACGCAGGTGCAGAAGAACATCATGGCCTACCGCAACCTCGGCTTGCCGCGCGAGGCCGATGCGCCGCCGGCGCCGGCGCTGCCGCGCGACCGGCCGCTCGACGAGGCGCGCGGCGGCCTGCGCGACACCGTCCGCCGCTTCGTCCAGGAACGCTGCCCGATCGCCTACGTGCGCAAAATGCTCGATGACCGGCGCGGCACTACCGACGAAGCGTGGCGGCAACTGGTCGGTTTGGGGCTCACGGGAATTCTCGTCCCCGAGCAATGCGGCGGGCTCGGACTCGGCTACCAGGAGATGGGCGTCGCGCTCGAAGAGCTCGGCCGCGGCGTGCATCCCGGCCCGTTTCTCTCGTCGGCGCTCGGCGCGGTCGCGGCGATTCGCGCCATCGCAAGTCGCAACGATCAGGCCACGCTGTTGCCGGGCGTGGCGGACGGCAGCTGCGTCGGGGCACTGGCTCTCTTCGAACCGGATTCGGGCTACGACTGGCGGCGCATCGCAACGCGCGCCGCCAAACGCGGGAACGCGTGGGTTGTAACCGGTACGAAGATCGTGCCCGACGGCGCCGCCGCGAATCTGCTGCTGGTCACCGCGCAGGCCGGCACGGAAATGGGGCTCTTCGCCGTCGAGGCTCGCCACGCGGCGGTCACGCCGCTGGCGACCGTCGATGCGACGCGCAAGCTGGCCGAGGTGTGTCTCAGCGATGCACCGGCGCAACGGCTGGGGCAGGGAGACATCACAGCCGCGCTCGCCGACGTCATCGATCGTCTCGTCGTCGGACTCGTCGCCGACGCCGTCGGCGCCGCCGATCGGGCGCTGGAGCTGGCGACCGAGTATGCCAAGGTCCGCAAGCAGTTCGATCGTCCCATCGGCGCGTTCCAAGCGGTGCAGCACCTGCTCGCCGACATGCTGCGCAACGTCGAGCTGGCGCGCTCGGGCGTCTACGAAGCGCTGCGTCTCGCCGACGGCGACGACCGCGCCGCGTTCCATCGCGCCGCGACCGTTGCCAAGGCGTTCGCCAGCGACGCGCTGTATCGCGTCACCGCCGATGCCATTCAGGTCCTGGGCGGCGTTGGTTTTACATGGGAGCACGACGCGCACCTTTACTACAAGCGCGCCATGTCGATGCAGCATACCTGCGGCGGCACGCCGGAGTTTCAAGAGGAATACGCACGCTTGCTGTTCGGCGGCTGAGATCTTGATTCTGGCTTCGCAAGCTGCTTGGAGTGCGGGACCTTTTTTTCAAGAAGCGGAGGACCATGCGTAACTTCACCATCCTTGCAGCTGTCGCGAGCGTTTTCGTTGTTCTGGTCGGCACCGAAGCGCAGGCCGATTCGGTGGCGCGCGGCAAGTACCTCGTGACCATCATGGGCTGCGGCGATTGCCACACGCCCACCGTCCCCGGCCCGGGGGGCGCGCCGGTGCCTGACATGAAGCGCCTGCTATCGGGGCACCCAGAAGGGCTGACCAATCCAACGTGGACACCGGCGGACATGCAACAGCGGCATGCCATGGCGCTCCCCGGACCGATGCTCACCGTATGGGCCGGCCCGTGGGGCGTGAGCTTCGCGACCAATCTGACGCCCGACTAGGCGACCGGGATGGGCGACTGGACCGAGCAAGCATTCATCCGCGCGCTGCGCACCGGCAAACATCAGGGGCAACCGACCGGGCGCGACATCCTCCCGCCGATGCCATGGCCAGATTTCAAGAATGCAACGGACGCCGACCTCAAGGCGATCTGGGCGTACCTGCGCAGCATTCCGCCGATCAAGAATCAGGTACCCTTTCCGCTGTCGCCGGCTGCCACGAAATAGCTGCCGCTCGGCGCGACCATGCCGTCCCTAGCGCTGATCGTTCCATTCTACAACGAGGAACGTTACCTCCCCACGCTCATCGCATCACTCCGTGCCCAACGGGGAGCAACGGTCCCCGTGGTGTTCGTCGATAACGCGTCTACCGACGGCTCAGCCGCGCTGCTGCACCGCTGCCACGAGATCGGCGCTGGCGACTGGATCGCCATCCGCGAGCCGCGCGTCGGCAAGTTTTATGCGATGAGGACGGGCCTAACATTCTGCGTGGAGCAACTCGGCGCCCGGCATGTCGGGTTTCTGGATGCCGACTCGTACGCAGCCGACGGCACGTGGCTGCACAACAGCGTCGCGGCGTGTCGGCAAGGTTCGCTCGGCTACGCCTACTCCCCATGCGTCCATTTCGGCTTCGAACGTCTCCCCACCCTGGCGGGCGCGTACCGCGCCTGCGACGTGGTCATGCGGTTGTTGATTGGTCAGGTCGGCTGGTTCGGCAACAGCGCGGGCGCGGTCTATGGCGCAGAGCTGCTGGCGCACTATTTTGCGACGGCGGCGGTCACCACCGAAATCGGCTTGCGCTGCTCGTTGCTCGCATTGGCGCAGGCGCGAGAAGCCCGGCTCAATCCAACTCCGATCATGACGTCGGTGCGGAGAATCGTCGCGAATGCCGACAACCTCCGCGCCTGGTGCTTCTACGAACGCGCCTTCTATCTGACGAAGGACATCAACGCACCGCTGAAGCTGGATATCAAGCAATCCACGCAGCCGGTGGACCTGTCACGCGAGGACGTCCCGCGCTTCTTCGCGCGCCAAGCCGTCAAGTGTGCGTGCCGGAATTTGATTCCGCTGGCGCTGTTCGACGCCAGCGGGTCGCTGCAGCAACGCATCACCGCCGCTCTTGGCATCGATGCGATTGCGCAGTTGATGCCGGACCTCCAGAGGTTCCGCGGGCGGACGGAGTTCATTCTCGCCGATCACTTCGAGCTGATGCTCGACGCCATCGCGCGCCATCCGGCAAGCGCCGTCCTGGTGCAGCACATCGAGCGCTTGATGGTCGGACGTTACACCGCCGCACAACCAGCCGGTCCCGATACACAGTTGGGGCACGCCGGCGAGTGCCCGTCAACCGGCGACTCGGAGTGACGGCCCCACTCGCGTCACGGTCCCCCCTTTTGGTAAGCTCGCCCTCGATGGGCGGACAAGTACGCACCGAACAGCACGGCCCGCTGGGCTGGATCATCTTCGATCATTCGGAGCGCCGCAACGCCATTTCCGGCGCGATGTGGCGCGCCATCCCGGAATGCGTGCAGACGCTGGAGCAAGATCCGGCGGTACGCGTCGTCATCATGCGCGGCGCCGGTGAGGTCGCATTTGTATCGGGAGCCGATATTTCGGAGTTCGAGCAGAGCCGCAGCAGCGTCGGCGCGGAGCAGTACGACGCCGACAACGCGCGCGCCATCGGTGCGCTCGCCATGTGCGCCAAGCCGGTCATCGCCCTCATCCACGGCTTCTGCGTCGGCGGCGGCTGCGCCATCGCACTGGCCGCGGATCTGCGCTACGCGGCGGATGATGCCGTGTTTGCGATTCCCGCGGCGCGCTTGGGGCTCGGCTACGGCGCCGGCGGTTTGGAAATCCTGGAGCGCGTCGTCGGCGTGGCGGCGGCGAAGGAGATCTTTTTCACCGCGCGTCGCTTCCGGGCGGATGAGGCGCTGCACATGGGCTTGGTGAACCGTATCGTTCCCAAGGCCGAGCTCGACGCCTGCGTACACAAGACCGCCGAGGAGATCGCCGCTAATGCGCCGCTGACGATTCGCAGCGCCAAGTTGGTCTTGCGCGAGTTGGGCAGAGATTCCACGCAACGGGATCACAACGCCATCGCCGACTCGATCCGCACCTGCTACGAGAGCGCCGACTACGCCGAGGGCGTGCGCGCCTTCCTCGAAAAGCGCCGGCCAAACTTCACGGGGCGCTGAGTGCTGCACACGGCGTCCCTTCGGCGGGTCCGCTCCCGTTGGTCGCTACGAGTATCCATCGAAGCGTCGGTTGACCAATCTGATCACAGGATCTGACTCATGAGTGCCCCAACGGCCCCACCGCTCGCCGGCGTACGCGTGCTCGACTTCACGCGCTACCTGGCCGGTCCCTTCGCGTCGATGCTGCTCGCCGACTACGGCGCCGACGTGGTGAAGGTCGAGTCGCATCGTGGGCGCGAGTTTCGGCTGCCGGGGATGGACCGCGACACGTACTTCTTTCTCTCCAGCAACCGCGGCAAGCGCTCCGTCACGCTCGACTTCAAGACGCCCGAGGGCCGCGAGCTGATCCTACGCCTGCTGTCGCGTTTCGACGTGCTGATCGAAAACTTCCGGCCGGGCGTGATGGAGCAGCTCGGTCTCGGCGCGCCGACGCTGACCGCGCGTTTCCCGCGCCTGATCTACTGCGGCATCTCCGGATTCGGCGCCGACGGGCCGTACCGCAACCGGCCGGGCTTCGATCAGATCGCGCAGGGCATGAGCGGGTTCATGAGCCTCACCGGCACGGCAGACAGCGGCCCGACGCGGGCGGGCATCGCCATCGCCGACCTGCTCGCCGGCATCTTCGCGGCGCACGGCGTCCAGCTGGCCCTGCTGGCGCGCGAGCGCAGCGGGCACGGGCAGGTCGTCGACACGTCGCTGCTCGAAGCGATGATCGGCGTCCTGTCGTGGGCCGCAGGCATGTACTTCGAGACCGGCCAGCCGCCGGGGCCCGCCGGCCAGCATCATCCCCTGTCATCACCGTATGGCCGTTTCCACGCGCGCGACGGCTATCTCAACATCGCAGCGGGCAACGACACGATGTGGAGCCAGCTCGCGCGCACCCTCGGGCATGAGGAGTGGGTGAGCGATCCGCGTTTCAAGGACGCGTTCCAGCGCTTGTACAACCGCGACGCACTGACAACAGAAATCGAAGCGACGCTGGCGACGAACGACGTCGCCTACTGGGTCGAGCGCATCAACGCCGCCGGCGTTCCCTGCGGACCGGTACTCGACCTGCAGCAGGTGTTCACCGATCCGCAAGTCCTCGCACGCGACATGCTGATCCAACTCGCCCATCCGGAGGTCGGCACCTTCCAAACCACCGGCCTGCCCGTGAAGCTGTCGCGCACACCCGGCCGCATCGAGCGCCGCCCTCCCCTGCTCGGCGAGCACACCGATGAGGTGCTGCGCGAGTGTGGGCTTGGTGATGAAGAGATCGCCGGCCTACGCCGGCGCGGCGTCCTCTGAGAGCGGTGAATCGCTTCGGCCAGCCTTGCCGCAGCCGCCGGCGCCCTGGGTCAAGTGGAACGCGCCGCACATCGTCTCCGCGGCTCGCTCGAACGTTGGCGATCCGAAACGGAGTCGAGTATAGAGGCCCGACACTTCGTGGGAACGGTCAAAGTAAACAAGGGGCATGTCGGGGCGATGGGCGATGACTGTGTAGTGCACCGTTATCGGAAGGCCGATCGCGAGCGGGTGTTCGCCTTCCTGCGCAGTGCCCACTCGGGCGGTGCGGGCGATCGCCTGATTCGCCAGTGGGATTGGAAGTTTGACGCCAACCCGTTCAACCGCGAGGCCGAGCAGCACCGCCGAGCCGATTGCAAACGGATGCTGCCGTTCTTGCGCGCCAACCGCTCACCCGAGGAGCTGCAGAGTTGGTTCTATCAATGGGGCGTGACGTTCGAGGAGGACACGGTGGATCGCGGCGACGATCCCTACGTGCTGTTGCTGCAATATGGCGCGGAGATCATCGGCATGATCGCGGCCCAGCCGTTGCGCTTCCGCATCGCCGGCCACGAGCAATGGGTCGCCAATCTGGGTGACTGGATCATGCATCCGGCGCATCGCGAGCGCCGATTGGCGCCACGGCTCACGCGGCGACTCGCCTCCGAGAATCCTCTCCTGATGAGCTGGGAGAACGAATTCTCGCAGAAGCGCGGCGCGCCCCCAGGCCCGGACATCGCCAAATCGCCTCTCGCGCCCCTGGTCAAGCCGCTCGACTGGCACGATGCGGTTCACCAGGTGAGCGGCAGCCGACTATTCGGCCGCGCCGCCGGACTGGCTGCCGCAAGCGCACGGCGTGTGCAGAGCCGGTTGCGTGCGCCCGCGGCGACACGCGGTGTGACGGTGACCGCGGTGAAGATTTTCGACGACGACATCAATCGCCTCTGGCAGCGGGCATGTGGAGACTATCCGCTCCTGGTGGTCCGGAACCGGCGTTACTTGAACTGGCGATTCGTCTCGCGCCCCGACGCCGGATACACCCTGCTGCTGGCGACGCGCGACACAGAACCCGTTGGCTACATGGTCCTGCGTGTCGCCGATCGAGACGGCGCGCCGCGGGGCTACTTGGTCGACTTTCTTGTGGCGGAGCGGTCGGCATCGATCTTTGCCGTCCTCCTGCGGCACGCCGAAGATCATCTCAGAGGTCAGGGCGTCCCCATCTTCAGCTGCCGGATCGCGCCGACCGCGTACCAACGGATCTTGCGGCGCCACGGCTTCCATCCAGTCGCCTTCGGTCAACGCGGGGCCATCCGCGTCGAACGTAATCTGCCCGATGCGTTCTTGCGAATATACACGGATCTGTCCCAGTGGTACGTGACCATGGGCGACGGCGACATGGAGATGTCGATCTGACGGACACCGGCGCGCTCCCAATGGCGATGCACGCCGGACTCCAGTATAGAGACGCCGACATTTTTCTACGGAGGACCACGATGGCAACTGTCATTCTCGAAAAACCGCGGCCGCACGTCACGCTGATCAGCATGAACCGGCCGCAGCGGCTGAACGCAATGTCGATCGAGCTCTGCCTCGACCTGAAGGGCGCCTTCGAGCACGTGACGCACGATAACGACTGCCGGGTCGTCGTGCTCACCGGCGCCGGCCGCGCCTTCTGCTCGGGCCTCGATCTCAAGGATCACTCGATGATTCCGAACATCGACGGCCTCACCATCCCGCGCATCGGGCCGCGCGCCATCCGCATATACTCGCAGCTCATCCCGATCATGCGCCACCTGCCGCAGCCGATCATCGCGGCGGTCAACGGTCCCGCCTACGGCGGCGGCATGTGCCTCACTCTCGGCGCCGACCTGCGCATCGCCTCCGAGTCCGCCGTGTTCAACGCCACCGGCATCGTCAACGGCCTGACCAGCACCGAGCTGGGCGCCAGCTGGCTGCTGCCGCGACTCATCGGCGCCGCCCACGCCAACGAGACATGCTGCTCACCGGCCGCCGCATCGACGCCGCCGAGGCCTTGCGCATGGGACTGGTCTCGCGCGTCGTGCCCGACGCCGAAATCCTGGAGTGCGCGCTCGGTATCGCCGAAGGCATGTGCCAGTACAGCCCGTACGGCATTCAGATGACCAAGCAGGTCATCTGGGCGAACCTGGAGAACAGCAGCCTGGCGACGGCCATCGAGCTGGAGGACCGCAACCAGATCATGCTCGGCATGACCGACAATCTTCCCGAGGCGATCACCGCCTTCGACGAAGGGCGCAAGCCGGTCTACACCGATGAGCCGCGCCGCGGCGTCTACAGCAGCGACGGCGGCAGCCGCTGAGACCGCGCATGGAAGCGCTGGCGGCGTTGTACCTCACCTCTCCCGCATCGTCTTGGGTGACCGAAAAGGTCTTCGAGATCGACGGCGGCACGGAGCAAACCAACTGGCCGTTCGACATGTCGGCGCTGTGACGCACACGGCGCGCGAGGCGGCGATGGACTCCCTGCGCGTGCGCGTTGCTGCGGTCATGTTGCGCTGCGTGACGTGGGGCGACGCCGACGATCCGCCGGTCGTCCTGCTGCACGGCGCCGGGGCGCATGCGCATTGGTGGGATGCGCTCGTCCCTCATTTACTGCCGGGCTGGCGGATCATTGCGCCGGATCTGCGCGGCCACGGCGAAAGCGACTGGGCGCGCCAGCCGTATCTCATCGAGGACTTTTACGACGACCTGTGCGGCCTGCTCGATGCCCTCGCACTGAACCGCGTCGTCCTCATCGGACACTCGATGGGCGGCCGGGTGGCGGCGTGGTATGCGGCGCATCAGGCCGAACGGGTGCGCGGTCTGGCGCTGCTCGACACGCGCATGGCCGGCCTCAAGCCGGACCGCATCGATCGCTGGCGCGGCATCAACATCGGCGGCGGGCCGCGGCGTGTCTATCCGACGCGTGCGGAAGCCTTGGCCGCATTTCGCGTGATCCCGCCGGAGCCCGGCATCGCGGCGGATCTGCTCGCCGCGCTCGCGGCGCACGCCGTCGTCCAGCTGAGCCCGGCAGAGTGGGCGCTGCGCTTCGATCGTTCCGTGCTGCGTCTCGAAGGAAGCCGCTTGGCCGACATCTTCGACTTGCTACCGCGCATTCACTGCCCGGCCGTCGTGATGGAAGGCGCAGCGAGCACGGTCACGACGCCCGCCGAATGTGCGGCAACCGCGGCCGCGCTCGGCAACTGTCCGGTGCACATGTTCTCCGGCGGCCATCACTTTCTGCTCGCGCAGCCGGCCGCGGTGGGTGCGGCGTTGCGCGCGTTCCTGGATCGCTTGCAGCCCGTCAACCCTTGAGAGCACACCTGTTCACGGTTCCTACTTGCGCTTGCGCCGGCCGCCGCCGATGACCTGCGCGCGCTTCGGCTGCCGCGACGCCGGCGCTTGGCTGTAGTCGCCGAAGGGGCCATCGCGCTCTGCGACCGCCGCGCCGACGCCTTGCGTGCCGGCGGTCTGGACGAAGCGCAGCGCGTCGGGCGTGTTGCGCATGAACCCGTCGAGGACCGGGCCGAGGAGCTGCGTGCTGTGCAGCCCCATGTTCTCGTATGCCTGGTTGACGATGAGCTTCATGGCCGCAAGCTGTGAAAGCGGAATCTGCGCGAGGCGCTCGGCGCAGCAGCGCACCTCGGCCTCCAACGCGTCGAAGGGCACCGCCTTATTGATCAACTCGATGGCCGCCGCCTCCTTCCCGCTCAGCGGCTCCCCGGTGAGCGCATGCCACTTCGCTCGCGCCAGACCAAGGCGATACAGCCACATGCCGGTGAGGTAACAGCCCCAGACGCGCGAGTACGGCGTGCCGATCTGCGCGTCTTCGGCGGCGATGACGATGTCCGCGCACAGCGCCATGTCGGAGCCGCCGCCGACGCACCAGCCGTGGATCTGGGCGATCACCGGCTTCGGGCTGCGCCACATACTCATGAACTTTGGGACCGGTCCCGCGAAGCTGCTGGTCGCGTTGATGAAGTCCTTACCCGGATCCCAGCGGCCCTCGGTGTACAAGAAGTTCTTGTAGTGCTCGAAGCCACCGGAAAAGTCGAAGCCGGCGCAGAACGCGCGTCCCGCACCGCGCAGGATGATGACGCGGACCGCCGGATCGCGATTCGCCTCGATCACCGCCTGCTCCAGCTCGTCAGGCATGGGTGGCACGATCGTGTTGAGCCGCTCGGGCCGGTTCAACGTGATCGTGGCGACGGTGCCGCCGGACTCGTACGTGATCGTTTCGTAAGCCATACGCACAATCCTTCCTCTGCAGCTCACGCCACCGACGTCTTTGATTTGCCGACGGCCACCAGGAACATCACACTCTTGCCGGCGGCGTGTGGCGCGAAGAAGTCGGTGACATCGTCGTCGAAGAACGTCAAGCCGGTGGCACCGAGGCGCAACGCGTACGCAGCGAGGTAGAGCTTGCCGCCGATGATGGCGGCGTCGAGCTGCGCGACGCGATAGCCGCGGTTGCCGAAGCGTGCCAGCACCGGATCGAGGTTGCACAGCAGGTAGATGTTCACGCTCGCGTCCGCCGGCAGTTCCTGGCCGAGGCCGAGATGGCCGGCGTCGCGCCGAACGTTGCCGGCCCGCAGCAGCTCCAGCGCGTTGCGGTCGCGCTGGTACACGTAGGTTCCCGCGCTGAGTCCGTCAACGGCGTTGACGATCAGGTACAGCTCGTTCGGCGATATGCCCCAGTCCGACGGAATGCCGCTCGTCGCACGGTGCAGCATCGTCGACAGCTGCGCGAAGCTGATCGGCACCTGTGCGAATCGCCGCGTTGAGCCGCGGCGTTGGATGACGCTGTCGATCGTCTCCTGGGGCAGATGCGCTTCATCAAGTAGCGCCAGCGGGAAGGTCTGGCCGACTCCGTCGCCCGGCTCGGGGGCTGGCGCACTGGACCGCCACTCACTGACCTCGCCGGGTGTTTGCAGCGCTGACGCCGCCTGCATCTCGCGGATCGCCGGGTAGTCGACTTCACGCGCCGATAGCGGCAGCGTCTCGAACGTGATCGCTGCCGGCGGCGGCTGTGGCGCCGTGACCACGTGCGGATCGTACCCGAGCGCCACCAGCGCCAGCGGCCCTTCGCGCGGCGCATCCAGACCGAGCAACACGTTGACCGTGTCGTCGACGAATCCACAGATCACCCGCGCGGGTACTGCGTCCGCGGCAGCAATTGCGAGCAGATTGGCCAGCAGCGTCCCGCTGTCCCAGAAACAGTGCCGGTAGGCGCGCGCCTGATACTTCCAGCTGTTGCGCCAGTACGTCGAGGCGCAGGCGATGATGATCGGCGCGTGCTGCACCGCGTCCTCCGCACCGGTGGCAGTGACCAGCACGCCGCGGTGGTCGCCGGCACGCAGCTGATGCAGCGCGAAGTTGTGCGGCCCGAAATGATAGACGCCGGCGGCAAGCCCGGGCAGCGCCGCGCAGATCACGTACAGATCGACGTGGTAGAGCGCGCCGGTGCACGCGGCGGCACGGAAATAGTACTCCTCGCCGCCTGGATAGACCTTCTTACGGGTGATCCCGGCCGAGAAGTACAGCAAGCGGGCCAGGGCCGTGAGCTCCGGCATACACGGCTCATCCGCCGGCCCTTCTCGCCCGGTGATCGCCGTCAACGCGGGAACGAGCGACGGCGGCAGCTCACGTGACAACGGAATGGGCGCGATGTGCGGATAGACCTTGAACGGCAGCGGCTTGATCTCCCAATCGAGATAGTGCGGATGCGCCTGCAGCCGAGCGACCGAGTGCTTGGTATCGTCGTGGTAGCGCCACGCCGCCGCGACGTCGCGGTTGGACATGCTGGGCAGCGTACAGAGGTTGAAGGCGAGTGGCTAGTGTGCTTGACGCGCCGTCGGCAAAGGCCGTCGGGGTACTGTCCTAAGTGAGCCCCGCTGAGGCCTCAGTGTCCTAAGTGCTGCTCCCGAGTGTCCTAGGTCCTGGCACTTCGGACAGTACCGCCGTCGGCAGAAGCCTTTTCAGCAGGTGCCCGGACGTGCTAGAGGGTGACGCTTACGGAGGTCGACCAATGGAGAAGATCCTGCGCGTGAATATGACGGACCTGACGGTGAAGGACGAACCATTTCCGGACGAGTGGAAATTCCTCGGCGGCCGCGGCTTGTCGGCAAAGATCCTGCTGAAGGAAGTCGATCCGAAATGCGATCCGCTCGGTCCCGGTAACAAAGTGATTCTCGCGCCGGGTGTGCTCTCCGGCTCGATCGCGCCGACCTCCGGCCGCATGAGCGTCGGCGCCAAGAGCCCGCTGACCGGCGGCATCAAGGAAGCCAACTCGGGCGGTCAAGCCGGTCAGAAGCTGGCGCGTCTGGGCTACCGCGCTCTCGTCGTCGAGGGCAAGGCGAAGGACCCGGCGAAGCGCTACCTCCTGGTGATCAACAAAGACGGCACCGCGCTGCGCGAACGTTCCGACCTCAAGGGCCTGCGCACCTACGCCGCCTCCGAGAAGCTCGCCGGCGAATTCTCCGGGCGCGCGGCCTTCGTGCTGTGTGGTCCGGCGGGCGAGCTCGGCCTGTCCGGCGCCAGCGTCGCGTTCACCGACGAAGGCAAGCGTCATCCGGCGCGCCACGCGGCGCGCGGCGGGCTCGGCGCGGCCTTGGGCGTCAAGGGACTGAAGGCGGTTGCGGTGGACGACGAGGGCACGCAGGCGCGGCTGCCGAAGGACATGGCCACCTTCAAGTCGTACGTCGCCAAGATCAGCAAGGAGTACAAGGCCGGCGCGCAGCTCTTCCAGTTCGGCACGTCGACGACGGTGCCGTTGGCCAACATGATGAGCACGTTCCCGACGCGCAACCGCCACGAGATGCAGTTCGAAGCCGCCGACGCGCTCGACGGCGCCAAACTGGTGGCGAACTTTGCGACGCGCGGCGGCGGCATGCATCACTGCATGACCGGCTGCATCGTGCAGTGCTCCAACATCATCAACAATGCCGAGGGCCAGTACGTCACCTCGGCGCTCGAGTTCGAGACCATCGCCCTATGCGGCTCAAACTGCGCCATCGGCGATCTCGACAAGGTGGCGCAGATGGATCGTCTGTGTGACGAGCTCGGCCTCGACACTATCGAGACCGGCGGCGCCATCGGCTTGGCGATGGACTGCGGCGCGTTATCCTTCGGCGATGCAGACGCCGCCATCGCGCTGCTCGACAAGGTCGACAAAGGCGACGAGCTCGCCGAGACCGTGGGACGCGGCGTCGTCGCGATTGGCAAGCGCTTCAAGGCGACGCGCATTCCCGCCATTCGTGGGCAGGGCATTCCCGCCTGGGAGCCGCGCACGCTCAACGCCACCGGCGTCACCTACGCCAGCAGCGCCATGGGCGCGGATCACACCGCCGGCCTCATCGTCATGCCGGTCGCCGACATGGCCAAAGCCTCGCAGGAATCCCAGCTGATCAACGCGCTGTGCGATTCGAGCGGCTTCTGTCAGTTCCAGCAGCCGACGATCGACGACATCCGCACGCTGTACAACGCGCTGTACGGGGCAAATCTGAGCTTCGAGGACTGCGCCGACCTCGGCTGGCAGTGCATGGTCGACGAGTGGGAGTTCAATCGCCGCGCCGGCTTCGGTCCGGAAGACAACGACCTGCCCGAGTGGATGCGCACCGAGGCCATCCCGTCGAACGGCGCCGTCTTCGCCGCGCCCAAGGAAGAGATCATGCGCGTCTTCGAGCGCATGCCGGTCTCCGACGACCTGCGCCAGATGAAGGCGGTGGGCTGAGCGATATCGGACGCAACGCGCAACTACGAAGCCTGCGCCCGCACAGTATTGTGAGCCGTCTTCATCTCCTCGGCGGTCACGGCCCCGCAATCGAGCACGAGCCGCTCCAGCGCGGCAACCCAGCAGTCGTAGTACGGCGCCTCGGGATGCGCGGCGATCTCGGCGATGAGCTGTCGCTGAAACGCCGTCCACTCCAGGCCGAGACGCTCAACGACGGCGATGGCCATGCCGAACGCCCGGCCTTGCCACCGCGCATCGAACACCAGCTCGCCGTTGCGCCGCGGTGGCGCCGCCGGCCCCGTCATGGTGGTCAGGGCCGTGTCCACCCGCACGGTCACGGGCGCGCCGTCCCGATCATCGCATCGCGGCTGACCAACGCCGCGAGCTCCGCTTCATTCTTTCCTTCCGTGCCGGCCGGACGTTCGGGGAGGACCATGTAGCGGATCTCCGCACTCGAATCCCAGACGCGGATCTCGACGCTCTCCGGAAGGTCGAGACCCATCTCACGCAACAGAACGCGCGGCTCGCGCACGATCCGGGCGCGATACGGCGGGCTCTTGTACCAGTTCGGAGGCAGTCCCAACACCGGCCACGGGTAACACGAACACAAAGTACACACGACTACGTTGTGTACGGCGGGAGTGTTCTCGACGACGACGAGATGCTCCCCTTCCGGACCACCGAACCCCAGCTCGGCGATCGCAGCCGTCCCGTTTGCCAGCAGACGCGTCTTGTACGCCGGGTCGACCCAGGCGCGCGCCACCACGCGCGCGCCGTTCATCGGGCCGATGTCGTTCTCGTAGGCGCTGACGACGGCATCGATGAAGCCTTCCTGGATGAGGCCCTTCTCCGTGAGCAGCTCCTCCAGCGCCCGCGCCCGCACCTCCACGGGAGAGAGCGGCGCGGGATGATGGTGCTCGTCGTCGTGCCCGCTCATGGCGCCTCCAAGTAGCTTTCCCACAAATCGACGTGCACCGCTGCTGCGCTGTCGGTCGTGTCGCCCCAAAGCTCGCGTCCCTCGAAGCGCACGTTGTAGGCGTACTGCTCGCATCGCTCGCTGCTGTGTGCCGCGACATCGGGAAGCGGGAACGCGCCGTCGACGCGCACGACCACGCCGCGCTTGCCGCGCACGTAGCGCGGGCAGCGCGTGTGCCCGAGCGGGTGCAGGTTGCGCACAACAACTGGGCTCCCGACCGCGAAGCATGGCGCAGCCGCGCTGGGTGCGGGGAGCTCAATCAGATCGGGGCGCACCGGCTCCGACAAGGGCATGCGACCGCCGGCCCGAGCCTCGAGCTCCGCAATGGTTACGACCCCCATTTCAACCAGCAAGGTCGCGGTCGCAGTGAGCCAGTGCTCGTAGTACGAAGAGCTCAGATAGTGCACCGGGTCCATGCGCTCGATGGCGTGGCGGAACGTGTGCACGTTGCGCAGCCGTTGCGCCGAGGTCGCCGCGGTCAGCCCGAACACCGTGCGCTCCCACGCGTGATGGAACACGCGCTCGTTGGCTTCGACGTCGACCGGCCCGAAACCGTCCATGCCGCCGAGGTCATGCACGCCGTTCATGGGAGTTCATTACCACATCGGTGGCACAGTTCGATACATTTTGCCGAGAGACGCTTCCCAGCTGCGCCGCCAGAGACACTTGGTCGATGGATTCTCTCCGACAGCCTGCGGAAGGTGACGATCGATCGGGTGTTGCGCCTCGTCGATGCCATCGGCGTGGAAAACCGAGATCAAAGTCAGAACGTCTGCTCGGCTTGCACTGTATAGATGATGTCGGCGCGCAGGCCGTCACGGTTGACCGGAAACTGGACCACGCCACCGAGCACCAGCTGGCCGAACGGATTCACCCTGAAGCTCATGGCCCATTGAACCACGTCGTCGTTGATACCGTCGCTTCCATCGTCGCGGTAGCCGAGAAAGTCGCCGGCGAGCGTCAACCATGTGGCCGCTCGCACGTCTGCGCCTGTGATCCATTGCGCCTGGCTGACATCCGCGTGCGAACGGAATGCGTACCCGAGGTTAAGGTGCGGCGAGATGCGCCCAAAGGTCTTTGACGCGATGAGCCATGGCGTGAATGTCGGATCGTGGAAGCCGAGCAGGTTGTCGGCGTTGCCCGTCGGTAGCGTCAAGACCCCAACGACCGCGAGGTCGACGAACGTCGCATCGTACAGGTGCCACTTGCTGCGCAACCACAGATCGCCGGTGCCAGTGGCCGATTCGTCGAAGTGGTCACGCGCACAGGTGAAGTCCGTCTTGCACGCGCCAGAGCCGCCCATCACCACACCCGGCTGAGTCCCGGAAAAGAATGCGCCACCATCTCCGTTGGGGTCTTGAATGATTGCGGTGGCCACAGCGCGCATGTGCACACGGTTGATCGACAGCGTCGCACTCACATCGATCGTGTCGGTCACCCCGAAAGCAGCCGTAAGGAACAGGAGATCAAACTGCAACCCGAGGTCGAGGTTGACGTCGAGCACGTTGTCGCGCGCCCGCTGCTGATCCAGCGGCGGCAGCTTCGCCAGGAAGCCAGCGGAGAGCGCCGGCTGCGCTGACTGCAAACGGCTGAGCGGTGTGCCGTCCAACGTATCGAAGTCGATGTGCGCGTAGGAAACACTCACGGTCCATTGGTGACGGCCCAAAGTCGGGGCGCGTTCGGCGAACGACGGCCCCAGACTCTGGGACACGCGCTCGTAGGCGTCAAACGCAGGAACGAGCTCGAAGCCGAACGCACCGCTCGCAGAGGGAACCGGAACCTGCGAACGCGCCACCGACAGCGCCGCCGACAGCCCGCGGAAGCGATCGGCGACGCGCGGCCGCTGGGCGTCGGTGAGATCACGCGGCGTAATCGACGTTGCCAGCGTACCGCCGAATAAGTCGGGAATTTGGTCCGCGAGCGGCACCGCCTGCGCGCCGCGCAGCAAGACGCAGGCGCTCAGAAGCCCTGCGACCACTACTGTGCGTCGCCGAGCTTCCACGTCTGATTCTCGCGCACGATCAACCGCGCCAGGCGCGCTTCGAGACGCACGGGCCGGCGGCTCTCACGATCCAGGAAACGGTCGATGCGGGTGTAGGTCACCAACACGCCGGCGGGGCGGATGTCCAAAGTCATATCGGTGAATTCGACCGTCAGCTCGTCCGCGTTGCGCAGATATGCTTCCAACACGGCGCGATGCTTCTCCGAGAAGGACACGTAAAGCGACTCGAGCCGCGCCAGGTCCTTGCGCACCAGCGCCTGCCGGAATTCTTCCACGGTTTGCCGGACGGCGATCGCGATCTCGGGCGGTGGCTCCGCCGCCTCCGCGGTACCGCGCATCGTGACCAGCAGCCATTCGGGAAGGCCCAGCCGAGAGTGCCGCTCCGGGGTCGGTGCCGCCGCCATTGGCGGCGTGCGATCCTTCATGACGCCTTCGGTTTCCAACAACATTCGGTAGGCGTCCACGTCGGTATTGCCCTCCGTCTGAAGCTGATGCTCCTCTTCGGATGAGGGTTGCACCCGCAGGCGACCGAGCATGCTGCGCACCAGCTGCTTCTGGAGGTTGAAGAAATCGCCGCGCTCCCCCTGTACACTATCGGAGGCCTCCTGCACACCGGCCGCGGTGTCGATGATCTCGGCATCGATCCGCAGCGCGCCGCCGAGGACGTGATACGACCCGGTCACCAGACGGCGGATGCCGAGCTGGTGCGCGGCAGCGAGATAGTCGGCGCGCTGTGCTCCCGACGTCCGGTCGATGACCTGCGGCACATATACCCGCAGCGAGCGGACCTTACTGAGCTCGGTGTTGAACGCCACGCGAATCGCCTTGCCGATCCAGTCGTCCTCGGCATTGCCGCGCAAGTTGCGAAATTCGGTGACCCCGATGGTGTTGACGGCCAGGGCCGAGCGCGCCGCGCTGTTCGTCGACCGAGGACGCGTTGTAACCGGACTCGGTGACAAGGCAGCGAGCATGAGGTCAGTGCCTTCGATCTTGTAGTAGGGGTGCTGCTCGCCGTTGGTCAGCGCCGGCACCCGACGCGCGACGTAGCCGAACAGCTCAGAGACGGGGAGCACGCCGTCACCGTCTGCATCGGCGGCACCGGCCAACCCCTCGAGCAAGGCATACGTGAAGGCGCCATGGCCGAGATCCGCATCCTCCTGGGATTCCTCGCCCGGCCGGCTCGCCGCGAACAAGAAGAAGCCATCGCCGGCCGGCATCGGTGCCACCAGCTCGTCGCTCATCACCGATCGCCAAGCGCCGAGCGCCCCGGGGTGACAGGTGTCGAGCATAGTGACGACGCCGCGCACGTTGCTGCGCAGGATGCGAAGCATCTCTTCGACGTCGGTCATGCGTAGACCGTGCGTGCGCAGGCTGTTCGCGTTGGCCGGCGACGGGAGAAAGTAATAACTGCCGATGCTTGTGTCCTGCACGCCGTGGCCGGCGAGAAACAGCAGCACCACGTCGTCGACACGGACCTGGTGGAGCAGCCCTTCCAAGGCAGCCAGAATGGCCTCGCGGGTGACGTGTTCGTTGAGCAAGACCTGCGTGCGGACGTCGCGGTAGAGCGGCCCGCCGCGTTGACGTCCGAAGGCAGCGGCGACGGCGTCGGCATCGCTGTCGGCGAAGCGCAGGTTGAGGGTCGAGTCGCCGTATCGGCTGACGCCGGCGGCGAGAACCCACAACACGGAGGGAGAGCCTTGCGTTTCAACACCGGCCGGCGCGACCGTGCCGACCGCAGGCAGGGGCGCAGCGACGCGTGGCACGCGGACGTGTTCCTGGATCGTCCACGCCGCGAGAAACCCCGCACCGAAGCACACGCCCGCCGCCGCCAATCGCGCTCCCGTCCTCATGTCGTCACGCCGGCTCTATGCGCCAAACCGCCGGCGGGATGCAAACCACCACCGAGAGAGGCGTTACGCTGCGTCAGATTCTTGCACGGACAGAAGGCTCGTTTCGAATTTTCGGAAGACTGCAATAAAGTGGCGTCCGTCCGCGCCTTACGATGCAGGATGATTCTGCGAGATGCGACTGCGCGGCGAATCTGTTCGGGTGACGCGTCCGAACCGGAGGCGGGAGTGGATCCAAACGACGAAGCGCAGGCCGCGCGGGAGCTGATCGACCACTGCCTGACGGGCGATGACACGGCGATCCGTCAGTTTCAGGAACAGTACGGCGAGCTGATCTACGCGTATCCCGTGCGCGTTTATCGGATCGGCCCGGAGTCTGCCAGTGACTTCTATCTGTACGCTTTCGACAATGGGCGCATCTTCCGCCGCGCGCGCACGTATGCCGGGCGTGCCCCGTTTCGAGCTTTTCTACTGACCGTCGTGCTCGATCATCTCTTCATCGATTGGCAACGCGGCACGCACGAGATCGAGACGCGCGTGATCGAGGAAGCCGATGGCGTTGCAGAAGCCGAGGTGCTGGTCAGCGCTGCAGGTGTAAATGCGCCCACTGCTCTGCTCGCGGGTCTCGATCCCTCGAAAGCGGTCGTGATGAAGCTCCTATGTGTTGAAGATTGGGAGCTGGATGCAGCCGACTTGCGCTACCTCACACACGCGTCTGGGCAAACACTGCCGCAGGTGATCGCGGCAGTCGAAGAGCTGCGTGCCACCGTCCGCGAGCGCGAAGTCGGACTGCGGCGTGTGGCGGACAGCCTCGACACGGTACAGGCGTGGATTGAAATGTACGAGCGGCGGCGCCAGCGGCTTGCCGAGGATCTGCGCGAGCTGCCACCGGGCTCCGGAGCGGCGGCGCGCGTGCAGGTCGCATGCAACCGGCTCGACGCCCAACTACGCCGGCGCCGGCATCAACGCGCCAAGCTGCGGGCCGAGCTGCAGCGCCGCAAGACGACGGCGCCGTACAAGGACATCGCGGCGATCCTGAACACCAGCATTGGCAACGTAGCTTCGCAGATCGCCCGCGTGCGGCAGAGTCTGGCGCGACGTTTGCGCAACGACGCCAACAAGGAGGACAAGTGCAAATGACGCAGCAAGCACATGACGCATGCATCGATGCGGAAGCGTTGTCGTGCTTCATTGACGGCGAGCTATCCGCCGACCGCACGGCGGCAGCGAAGATGCATGTGTCGCAGTGCCGCGAGTGCGCCGAGGTGCTCACCGAAATGCAGTCGCTCAGCGGCCGACGCCGTGCGCACAGCGACATCAGCTGTCCAGACAGCGAAAGCCTTGCCGGCTATCTGTTGGGTCGCCTCGCTGCCGCCGAGCGCGATGCCGTTGATTCGCATGTCCTGACCTGCGATGCGTGCGTCCAGGCACTGGTCACAATACATCGCCAACTGCAGCGTCCGTGGACGCTCGATGCTCCCGTTCCGCGGGCGATCATTGAGCGTGCCTTCGCACTGACGCGGCCGGGAGCCGACCGCTCATTGTCTCTGATCCGCCGCCGGACGCAACCGCCGGATCGCGTGCCGGCCTACTTGCGTCTGCCGGTACTCATGCCCGTCGCGTTTGCGGCTGGCGCGGCGTTCTTCATTGCCGTCAAGGCAGCCAACTTGGCCCCAGGAGCACGCGTGAGCCACAGCCGCGGCGTGAGTGCGTTCACCGGAAATCGCCGCGTAACGACCGCGGAAGCGCTGGTACGGTCCGAACCGCGTGACACCGCCGCCGTCGTAGCCCGGCTGGCGCGCGGCGTAGCGGTCGAAGTACAGGCAGAGGAGCGCGAGTGGCTGCTCGTTGCACTGCCGACGCAGGAGCACGGCTGGGTGCCGCGGCGTGCCTTCGAGTAGCGGAGAGCATGATGATCAACCGTCGCTTCGTCGTCGTTGTCCTGGCAAGCCTCGCGCTTGACGCAGGGGTTGCCGCCGCGGCGGTTACTGTCGCCATCGGCAGCGCCGCGGGCACGCCGGGCCAGATGGTCGAGCTTGGCGCCACCCTGACCGCGGATGCACAGGACCCCGTCGCCGGTGTCGAAAATGACCTAAACTTCGCTCCGGCTGCGTCTGTCGCCGTCGGAGCGGACGGACGGCCCGACTGTTCTCTCAATCCGGCGATTCGCAAGAGCGCCACGGCCTTCAGCTTCCGACCGTTAGGGTGCGATCCGCAGGCGGGACAGTGTACGGCCATTCACGCACTCGTCGTCGCCGTCGACAACCTCGACCCCATTCCATCGGGTGCAGTTCTTTACAGCTGTCGAGTCGCCATTTCTGGGCAAGCGCAACCAGGTCGCTATGCACTCACCGTCACCAACGCGCTGTACGCACCGCCAAACGGTGGTGACCACACCGCAAATGGGAATGACGGCGTCGTCACGGCGCTCGGAAGCAGCATGCCGCCTTCGGCCGGCAATGGTGGCGGCGGTTGCCAGATTGGCACAGGCGGGTCGCGGGCCTCGCTGTGGCTGGCGCTTGGCCTGCTGGCCTGCCGGCGCTTTCGCCGTTCCAGGGATGCGCGGTGAGCGCGGCGTCGATCTGGGGTAGCTCCATGATGGTCGTGACATTGCTCCTGACAGTCGGCACGCGCCCCGCACTCGCGGCGGTGCGCGTGCAGATCGGCGACGCGGAGGGCGCGCCCGGCGACGACGTGGTGGTCGCCGTCGTGCTGACGGCGGATGCCGGCGAGTCGGTGGCCGCCGTCGAGAATGAGATCGACTTCGATCCCATGCACACACCGGTGGCCAGCGGGACGAACGGACGACCCGTCTGCGCGGTGAACGCAGCCATCAACAAGGAGGCAACGCTTTTCGGTTTCGGCCCGTTCGGCTGCGATCCCACGCAGGGCGAGTGCAACGCCGTGCATGCCGTCGTGGTGTCCATCGTCAACGTTCTCGCGATCCCCAGCGGCTCGCAGCTGTACACCTGCCGGGTGCACATTGCGGCCGATGCGCCAATCGGGGCTTATCCGCTGCTGAACACGAACCTTCTCTACTCCCCGCCGGACGGACGCGACCTGCCAGCCATTGGTGTGAACGGCCTGATCACGGCGCAAGTTGTTGGCGACGCCAACTGCGACGGGAGGCTGACCGAAGCGGACGTCGGGGCCACCATCGCGGCGCTCTTCGATGACACAACTGCGTGCGATCCTGACTGCAACCGTGATGGCAGCGTGGACGCGGCGGATGTCGCCTGTGTAGCGGCGCAATTCGGAGCATTGCGGTGACGATACCGCATGGAGGTAGAGCAATGAAGGCGAGACGTGGCACGCAACAAGGCTCGATGGTGTTCCGGCGCGCGGTGCAGCGGGTCGCGTCCGCTGTCGCGGTAACGGCCCTGGCCGGTCTTGTCGCCCTTCAAGCAGTGGCGCAGCCGTTCCTCGCCTGCGGCGTGCCCGTCACCCATCATCTCGCATCGGGGAGCACTGATACGTACCAGGCTACGGTGTCGGGCGGCCTGCAAACCGTCTTCGATGCCACCGACACGGGTGGTACACTCGGCCTGCTGCAGCTGACAGGCCTCGACTATTTCTGTGACTACCCGGTGGCCCCCTGCTTCCAAACGTGCAATGGGAGCCTGGCGTCTCCGAACTCAGACATCGCGGTGTCTGATTGCATCGGCAGCGACGCGGGAGACTACACGGTTGAGTTCAACGTCGTCCAGCAAGGCCCTGAAAATTGCGGTGTGCCACTTACCTGCGGAGTCGCCCCGACCGGCACCGCTCTCAGCGTTCCGGGCGAAGTTGACGCATACACCTTTTCGGGCGTCGCCGGTCAGCAGATATCGGTGGCGACGACTGCTACAGGCGACAGTACCGGCAGCCTGCGCCTGCGGCTCTATTCTCCAACAGGAGATTCGCAGGGTGATTCCTGCAGCGGCTCATTGACGTACAACGTGCCAAGCACTGGAACGTACACGGTGCTAGTCAGTGCGTGCGTCGCGCCCTCGACGGGGCCGTACACGATTACCTGGCAGACGTTGCCCGCATGCCCCGCGGTGGCCGCAGCCGGGTTTGCCTACGTGGCGTATGCGGAATCAAACACGGTGGGGGTCATCGATCTGGCCACCAACCAGACGGTGTCGATCCTGCCAAGGGTGATCCCCAAAAGCGATATCCCCTTCGGTGCCATTACCACGAGCCCCAATGACGGCTTGGCATACGTAACGTTTGGCACTTCTGGAACCATCTCAATTATCAACACGACACTGAACCGCGCAGTCGGTTCGCTCAACGTACCGGATGACTCTGGTCACGACTATACTCTCCACATCGCCCTCGATCCCCAAGGCCGCTATGCATATGCCCCATCCGATGTGCTGCGTGGCGTCGTGGTGATCAACACCGTCACACGCAAGTCCGAAGCCGTCATTCCCTTCCCCTTCCTAGACAGCGACATCGGCGACGGCTTTTGGACGCCCACTGCGGTGAGTCCGGACGGTAAGTTTCTCTACGTCAGTGCATCGATTGCGCAGCAGTCGCTCCTGGCGGTGATCGATACGAGCAGCCGGACCCTCGTGGCACGTATCACCGATCAGCGCCTTGACCTTGCGAATCTCATTGACATCTCATTCAATACCACCGGCACGTTGGTGTACGTCACGACCCTCAGTGCGCTCTCCGTCGTCGATACGGCGACGCGGAGCGTCACTCAGACGCTGCCACTTTTCCTGAACGACATCACATTTTCACGCGATGGCGCCACAGCCTACGGCGTGGGTTGCCTAGCTGCAGGATGCAACCAATCCGCGGTGTTTGTCATCGACATGTCCTCCCTCACCATCACGAAGACAATCTCGGTGCAGGCTGCGTTGGGGGCTTCTGCGACCGCGTTGGCGTTGTCTCCGGATGGCGGGCGCCTAGTTGTGCTCAACGCAGGGGCCATGGCGGCGCAGGCTCAGTTCCCCGCAGCTGTCGTGATCGACACGGCAACATCGCAGATAGTGGCCAGCATCCCGGCGGCCGGCGACGCGCCATTCGACGTCGCGATCGTTACACCGCCGACCGGACTGTGCACGGCAGATGATAGCGGACAAAGCCGCGTCACGGTCGGTGAGCTAGTCAGCTCGGTGAACTACTCCGTAAACGGCTGCCCGACGGCGCCCATGACTGGCGCGCCCTAGTCAGCTCAGGAGCCGCCGGCCAGCGGCGGGAAGAGATTCAGCTCCTGGCCGTCACGCAGCACCGCAGTCGGCTCCAGCTGCTCGTTGCCCGACACCATCATCTTCGCGTGCGCGGGCGGGATGGCCAGCCGGCTGACGGCCTCGCCAACCGTCGCCCCGTTGGGCAGATCGACTTCAACGAAATTCTCGCTGCTGCCGGCAGGCAAGTACTTCCGCAAGGTGCCGTGCAGCTTGACCCGCACTCGCATGTCGTCAACGGGCAGTTACGCCGATTGCGCCGCGTGTTCCAACGCCGCGTCCGCACCGTTTCCCGCACGCAGGCCGCAGAACTCTTCGTAATCGATGAGCTTGGTCACGGTAGGGTGCGTGCCACACGCCGGGCAGTTCGGATCTTTGCGCAGCTTGTGGATGCGCAGCTCCATGCTCAGCGTGTCGAAGTACACCATGCGGCCGATCAACGGCTTGCCGACGCCGAGAATCAGTTTGATGGTTTCGAGCGCCTGCACGCAACCGACCAAACCGGGCAGCACGCCGAGCACGCCGGCCTCGGCGCAGCTCGGCGCCGCGCCCGGCGGCGGCGGCTCGGGGAACAGGCAGCGGTAGCAGGGGCCCTTGCCGGGATAGAACACGGACGCCTGGCCTTCGAACTGGAAGATGCTGCCGTGCACGTTGGGTTTGCCCGTCATGACGCAGGCGTCGTTCACCAAGTAACGGGTCGGGAAGTTGTCGCAGCCGTCGACGATGACGTCGTAACCTTCGATGAGCTGCATGATGTTCTCCGACGACAGCCGTTCCTGGTAGCCGATCACTTTGACGTCGGGATTCAAGGCCGTCAGGGTCAGGCGCGCCGATTCGACCTTCGGCATGCCGATGCGGTCGTTGGTGTGCAGGATCTGGCGTTGCAGGTTGCTCAAGTCGACGACGTCGTGATCGACGAGACCGATCGTGCCGACGCCGGCGGCGGCAAGGTAGAAAGCCGTCGGCGAGCCGAGACCGCCGGCGCCGACGAGCAGCACCTTGGCGTCAAGCAGCTTCGCCTGCCCTTCTTCGCCGACTTCGGGGAGCATGAAGTGGCGGCTGTAGCGATTCAATTGCTCGGCGGTGAACTGCCGGTCCTGCTTCCACGGGAAGCCGGCGTTCTTCCACGCCGTGTAGCCGCCGGTCATCGAGACGACGTTCTCGTAGCCCATGTCCTTGAGCTGTTTCGCGGCCAACAACGAGCGCGTGCCGCCGGCGCAGTAGGCGATGACGGGCGTGGCCTTGTCGGGCAGGGTCTGCTCGGCGCGAATTTCCAAGAAACCGCGCGGCAGCGAGAGGGCGCCGTCCAGGTGTCCCTCGCGGTACTCGTCCTTCTCGCGCACGTCGAGCAACACGTAGCCGTTGCCGTTGCCGAGGTGCTGGCGCACTCGATCGGTGCTCCACTCCGGCACCTCGCGTCGGGCCTCTTCCATCAGATCCTTGAACGTCTTCGCCATGACACTTTCTCCTCAACGCGTGGCCGACTTTCGCCGTCGGGCCGCCTCCGTGAAACGCTGCGGTGCAACGCTCAATCTATAGCGCCGCGCAGCTTTTGAGTCTATCGGAGGATACGTCAGTGACAACGGTCCGGGCCGAAGCGCTTACGTGTCAGGCGCGATTCCGCCAGATGGAATTCGAGAATCTCTGCCAGCCGCGTGGCCCGGTCCGTTAGCGTGTCCGCCTCCAGCAAGCCCTGCTTCTCGAGCGGCGAGATTTCCAGCGCGTAGGAAAAGAAGTTCACCAGCAGATCGTCCGACAGCGACGGGTCATGCAGCAGGCGGTGCGCCGGCGTCGACGGCTGCGCGTCGAGAAATCGGCCGAGCAGCCGCGTCAATTCGGCCCG
>Ga0209415_10002069_pt1 | contig 38006 bp, 30 predicted proteins | sample PeaSoiSIISIP2007_FD_187696 | JGI IMG/M metagenome (GOLD analysis project Ga0209415, IMG submission 187696) | Peat soil microbial communities from Weissenstadt, Germany - SII-SIP-2007 (SPAdes) (version 2) | ecosystem: Environmental > Terrestrial > Soil > Wetlands > Peat | place: Germany...
AGCGTCTCGCCCGTGCGCGACGGCATGAAGGAATAGGCGCGCTCGTCGCCGGCGCAGGTCACCACGAAGCCCGCGACGGTGCGCTTCCGCATTGTCTCGAGATTGCGGCTCAAGTAGACGATCGAGCCGATGGTCTCGGGGATGAACACGATGCGATAGCTGTAGCGGCGCTCCGGCAGCGAGGCGAGCCAGCGCGCGATCGCGAGCGTCACCACCGGTCCCGAAAGCTCGTTGTTTCCCATGGAGGGATGGCACACATAGGACGAGAGCAAGACCTCCCGCGAGCTCGCGCCCGGCAGGATGCATTCGCCGTAACTCAGCACGCCCGGTGCCAGGCTGCTGTCGATCATGGCGCGGTAGCGACCGGGCTTCAGGGCGCGGCGCTGCCGGTCGGTGAGGCAGAACCCCCAGCGGCGTTTGTAATAGGACGTGATGTAGGGAATGGCGTCGGGCTGCTCCGGCAATGAGTAGAGGTGCGGCTGCAGCGCCTCGAGGTCGAGCCAAAGGTCGACCGGCTCGGAGTATCCGACCACGTGCAAGTTGCTGGCGCGGAAATCGATCAGGCGGCGTCCCGCCTCGTCGAAGAGCGCGGCGTCGCGGATGTTCCACTCGTCGGGAACCGTCCAATCGAACGCCTTGGCACCGCTGGCGATGCTCTCGATCCGGAGTCCGGGCAGGCGCTCCCTGATGTAGGCGAGGGTCGCGCGCGTGCCGGCGCCCGTGATGCTGCGGCAGACCGGAAACAGGTCACGCGCCCACTCATACATGGGATCGATGGTCTGGGCCGAGAGCTCGCGGGCGGGGCTCAGGTGCGTCATGGGGCTGCGGCTCCTTGAATCGGGACGGACCCTCGGGTTCGGTCCTCTACGAGCTCGACGATGAAGCGGAGCGGGGTCAGGTAGAACGCGACCCGGGCACCATCGAAGGCGGCGGCGGCCTGCGGCCGACCGAGGGGCACGGCGCCTTCGCGGCGCAAGCTGGCACAGGCGCTTTCGAAATCGGCGCAGCGATAGGCGACGTGGTTCAGGATGTTCTTGCCTTCATCAAGCGCCCGCGCGACGGGGTTGGGCTCGCCTAGCGGTGCCACCAGCTCGTAGCGGATGCCCGAGCGGTCGCGGCCAAACTGCACGCGGACGTTCATCAGGGGATCGTCGACCACCTCGGTCCAGTGTTCGATCGGCAGCAGGGCGCCGAGCTGGCGTCGCCCGGCCTCGATGTCGCGGACGAAGAGCCCGATGTGGTCGAAGATCATGTGCGCCCGGCGCCTTCGTGGATGAGCGCGGCCGGGTCCTCGGCGAGAAGCGCGTTCGCGGCTTCCAGGAAGTCGTGCGCCGTGACCGCCAGGAGGCCGACGCGTCCGACCGCGGCTGAGCGCAACTTGCCTGTTTCCTGAAGCCGGCGCTTCAACCGGCCGAGCTCGCAGGGCGTGTCGCGCGCGAGATCGCGCACGAGGTAGCTGACGGAGGCCACTTCGTCCGCGCCCTTGCGGCGGATCACGCCGTCGAAGCGCTTGGGGTAGCGGTAGTCGACGCCCGCGCGCTGCTCCACGTAGTGCACGAAGGTGATGCGGTCGAAGCCGCAGCCGAGGCAGGCGATTTTTCCACCGTGCCGGTAGAGCAGATCGAAGGCCGTGCCGGCTCCGAAGCAATCTCCCGTCGCCGAGGCCGCGAAGGCGCCGGCGAGCGGACCGTAGGCGGCGACGCTGAACAGCGGATGCCCGGAGCGGAGCACGCCGGCCCGTCGGCGAAAATGCTCGGTGAGCTGGCCGACGGTGCTGGGCGAGAGATCGGGATCGAAGACTTCGCCCTTGGTGAAGCTGTAGGTGAAGGTCGGCACGACCAGCGTGCCCTCGGGGCCGAGCGCCGCCAGCACCGCGTCGAGCACGAGATCCAGGCGCCGCTCGGGCGCGACGCTCCGGAATTGAGCAGCGACCCCGGCGTCGCTGTGCAGCATCAGCGTGTCGCCCGGCCCGATCCCGCAGGCGCCGAGCGCCGCTACGATGTGCTCGGGGCCGAGCGGTCCCGTTGCGGTCACGCGGCGACGCCCCGCGACGCCAGCGCCGCCTTGATCTCCGGCAGCGCCTTCAGCTCGGACATCTCCTCGACGGTGAATTGCACGCCGAAATGCTCTTCCACCTGAAGCATGAAATTGAAATGGCCGAGCGAGTCCCATTCCGGGAAGGATTCGACCCCGAGCTTGGGATCGGCGGCGTCGAACTGCGCCTTCGGAAAGACCTCGCGCAGCAGCTCAGGCAGCGACTTTTTCATCGGAGTAAATCTCGAGATGAGGGATATCGAGGGTCTTGAGGTCGGCGACATAGAGCTTGCCGCCATGAGCGAGGCCCCCGATCGCCGTCGCCACTTGATCGCGATCGCCGGCGGAAAGCGCATCCAACGCGGCGAAGCCGTGCTCGCCGAGGAAGCCTGCGGCCATGGCGTTGCGCTCTCTCGGAATGAACTCGCCCGCCAGGAAACGTACCCCGCGCTCGCGCAGCGGTCGGACGCAGGCATCGAGCATCCAGGCCTCCAGATGCCGGCCCAGCACGCGGCAGCTCAGCAGGAAGGTATCGAGAAAGGCGACCGCGGGATCCGAGGTCGGGCGCGCGATCGCGAGCCCGACGATCCCATGATCACCGAAGCGATCGGACAGGCGGGCGAGCAACGCGATGGCGCCGTCGGTGCGGGCGATCTCGGTCAGATCGGTCGCGCTGTGCCGCGCGGCGCGCAGGTTGAACTGGTTAGTCTTGGCGCAGAGCTGCGTGGCGCGAGCCAGCGAGGCCGGCTCGATCGCCAGCGCCTCCGGCCGCAACTGGATCGACCGGAGGAAACTCACGCGGTCGGTCCGGCCGGTCAGCTCGGTCACGAATTCAGCGCGCGCCTTGTAGAGCGCGGTCTTGCGGCGGTCCTCGGCCGTGACCTCGAAGCGCGCGAAGTCTGCGCACTCAAGCAGAGCCTTCGGCCAGTCGATCACATGCTTGGGGCAATCGAATACATGAACCTGCGGCATCGCGGTGCGCACGGTCTCGCGCTCGATCGGGTTGTCGTCCCAGAACGCCATGCTGTCGAGGCCGATTCCGAGCTCTTCGGCAAGCGCGGCGATATTGTCGGATTTCTCGCTCCAATTTATGCGCCAGGCCGCGATGTCCTGGCGCTTGAGCGCCATACCGGGGTGGCTGTCGAACACCGACCAGACGTCGGCTTCCTCGTTCTTGGAGGCTAGGGCCAGCACCGTACCCCGCCCGGCGAGGCGCCGGATGGCGCGCTGAAAATCGACGTAGGCGCTGCCGGTGCCATCCTGGCCGAGGGTCAGCCCGCCGACGCCATCCTCGCCGACAACGCCGCCCCAGAGCGTGTTGTCGCAGTCGAGCACCAGCACCTTGCGGGCGGGCGCGGTCAGGCGATGAAGCACCTCGCCGAGCGCGCCCGCGAGGCTACCGAGGCCGGCAACCGAGAGACGGCAGTGCGCGGCGTAGTAGTTGCGGCTGTCGAAGCAGCGGTCGCGGCCCGATTTTGCGAACACCTGATCGAGCGGAATGACATGCAGCGCCGGTGCGTGCTGTGCCCGCTCGTAGAGCGCCGTCTCGAAGCGGGAGGCGAGGCGGCGCGAGGCCGAGGGCGTGCGGGCCGCCTCGATCACGGAGCTCGAGGCGGGCGATGCCCAGGCGACGATCATGGGCTGCTGCGACGCGCGGTCGATCCGGGCGTCCAGCGGGCCGAGCACGCTCGCAAGGAGCGCGTCCAAATCGGCGCCGTCCGAGGCTTCCGGGTCGGCGACGTCGTCGAGGAACACCACCCAGGCGACGGCCGCCTGGAGGCTGGGATCGGAGAGCACGTGCGGCCAGTCGCCGAACGCACCGAAATCCAAGCCATGAGCGTCGCCGAGCGAGCGCCACGCGCCGTTGCCCGGCATCAGAAACGACGTCGCTGTCAGCCGAATATCCAAGACTTTTCCCGCCGTAGCTCGCGCTTTAACGCGATGGGGCGCCCAGGCTATTCGGCATTGCTTAATAAACCGCAAACCATAACCCAACCGGTGGGTTGCGCGGCCGCGGGCCCGTTTGATGTCGCAGCTTGACCTCGCCGGGGAGGCCGCTAAGCTGATTGGAACAAACAGCGAACTGGTGCCGATTGGTGCGCCGCTCGACTCCCGACAGAATTCTGGCGGAGCGGTATTTCCCCGTCCGCGTCCGCATTGCGGTCCCGGCCGGCGGTTTCGGGCGCCAGCTCGACGAGATGTACGGCTGGCTCAATTTGCACGCGGGCCGCGGCCGGTTCAGCATCCAGGCCGCGCCCAACGACCTCGGCGTCGACGCCGCGTATTTCTATTTCGCAGACATCAGGCTCGCGCAGGCCTTCGTGGAGCGGTTTGCCTGCGGGCTCGCGGTGATCACGAGGCTGCCGCCGGCGGACCGGGCGTAGCGCCCGTCAGCGGGCAACGAGCTTCGAGGCAATTCTAGTCAGGCCGCCTTCACCTTCGCTACGAACGCGCCGACCTCGCCGCGCAATCCGTCCGACTGCGCCGCGACTTCCTCGGCGGCTCCCTTCACCTGCTCCGCGACCTTGCTGCTGCGCCCCACGGTGGCGGATACGCCAGAGATGTTCTCCGATACCTGATGGGTACCCATTGCGGCTTGCTGGACGTTGCGCGCGATCTCGTTGGTGGCGGCGCCTTGCTCCTCCACGGCCGCCGCGATGCCGGAAGCAATTCCGCTGATCTCCTTGATGACCGCGCCGATTTCCTCGATCGCGGTGACGGCGCTGCGGGTCGAAGTCTGGATCGCCGAGATCTGCTCGGTGATGTCCTCGGTCGCCTTCGCGGTCTGGGTGGCAAGGCCCTTCACCTCGCTGGCGACGACCGCGAATCCACGGCCGGCCTCGCCGGCGCGCGCGGCCTCGATCGTCGCGTTGAGCGCCAGGAGATTGGTTTGCGCGGCGATGTTGTTGATGAGGTCGGTCACCTCGCCGATCTTCTGCACCCCCTGCGAGAGCGCGGAGACGATTGCCGACGTGCTATCGGCCTTTTCCACGGCACGGCGGGCAATGTCCGTGGATTGCTGGACCTGCCTGCTGATCTCGCGCACGGAGCTTGCGAGCTCCTCCGCGGCCGACGCGACGGTCTGCACGTTGGCGAATGCCTCTTCCGAGGCGGCAGCCACCGTCGTGCTGCGCTGGTTCGCCTCGGCGGCGGTCTCCGTCATGACAGCGGCCGCACTTTTCATGCCGGAGGAGGCGCTGGAGAGCCGCTCCACGACGGTGCCGATCTCGGCCTCGAAACGATGCACGAGCTCCTCGAGGCGCTGAGCGCGGGTGGCTTTTGCGGCTTGTTCAGCTGCTTGCTGCTGCGCCAGGTCGCGCGCGGCGACTGCATTGTCTCGGAACACCTGGACGGCCTTGGCCATGGCACCGACTTCATCACCGCGGTCGGTGGCCGGCAGCTCGACGGCGAGATCGCCCGCGGCGAGGCGGCCCATGGTCGCGGTCATAGCCTTGATCGGTACCGAGATCATCCGGCCGAACACCACGGCCGCGCCGAGGGACAGCACGATGGCGAGCAGCGCCGCGATACCGATCTGCACGGCGGCGCCGCGCAGAGTGGCCGCGGCGCGTGTTTCCAATGTGTCGCGCTGCGTGGCGACAGTCGAGGACAACGCGGTTACAAGCTTGCTTGTCGCGGCGAATTTCTGTTCCGCGTCGGTCATGAACATGGTCGCGCTGAAGGCATCCGCCTCGACGATATCGGCGGCCGCCTTGGCGGCACCCTCGTAGGTATCCGCTGCCGTGGCAGCTTCCTTGGAAACTTGAGCGTCGAGTCCGGCGCTGGCGGCATCGAGTGTCTTGAGATTGCTTGCGCCGCGGTGCGCGCCGTCGAGAGCCTCGTTCTTCGCAACCCGGACGATGGCGTTCTCAACGCCCTGGGATTTCAGGCTCACGGCGCGATAGAGCGCCGCATGACCGGCGGTCAAATCGAGTTGCGCCGCCCGCACCTGCTCCACGAGCCGGTTCGCGGCGTTCTTTTCCGCGGTGGAGGACGCGATCGAGCTATACGCGAAGGCGAGCAAGATCGCGATGGCGACGATGGCGACCGCGCTCACCAGCGGGGCAATCAAGGATTTGATGCCGATTGATGCATTCTGGAAATGAGGCATCAGATTTGCGCTCCTTTTTCTTTCTTGGTGACCCGCGTGACCCGCCGGGGCGTGACTAAGCCCTTACTTGTAGGCGCCGACAGCGACAACATAGTCGCCGACGCGCACGACGTAGGCCGTCTTCGGCTCAACGGCTTTGCTGCTGGGGTTCTGCCACTTGTAGTCGATCCACGCCTGATCCTTCACGTCGGAGAATTCCTTGACGAAGGCCTTCCCGTCTACGTCCTTGAGCGAGCACAGGCTCTTGCCGATCAATGCGGGGCTCGCGCCGTGCGCCAAGATGTCACAGTTGTTGCCCTGCGCAGTGACGTAGAGGTCGCGATCATGGAAATCGCCGCCGGCGGCGTTGAAGGCGGCCCAGGCCTTTTCAGGACCATTCGCCTTGAGGTAATCGGCGGCTCTAATCGCCATCGCCTTCGCCTCATCCGGCGTGGCTTGCCCGGCAGCCAAAGCGCCTTGTGCAAAGGCGACGCTCGCGCCGAGGAAGAGAACGGTGAATAACGTCTTCATTGGGAGCACTCCGAGTTTGAATCTGGACGCTAGATTCATCGAAGAACCCTAAAGAGCCCTTAGCACGGCTGTCTCGCGCGAGTGCGGCTCTACGCCGCATTGCCCACGCGTATCACGTGCATTGCTGCCCGCGCCAGACTAGCTCCGTCCGCGCTGAGCGCTACTGCTCCTTCATGCCGGCCTTGCGCAATCCCTCGAGCACCGGATCCGTGATGCGGAGGGCAGTGCTGCCGGGCTGGCGCAAGCGCGTCAGCGTCATGCCGGCGTCGCGCTTATCATACTCGCTTAACGCCGCCTGTGCGCCCGCGAGATCCCCTTGCCGCGCTGAGATCGCGGCGATCCAAAGATAGGGTGCCGGGAAGCGCGCATTGACCGTGGTCGCTTTCTTGAGATCCTCGAGCGCCGGCGCTTCGGCACCTGCCGCGAACTCGCCGGCGGCGATCGCGGTGAGCCAAAAGCTCAGCAGCGGGTCTCGGGGACTCAACCGGATCGCCTGTCGGAGGTGCGGCAGGCTATCGGCCTCGCGCCCGAGCCGGTTCTCCGCAGTGCCCAAAAGCCCCCAGGCGTCCGCCAGGCTCGGATTGAGAGCGAGCGCTTCCTCGATGAGCTGCAGCGCGCGGTCGGCCTGACCGCTCTGCAGGAGCACCTGTGCTTTCATGAGATGGGCCAGCGGCAGATCGGGGCTGCCGGCGAGCAGCGGCGTCACGATCTCATCGGCCCGCTGGACGCGCGCGCGGCGATCGCCGACGGGACGAAGCACGAGGCCACGGAGCAGCGTATGGGCGAGGCCGATTTTGGCTTCCCGGCTGTTTGCGTCGGCGGCGAGGGCTTTCGTGAACAGCGCCTCGGCCTCGTCCGTGGACTCTATGGTCGCGGGACGATAGGCCGCCTCCCAGCCCTCCATGGCGAGGTCGTCCGCATCGGCGTTGGCGACGGGCGAGAATGCGCCTGCCGCTTGCTTCACGCCCTCCGGGGCGGCTCCAAGGGCAGCGCCGAGGCTGGCGACGAGCTCGCTCTCGAGCGCCGGCAACGCGATCCGCTCCTTCTCGAAGCGGCCCTGCCACGCCGTGCCGCCGGACTGGCCGTCGACGAGGCGCGCTTGCACGCGGGTCTGCGTACTCTCGCGGGTGACGGCGCCTTCGAGGAGGTAGCGAACTCCCAGCTCTGCGGCGATGGCTTTCGCCTCGGCGGCGCGCCCGCGGTAGAGAAAGCCGGTCTCGCGGGCGATCACCAAGCCGCCCGGCAGCCGGCCGAGGGCGGTGGTCAAGCGATCGGCGACGGCATCGGGGAAATACCGGTCCTTGGGCTCGCCGCTCAAATTGCGGAGCGGCAGCACGACGATGGAGAAGCGAGGCTCGGCGGGAATCGCGAGCGCTCCGGCAGGGGCGGGCGCGGATGGTTGTGCCGGTGCGGTTAGGGCGGGCAAGGCCGCGGTCTGCTGGGCGGGGGCCGAGGCGGTGAGCTTGGACGGCGGCGCCGGAGCGGGCGTGGCGGGTGCCGATGCCGTGACGAGTGGCTGCATGCGCCCGCGCGGCCCGGGCTCATGACGAGCCCACCACGCGAATCCGCCCACGAGCACGGCCGCGATCGCGATGCTCCCCAGGGCGAGCGTCCACGTCCTGGCTCTTCCGCGGGCACGCGGCGCCGGCCCGTCGCCGGTTTGGCGCACGCGGAAGATGCGCACCGGCCGGTCGATGTTCTTGAGCGAGCGGGCGCCGAGATCGTCGAAGATGAAGCTGGCTTCCTCGCGGACGTAGTCCCGCACGGTCTGCGAGACGAAGATGCCGTCGAGCTCGGCGATGCTCTGCAGCCGTGCCGCGATGTTCACGCCGTCGCCGAAGACGTCGGAGCCCTGATAGATCAGGTCGCCGATGTTGACCCCGATCCGCAGGCGAAGCTGCTCTGGCTCGGGGATGTCCGCGTTGAACGAGCGTGTGCCGCGCTGGATTTTGACCGCGGCGCGAACGGCATCGACAGCGCTCGCGAACTCCGCCAGGAGTCCGTCACCCATGGTCTTGACGATGCGGCCGCGGAATTCCTCGATCGTGGGCTCGATCACGCCCCTGTTCAGCGTGTTGAGCCGGGCAAGCGTGGCTTCCTCGTTGCTGCCCATCAGGCGCGAGTAGCCCGCCACGTCGGTGGCGAGGATGGCGGCTAGGCGGCGCTCTGGTCGGGAGTCGGACATCGGTCAACCGCGATCCGGTTCGGCGCGATCTTAAAGCAGAGTCCGGTATTCAGGAAATCGCCCGGCGATAGGTGTAGACGCCGTCGGCGCGCTCGGCGCGGGTCATGCGGCCTTTGTTCGCGAGGTAGTGCAGGTGCGCGAGCGTCTCGCCGATGGCGAAGCCGAGCTGATGTGCGTCGAGTTTGCGGCGGAACAGCACGGGCACGATCTCGGCGCAGGTGCGGGGCTCGGCACAAGCAGCCTCGAGCTCGGCGAGGCGGGCCTCGTGGTGCCGAGCGAGCTGGTCGATGCGGGTATGCAGGCCGTGGAAAGGCAGGCCGTGCGAGGGCAGCACGAAAGCGCTCGCGGGCACCTCGCGCTTGATCTTCTCGAGCGAGGCCAGGAAGAGCGCAAGCGGATCCGCTTCGGGCTCCTGCGGCCAAAGGCTCACGTTGGGAGAGATCTTCGGCAAGACCTGGTCGCCGGCGATCAGCACGTCGAGGTCGCGGGAATAGAGGCATGCGTGCTCCGGCGCGTGGCCGCGCCCCACGATCACGCGCCAATCGCGGCCCCCGACCGGCATCGGGGCGCCATCGCTCAAGCGGTGAAAGCGGTGCGGTACCGGGCTCACGCGCTTGCGGTAGGGATTGCCGCGGCCCGCGAAGAGCGAGCGGGTCGTCTCGTCGGCGCCCGTGCGCCGGTAGAAATCGAGCGCGTTCGCGATGAAATCCTGCGTGTCGTCGAGACACAGCATGCGCGCGAACAACCACTCGGTCTCGGTGCACCAGAGCGGCACCATCAGCTTTTCCGTGAGCCAGCCCGCGAGCCCTATGTGATCGGGATGGAAATGCGTGACGACGACGGACGTCACGGGCTTGCCGCCGAGCGCCTGCCCGAGGATCTCGTTCCAATATCGCTTCGTCTCCCCGGTGTTGAGCCCGCTGTCGACGATCACCCAGCCCTCGCGCGCCTCGAGGAGCCAAAGATTGATGTGGTCGAGCGCAAACGGGAGCGGCATGCGTAGCCATTTGATGCCGGGCGCGACAGCGGAGACCGTTCCCGGCGCCGGCGGCGCCGAATGCGGAAAGCTCAGCGCGGCGTTGCTGCCGTCGTGCGGGCTCATGGGTTCTTCGATCTGCCGCGCCGATTACACGCGCTCGATGATGGCGGCAATGCCTTGGCCGACACCGATGCACATGGAGACGAGCGCGTAGCGGGCCTGGCGGCGGTGCAGCTCGCGGATCGCGGTGAGCGCGACGCGCGCTCCCGAGGCGCCGAGCGGATGGCCGACGGCGATGGCGCCGCCATTGGGATTGACGCGCGCGTCGTCCTCGGGAAGCTCCAGCAATTTGAGGCAGCCGAGCACCTGGGTCGCGAAGGCCTCGTTGATCTCGATCACATCGATGTCCTTGAGCGCGAGCCCCGCGCGCTGCAGCGCCTTCTTCGCGGCGGGTACGGGGCCCAAGCCCATGACGCGCGGCTCGACGCCCGCGATCGCCGCGGAAACGACACGCGCCACCGGCGCCTTGCCGGCTCTCTCGCCGATCTCTCGGGTCCCGACGATCAGCGCGCCGGCGCCGTCGTTGATGCCGGACGCGTTGCCGGCGGTCACGACGCCATTGGCGAACAGCGGTTTCAGCTCCTGCAGGCGGTCGAGCGTGGTGTTGGGACGCGGATGCTCGTCGAGCGCGACCACGGTCTCGGTGCCCTTCTTGGTGCCGGGCACGCTCACGGGCGCGATTTCGGCCTCGAAGAAACCGGCGGATTTCGCCTTTGCGTATTTCTCCTGCGATCCCAGCGCGAAGCGGTCCGAGGAGTCCCGGCCTATGCCGAGATCGCGTCCGACGTTGTCGGCGGTCTCGGGCATGGTGTCCTGACCGAAGCTCTTGCCGATCTTGGGATTGGGGAAGCGCGCACCGATGGTGGAATCGAACACCCGGACCTCGCGCGCGTAGGCACCCTCGCTCTTCGCCATCACGAAGGGCGCGCGGCTCATGCTCTCGACGCCGCCGGCGATGAAGAGCTCGCCCTGACCGCTGCTCACGGCGCGCGCGGCGTCGCAGATCGCGGCCAGCCCGCTGCCGCAGAGACGGTTGACCGTGATCCCACCGATCGAGGTCGGCAAGCCCGCAAGCAGCGCGGCGTGGCGGGCGACGTTGCGCGCGTCCTCGCCGGCTTGGTTGGTGCAGCCCATGACGGAGTCTTCATACGCCTCGGGCTTGAAGGGATTGCGAGCCACCAGCGTCTTGATAACGCCCGCGAGGAGGTCATCCGGCCGGATCGGCGCCAGCGCGCCGGCGTGGCGGCCGAACGGGGTGCGCAAGCCGTCATAGATGTAGGCGTTGGTCATGGCTGCGGGATCCTTTGATACGCGGCCTGCGGCGGGCGCCGGCCAATGATTGACCGGCAAGGTAGGACAATGCGACAGTACGCGACAAGCGCGTTGTCTGCTTCGTCTTCCCCGAAAATGGGCTCGTTGATGCGGCATTTCCACTATCCCAACCGCTCGCTGGCGGTGGCGGGCGAAGCCATGGCGGCGACCTCGCATCCCCTCGCCACTCTGACGGCGATCGAGACGCTGAAAGCGGGCGGCAATGCCGTCGATGCCGCGATCGCGGCCGTCGCGGTACTGGGCGTCTTGGAGCCGGCGATGACCGGCATCGGCGGCGATTGCTTCGTGCTCTACGCGCCGAAGGCGGGCGTTCCCATCGCCTACAACGGCTCCGGCCGGACGCCCAAGGCGGCGGAGCTCGGTTGGTACCGCGACCGGAATTTCTCCGAGATCCCCATCCAGTCTCCGCACTCCGTCACCGTGCCCGGCGCGATCGAGGCATGGTTCCGGCTGCTGCGGGACCACGGCACCAAGGACATGGCGGAGCTGCTCCGGCCGGCGATCCGAGCCGCGGAGGAGGGCATGCGGGTCACTCCACGGGTCGCTTTCGATTGGGGCATCGGCGCGGAGAAGCTGAGGGGCGATCCGGTCACGTCGGCCGTTTTCCTGCCGGGTGGCAAGCCGCCGGGCATCGGCGACTTGCACCGGCAGCCGCTCTTGGCGGCCACTCTGCGCAAGATCGCGCAGGACGGACCGTCGGCCTTCTATCAGGGCGCCATTGCCGCCGACATGGTGTCGAGGTTGCGCGAGCGCGGCGGCCTCCACACGGAAGAGGATTTCGCGTCGGCGCAGGGCGAGTACGTGACGCCGATCTCGGCGCCCTATCGTGGCCATCGACTCTACGAATGCCCGCCCAACGGCCAGGGCCTGACGGCATTGATGATCCTGCGCACGCTCGAGGCCTATGCGCTCGGCGACAGCCGCTGGAGCGAGGCCGACCGCCATCACCTCCTCGCCGAAGCCACGAAGGCCGCTTATCGCGCGCGCGACGCGTTCTTCGGGGATCCCCGGGCCATGACGGTCCCGGTCGAGGAATTCCTGTCGGACGCCCGCGCCGAGCGCACCCGCGCGCGGATCCGGCTCGATCGTGCGTCGGCGCCGGTCGACTGGGACGAGCCCGAGCACAAGGACACCGTCTATCTTTGTGTGGTCGATCGCGATCGCAATGCGATCTCGTTCATCAACTCTCTGTTCCATGATTTCGGCTCCGGCATCACGGCGCCGAAGAGCGGCGTCTTGCTGCACAGCCGCGGCTTCATGTTTCGGACCATACCCGGTCACCCCAACGCGATCGGGCCGCGCAAGCGGCCGTTGCACACCATCATACCGGGCTTGCTGATGAAGGATGATCGCACGGTGATGCCGTTCGGCGTCATGGGCGGAAATTATCAGGCGACCGGGCATGCGATGCTGCTGATGCATGTGCTCGATCGCGGCTTGGACCTGCAAGCCGCGATCGAGCAGCCGCGCAGCTTTGCCCTCAACGGGATGCTGCAGCTCGAGGCCACGATCGATGCCGAGGTCGCCGCCAATCTGGAGCGGCGCGGGCACAAGCTCGACCGGCTGGTCAAGCCGCATGGCGGGAGCCAGGCGATCTGGATCGATCATGCGCGCGGCGTCCTGCTGGGCGGTTCGGACCCGCGCAAGGACGGCTGCGCGCTCGGGTACTAAGGGGGCCGCGACCATGATCACGATCGATCTCACCGGCAAGACCGCGCTCGTGACCGGAGGCGCCTCGGGGATCGGTCTCGCCGCGGTCGAGCTGTTCTCTCGTGCCGGCGCCACGGTGGCGATCAACCACCTCGCGGAGGACCCGCGGGGCGAGCAGGAGGTAAGGCGGCTGCAGTCCGCGGGCCGTCGCATCTTCTCGGCGCCGGGCAACGTCTCCAAGCCCGGCGAGGCCGAGCGCATGATCGCGGCGGCGATCGACCGGCTGGGCCGGCTCGATTACCTCGTTAACAACGCGGGCACGCCCGGTCCTGGCACGACGGCGCCCATCGACCTCGCCAACCTCGACGCCATGACCGAGGAGTTCTGGAGCGCCATCCTCAACACCAATCTGATCGGGCCGTTCCGGTGCACGCGCGCGGCCATGGCCGCCCTCAAGGCGTCGCGGGGCGCGGTCTGCAACACCGCCTCCATCGCCGGGCTCGGCAGCATCGGGAGCAGCATCGCTTATGGCGCGAGCAAGGCCGGCCTCATCAATCTCACGATCGCGCTGGCGCGCGTGCTGGCGCCGGAAGCGCGCTGCAATGCCGTGGCGCCCGGACTGGTGGATTCGCCTTGGACCAAACCGTGGCCGGACAACCGGAAGACGGACTACACCGAGCGTACCATGCTGCGCCGGGCGGCGACGCCGGGTGATATCGCTGAAGTGATCTTCTTCCTCTGCACAAGCGCGGCGATGGTGACGGGGCAGACGCTCGCCGTGGACGGCGGGCGGCTCTAGATCCGGGCGGGAGCGGAGAATGCGCAATCTTGGCATCAACGGCGATCGCCTCTGGCAGTCGCTGATGGAAATGGCGAAGATCGGCGCCACCGAGAAAGGCGGGGTCTGCCGTCTGGCGCTGAGCGATCTCGACAAGGCAGGGCGGGAGCTCTTCATCCGCTGGTGCGAGCAGGCCGGCTGCACCGTGAGCGTCGACCGCATGGGTAATATTTTCGCGCGGCGGGCCGGGCGGAATCCGAAGCTCGCACCCGTGCTCGCCGGCAGCCATCTCGACACGCAGCCGACCGGCGGCCGGTTCGACGGCGTCTACGGCGTGCTCGCGGGGCTCGAGGTGATCCGCACGCTCAACGATCTCGATTACCAGACCGAGGCGCCCGTCGAGGTCGTGTGCTGGACCAACGAGGAGGGCTCGCGCTTCTCGCCGCCGATGGTGGGCTCCGGCGTGTTCGCGGGCGTGTTCGATCTCGCTTACGGGCTGGAGCGGCCCGACAATGTCAGCGGCGTCAAGCTCGGCGCCGAGCTCGAGCGCATCGGCTTCTCGGGTCCGGCGCCGATGGGCGGTCGAGAGGTCGCGGCCTATTTCGAGGCGCATATCGAGCAGGGTCCGATCCTGGAGGATCAGCAGAAGCCCGTGGGCATCGTCACGGGCGCGCAGGGCCAGCGCTGGTACGAGATCACCGTGACCGGGCAGGAGGCGCATGCGGGTCCGACGCCCATGCGAAAGCGCCGGGATGCTCTGGTGGGCAGCGCTCGCATGATCGACGCCGTCAACCGCATCGGGCTCGCGCACTCGCCCCACGCCTGCGCGACGGTGGGCTTCGTGCAGGTGAGCCCGAATTCGCGGAATACGATTCCAGGCCGCGTATTCTTCACGGTGGATTTTCGTCATCCCGAGGACGCCGTGCTCACCCAGATGGATAAGGAGCTGCGCGCGGCGTGCGCCGAGGTCGCCGGCGCGATCGGCCTCGCGGCCGAGGTCAAGGAGTTCTGGTATTTCCCGCCCACGCCCTTCGACAAGTCCTGCGTCGAGAGCGTGCGCAAGGCGACGGAGACGCTGGGCTATCCGCACATGGACATTATCAGCGGCGCCGGCCACGACGCCGTCTACATGGCGCGCGTCGCGCCCACCGCGATGATCTTCGTGCCCTGCGTCGGCGGCATCAGCCACAACGAGATCGAGGATGCCAAGCCCGAGGATCTCGCCATGGGCTGTGCCGTTCTGCTGAATGCCGTGCTGGACCGGGCCAACGTGGGCGGCGATAGCCCCAAGAAATCATAGGGCGGTTGCAATACCCCGAGAAAACCTAGGGATTCTGAGAGGTTGTGCGGCGATCCGCGCATAGCGCCGCGGCGGTAAAATCATATACAAGCGGCGCGACTTTGCGGTAATTGACCCGCCTCACGGGCCTGCGCCTTCCGAAGGTGCGGGCCCATTCGATCTGGGATGTCCGGTGACGACGCGCGATCTCCAACTCAAGCACGGTCTCGGCTTCGAGGACTTGTACGGCCGCGAAGGTCTTGCGCACCTCGATGCGGCGTTCGTGGCGTGGCTCGCCTCGGCCGATGCCGGCCTGCACAATCGCCTGGTGACGGCGCGACGCGATCCCGATGCGCTCGATCACAAGGCGCACTCGCAGCTCCTGATCGATCTCGCGCCGCATCTCGAGGATTTCATCGGCGACCTCTTCGGCATCGAGGCCGAGGTGCGCGCGCTCCAGGCACGGCATCATGCGCTGGCACCGCTCTACGCCGTGAAGCGCCTCTTCGTGCAGCGCCGCGCGGTCAAGGGCATGACACCGGAGAAGGCGACGGCGCTCGATGGTCCCGCGCTCGGCCGCGATCTCGAAGCCCTGATCGGCGAAGCGCTCACCGAGCCGACCTATGCCGCCCACGTCTCCCGCTGGATGGCGGCGGAAGCCGAGCACGGCCCCGCGCTTGATCTCGCGGCGCGCTACGCGGCCTGGGTGACGCTCTCGCCGGAAGGCCAGGCTCGGCACGGCCGCGGCGTCGTCTTCAAGGTGCCCCACAAGGTCGAGATGACGCATCTCATCCCCGTGCAAACGGTGGTGGAGCACGGCGTCACCATGCTCCGTCTCGGTCCCGAGCATGAGCGCGCACGCGACGGTTTCGCGCTCACGGATGTCGGCATGGATCTCACGGCCGCCCTCGATCATGCGAACTACTGCATCTGGTGCCACAACCAGGGCAAGGACAGCTGCTCGCGCGGTCTCAAGGACAAAAAATCCGGTGCCTTCCAGAAGACCGTGTTCGGCGTGACGCTGGCGGGCTGCCCGCTGGAGGAAAAGGTCTCCGAGCTCAACACGGTCAAGGCCGAGGGTTTCAGCATCGGCGGCCTTGCCGTCGCGGCCATCGACAATCCCATGATGGCGGCGACCGGGCACCGCATCTGCAACGATTGCATGAAGGCCTGCATCTACCAGAAGCAAGACCCCGTCGACATCCCGCAGATCGAGACACGCACGCTTAAGGACGTGCTGAGCCTCCCTTGGGGTTTCGAAATCTACAGCCTGCTGACGCGCTGGAACCCGCTCGACATCCGCCGCCCGCTGCCGAAGCCCGCGAGCGGCTACAAGGTGCTGGTGGTGGGGCTCGGGCCCGCGGGCTTCACGCTCGGGCATCACCTCATGAACGACGGCCATGCCGTGGTCGGCATCGATGGGCTCAAGATCGAGCCGCTGCCGCCGGAGATCTCGGGCATCGACGCGCACGGCAAGCGCCACGCCTTCCGGCCGATCCGCGACGTCGAGGAGCTCCGCGAGCCCTTGGGTTCGCGAACCATGGCGGGCTTCGGCGGCGTCGCGGAATACGGCATCACCGTCCGCTGGGACAAGAATTTTCTAAAATTGATCCGCTTGCTGCTGGAGCGGCGGAGCGAGTTCACCATGTACGGCGGAGTCCGCTTCGGCGGCACGCTCACGGTGGAGAGCGCGTTCGCGCTGGGCTTCGATCACATCGCGCTCTGCGCGGGCGCCGGCAAGCCCACGGTGATCGCCATGAAGAACGGGCTTGCGCGCGGCGTACGGCAGGCTTCGGATTTCTTGATGGCGCTGCAGCTCACGGGCGCCGCCAAGACCGAGAGCCTCGCCAATCTGCAGGTGCGGCTGCCCGTCGTGGTGATCGGCGGCGGCCTCACCGCCATCGATACCGCGACGGAATCGCTCGCCTACTACGTGGTCCAGGTCGAGAAATTCCTGGCCCGTTACGAGGTTCTGGTTGGCGAGCGTGGCGAGGCGGCCGTGCAGGCCGAGTGGCGGCCGGAGGATGCGGCGATCGCCGCCGAGTTCCTGGCTCATGCCCGTGCGATCCGGGCCGAGCGCGAGGCGGCGCGCCGCGAAGAGCGCCCGCCGCGCTTCATCGATCTGCTCGACAGCTGGGGTGGTGTCACCATCGCCTACCGGCGGCGGCTGATCGACGCGCCGAGCTACACGCTCAACCACGAGGAAGTCGCAAAGGCGATGGAGGAGGGCATCCGCTTCGCCGAAGGCCTGACGCCGGAAGAAGTGGAACTCGACGAGTTCGGTGCCGCCAAGGCGCTGGTGCTGTCGCAAAGTATGGGCGAGCGCGTGACGCTGCCGGCGCGCAGCATCCTGGTGGCCGCGGGTACGCAGCCCAACACGGTGTTGCAGCGCGAGGATCCCGGGCACGTCAAGATCGATGGCCGGTATTTCCAGGCCGTGGACGAGAGTGGTGCGCCGGTGACGCCGGAGCGGGTCGCGAAGCCCTCGGTGCCGCAGATTCTAACGAGCATCCAAACCGACGGCTGCGCGATCAGCTTCTTCGGCGACCTGCACCCGTCTTTCGCCGGCAATGTCGTCAAGGCCATGGCGAGCGCCAAGCAGGGCTATCCGCTGGTAAGCCGCATGCTGGCGCGCAGCGCGCCCTCACGGCCCCCTCCGGGCGAGCTGGTGCGCCGGCTCGACGACGAGCTGCGCGCGACCGTGCACGCCGTGCACCGGCTGACGCCGCAAATCGTCGAGGTGGTCGTGCATGCGCCCATGGCCGCGCGCGTCTTCCAGCCGGGCCAATTCTATCGCCTGCAGAATTACGAGACGCTCGCCGCCAAGACCGACGGCACGACGCTGGGCATGGAGGGCTTGGCGCTCACCGGCGCCGCGGTCAACCGCGCGCGCGGCTTGCTCTCGACGATCGTGCTGGAGATGGGCGGCTCCTCGGACCTCTGCACGTTGCTGCAACCGGGCGAGCCCGTGATCCTCATGGGGCCGACGGGGACGCCGACGGAGCTGCCGAAGGGCGAGACCGTTCTGCTTGCGGGCGGCGGCCTCGGCAACGCCGTGCTGTTTTCCATCGGCCAAGGCCTGCGCGCCGCGGGCTCGCGCGTGCTTTATTTCGCGGGCTACAAGCGGCGCGAGGATCGCTACAAGGTCGAGGAAATCGAGAAGGCCGCGGATGCGGTGGTCTGGTGTTGCGACGAGGCGCCGGGTTTCTCGCCGAGCCGCCAAAAGGACAAGACCGTGGTCGCGAACATCGTCGGCGCCATGGTCGCCTACGCCGAAGGTCGGCTGGGACCCGTCGACATCAAGCTCAGCAACGTCGATCGCGTGGTCGCCATCGGCTCCGATGGCATGATGGCGGCGGTGGCGAGGGCGAGACACGGCGTGCTGGCGTCGTTCCTCAAGCCGAAACACCGCGCGATCGCCTCCATCAACTCGCCCATGCAATGCATGATGAAGGAGATCTGCGCCCAGTGCCTCCAGGTGCACCGCGATCCCGAGACCGGCGTGGAGACCACCGTGTTCTCGTGCTTCAACCAAGACCAGGACATGGACGCCGTGGATTTCGCCAACCTGCGCACGCGCCTCGGCCAGAACTCGGTCGAGGAAAAGCTCACCAAGCTCTGGGTCGACCACTGCCTGCGGGCGCTGGGCGCGAGGGGCGCGGCGGCGGAGTAGATCTCACGCGCGCTCGGCGCCGTAGTAGAGCGTCACCGTGTGCTTTGCCTCGGCGAAGAAGAGCCAGCGCTCGATCAGAACGCCGATGGTCGCGATAACGGCAGCGGCAATGGCGCAGAGCGGGAGGAGTGCTTCCGGTATCAGCAAGCCGGTGAGTGTCAACAGCTGCGGAAGAAAGAACGCCGCGACAAGCGCGATGATCCGGAGCTTTGCCGCGTGTTTGCGCGCGATGCGGAAGCCCATCTCTTTCATAAGATAGTTCTCGGAGGTGTGCGGTGCCTCGAATAGTCGGACGCGGCCGAGCGCTCCGAGCCCGGTGGCGGTACCCGCATCGCTCAGGCTCGCCGTGCGGTCGATGAAGCGCCAATAGCGCACTTTGAGAAAGCCTGCGAGCGGTATGCAGAGGAAGGCTGCGAGGATGAGATAATCGTCCATCATGCCGAACAAAGACAGGACCGCAATCAGCCAGAGCACGCCCGTCATCGCCGACAGCGCGAGGTAATTCGGCAGTACCCAGCCGTTGCTCCAGCGCTGGATCGGCTTCAGGGACTGATAGATGAAGGCGGTGCAAACGACGGTCGCGACGGCACCCACCGCCGAGAGCGCTCCGAAAAGTGCCCAGATCCCGCTGGTGCTGCCGATCACGAGCCAGCCGAGCGCGAAGAGCAGCGCCGGCACGTAGGTCGCGGCGGACGACACGCCCTCGCGCGAGAGCCACGAGCTCCGCCATTGCGAGAACGCGCGCCAGGCGCGCTCTGGATGCCCCAAGTGAAGGGTTGATGACAGCAGCCCGACGGTGATGGCGCCGAGCGAGAGCCCGAGCGAGGCGGCAGCCAGGCCGCGATTGGCCGGCAGCCAGCCCGCCACGGCCCAGACGCCGAGCCAGGCCAGCAAGCCATAGCCCGCGCCCGAGCTGGTGGTGAACACGATGACCGAGAGCGCGGGGTGCATGGCTCAGCCGGAGAGCAGCCGGTCGACCCACGCGAGGAAACCGCCGCTTCCTGCGGGGACCGCGGGTGCCAGTTCCGCAGACGCGCCGACGTCCTTCGCGACGGTCCGGCGCGGGCGCGGTGGCAGGTATTTGTTCGTGGGCGCGTAGCCGAGCTCCGGCATCAGGTCATAGCCGCCGCGCTCGCGCATCAGCTGGGAGACCGCGGAGCCGGGATCGCCGAGATCGCCGAAGTGCCGCGCCGAGGCCGGACAGGTCGAGACGCAGGCGGGCACGCGGCTCGCCTCCTCGAGGGTCTCGTTGTAGATCTTGTCGATACAGAGCGTGCATTTCTTCATCACGCCGGCGTCATAGTCGTATTCGCGCGCGCCGTAGGGGCAGGCCCAGGAGCAGAGCTTGCAGCCGATGCAGAGATCCTCGTTCACCAGCACGATGCCGTCCTCGGCGCGCTTGTAGCTGGCGCCGGTCGGACAGACGGTGACGCAGGCGGGCTCCGCGCAATGCAGGCACGAGCGCGGGAAATGCACGGTGCGGCCGGCCTCGCCCTCGCCGACCTCGAAGGTGTGCACGCGATTGAACCAGACGCCCAGGGGATCGGCGCCATAGGGCTCGAGATCCGTAAGCGGCGCCGCCACGCCGCCGCTGTTCCATTGCTTGCAGTTGACCGCGCAGGCGTGACAGCCGACGCAGATGTCGAGATCGATGACCAGGCCCAGCCGCTTCGCCTGGGGATGCGCCGGCAGGCTGGTCATGCACCGGTCCTCGGCGGCCGGTACTTGGCGCCGTAGCGAAGCACCGAGGGGCGCGCTGGGAGCGGCGGCGCCCCCAGCGCGGCGAAGGCGGGCTCGGATTGATCCGCCGATGCCGGTGCCTTCTCGATCTTGACCCGCAGATCGTACCAAGCCGCTTGTCCCGTCACCGGATCGGCATTGGCGTAGCGATAGCCGCCCTCGCGCGCGGGCAGCAGCTCGCTGATGAGGTGATTGAGCAGGAAGCCGCGCGTGGTCTCGTGCGCGCCCGGCGCCAGGTTCCACGCGCCTCGGCGTTTGCCGATCGCGTTCCAGGTCCAGACGGTATCGCGGTTGACGCCGTCCATGAGCTTCGCCGGCACGGTGATGCGACCGTGCGGGCTGGTGACCGTCACCCAGTCACCGTCGGAAATGCCGAGCTCGGCGGCGCGCTCGCGATGAATGTGCAGAAGGTTCTCGCCGTGGATCTGACGGAGCCAGGCATTCTGCGAGCCCCAGCTGTGGTACATCGCCATCGGCCGTTGGGTGATCGCGTGCAGAGGATAGCCGTCGCTCTCGCTTTCGAACGGCGGATACCAGAGCGGCAGCGGGTCGAAATATCTCGCGATCCGCTCGCGGTGCTCGGCGGGCGGTTGCAGGGGGCCGTGGCCTTGCGCGGCGAGGCGGAATTTCTGTAGCAGCTCGCTATAGAGCTGCAGCACCACCGGCTCCACGTGGTCGCGAAATCCCATGGCCTGCGACCACTCGAGATAGGCGCGGTTGGCGAATTTGTAGTACCGGCCCTCCGGAGGGATCTCGCCGCGCCAGAAGCACTCGTTCTCGATGTAGCGCTCCAGCTGCCGCGGATTGACGGCGCCGATGCCATCCTGCCCGCCATCGGTGCCGCGCCAGCCCGCCAATGGCCCGAAGCCCGGTTTGCGCTCGTGGTTCACGATGTAATCGGCATAGAGGCCGGGATATTTCGGCGAGCCGTCGCGGGTTACGAATCCCGGCAGTTTCAGTCGCGCGCCCAAGTCGATCAGCACGTCCTGGAACGGGCGCACGTCGCGGTCGGGCTTCACCACGGGCTGGCGGATCGCGTCGGCCGCGGAGTCGGCGTTGCTTATGGGCCGGTCCATCAGCGAGATGCAATCGTAGCGTTCCAGATAGGTCGTGTCCGGCAGCACGAGGTCGGCGTAGGCCACCATCTCCGAGTAGTAGGCATCGGAATAGATGATGCGGGGTATTCGGTATTCGCCGGTGGCGGGATCGCGCTCGGTGAGCATGGCCATGGTCCCCGCGGTGTTCATCGCGGAGTTCCAGCTCATGTTCGCCATGTAGAGGAAGAGCGTGTCGATCGGGTAGGGATCGCCCCTGCAGGCGTTCGTGATGACGAGATGCAGCAAGCCATGGGCGGCGAGCGGCGCTTCCCAGGAGAACGCTTTGTCGATGCGCAGGGGCTTACCGGCGTTGTCCACGAGCAGGTCTTCCGGTCCCAGCGGAAAACCGAGCGGCGGTCCCGAGAGCGGCGAGTTTGCCTGCACGGGTCTCGCGGGTTTGCCCGCAGGCGGAATGGGCCGGGGAAAGGGTGGCTCGTAGCGGAAGCTGCCGGGTGTATCCACCGCGCCCAGCAGCATCTGCAGCAGATGGAGCGCGCGGCACGTGTGGAAACCGTTCGAGTGCGCGGAGATGCCGCGCATCGCATGCATCGCGATGGGCCGGCCGATCATTCGAGCGTGGTGGCGGCCATGGCAGTCGGTCCAGGGTTGGTCGAGCACGATCGCCTCCTCGAAGGCGACATGCGCGAGCTCCGCCGCGAGGCGCTTGATCGTGGCGGCGGCGACACCGGTTTCGGGCGCGACCGCGTCGGGCGCGTAGCGGGGATCGAGGCAGCGCCGCGCCGTGAGCTCGAAGGCGGGCGCGGCGCGTCGTCCGTCGGGGAGAGCGCGCCCTTCGCTGAGCGCGGGCAGCGCGTCCGGATCGCTCGCGCTGATCAGCCCGTGTCGCTTGCGGTCCCAGATCAGCGGCTGGCCGTCGCTGCCGCGCGCGAAGAGGCCGTGATCGGCGGCGCCCTCGTCGTCGATCACCAGCCAGGGCGCGTTGGTGTAGCGCGCGAGGAAATCGGCGTCGATCTTGCCCGCGCGCAGCAGCTCGTGGATCAGCGACAGCACCAGGAGACCGTCGGTGCCCGGCCGAATGCCGATCCACTCGTCGGCGATCGCGGAATAGCCGGTGCGGATCGGGTTGATCGAGACGACCTTGGCGCCTCGCGTCTTGAGCTTGCCGAGGCCGATCTTGATTGGGTTTGAATCGTGATCCTCGGCGACGCCGAACAGCAGGAAATATTTGGTGCGCTCCCAGTCGGGCTCGCCGAATTCCCAGAACGAGCCGCCGATGGTGTAGAGCCCGGCGGCCGCCATGTTGACGGAGCAGAATCCGCCGTGGGCGGCGTAGTTGAGCGTGCCGAACTGCTGCGCCCACCAGCCCGTCAAGGCTTGGCTCTGGTCGCGGCCCGTGAAGAACGCGAGCTGCTTGGGATCGCGCGCCCGAATCGCGCCGAGCCAGTCGACGGCCGTCCCGAGCGCCTCCTCCCACTCGATCTCGCGGAACTCGCCGCGGCCGCGCTCGCCCACGCGCAGCAGCGGTTTGCGCAGCCGCGCCGGCGAGGTGTGCTGCATGATGCCGGCGGAGCCCTTGGCGCAGAGCACGCCGTGGTTAACGGGATGATTGCGGTTGCCTTCGATGTAGCGGATACCGCCGTCCTTCAAGTGTACCTTGATGCCGCAGCGGCAGGCGCACATGTAGCACGTCGTAAACTTCACCTCGTCCGCGATCGGATGGTTGGTGGCGATGGCGGGGTCGCGCTCGGCGGATCCGCGGGGCGGCATCTGTCGGATCGAGAGCGGGTTCGGCGCTATTGCGAGATGGGCGCCCAGCCCTGGGACGTCAGAGCCTCGAGGGGCCGGAAGCGCGTCTTGTATGCCATCTTGCGGCTCGCGCCGATCCAGTAGCCGAGATAGACGTAGGGAAGCGCGCGCTGTCGGGCTTCGGCGATCAAGGCCAGAATCATGGCGGTGCCGGGGCTGCGGGCAGCCTCGGTGGGGTCGAAAAAGCTGTAGACGGCCGAGAGTCCATCGTCGAGGAGATCGGCCAGGCACGCCGCGACCAGGGTGCCGTCGGCCTTGCGATGCTCGAGCAGCACGGTCATGACCGGGCTGTCCTCCACCATCGCGCGGTAGTCGCCAAAGGTCATCGAAGCCATGTCGCTCTCGGCGTGGCGGGAACGCTGATAGCGGGCAAAGACCCGGTATTGCTCCGTGGTGGCCCGCGCGGGCACGAGCCGAGTGGAGATGTCGCGATTGGCGTTCAGTGTGCGCCGCAGCGACCGGGTGGTTTCGAAATTATCGACATCGACGCGAACGGGAAGGCAGGCGGCGCAGCCCGCGCAGGCCGGCCGGTAGGCCAGATGGTGGCTCCGGCGGAAGCCGGCGCGGGACAGCTCGTTGTAAAAAGCGTAGGAATCGCGCCCGGCGATCTCGGTGATCAGCTTTCGCTCGGTCTGTCCATCGAGATAAGGGCAGGGCAGCGACGCCGTGCGGTAGAACGGCCGCAGCGCGGATGCCACCGGCGGCAGTCCCGGCGCGGCTTCCCTGCCGCGCAGAAGGCTGCTGCCGTTGCCGTCCGGCACATCCTGCTCCACCTTCACCCGCATCGCGGTCCCTCGGTTGCAGTGCGCGGCACTGTCATAGTCACATTATGTGCGAACCCGGTACCCCTGCGCCAGCCTCATCGAACCGCCAGGACCTCCGCCGCGGGCGACTGTCGGATGACCAGCGTCCCCGCGAGAATGTCATGCAGCGTGCGCCGGCGCTGATTGAACAGCGCGACCAGGAGCACGAGCGACCAGGTCGGATAAACCGTGACATAGAACAGAACGGTTTGGACGAACGCCTGCAGGTAGCTGGGACGCTCGCCTGTCCAGCTGCGGACCTCAATGCCGGTGAGCCGCATTCCCGGCGTCGCCGAGCGCGGTCCGCCGATCGAGAGCGTGTGATAGAGCAGAGGGATCGCCGCCAAAACGAGCAGGAGCGGAGACAGCAGCCCTAGGCTCGCGATGGTCAGGACCCAAAGCACGAGCCAAGCAAGCGCGGCCAGCATCGCGATGCAGAAGAGATCGACCCAATAGGCGAGCACGCGTCGCGCCAGGATGCCCCGGTAGTATTCCGGCGCGGCGAAGGGTTCCGGCGGGTCGCCGGTCCAGGAGAGGTCCTGCATCTCGTTGTCGACTGTTGCCCGCTCACCGCCGTCGCTCGCCGGAGGGCCGAAAGTATCGGCGAAGGTTCAGGGTCCGGCAAGCGACGTGGGAGTGCGGGGCTCGCTGGCTGCCGCGGTCACGATCCTGGCCTCGCGCAGCAGGACGATGCTGATGCGGCGATTGCTGGGCGCACGAGGGTCGGCGGGGACCAGGAGATCCCGGTCGGCGAGCCCCACGACCTTTTCGATGCGGTCGGCCGGGACGCCGTCGGTTACGAGCTCGCGCCGACTCGCATTGGCCCGGTCCGCGGAGAGCTCCCAGTTGGTGTAGTAGCGGCCGAAGGCATAAGGCGCGGCGTCGGTGTGGCCGGTGATGGAGACCTTGTTGGGCAGCTTCTGCACGACAAGCGCCACCAGCGCCATCAGCTTCTGTGCGTTGTCCGCCATTTGCGCCGAGCCCAACGGAAACATCGAGCGCTTCTCCTGATCGATGATCTGGATGCGCAGACCCTCGGGCGTGCGGTCGATGAGCAAGTTGTCCGCGAGGTTCTTGAGTTCGGGCACATCCTGGATGGCCTGGCGCAGCGCGAACTCGGCGGCGGCGAACTGCTTCTCTTCGCGCTCCTCGACGCGCTTCTGCAACTCCATCTCGGTCATCTGCTCGACCGGCTTCTTGGCATTGGCGGTGGCGCCGCCGGTCTGGTCGGTGGGCGTGGTACCGCCGGTCTCTTTGGCGGCCGTGGTGCCGGCGACCTTGTCTCCGACGTCGCCCTGGCCCGATGATCCCGCGAGGTTGCCCTCGTCGCCTTCGTCGGGCTGGCGGAGCGCCGCTACCGCCAGCTGGAAGCCCGGCGGCGATGCCGTCACGTCCTGCGCGCCCTGTTGGCCCATGGTGAGGCCGCCCAGCACGCCTCCCGCTCCGCTCTGCGACTTGGACGCGATGGTCGGCTCGAAATAATCGGCGATGCCGCGCTTCTGAATATCGGTGGTGACGTTGAGGAGCCAGAGCAGCAGGAAGAACGACATCATCGCGGTCACGAAATCGGCGTAGGCGACTTTCCAGGCGCCGCCATGATGAGCCTCGCCCCTGGATTTCTTGACCTTCTTGATGATGAGCGGGACGTTGCTGCCCTTGGCCATGATGCGCCCGCCCTAGGCCGCCACCGATGGCAGATTGTCGACGGCTTCCTCGACCTCGTAGAAGGTCGGCCGCACATCGGAGTTGAGCGCCTTGCGTGCGAATTCGACGGCGACCGACGGCGCGTAGCCCTGCATGTACGCGAGGATCGCCGACTTGATGCAGAGATAATAGCGGGTCTCCGCTTCCGCCCGGCCCTTCACCGCCGAGGCGATCGGCCCCACGAAGCCGTAAGACAGCAGCACGCCCAGGAAAGTGCCGACCAGCGCGCCGGCGATCAGTCGGCCGAGCACTGCGGGCGGCTCGGTGATCGAGCCCATGGTGTGGATCACGCCGAGCACGGCGGCGACGATGCCGAGTGCCGGCAATGCGTCGGAGGTCAGCGTAATCGCGTGCGAGACCGCCTCGTGCTCGCCATGGTGCGTCTCGATCTCCTCGTCCATCAGCGTCTCCATCTCGTGATGGTTGTCGGTACCGAGGGTGAGGAGGCGCAGGTAGTCGCACAGGAATATGAGCGCATGCCGGTTGGAGTAGAACAGCGGGAAGCGCTGGAAGAGTGTGCTCTCGTCAGGCTTCTCCACGTGCTGCTCGAGCGCGAGCGCGCCCTTGGTCTTGGCGAGCTTGAAAACGGAATAGAGCAGGCTCAGGAGCTCGAGGTAGGCGCCCTTGTCGTATTTCTCGCCTTTGAGCAGACCCAGCACGGCGCCGCCGGCGGCCTTGAGCACGGGGAGGCGGTTCGAGGTCACGAACGCACCCAGCGCTGCGCCAGCGATGATCATGAACTCGAATGGCTGGAATAGGACGTGCAGTTCTCCGCCGTTCAGCAGAAACCCGCCGAACACGCTCACCAGGACGATGGCTGATCCGAGTAACAGAAACATGGGTCTAGACGCGGCGCAGGTGGGGCGATCGGCCCACCCTGTGCGATTTGCGTTAAGAACCCGTTTAGCTGCACCCGCGGGACGCTGGGACACCCTGCCGCGCGCCATAAATTCCCAATTCCGAGAATGCGATGGCGAAGCGTTAATCATGTGTCTCGGCTACAAAATCGGGCCCGGGCTGCCCAGCGCGTGCTCCGTGAGGCCGCGGGTGATCAGCTCATAGGCCTCTTCCACCGAGTCCGTGCGATGGAAGAGGTTGACGTCCTCGGGACTGATGGTGCCGTAGCGCGCCAGCGCGTCGAAATTCACCACCTCATCCCAGAACTTGGCGCCGAAGAGCACCAGCGGCATGCGTTTGCGCATCTTGCGCGTCTGCACCAGGGTCAAGATCTCGAAGAGCTCGTCGAGAGTGCCGTATCCCCCAGGGAAAAGCACGACGGCCTTTGCCAGGTAGACGAACCAGAACTTGCGCATGAAGAAATAATGGAAGTGGACGTGGAGCTCGCGGCTGACGAAGGGATTATCGAACTCCTCGTTCGGGATCGAGATGGTGAGGCCGACGTTCAGGCCCTTGGCCTCGGAGGCACCGCGGTTGGCGGCTTCCATGATGCCCGGGCCGCCGCCGGTGCATACGACGAAGCGGCGGCCGGATTCGCCGAGCTTCTTGGACCAGTCGGTCAAGCGATGGGCGAGCTCGCGGGCCGCCTCGTAATAGGCCGAAAGCTCGAGCGCGTTGCGCGCGCCCGCGAGGTCGCCACCGCTGCGCTCGGCCTCCGCCAACGCCGCTTGCGCGGCCTCACGAGACTTCAGCCGCGCGGAGCCCATGAAGACGATGGTGTCCTGCACCTGATGGCGCTGAAACCGAGAGAGCGGCTCCAGGTATTCCGACAGAATGCGCAGGGCGCGCGCGTCCTTGCTCTCGAGGAAGCGCTGGTTGTGGTAGGCCTTGGGCTGCCGATGGTGAGGCGGCTCTGCCATGGCGGGCTTCCCTCTATGCTGTAGCGGCGGTTCCGCTCAGTGACGCATGCCTCGCCGTCCGAAGTCAAAGTCGCGCGCGCGGCCGGTCGCGCGGCGCGCTCTCACGGCGGCGACAGCGTCTCGACCGCGATCGGGTTTCTTGTGTCGATCATCAGCATGTAGCCATCGCGCCAGGGGCGGACGAGGTCGACGTAGTGCTCCGAGAGCGGGTTGCCAGCCTCGCCGGGCACGATCATGAAGCGCGTCTGATCGGGGTCGGCCATGTCGACCACCATGCGCAAGCCCGGTGCCAGCGTGTCTTGGTAGGGTCGGGTCGGACTGCGCACGGCGAAGCCGCCGCGGTTGATCGTGTCCAGCCCTCCGTCGGCGGGGATCGACGTGTCGAGGTAGCGACCGAGCACCGGCACCGCAGCGAACAGCCGGGTGGCGAATTCCGCCGGATGCGCGCGGCCCCAGCGCCACTCGTCCATGTCGGGGCCGTAGGCGGCGCTGAGATCGCCGAGCGCGAGCAGGAGCGCGGCCGAGAGCTGCTCCTTGCAGGTTTTCGGCACGGTCAGGATGCGGTCGTCGCACCAGTCCTGGTGGTCCGTCAGGATGCCCGCGATCGCGTCCGGGTGGAGCGACCAATAGTCGTCGAAGGCGGTACCGAGTCGGTTCGCGAACACGATGCGGTTGAAGTCGCGCAGCCACGCCGTGAAGATCAGCGGCTCGACCTTGTCCTTGTCCATCCGCCGGTCCCAGCCCTTCAGCCGCTCGATTGCCGCCTGGGCCTGCGGCGTGGTGGCCGTCGTGGTCAGCATCAGCGGCAGCAGCCGCTCGGCCATCGGCGAGTAGATATCGCGTTGAATGGCGGCCATGCTGTCGAGGGACTGCTGCGGCCGTTGATCGATCAGCGCCGCGATGCGCTGCGCTCGGAACGGCTCATCCCAATCCCGGCCGAGAAAATAGGGAAAATTGTCGGGCACCGGCTTGTTGTTGGCGGTCACGATCCGGCCAGCGGGCGGATCGAGCACGCGAGGCATCGCGTCGGACGGGACCCAGCCCGTCCAGTCGAACTCGCCGGTCCAGCCGGGCGAGGGTAGCCACCCGTCGCCGCTCACCCGCGTCGGAACCCGCGCCGGAGACGTGAAGCCGATGTGGCCATCGACGTCGGCGTAGATCACGTTCTGCTCCGGCGCGCCGAAATTGGCGAGCGCGCGCTGAAAGCTCTCCCAGTCGACAGCGCGGTTCATTTCCCAGAGCGCCTGCGGCGTCCGGTCGCCGTCCATGAGGTAACTCGCCTGCAGCGCCAGCGCGAAGCCGGGCTGCGTCGCCTGCTGCGCAGCGCCCGCGAGGTCGGAGATCACCGGTCCGTGCCGCGTCTCTCGGACCGTGAGCTGGACCGGCGGCGCGTCCTTCACGATGATGGTCTCGGTGCGCGTCTTGAACGGCTGAGCTCCATCGGGCGTCAGGTATTTGCTGGGGTCGTCCGGATCCAGCTTCTCCACGAAGAGGTCCGAGACATCGCTCCCGGTGTTCGTGAGCCCCCAGGCGATGCGCTCGTTGTGGCCGACGAGGACGATTGGCGCGCCCGGCATGGTGCCGCCCTCGAGCTTGTGCGCGGGTGTCGCGATATGGACGAGGTACCAGACGCCGGGGATCTCGAGGCCGAGATGCGGATCGTTGGCGAGGATCGGCTTGCCGGAGGCCGAGCGGTTGCCCGCGACCACCCAGTTGTTGGACGCCCGAACCGGCTCCTCGAGCACAGGCATGAGGTCCAGCAGCGCATCGAGCGGCAAGCTGCGGTAGATCGGAGCCATCGCGCCGAGGATGACCGGGCCCTCCTTGGGATAGCCGGGATAGAGGATCGGCATTTCCTCCGGCTTCACGTGCTCGAGTATCTTGGCGCGCACGAGCTCGCCGCGATAATTCCCGGCGAGCTGCCACGCCATCAACTTGCCCCAGATCAGCGTATCGGCGGCCCGCCAAGGCTCCGGTCGCGCCCGCAATAGGTAATATTCCGGCGGCAGCGCCCACCGTCGGTCCACGATGTAGGCGTTGACCCCTGCCGCATAGGCTCGGAGCGCCGCCTGCACCGGCTCGGGAAGATCGCCGAGCTGACGCTCGGCGGCGCGTGCCAGCCCCAGGGTGCGCATCGTCCGGTCGGTATCAAGCACCCGCGCGCCGAACCATTCGGCAAGCCGTCCGGAGCCATAGCGGCGCTGTGCATCCATCTGGAAGAGACGGTCCTCGGCGTGGACGTAGCCGAGCGCGAAGGCGGCATCGAGGTCGTTGGTGGCGACGATGGTGGGCACGCCGATGGCATCGCGCGCGATCCGCACCGGTGCGGTGATGCCCTGCACGATCCGCGAGCGCCCGAGCGTGGGCAGCCCGGAATGCAGCCAGAGCAACCCCGACAGCGCCACGATGACGGGCGAAAGCAGGAGGACGATGAGAATGCGCCGGCCCATGCCGGTGCCGACCCGTCGGCTGCCTGCGATCAGCCCAGGTTCAGGATGATGGTCTTCTTCTGCGTGAAATGCTCGAGCATCGCCTCGAGCGAGGCTTCTTTGCCGAGCCCCGACTGCTTCACGCCGCCATAGGACATATTCGCCTGCACGACCAGGTTCTGGTTCACCTGCACCAGGCCCGCCTCGAGCCGGTAGCTCGCATCGAGCGCTGTCTTGAGATCGCGCGTCCAGATGGTGGCGGCGAGTCCGTACTCGCTGTCGTTGGCTTGCGCGAGCGCGTCCTCGTAGTCCCGGAATTTCATCACGCAGGTGACGGGGCCGAAGATCTCCTCGCGGCAGATGCGGTTGTCGTTGGCGACGCCGGTGAAGATCACGGGCTGCACGTAGTAGCCGCGCTGGAGCTTGGGATCGCTCGGCATCTTCGAGCATTTGAGCGCCGTGGCGCCCGCGCTCTTCTCTCCGAGCTCGATGTAGGAGCGCACCTTCTCGAATTGCTGCTTGGAGATGATGGTGCCGATGTCGGTCTGCTCGTCAAGCGGATCGCCCATCTTCATGGCATCCACCTTCGCCTTGAGCTTGTCGACGAAGGCGTCGTGGATGGACTCATGGACGAAGATGCGGCTCGCGGCCGTGCAGCTCTGTCCTTGGCGCGTGAAACGCATGCCGACCACCGCGCCCGCCACCGCCTTCTCGAGGTCGGCATCGCCCATGACAATCATCGGGCTCTTGCCGCCGAGCTCGAGCGTCACCGGGATAAGCTTCTGCGATGCCATCTTGTAGACGAGCTTCCCGGTCTCGACCGAGCCGGTGAAGGTGACCTTGCCGATGCCCCTGTGCTCGACCAGTGGCGCGCCGCATTGCGGCCCATCGCCCGAGAGGATGTTCAGCACGCCCTGCGGCAGCACCTGGTTCATGATCTGGCAGGCTCGCAGCACCGCGAACGGCGCCTCCTCCGCGGATTTCACGACGACAGTGTTGCCGGCGACCAGCGCCGGCGCGATCTTGAGGGCCATCAACAGCAGAGGCACGTTCCACGGAATGATGGCGCCCACCACGCCGATCGGCTGGCGCAGCGTGATGGTGAGCGCATCGGGCTTGAATGGCACGCTCTCGCCTTTGATCTCGGAGCCGAGGCCGCCGTAGAAGGTCAGGATATCCGCGAACACGCCCGCCTCGACGCGGCTCTCCGTGCGGATCGCCTTGCCGGTCTCCAGCGTGATGAGCTTCGCCAGCTCCTCGACGTGGTCGTTGAGGATGCGTCCGCACTCCGCGACCATCCGCCCGCGCTCGCGAGCGACCAGCTTCGCCCAGCTCTTTTGCGCCTTGGCTGCCACCTTGACCGCGGCATCGACGTCCTTGGCGTCGCCGTCTGCGGCCTCGCCGATCTTCTCCTGGGTCGCGGGATTGACGATCGGGAAAGTGCGGCCCGTGATCGAGCCCACCATGCTGCCGTCGATCAGCATCTTGCCGGACATCTCGCGCGCGAGCTGGTGCGGGTCGAGCACAGGTTGCAGGCGATTTTGGAGCATGGACGCAGCCTCCCGTCGGGCGGACTAGAGATGGATGGAGCTCGGAGGGCCTAAGGCCTCGGGCGAATAGGCCTTTTATACACGTCCCCGAGGCGCCCGCCAGCCCCCTCGGGCCGGCTCAAACTGCCGCAGGATCGTGGGTCCGGGTCGAGCCCCGACCGGCGTCGCAGTCGGTGCTACAAGCCGAGTTCGCGCAAGAGTTTCGCGCGGTCGGCGTCGAGGGCGGGGGCGGGGGAGCGCGTGGGCGGGTCGGTGAACGCGGAGAGCTTCAGCGGATTGCCCGCGAGCTTGAGGGTGCCGGCCTTGGGGTCCTCGACCGTGATCAGCATGTTGCGCGCCTCGACTTGCGGATGCGCAAGCGCGCGGTCGACGGTGTTGATGGGGCCGCACGGCACGCCGCCTTTGCCGATGATGTCGATCCAATCTTCCGCCGGCTTCTTCTCGAGCTCTCGCTCGATCTCGGATTTGAGCACTGCTTGGTTGCGGTTGCGGAGATCATTGGTCCGGTAGTCCGGATGCGCCGCGAGGTCGGGCCGCCCGATCGCGGCGCAAAGCTTCTGATAGAGGCCGTCGTTGCCGGCGGCGATGATGATGCTCCCGCGCGCGGTCGCGAAGGCTTCGAAGGGCGTGATCGAAGGATGGCGCGCGCCCAGCGGCCCCGGTACCTCGCCCGTCACGGTGTAGCGCATGATCGCGTTCTCCAGCAGCGCCAGCTGGCAGTCGAACATCGCGATATCGACCTTGGTCGCTTCGCCGGTCCTCTCGCGATGAAGCAGCGCGGCGTTGACCGCGACCGCCGTATAGAGCCCGGCGCCGATGTCGCCGATGGACATGCCGATGCGCACCGGCGGTTGGCCCGGATGTCCGGTGATGCTCATGATGCCGCCCAAGCCCTGCACCACCATGTCGTAGGCGGGCTCCTTGGATGACGGGCCGGTGTGGCCGAAACCGGAGGCGGCGGCATAAATGAGCTTGGGGTAGCGTGCGTGCAGACTCGCCCAGCCATAGCCCAGCTTCTCCATAGTGCCCGGACGGAAGTTCTCGACGATCACGTCCGCGCGCTCGAGCAGCCGCTCGAAGATGCGCCGGTCGGTCTCGGACTTGAGATCGAGCGCGATCGATTCCTTGCCGCGGTTGACCGAGGAAAAATAGGTGGAGACGCCGTTCTTGAACGGTCCGTATTCACGGGCATCGTCGCCCTTGACCGGCGGCTCCACCTTGATCACGCGAGCTCCCAGCTCCGCCATCAGGAAGGTGCAATAGGGTCCCGCGAGAATGCGCGAGAGATCGACGACGGTGATGCCGGAAAGCGGGCCGGACGCGGGCATGGGACTACCTTGACGCAAGGAAATGCCGAGGGTTCGGCGCCATTCCTAGCGCAGGCGTCGGGGGAGGAGCAATCCGGCTGACATGGTTTATGCGGTAGGCACGATCGGCGTTTCCCGATCAGTCATCGTCGAACAGACCCCACAGGATGCCGCGTCGGCCGTTGTGGCAGGCGCCGCAATTGGCGGCGGTCTTCACCCTGGGGTCGCTGAATCGCCGTTGCGGGATCTCGCTGTGGCGGCGGCGCCAGTAGGGTGTGTCGGTGATCCGGAGCGGCGTGGCCGACGAGCTCAGCCCCTGCATGAATCGCTCGCCCTCACGGCCACCCGCGAGCCCGTCGCCGGCGTGTGTCGTCAAATAGCCGGTGACGGCTGCCCGGTCCTGATCGCTCAGGCTCGCATCCTCGCCGAAATGGTGGGACAGGTCCGACAGCAGCTTCTGCCAGGACCTCGCCGGCAGCATCTGCGCGGGATAGGGGATGTGGCACGCGCCGCATTGCTCCGCGGTGGTCTTCTCGGCGGGGGTGGGCAGGACTCGCGCCGCGTGCGCGGCGAGCGACGTTGCGCACAGGAGAATGAGAAGGGAACAGAGGCTCGATGCTTTCATCAGCGGGCTCCACGGGGACAAGATCGTCATTGCGTCGCCAGATAGGTGATGACGTCGCCCTTCTCGACCGGCGTGCATTCGCGCCCGAGGACGGTCTTGCAATTACGCGTGAACCACTGCTCGACCTTCTCGGGATCGGTGAACCGCTCCGGGTTGCTGGAGACTGCCATGGGCTGGATCGACTTGCCCGCGCGGGTCTGGCCGACGGCATGGGGATCCTGCGTATGGCAGGCGGTGCAGGACCTCGTGTCGGGATTGCCGCCGGTATGGGTCGATGTCCAGAAGCTGCGGCCTCGATCCGCCGAGAAGCCCGCGAAGGAGGCGGTCGTTTGCCTTGCCTGCGTCGCCAGCATCGCAAGCACGGAATCTCGGCCAGCCGGCGCGGCCTCGCTCGTGAGCGCGACACAAAGCAAGGCGGACGCGATTATCCACGGTCTCATCGGAACACTCCTTGGTCATAGGTGATCGCCTGGTCGGCGAAGCTGCCGGTTTCCGCGTCGCTGTGACAGGCCGAGCAATGGCTCTTGGACTTGACGCTCTCGGCCGTGAAAGCCGCGGCCGGAAGCCAGTGGTGCTTTCGCTGCCAATGCGGCGATGCCGTGATGCGCAGGGGATCGGCCGGAGAGACCGCCGCGATGCGCCGGCCCGCCTCGGTATCCCAAGCCTCCGCGGCATAGGTCGTGAGATAGCGGGTGATCTCCGCGGCCTCGGCCGGCGGCAACGAGGCGTCTTCGCCGAAATGGTCCTCGAGTTCCGCCATGAGGGTCTGCCAGGAGCTCCGCGGCAGCAGGCTCGGGTGGAACGGGTCGTGGCAGGCGCCGCAGTCGCTGCGATAGGTGTTGCTCACGGGCATGTCGGGCACGCCGAGCGGCGCCACTCGCTCGCCCGCGCGCGTGATCGCGACACACGCAACCGCGAACGTGGCCAGGATCAGCGTAGCCGGCAGGAGGTTCGCCTTGCGCGGCGCCAAAAGCGGCGGAGGAAAATGCCAGGACTTGCGTCCCGTGACCATCGCGCCGACCAGGGACTCGCGCCCCATCGCGCGATGCAGGATCACCGCCAGCACGTGCAGCGCGATCAGCCCCAAAGTAATGTTGACGAGCAAGGCGTGGATATCCCGCGCGGTGCTGCCGACCTCATAGCTGACGAACCCCGCGAACGGCCCCTGCTTTTCCTCGCCGGCCTGCACCAGCATGCCCGTGATGACCACGCCGAAGAGGGTGGCGAGCAGCACCACGATCATCAGCGCTCCACCGGGATTGTGCCCGAGATAGGGCTGTGCCCGCCGGTGCAGGAAATCCAGTACGTACCGGGCTGCCACGCGCGGTGTCGCCTTGAGATGCGAGAAGCGGCCGTATTCGCTGCCGAACCAGCCCCAGACCAGGCGAAAGACCAGGAGGGCAGCGACCATGTAGCCGAAGACGAGATGGGTACCGAGGAAACTCTCGGGCAGGACCCACTGGCTCACGCCCGCGCCGGCGAAGGCGACGACCAGCGCCCAGTGAAAGACACGGATGCCGAGATCCCACACCCGCACGCCGGCGGACGTATCCCTCGTGCCGATCGCGGTTCGCTCGTGCAGCCGGATGTCTCCGTCTTCGATCATGCCATGCCGTTTTGGCGGGAGGTTGGGGAGCAGCCGGCGCAGCTTCGCAAGCGAAGCTTACATGACGCTTACAGGGAGGCTCGCTGTCGGCGAGCGGTGGATCGCAGCAACTCTGTGGCGACCGAATCAGCCGGCGTTTCGCACGCCGCCGACCTCCAAAGAGAAGATCGCGCCTCCGCCGGGCCGGCTCGCGGCCGCCACCGAGCCGCCGTGAGCGGTGGCGATCTCCGCCACAATCGCCAGACCTAGTCCCGCGCCGGATACGCCTCGGCTCCGGCCGCGATGGAATCGGCGAAAGATCGCTTCCCGCTCGGCTTCGGGTACACCGGGACCACGATCGAGTACCTGGATACTGCCGTCCGCGGAGAGCTCGACCTCGATCGCGGAGCCCGGCGGCGCATGAGCCAGCGCGTTCTCGATGAGGTTGACGAGAGCCGTTACCAAGGCCGATCGATTGCCGTGGACGATCACGGGTCGCTCGACCTCGGCCCGGACAAGCTCCTTGCCTTGTCGGATGGCGAGTGGCGCGAGCAAGCTGATCGCCTCGATCACGACGTCGTTGAGATCGACGAGTTGCGCGACGTCGAGGGGCAGGCTCTCGAGACGAGCCATCTTCAGCAGCTGCTCTACCAGGCGATTCATTCGGTCGACGTCGCGCCGCATCGCATCGATGTCGCCGCCGGGAAGCGCATCGAGGCGCGCCGTCAATACCGAGAGCGGCGTGCGCAGCTCATGGGCGGCGTCGGCGGTGAAGCGGCGTTGCACGTCGAGGCCTCTGGCGAGCCGATCGAGAGCGCTATTGACCGCCGTCACCAGCGGCTCGATCTCGCGCGGCATTCCGGTCAAGGGAAGCCGCCGGGTCGGCTGCTCGGGGCCGATCTCGGTGGCGGCGATCGAGGCGGAGCTCAGTGGACGCAGGCCGCGCCGAATGGTCAGGACACCCACGAGCACCGCGGCGGCCCCGATGGGCACCAGGAGCCAAAGCGCCGCGACGGAGAACTCGGCCATCAAGCTGTCGCGCAGCACGTCCCGGTGATGGCCGTCCTGCGCGACGGCGATACGAATTCCGTCACCAGAGGTCGCGAAGCCATAGTAACCGCTGGGCGCGGAGCGGAAGAAGCCGGTGGAGCTCTTTTCGCGCAAGAACGGCTCGAGGAGCGCGGCGGCCTCGGAGCTAGAAGCCGCAACGACATGGTCCGCGCGGTCCAGTACGAGATAGAGGTCGCCGCCCCCGGAGTAGCGATAGGCGGCGTCGAGATCGGGCGGCAGCGACAGCTGCGCCGTGCCGTCGGATGCCAGGGTCAAGTTGCGCTGGATATCGCGCGCTTGCGCCTGGAGTGCCTGGTCCTCGAGGGAATTCACCGTCGCGAGCGCTCGCCATGCGACCGCCGCTCCGGCCATCCCGATAGCGATCGCCATGACCGCAGCGAGCCGCCACGCGAGCCGGGCCTGCAGGGACCATTGACCCCGCCGACGCGCTGCTTGCTCGCGCCCCACCGTCACGGTTGCTGATCCGAGAGGAGGTATCCGACTCCCCGTAGCGTGTGAACTTGCACCGTGGCGCCGGCGTCCTGCAGCTTCCGCCGCAGCCGATGCACCAGCACCTCGAGCGCATTGGAGCCCAACTCGGCTTCGAAGTTGTAGAGGCTTTGCTCGATCGCCTCGCGGGTGACAACGCGCTCGGCCCGCCGGAGCAGGAGCTCGAGCAGAGCCATCTCCCGGATGGACAGTGCCACGATGCGGCCGCCGACGGTCACTTGCCGGTGGGCGGTCTCGAGCACGAGGTTCCCGAACTCGAGCCGCACGCCGAGTGCCGCGTTCGGCCGCCGCAACAAGGCGCGAACCCGGGAGATCAACTCGGGCATGTGGAACGGCTTCAGGACGTAATCGTCGGCGCCGGAATCGAGGCCGATCACGCGATCCTCGAGCCCGTCCCGAGCGGTCAGAATCAGCACCGGTACCGACGCGCCCCGGCTGCGGAGCGACCGCAGCAGCGACAGTCCGTTGCCGTCGCCGAGGCCGAGGTCAAGGATGATGGCATCGTAGGTCATGACCGCGACGGCTTCCTCCGCCTCGGCGAGCGACGCGGCGATGTCCACGGCGAATCCCGCGCGGCCAAGCGCGCTCGCGGTGAGTTCCGCCAATTCCCGTTCGTCTTCGATCGTCAGCAGCCGCAATTCACAGCCTCCGAGCCAGCGGGCGGCTCGCTCCAGTCTCGCAGATCGGACTTACACGACCCTTACGGGCGTGTTCTCCGCCGCTGGGTCAGGAATTGCAAGGGTCGGCGGAGCCGCGTTCAGACGCCCTCACGGTCGCTTCTGGAGTTCGCTTGGGGGCCTTTCCAGGGGCGGGCTTCGGGACTTTTCAGGGCGAATCGCGAAATCAATTGTGCCTTGCCCCTAAGCGGCGTTCGCGAGATGGTCGGAGCCATTTTCGGAGGGTACGCCGCCTCATGGCCATGTCGATCCGCAATCTGCTCGTGGGGACTCCGCACGGCTTCTATAGGATGTCCTACACCGAGTGGGCGGGACCGGCGGGCGCGCCGACGGTGGCCTGCGTGCACGGCCTGACCCGCAACGGCCGTGACTTCGATATCCTGGCGGAGGCGCTCTCGCGGGAGTTCCGGGTGGTCTGCCCGGATGTGCTCGGGCGGGGCAAGAGCGATTGGCTCGACCAGCCCGAGGACTACGATTTTCCCATCTATATCGGCGCGATGGCTCAGCTCATCGCGCGCCTCGACGTGCCCGAGGTGCTCTGGGTCGGCACCTCCATGGGCGGCCTCATCGGCATGCTGACGGCGGCGCTTCCGCGAGCGCCCATCAAGCGCCTCGTGATCAACGACATCGGGCCTTTGCTCGCCAAGGAGGGGATCGCGCGCATCGCGACCTATGTCGGCAAGGACCCGAGCTTCGCCGATCTGGCCGCGCTCGAGGCCTACCAGCGAGAGGTCGCCGCCAGCTTCGGCGCGCT
>Ga0209415_10002070_pt1 | contig 38001 bp, 32 predicted proteins | sample PeaSoiSIISIP2007_FD_187696 | JGI IMG/M metagenome (GOLD analysis project Ga0209415, IMG submission 187696) | Peat soil microbial communities from Weissenstadt, Germany - SII-SIP-2007 (SPAdes) (version 2) | ecosystem: Environmental > Terrestrial > Soil > Wetlands > Peat | place: Germany...
TGGCAAGTCGCCAACCAGGGCATGCTGGCAAACACGGGAACCTTCGTACCCTTCCTCGCCCCCGGGGCAGGGACCAACAGCGCCGGCACCTTCAACGTGCTCGACTTCTGCCCCGAAAACTACTGCTGCCCGGTCGACAGCAACGGTAACCTCACGACAAGCAGCAACCCGAATTGTCAAGTGGGTTGCAATGGCGGAGCGCAGTCGCTTTGCACGGCGACCGCGGACCCATCTGCGTGCGCGTGCGCGGCGACTCTCGACGACGGCGGGACCACATGTCAGCCGCCGCCCTCGGACGACGGCGGGGCGGCCGAGGCCGCCGAAGAAGGAGGCACGCCGGCGGACGCGAGCATGTCTGCCGAAGGGGGTGGCGGGGGCTGAGGCACCCCGTGACCGCCGTCCGACCAAAGGGCGGAACCGGGCTGCTCCCGGCGCCGACGCAGGCGGCACGGATGATGCGGCACCGGTCACGGACGGAGGCGGGGGGGGGCAGCGGATAGCGCTGGCGCGTCGACCCCGCGACTCCGACCCCGCCGGGCGCTCAGCGCCGCGTCTTCTCGGTCAAGAGCGGGGGCTCGTTCCGGCCACCGATGGCGCGCGGACCGTGGCGGCGCCGGTGGGCGTCCGTCTCCGTCTCACCCGCCAGGCGGGTCTCGACCGCCACGCCGCCCAGGACCGCGAGGCCGTGTACGCGCAGCACGGGTCGATCGGGATCGATCGCCGCGGGGACGCGTTCCACGTGCCCGAATCCACCCAGGACAGCCGTGCCCGAGACGTCCACGGAGAGGCCAGGTGGCACGATGATCTGCGCGCCCCCCATGACGGCAACGACGTGGACGTCGGTGACGCCGGGCAGAAGCGCCGCCTGGCGGAAATCCAGGAGGACGCCTCCCAATACGGCACGCACCTCGAGGTGGCGAGGCAGGACCCACGCCCCTCGTCGCTCGACCCCGCCGAAGACCGCCACGACTCTGTCGTACGGCCGCTCGCTCGCGAGGACGGGCGGCGTCGCCGCGGCCGGTGCCAGCGCCGTCGATGGCGCTGCCTCCGTCAGGTCGGACACCGTGCGGGCGATCTCCGAGACCGACGTGGCGCGATGCGCGAGCGTGAGGCGGCGCTCGAAATCGTCGACCTCGATGAGGTCGTGGGCGAAGGCGTCGGAGAGCCGCGCGATGGCCTGCTCGCGCGCGTCGCGCAGGACCACGGGGCTGGGCGGGGCTTTCTCGTCGGGCGACATGAGCGGGGAGGCTAACACGTAGCTCGATTGTCGCAGGACGCTGCCTCGCGCGTCAGTCAGCGCCGTGTCGCGCCTCTGCGACGCCGAAAGCGTCACGTATGGCGCCTCCCATCGGTCCCCCGGCGCTACTATTCCCCCCGGTGCCCGAGCCGCCCTCCCGTCGTACCGCGGCCGTTCTCGTTGCGACGATGCTCGTCGTGCCTGCCGTCGCGGTGTTCCTCGTGCGGTCGTCCGCGCCTGCCTTGCGACCTGCCGCCGTACCTTCTTCGGCTCCGGCAACCGCATTGGCGCCCGCGTCGCCGGACGACCGCGCCTCGGAGATCCGCGGACGGATCCTCGACGGGGCGGGGAATCCCGTGGACGGCGCCGCCGTTCACCTCGTCTCCGCCCACGCGCCCGAGACAGTGATCCGCGACGCGAACACCGACAGGGTGGGCAGATTCTCATTCGCACAGGTCGGGCCGGCGGCCGTGCGCGTCGTCGCCGACCACGACCCCGAAGGCACGGTGAGCAGCGCGGAGCTCCGCGTCATCGATAGGCTGAGCATCGAGATCACGCTGGTCCTGTCGCCGCTGGGGTCGGTTCTCGGCACGGTCTCCGACGCCGATGGTCGTCCGGTGTCGGGAGCCGCGCTCTCGGTCGAGGGTGTGCCATGGACCGTGCGCGCCACGACGAGCGACGACGCGGGTGCTTTCCGGCTCCCGAGCGTCCCGATCGAGGCAACGTCCCTCGTCGCGGTCGCCACGGGATACCGCACGGCGCGCGTCCCTCTCGCGCGTCGAGACGACCAGGCCGACGTCGTGGTCCGGGTGCGCCTGGCGGCCGCGCCTCCGGTCGATGGCGAGGTGCGCGACGCGGACGACAGGCCGGTGCGCGCGGTCGTCGTGGCGTGCGAGGGTCAACCTGCCGAAGCGCGCGCGGTGAGCGCCGAGGACGGGACGTTTCAGCTTCCTCCGTCGACCATCGGCTGCGGCGCCGTCGCGCGTCACGAGGCGTACGCCCCGAGCGATCTGGCGACCATCGCCGGCGGACGGCGCATCGTCCTCCGCTTGAAGGCAGGCGGGTCGATCGACGGCGTGGTCGTCGACGAACGCGCGCGGGGCGTCCCGTCGTTCACCGTCGGCATCGAGTCATTCTCCGGTGCGCAGCCCCGGAGCCCCGGGAGCGCCGCCCCGCGCAGCTTCGAGGACCCGCGCGGGGCATTCCGCTGGGACAAGCTCGAGCCCGGCAGCTACGTCCTCACCGCGACGGCGTCGGGGAAGGCGCCCACCCGCTCCGACCCGATCGACGTCATCGCCGGCGCCGTGGCGAGCGCGCGCATCGTCCTGCCGGAGGGAGGCTCGGTGACCGGGCGCATCTACGACGAGCGCCAGGCGCCGCTCGAAGGCGCCGACGTCCAATTCGATTCGGTGAGCAGCGTCATCCAGAGCCCCGCCGGCGCGAAGACGGACCAGGCAGGTCGATACCGCGTGGACGGCGCTCCCCGGGGCCCATTGACGCTGCGCGTGCAGAAGGAAGGCTTCCGCACGCGATTGCTCTCCGGTCTGCGCGTCGAGCCGCACGGAATGCTCACGAAGGACGTCATGCTCACCGCGCTCGACGGGGGACCGGGGCTCGAGCTCGGCGGGATCGGCGCGAACCTGATCTCGGCTCCCGGCGGAATATCGCTCGCCGCGGTGTACGGCGGGGACCCTGCGGACCGCGCCGGCCTTCGCGCAGGCGATCGCATCGTCCGCGTGGATGGCGAGGAGACCGAACGCATGTCGGTGGCCGACGCGCTTCAGCGACTACGCGGCGAGCCGGGGACCGCCGTCAGCATCTCCGCGCAGAGGCCGACGGGCGAGATCGTGGACGTCTCGATCACGCGCGCCGCCATCGTCCATTGACCCGCCGCGCCGCTGCCCTCACGCATTCCGGATCCTGCTCGCGACCGCCTTCGCGAAAGAGGCCGTCGTCGCGTTGCCGCCGATGTCCGGCGTGCGGACGTCGTCGACGTTCAACGTATCGAGGATGGCGCAGCGCAGGCGCGCGGCTTCCGGCTTTCGGCCGCAGTGGTCGAGCATCATGGCGGCGGCGAGCATGAGGGCGACGGGGTTCGCCAGGCCCTTGCCGGCGATATCGGGCGCCGACCCGTGGACGGCCTCGAAGATGGCGGCGTCCGCGCCGATGTTGGCGCCCGGGGTCATCCCGAGGCCGCCGACGAGCCCCGCGGCCTCGTCGGAGAGGATGTCGCCGAAGAGGTTCGTCGTGACGAGGACGTCGAACTGCCACGGGTCGAGGACGAGCTTCATCGCGCACGCATCGATGATGACCTCATCCATCGCGACCTTGCCCTCGTAGCGCGTCCTGTGGAGCTCGCGCGCGGTCTCGAGGAAGATGCCCGTCAGCGCCTTGAGGATGTTGGCCTTGTGGACGACCGTGACCTTCTTTCGTCCGTTGGCGACGGCGTAGTCGAACGCGAACTCGAGCGCGCGGCGGCTGCCCTGACGAGTATTCACGCCCGTCGAGATGGCGACCGCGTGCGGATCTCCGTCGATGGGGATGAAGTGCTCGTAGCCCATGTAGAGGCCCTCGACGTTCTCGCGTACGACGACGAGGTCGATGCCCTCGTACCGTCCTCCGGGGATGAGTGTGCGCGCGGGGCGGAGGTTCGCGTAGAGCTTGAACTCCTCGCGCAGCCGGACATTCGACGACCGGTAGCCGCCCGCGGACGGAGTCTCGAGCGGCCCCTTGAGCGCGAGGCGTGTCCTGCGGATGCTGTCGAGCGTCGACGCCGGGAGCGGATCCCCCGCCGCCTTGACGCCCGCGAGCCCCGCAGCCTGCGTGTCCCAGTCGATCTTCACGCCGAGGGCGTCGAGCGTGCCGACGGTCGCCTCGACGATCTCCGGGCCGATCCCATCTCCGGGGATCAGCGTCGCCGCGATTCGCTCCGAGGTCATTGGGCTAGGCTCCTCTCCGTTGCTCCGCACGCGCGGCGTCGACGCCGTTGAAGCTCATGACGTCCACGCGACAGGCTGTCCGGTCGACTCGACGACGGCCATCCAGAGGTCGCCGCTCGTGTCCACCTGCTTGCGGAAGCGCGTGGCCAGCGGCATCGGAACGTGCACGAACCTCCCGTGCCAGCGGCCGATTAGCATCTCGGTGTTTCCGGCCATCGCGGCGTGGACCGCGTTGCGCGCCATGTTCCAGCAGTACAGGCTGTCGGTGGGCGAGGCCGGGACGCTCCGGATGTGGTAGCTCGGGTCGACGTACTTCACGGTCACGTCCACGCGCTCGTCGCGAAAGTGATCGACGATGCGATCGCGGAGGGCGACGCCGACGTCGTGGAATCGGGCGTTGCCGCTCGCGTCGGTCCGCCCGTCCGGCCTGCGATCGAAGAGCTCCTGGCCGGCCCCTTCGGCGACCACGCAGAGGGCGTGATGACTCCGTGCGAGTCGCCGCTTCAGGAAATCGAACAATCCGGCCTTGCCCTCGAGGGCGATCGGCACCTCGGGAATGAGGACGACGTCGACGTCGGTCGATGCGATGGCCGCGTGGCAGGCGATGAACCCGGAGTGACGGCCCATGAGCTTGACCACGGCGACGCCGTTGTATGCCCCCGTCGCCTCGACGTGAGCGCCCCGGATGACGTCGACCGCCGACGAGAATGCGGTCTCGAAGCCGAAGCTCTTGTCGATGAAATGGATGTCGTTGTCGATCGTCTTCGGGATGCCGACGACCGCGATCGCGCGCCCGCGCCGCTCGATCTCGGCGACGAGCTTCATCGCACCGCGCAGCGTCCCGTCGCCGCCGATGACGAACAGGACACCGATGTCGAGCGCCTCGAGGCGATCGACCATTTCGCGCGGCGGCTGTTCGCCGCGGGAGGTCCCGAGCGACGTGCCTCCCGCGTGGTGGATGTGCGCGACGGAGGACGGCGTCAGGCGGACGGGCTCGGGGCCCCCCGCCGCGAGCCCGCGGAAGCCGTAGCGGAAGCCGAAGATCTGCTCGACCCCGTACCCGTGCGTGAGCTCGAGGACGAGCCCGCGGATGACGTTGTTGACACCCGGGCAGAGCCCGCCGCACGTGACGATCCCGCAGCGCAGCGTCTCGGTCTCGAAGAAGACCTGATCGCGCGGCCCCGCGAGCTCGAACGCCGGCTCGCGCAGTGGGTCTCCGCTGTGCGCAACCACGGCCGAGAGCGTGTCGTCGAGGAGGACGCGGTCGGCCTTCCCGACGTAGTGAAGCGCGGTCTTGGCGAGGCGGTGTGCGAGCGGGGAAGGGTGACGGCACGGCCCGAGGACCCGGATCTCCAGGTCGCTGGGCACGACGCGGCCTGTCCGCTGCGGCACGGTCAGGGCGAGCGCCATGCCGGCACGGTACGCGTGAGCGCGTTTCAGGTAACTTTCAACCCGATTGCGGGATCAATCATCCGCCTTTCCCAGCCATGCCGTGCACGCCTCGCGGGCCGCGGGCGACGCATCCGGGTCAGGCACGATCTTGACGCGGTCCGCCCCGGCAGAGTCCAGGGTCGCACGACGGGTCGCGAGCCGTCCGTCGCGCGCGATCGTCACCTCCACCTCGCGTCCCGGCGTCTGTCCGCGCAGCAGCCCGTCGACCTTCGTCCCCTCGATGCGTGCGCCGGCGATCGCGACGATCTCGTCGCCGGCGTCGATTCCCGCGCGCCACGCCGCCGCCCCGCGGATGACCGAAGAGACGACCGCGCGCCCCCCGTCGGAGCGTACGCGCAGGCCGAGCGACGCGGGCGGCGCGTCCGCGCGCGCCGAACGCTCGATCGTCAGCCCGACGTGCGCAAGGGTCCGCGCGTAGTCGATCTCCGTCGGCGATCGGATCCACGCGTCGAACAGATCCCCCAGCGGCACGCCCGCGACGCGCTCGAAGATGGCCTGCATGCCGTCCTCCGGCACGGGCAGCTCGCGGGCTCCGTGCTCCGCCCACAGATGGGCCAGCACCCCATCGAGCGAAGCACGTCCGCCGGTGCGAGCCCGGATCTCGATGTCCAGAAGCGCGCAGACGACCTCGCCCTTCCTGTAGTAGCTGACGCTGCTGTTCGCCGAGTTCTCGTCGGGCCGGTAAAGCTTGATCCACGCGTCGAAGCTCGCTTCCTCGAGCGCATGGACGAGGCGGCCGGGCGTCTGGTCGAGGTAGGCGATCTCGCCGGCGAGGTGATCGAGGTATTCGTCGACCGTGCACAGGTGCGCCATGCGCAGGACGCGCCAGTCGTAATAGCTCGTCGCGCCCTCGAACCACCAGAGGAGGCGCGTGTAGCACTCCTCTCCGTAGCGGTACGGCGTGAGGCCCGCGGGGCGGATGCGCTTGATGTTCCAGGCGTGGAACATCTCGTGCGCCACGAGCGAGAGGGTGTCGAGGTACGAGTCGCGCGCTGCGAAGGTCGCCGGCGGCGCGATGATCGCGGCGCTCGCCCGGTGCTCGAGGCCGCCCCGCCCTCGCTGCGCGAAGTGCAGCAGCAGATCGTAGGCGTCGTACGGGAGAACGCCCCCGAACAGCGCCGCCTCCGTCGCGACGATCGTCCGGGTGTCGTCGACGAGGCGGCGCAGGTCCGTCTCGGCGATCGCGTCGTGAGGCCAGATCGAAGCCCGGTGCGGCGTCCCGAGCACATCGAAGCGCTCCTCGCGGTGGGTCCCCAGCTCGATCGGCGCGTCGACGAGGGCGTCGAAGCCGGGCGCCTCGAACCGGTGCGTCCCGTCGGCCCCGGACTCCCCGGGAACGCGGCGGAGCGACGTCGCTGCGCGCCACCCGGGCGGCGCGGAGATCTCCACCCGCGCGCCCAGGTGCTCGCTCCCCTCGAGCGCCAGGAAGAGCCCCGCGCCGACCAGGAACGCGTGCGTCTCGTCGACATGGCTCGTGCGCACGGTGAGATCGCCCGCGTAGACGCGGTACCGGACGACCACGCCCGCGGCGCCGCCGGTGTCGATCCGCCAGGCGTTCTTGCGGATCTTCGTCGCCCGGGCCGGCTCTTCCGCCGTCAGGCCCTCGATGTGGCGTGCGTACTCGCGGATCAGATACGAGCCCGGCGTCCACACGGGCATGAAGAGGACGATCGACCCGGCAACGGGATCCGTGGCCCGCACCGTCGTCTCGACGTGCACCATGTGCGTCCTCGGCTCCGGGATCGAGACGCGATGGACGATCGACGCTTCCGGGAACGCCATTTCACACGACCAGCGTCTCGACGTGCTCCCCCCAGGCCCCACGCAGGACGTTCGAGATCTCGCCGACCGTCGCGTATGCCTTCACCGCCTCGAGCAGCGGGGGCAGCACGCTGTCTTTCCCGCGCGCCGCGCGATCCACCTTCTCGAGAGCCGCCGCGTGCGTACGCGCGTCCCTCCGTGCCCGCATCGCGCGGAGCCTCTCGACCTGCTCCGCCTCGATTCGCGGGTCCACGGCCGTCACGGGCACGGGCGCCGCGTCCTGCGTGAACGCGTTGACGCCCACGACGATGCGCTCCTTGCGCTCGATCTCGAGCTGGTAGTCGTAGGCGGTGCGCTGGATCTCGCGCTGCGGATAGCCCTGCTCGATCGCCGCGACCATCCCGCCGAGCCCGTCGATGCGCGCGATGTACTCCGTCGCGAGCTTCTCGAGGCGCGACGTCTGGGCCTCGACCGCGTAGCTGCCGGCGAGCGCGTCGACGAAATCCGCCACGCCGCTCTCGTAGGCGACGACCTGCTGGGTGCGCAGCGCGATCGTGGCTGCCTCGCTGGTCGGCAGGCCGAGCGCCTCGTCGTACGAGTTCGTGTGCAGGGACTGGCAGCCTCCGAGCACCGCGGCGAGCGTCTGCACGGTCACCCGTGCGACGTTCACGAGCGGCTGCTGCGCCGTCAGGGTCATCCCGGCGGTCTGGCAGTGGAAACGCAGCGCGCGCGCGCGGTCCGTCTTCGCGCCGAAGCGGTCGCGCATGATGGCGCTCCACATCCGCCGCGCCGCGCGGAACTTGGCGACCTCCTCGATGAGGCCGTTGTGCACGTTGAAGAAGAACGAGAGCTGCGCCCCGAACGAGTCGACGTCGAGGCCCGCGTCCACGGCGGCCTGGACGTACGCGATCCCGTCCGCCAGCGTGAACGCGAGCTCCTGCGCCGCGTCCGCGCCAGCCTCGCGGATGTGGTAGCCGCTGATCGAGATCGTGTTCCACTTGGGCACCTCGCGCGCGCACCAGTCGAACATGTCCGTGATGAGGCGCAGGGACGGGCGCGGCGGGTAGATGTACGTGCCGCGCGCGATGTACTCCTTGAGGATGTCGTTCTGTACGGTCCCGCGCAGCGACGACCGTCCGATGCCCTGCTCCTCGGCGACCGCGACGTAGAGGCACAGGAGGATCGCGGCGGTCGCGTTGATCGTCATCGACGTCGACACAGTCCCGAGGGGCAGGCCATTCAGCAGGACGCGCATGTCCTCGATGGAGTCGATCGCGACGCCGACGCGGCCGACCTCGCCGCGCGCCCGCAGGTCGTCCGAGTCGCGCCCCATCTGCGTCGGCAGGTCGAACGCCACGCTGAGCCCGGTCTGTCCCTGGGCGAGGAGATACCGGTAGCGCTCGTTGGACTCCTTCGCGGTCCCGAACCCCGCGTACTGGCGCATCGTCCAGAGGCGGCCACGGTGCATGTTGGGCTGCACGCCGCGCGTGAACGGCGGGCGTCCGGGGACGCCGATGTCGCGCGCCGGGTCGAAGCCGATCGCGTCGAGGTCGTCGGGCCCGTAGAGGGGCCGAGCGTCGGCGTGGCCGGCGAGGTTCGGGATGCGCTTGCGGGGCGGATCCTTTGCCTCGTTCGGCGCGAGCGTGGTCTCCGCCCAGTCGGCGCGGAGCTTGCCGTAGTCGGACATGGTGGCAGCCAATAGCTTACTTGCGTCGCTCGCGCAGCAGCCGCGCGAGCGCATCGCCTGCCGCGGGCGTCAGGTCGGCCATGCGGCTCATCGCCCGGAGGTTCTCGACGAGCTCCGCGGCGACGACGACCGCGGCGGGCTTCCCCTCGACGCGCACGGCACCGACCGCCACGGCGCTCCCGGGACGGATTCCGAGGAGGGTCATGAGCGGGGCGTGCACCGCGTCGTCGGGCATCCGCACGAGGCGGATGCCGGCGTGATCGAGACCCTCGTCGAGGACCGTCCGGACCGAGGTCGGCATCCGCAGATCGCGCAGCCCCGCGCCAATTCCCGCGGATGCCGTCCAGCCTGTGATGGCGTCGCGCCGGATGGCGAGGACGACGACGCTCTTCGCGACCGCTTCCACCCCCGAGACGAGGAGCTCGAGGACGCGATCCCGGTGCTGCGCCAGCTGCATCTTCTCGGTGATCGCCGTCACCGGCTCCGGTGCCGGCGCGACCGCGGGAGGCCCGAAAGGCCCGCGCCGCGTCGACGGGGCCTCGGGCACCGGTTGGTGCGACGCCGGCGCGTCCGCACGGCGGCGCTTGAGGTCGAGGACCGGTTCGCGGTCCCCTGGCCTGCCCGCCGAGGCAGCATCCTTCTCGATGGCAGGGGGACCGACCTCGCCCGGGCTCGCGGGCAGGAGGCTGCGTCGCGTCAGCGGGATCGGGATGTTCGGTCCGGACATGATCTCTTCGGCCGGCCGTGATCCGCGTAGGCCGGCGGGTGAGGGCAGCCCCATCGGCGCGGCGAGCGGACGCATCTCGGGCTCGGGCGGCGCCTCGAGGCGGCGCAGGGCGGAGTCCATCGAAGTGATGGACGTCCGCACGACGCGAACGGGCGCCCTCAGCCAGTACGCGATCTCGTCCGCCGCGTGGGGGTCCCTGGCGTCGACGACGGCCACGTCGACGGTCCCGGTGCGCGGATCCCGGCGCACCGGCACGGCCATGAGGCGCTCGCACATCCCCGGCGGCAAGGCATGGACGAGCCCGGCCACGGGCACGATGTGCCGCATCGCCGGGGCGTCGACGTGCTCGAGATGCTCCTCGAGGCGCGCCGGATCGACGGCGTTCGTCGCGAGGAGAGCGCGCACGATGGATACCCGGCGGGTCGCCGCGAGGAACAATGCACGCCCGAGAGCCTCGGCTGTCACGGCGTCGGCGATGAGCAGCGAGCGCGCGAGCGCGAACGTCACCCGCCTGAGGCTAGCATTCAACTCGAGAACTGGGCCCGCGTTCGCCGTCCGTGGCATCGTGGAGCCTCCCGTGGACTACCCGACGGCCCTCCTCGAGCGGACGCTCCCCATCGCGATGCTCTCGCTGGCGCTCGTCGCGGTCCCGGTCCTCGTCCTGGAGCCGGAGGGGCTGCCTCGGCTCCGGGGGCTGCGGAAGGAGCTCGACGACGTGACCGCCGAGAATGACGAGCTACGTCGCGAGATCGACCGCCTTCGCGTCGAGGTGCGCGAGCTCCGGGACGACCCGGCGGCCGTCGAGCGCATCGCTCGGGGCGAGCTCGGAATGGTGCGCCGGAGCGAGATCGTGTTCCAGTTCGGCAAGTGAGCGCCGGGGGTGCGCTGGCGAAGGCGCTCGCGGCCGATGTGCTAAATCGAGCCGCGATGCGTTACGAGGCCGTCATCGGGCTGGAGGTCCACGCGCAGCTCCTCACGAAGACGAAGGCCTTCTGCGCGTGCCCGACGGCGTACGGCGCGCCGCCGAACACGCACGTGTGCCCGGTGTGTCTGGGATTGCCCGGCGCGCTCCCCGTGCTGAACGCCGAGGCCGTGCGTCTCGCCGTCCGGACCGCGCTCGCGCTCTCCTGCGCCATCCGGCCGTCGAGCCGGTTCGCGCGGAAGAACTACTTCTATCCCGATCTGCCCAAGGGCTACCAGATCAGCCAGTACGACGAGCCGTTCAGCGAGGGCGGCCACCTGGAGATCGAGGTGGACGGCGCGCCGAGGCGCGTCCGGATCACGCGCGCGCACATGGAGGAGGACGCCGGCAAGTCCGTCCACATGGGCCAGTCTTCCGTCGTCGACCTGAACCGCGCGGGGACTCCGCTCGTCGAAATCGTGAGCGAGCCCGACCTGCGCAGCCCCGCCGAGGCGGCCGAGTACCTGCGCGTCCTCCGGGACATCCTCATCTTCATCGGCGTGAACGACGGCAACCTGGAGGAGGGGAGCTTCCGCTGCGACGCCAACGTGAGCATCCGTCCGCCCGGCGAGGCGAAGCTCGGCACGCGCGTCGAGCTGAAGAACATCAACTCGTTTCGCTTCGTCGAGCGCGCCATCACGCACGAGATCCAGCGCCAGGCCGCGGCGCTCGACGCGGGGGCGCGGATCGTCCAGGAGACGCGCGGCTGGAGCGAGGACGACGGGACGACCTTCAGCCTGCGGAGCAAGGAGGAGGCGCAAGACTATCGCTACTTCCCCGACCCGGATCTGCCGCCGCTCGTCCTGTCGGACCCCTTCGTCTCGGAGGTGCGTGCGTCGATGCCGGAGCTCCCGCGCGACAAGCGCCGGCGGCTCATCGATGCGCTGGGCGTGAGCGAGTACGCGGCGAAAGTGCTTACCGGACATCCCGCCGTGGCCGCGTTCTTCGAGGAGGCGGCGAGGCTGCACGGCGACGCCACCAAGGTTGCGAACTTCGTGCAGAGCGAGGTGCTGGGCGACGTCGAGGTCCGGGGGCTTCGGGCGGAGATTCCTTTGACGCCGGCGCAGGTCGCGTCGCTCCTGCGGCTCGTCGACGCGGGCACGATCAGCGGGAAGCAGGCGAAAGAGGTCTACGCCAAGATCACCGGGACCGACCGCGCGCCCGAGGACGTCGTCCGCGAGCTCGGAATGCGGCAGGTGAGCGACGCGAGCGCGATCGAGGCCGTCTGCAAGCGCGTCATCGAACAGAACCCGAAGCAGGCCGACCAGCTCCGGAGCGGCAAGATGGCGGTCATGGGCTTCTTCGTCGGCCAGGTGATGAAGGAGACCGGCGGCTCGGCCAACCCGCGGCTGGTCAACGAGGTGATGAAGAAGCTCCTTGGGCTCGGGTGAGCGCGTGGGACCGGCGTCGCTTCCGCGTCTGCCGGTGGGCGCGCCGGCTCCGCGCGCGCGCGTCCTCATTGTGGACGACAACGTCGAGCTCGTGGGGTCGCTGCACGCGGTGCTGATGAGCGCGGAGCTGTCCGATGGGCGCGCCGCGTCGACTGCGATCGAGGTGTCCACGGCGTCCCGTGGCGACGACGGCCTGGCGATGGCGCGCGCGCGCGGCTTCGACGTCGCGATCGTCGACGTGAAGCTGCCCGACACGAGCGGCGTCGACCTGATCCCCAGGCTGCGCGACGCGTGCCCGTTCGGGGAGGTCGTCCTCATGACCGGGTTCGCGACGATGGACGCCGCGATCGGCGCGCTGAGGTCCGGCGCGTACGCGTTCGTCCCCAAGTCGTTCAGGCCCGAGGAGCTCATCTCGACCGTGGAGCAGGCTCTCGCCAAGGTGCGCCTCGCGCGCGAGCGCGAGGAGTTCGAGCGTCGGTACCGGGCGCTCGTCGAGCTCACCGACGTCCTCGTGGTCGGCCTCGACGCCGACGATCGGGTCGCGCTCCTGAATCGACGGGCGTCGATGTACGCCGGCGTCGAGCCCGGCGACGCGGTCGGGCGGCCATTTATCGAGAGCTATATCCCGGAAGAGGACGGCGCGCGGATGAGGGAGGCCATCGCCCTCGCCCGGGCGGGGCGGACCAACGAGGTCGAGGCGGCGTTCGCGGACCCTGCCGGCAGCGACACGCTCCGGAGCACACCGAGCGTGTCGTCCCGCGAGCTCCGCGAGGCTCCCGCGCGGCGGCGCGTCCGCTGGCACCTGTCGATCGCGCGTGGCGGGAGCGACGGGGCGGCCCTCGTCTACGGCTTCGGCATCGACATCACCGAGCGGCGCGCGCTCGAGAAGCGCGCCGCCGACGCGGAGGCCCTGTCGGCGATGGGGACGCTCGCGCTCAACCTGGCGCACGAGATCCGCAACCCGCTCAACGCCGCGATCCTCCAGCTGCACCTTCTGGGACGCCACCTCGACAAGCTCGCGATCGACGACGAGGCGCGGGCCGCGCTCCGTCACAGGGCGCAGGTCGTCGGCGACGAGATCGGGCGGCTGAGTCGCCTGCTCACCGAGTTCCTGGAGCTCGCCCGGCCGCGCGGGGCCGTCCGGCAGCTCGTTCACTTCGGCAAGCTCGTCGACGACGTCCTCGATCTCGAGCAAGACTCCGCCACCGCGCGTTGCGTGCGGGTCGAGCGGCAGCTCGCCGGCGACTGCGTGCTCCTCGGGGACCAGGAGAAGCTCAAGCAGGTGGTCATCAACCTGGTGATGAACGCGCTCGAAGCGATGAAGGAGGGGGGCACTCTGAGCGTCGAGGTCGCCTGCGAGGGCGAACAGGTGCGCCTCCTGGTGCGGGACACCGGCGGCGGGATCGATCCGGCCCTGCTCGCGCAGGTGTTCGACCCATTCTTCACCACCAAGGAAGGGGGAACCGGCCTCGGCCTCTCGATCGTGCGCAAGATCGTCGATCTGCACCACGGTGAAGTGCGGATCGAGAGCGAGCGCAACGTCGGCACCGGCGTGACGGTCCTCTTGCCGCGCGGGCGCTGACTACCTCCCGGGCGGACGAAGCGGAAGCGACGGCGTCGACACGGGCGGCGACGGGCTCCGTGCCCCCCCTTCGGGCTCGCCGGTCGAGTCGATCGCGGCGACCGCGGAGAAGAGGCGATCCATCCCCACCTCAAGGGCGCCCTCCTTCTGGAACAGGGCAGCGACGCGCACGAGGCGCATCGACGTCGTCTTGCCGAGGTCGATCTCGCGTTCGACGAAGGCCTCGAATGACGGGAAGCGCTTGGCCTCGTAGAGCCTCCGCGCCTGGATCGTCTTCAGGACCACGCCGATATCGTAGAAGGTCTTCGGCAGGTTCTTGCGGAGCGACTTGATCTGCGAAAGCGCCGCATGAAGCTCGCGCACCTTCTGTTTGATGTCCTCGGCGTCGACCGGGGTCCGTATGGTGGCTCTGGCGCTGCCCGGAAGCGGCGGCTCGGCCGCACGCGCGCGAGCCTCGGCCGCGTGCTTCGCCGCGTGCCTCGCGGCCCAGGGGGCCGCTCCCCGCAGGCCGAGCTTGCGCTTGAGCGGGCTGGAGTCTTCTTTCCCGGCACCCGCCTTGTTCGGCGCTGCCTTCGCGGGTGTCATCGGCTTCATCGGAGCCTTGGTCGATGCAGCCTTCTTCGTCTTCGCCATATCGCTCTCAGTTCGGGCAAAGCCCTTGGAATCGTTCGGCTTCGCACCCGTGTTCCCCCCGGCCGCGCTCGGCTCTCCCGAGAGGATGGCCAGGCAAGATGCCATGGGCCCATTACCAGAGTCGTGCGGCACGCGTCTACACGGGAAATGCTTGAGTCCTGGAACGGCCGCGGTAGAGGCAGGGGCCCCGTATGGCAATTCCCCTGCGGGCTCCTAGCATCGGCGACCCATGGCGGTCATGACGGCGATCACGGCCGAGGAGGCGAAGTCGCTCCTCGACCAGTATGCGATCGCGGATTTCCGGGCGATGGAGGGCATCGCAGGGGGGAGCGTCAACTCGAACTTTGCGCTCGAGGCGGGAGGTCGGCGCCTCTTTCTCCGCATCTACGAGGAACAGGGCCGGGCGGGAGCCGAGCGGGAGACGGCAATGCTCGAGCGCCTCGCGGCGGCTGGGGTGCCTACGCCCGCGCCGCTGCGACGGGCGGACGGCGCTTTCGTGTCCACCGTGCGCGGCAAGCCGGCGGCGCTCTTCCCCTGGCGCGACGGGACGATGCGCTGCCAGGCGTCGGTGACGCCCGAGGATGCCCGCGGCGTGGGGGAGGCGCTCGCCCGCGTGCACGTTGCCGCGGCGGCGGAGCGGCGTGACGCGGGGCGCTTCCGGTTCGCCGACCTGTCGGTCCGGCTGGATGGCATCGAGGCGAGCGGGAACGCCGCGTTCGCGCCCCTCGCCCCGGCCCTGCGCGAGGCGCTCCGCGAGGCGGACGCCGCGCGCGATCCGGGCCTGCCGCACGGCCTCGTGCACGGCGATCTCTTCCGCGACAATGTCCTCTGGGACGCGGGCGGAAGCATCGCGGCGCTGCTCGACTTCGAGAGCGCATGCGACGGGACATACGCCTATGATCTGATGGTCACCGTCCTCTCCTGGTGCGTCGGCGACGACATCGAGGACGGCCTCGCCCGTGCGATGACCGCCGGCTACGACCGGGTGCGCCCCCTCGGGGAGCGGGAGCGGCAGGGGCTATGGGCCGAGGCGCGCTTCGGCGCCCTGCGCTTCACGATCACGCGGATCACGGACTACGCGATGCGCACGGGGGCCGAGGGACCTCGCGTCGTCAAGGACTGGCGGCGCTTCATGATGCGCTTCGAGAAGCTTGGGGCGCTCGGTTCTGTAGGCTTTCGCGCGCGGGTGGGGGCCTGAGAGCGCGAGGGGGACTACAAAAGACGGGATGGGCCACGACGAGCACTTCCTCGAGCGCCTGGACCGTGTCGCCAGCGACCACGTGGCGCTCGCGCTGGGGCTCTACCGTGACCACCAGCTCGTGCGTTACATCCTGACGCACGTACGTCTGCCGGACGGCGGATCGGATCGTGTGGCGATCGCCCTCGCGGACGGGGGGGAGGGGCCCCACGTGGTCGTGGCACGGGACGGCGGGTTCGTGACCTGCCTCGGTCGGGGAATGAGCACGGGCGCGCTGCCCATCGTCTCGCGCGCGCACCTCGACGGGCTCGTCTCGAAGGTGGAGCGGGTCCGCGAAGGGGTGGCGCTCGCCAAGAAGCGGGGCTTCGACGAGACGCAGCTGCTCACCCGCATCGAGTCGGCCGGGCCGGCGGTGGCGCGGGAGGACTTCGTCGCCGCTTCGGCGATGCTGGGCCCCGCCGTGCCCCTCCTGACGGGCGTCTACGCGTCGTGGGCGCAGACGCTCGACGAGATCTACCCGCTCGTGCAAGCGCCGCGGCGGCTGGATCCTGCGGCCCGGCGCCGGGCGTCCCGCGATCTCGCTCGCGGCGCGTGGGCGATGGCCCACTCGGCGCTCCTGCTCGTCGACGCGGCCGAGCGCAGCTGGGTCCGCGAGTGGGCGAGCCTCCCTGCCCACGAGACGTGCTCGCCCTGGGAGGTGCTCGTCATGCAGAACGCCTTCCCGTTCGTCATCCGGGCGGCATGGCTGGCCGGTCGCCTCGGCAAGCCGATGCTCGCGTCTTACAAGGCGCGGTTCGCCGCTCCGGCGAACGCCATGACGCTGCGCGAGGCCGGCCTCGGGCTCCTCTCCATGGGCTTGCGGCACGCGTCACTGCGGAGCGAGGCTCTGCGCGCGCTGGAGTCTCCGCCGCCGCCCGGCGCAGACGCGGAGCCCTGGGTGGAGAAGGGACGCGTGATCTTCCGGGAGGCGGTCGTCGCCGTCCAGGACAAGGAGGACGAGCTCCGCGAGGAGGCGCTGAACCTCGGGCGTGACTTTGCCATCGTCCGGACGAGCGACCTTCCGGAGTCGTCGCCCTACCGGTTCACCGAGCGCGCGCAGGTCCCCGACGACCTCGTCCTGCCGTCGCTGTTCGACACGTTCTACGACGCCAGCAACGGGGAGCGGGCGGCGGACCTGATGCTGATCTCGATCACCGCCGCGGCGCGCGCGAAGGCCGAGGACTTCTACTTCCCGGCGACGGTCCTCCACGCCATGGGCAAGCCGGACCTCGAGGAGCAGGGCGCCTCGCTCGTCGAGATGCGCAGGACGCTCTTCGGAGTCTCGAAGACCGTGCGCGGGACGCAGCAGCCGGGCAGGAACGATCCCTGTCCGTGCGGGAGCGGCAAGAAATACAAGAAGTGCCACGGCCGGTGACGGTCGGCCGCGTCAGCCGGAAGCAGCCCGACTTTCCGCCTGTCGGATCCCGCCGCCGCGCAATCGCTCGATCCGCCCCGTGACGCCGGCGAGGGCCCTGGCCTGTTCCTCGACCTCGGCCATCGCCTTGGCCTCGTCCTCCGCGCCCCCGCGCCGGGCATCCTTCGTCGCCTGAAGCACCTCGACGACCTCCCGATGCACCTCGAGACCTGCGCTGACCACCCACGCATCCAGCTTCTTCACGAAATCGTCGATGAGCGACTCGAGCTTCGGCGCCACCTGCATGGCCGTCTCGCGCATGACCTCCGGCCCGAGCTCCTTCGCCCGCTTCTTGAACTCCTCGTGGATCTTCCCGCGCGCGAACATCGCGAAGATCGCCGGACCGGCGATGGCCAGGAGGCCCCCGACCATCAGGTTGACGGCCATGATCGCCATTCCGCCGAACATCAGCGCGACGACGCCGATGTCGTACTTGATCGTGTCCACGCGGACGTCGAGGCGCCGCGAGTCGCTCCCGAGCGCGGCGACCACCCTCCGTGCGCTGTCGCGCGCGTCCTCGCGGACGAGGGCGATCGTCTTCTCGGCCAGCTGCTCGAGGCGCGCCGCGATCTCCCGGGTCTCCGCCTCGGCCCACTGCCGGAAGGCGTCTTCGAGGAAGGCGGGGAGGAACTGCTTCAGGTCCTGCGGCTTGGCCGAGTCGATGACGTCCGGCAGCTGGCGGCAGACGTCGTCGACGAAGCGCTCGAGGTCCTTCCGGGCGGCCGTCTTGATCGCGGCGACCTCCTCGCGGATCTGCGCGCGCCGCTCCTCGATCGTCCCGGCCTGCCCCGCCATGTCCTTCTCGATCGCCGCGATGCGACGGTCGATCTCGTCCGTCTTCATCTGGATGCCGCGGCGCCGCGCGTCGACGCCCCTCGACAGGAGCGCGCCCACGGTGAGCCCTTCACCGAGCGCGTTGTCGAGCAGGATCCGGCCGCGCTCTTGCGCCAGGAAACGGGTGAGGTGGGCGATGAGCTCCGGCAGGCCGCTGCCCGCGCGGTCGCCCGCCAGCGCAGACTCCGCGCTCACCGGGAAGACGACCGGGTCCTTCACGAGCGTGGACAGGTGCGTCTTCGCGTACGCGAGCGCCTCACGCTGCTCCTCGGCCGACAGGAGGTCCCACTTGGTGATGACGAAGACGATCTTGTCGCGCGACGCCTTGAGGAGCTTGTCGTTGAGGAAGACCCGCTCGCTCTCCTTCAGGATCTGGCCGGCGTCGAGCAGGAAGAGCACGGCGTCCGCCCGGGGGATGTAGCTGTAGGTGATGTCCGCGCGCTGCAGCGAGAGATCGTTCACGCCCGGCGTGTCGACGAGCAGGATGCGCTCGCGCAGGAGCGCCGCGGGGTACCCGATCTCGAGGTAGTCGACGTCGTCCGTCCGCGCGCCGCCGCCCACCGCGAAGCGCCGGGCGTCGTCGAACGGGATCCCGCGCCGCTCGCCGTTCATGGCGACGACGAATGCCTGCGGCTGCTCCGCCCACCGGATGTGGTGGATCGTCGTCGTCGTCGGGGTCACGCCGACGGGGAGCACCGGGGCGCCCAGAAGCGCGTTCACGAACGTGGTCTTGCCGTGGTTGAACTCGCCGACGACCACGAGGTGGAACCGATCCTCCTCGAGCTTTCGCACGAGCTCGCGGTCCACCCGGTCGCGCAGCGTCTTGCTCCCGAGCGCGACCGCGACGTCCCCGAGGCCTCGCAGGCTGGCCACGACCTCGTCTCGCTTCTGGAAGAACGAGTCGAGCGCGGCCCCCGGTTCTCCCGGTGCGTCCGGAACGCCCGGCTCCATCACGCGTCCCCCTTGAGGAGCGCCGAGACCCGCGAGTCGACCTCGGTCATCGTGAGCCCGCTCCCGCCGTCCGAGGCCGTTCCGGTGGCCGTGCGATACAGGTCGCTCTCGCCGAAGACGCGCATCGCCAGGACGCGCTTCGGCAGCCAGGGGTGGGTCGCGAAGACCTCCATGTACTTGCCGATGCCCTGGTTGCTCTCCTGGTGTTGTTCGAGGAAGGCGTCGACGTTGAACTCGTCGTAGAGCTTGCGGGACCCGACCGCGAGCTTCGTGATCGCTCGCTCCGAGGCGCGCGCGTCCTTGCTGACGAGCATGCCCGCGCGATCGCACGTGATCTCGGCGCGCCGCGACCACGTCCTCAGCGCGATGAGCGCGGGCTGGAGCACCCAGGGCAGGAACATCCCCGCCATGTACGTGAGGTAGTGGAGCGCTGTCAGGTACGCGACGTGCGAGTTGTGGATGTGGCCGCACTCGTGCCCGATGACCGTGAGCAGCTCGTCGTCCGCGTACTGCTCGACGAGCGCCGAGTGGATCATGATGAACGAGTCGGCGTTCGTCCCGAGCGTGGCCGCGTTGTACGTGGGCTGGTTCACCACGAACACCTGCGGCATCGTGATGCCGAGCGTGTCGCAGGCCGTCCGGGTGATTCCGAAGATGCGCGGGAACTGGCGATCGCTGACCTTCACGGCGTTGCCCAGGAGCTGGTGCTGGCCGATCTGCTTGAACAGCCTGACGCTCGCCTCGACCGCGAGCGCCACCGGCTTCGTGTTCTCGAACGCGACGCGGGACTGCCGGTCGAAGCTGTACGTGTACTCGTGGCCGGAGGCCTCGGCGCCGCTGGTCGCGTGATCGGACCGCTGCCTCGCGACGTAGGCCTCGAAATCGAGCCGGGGTACCTGGGCCATCGTCGCGCGCGTGCTCCTCTGCCCGAGCCTAAGCACCCGGGCCGCATTCCGCAATTCGCGCGCGATCCGTCACTCTGTATCGAGGCCCCCGTACTTGAAGCGCGTCTCGACCGGCGCCGGGCGGAGCGCTTCCACGAGGATGACCGTCGCGCCCGTCACGATCGCGGCGCCGGCGCCGACGGCGGTCCACTTGGCCCAGGCAGGCCATCGTCCGCTCGCGTCGCGCTCGGGGATCGGCCGCGGCACGGGTTGCGTCCACGCCGACGGCGCGGGCGCGTGCCAGTCGATGAGCGGGCCGCACACGCCCGCCTCGCACGTCGCGACGCGGACGTCGCCTTCCTTCGCGCCGGGCAGGGCCGCCACCCACCGCGAGCAGCGGACATCCGGGGCCTGCACCGCGTCGTCATGGATGTGAGCCCGCGAGACGTCGGACGCCGAGCACGGGGTGGGGAAGGGGAGATCGACCGCCACGCTCGAGCTCCCCGCGGGGGCGTCGATCCACCGTGCCCACACCGGAGCTCCGTCCCACGTGAGAATGAGCGCGTGCGGCCCGGCCGTCGTCTCGACCGTCGTGGCGACTGGCTTGCCGTCGAGCCATGCCTGGAGCTCGCGAGCGGAGGCGACGGCGATCCGGAGCGTGGCCGGTGCGGGGCGCGACGTCGACTCCCTTTCCTCGATGCCGGGTACCCTTCCGCCGTCCAGGGCGGCGGCCCTGCTCCACGCGGCGTTCCCGGCCTCCGCGTCCCCGGGGGGGATCCGGTGAAAGCGGGCGGCCCGGCACCGCTCGACTTCGGCCATCAGCCACGCGGCTTGCGGGAGCTCGGCGTGGGCGTGCAGAAGCGACTCCGCGGTCGCGAGCGCCCGATCCACCGCCCCGGCGTCGCGCGCCGCGATGGCGTCGCGAGCGCGATCGAGCAGGGCCTCGACCTCGCCAGCGGCCGCCTCCCCGCCGGCCGCCGCGATCGCGGGCGGGCGCTCGTCGCGCGGTGCAGCGAGGATCAGGGACCGGGCGACGCCAAAGCTCGCGATCGCGCGCGCCTGCTGCGCGCCGGGCGCGTCCGGTGCGATCCACACGAGCGTCGCGGCGGCGTCCATGTCCTCGTCCGGTGGCTCTACGCCCGGGCCTCGCGAAGCGCCGCGATGACGGCGTCGACGTGCCCGTCGACCTTCACGCTGCGCCACGCCCGGACGATCTTGCCCTCCGGCGACACGAGGAAGGTCGAGCGGATCGTCCCCTCGACTTTCTTGCCGTACATCGTCTTCGTCCCCCAGGCCCCGTAGGCCTTGTGGGCCTCGAGCTCCGGATCGCTGAGCAGCGGAAACGTGATTCCCATCTTGTCTCTGAAGCCGCAGTGGCTCTTCACCGAGTCCTTGGATATCCCGACCACAGCCGCGCCCAGCTTCTTCATCGCGGGCGCCGCCTTCGTGAAGTCGTTCGCCTCGCGCGTGCATCCCGGAGTGTTGTCTCGTGGGTAGAAGTAGACGACGAGCCATTTCCCCTTGAACTCGCGGAGCGAGACTCGCTTCCCTTTGTCACTCTCGAGGTCGAACGGAGGGGCCGACGGAGGTGCCAACGGAGGCGCCGAGGGCTTGGTGGGTGTGGCGGGCGTGCTGGGCATGCGCTGCATTGTAGTCGAGATCGCGCGTCTCTTGGCCCTTCGGGTCTGGTAGTATGGTTCGTTAGGGAGACGTGCAGATCAACTTCGGCGGCCGCGAGGTCGCGCTCAAGCTCGTCTATTACGGCCCGGCGCTCAGCGGGAAGACGACGAACCTCCGGTCCCTGCACCAGCTGACGTCCGAGGCATCGCGCGGGCGCCTGATGACGCTGGAGACGAAAGACGACCGCACGCTCTTCTTCGACATGCTGCCCCTCATGCTGAAGGCGAACGGCGAGAAGAGCTCTCCGGGCATGACGCTGCGGATCAAGATCTTCACCGTCCCCGGACAGGTGCTCCACGCGACGACGCGCAAACTCGTGCTGCAGGGCGCGGATGGCGTCGCGTTCATCGCGGACTCGCAGGTGAGCGAGACGGAGCACAACGCCGCGTCGTTCCTCGATCTGCGCCAGAACCTCAAGAACCTCGGGCTCAATCCACGCGAGCTCCCGCTCGTCATCCAGTTCAACAAGCGGGACCTCGATCGCATCCGCTCGGACGAAGAGATCTCCGCACTGGCGAGCCACGGGAGGGAGCCCGTGTTCAAGGCGAGCGCGCTGGCCGGGCACGGGGTGCTCGAGACGTTCTTCGGCCTGCTCCACATGACGTGGGCGAAGCTCGACGGCGAGCACCAGCTGGCCAAGATGATGGGCGTCGATCCGAGGGAGCTCCTGCCGATGGCCGCGCGCCAGATGGGCGTCTCGGCCGACGTGTCGACACTCCTCGGCGCCTGCGTCGGCGGCCGTCTCGACGGCAAACCCGAGGAGGCGAAGTGAGCGTCGACATCCCCGACGTCAGCGCGGACGACTTGCTCCTCGACGGGCGGATCCGCCTCGAGGATCTCGTCGATCGGGAGGGTCTCGACGAGCTGTGCAAGAGCTTCCTGGCCCTCTTCGGCATCCCGGTCCGCATCTACTCGACCGACGGGTTGCTCTTGGCAGACGCCGCCGGCGAGCAGGAGCTCTGCGCGTACGTGAACACGACGCAGGCGGGCCGCCACGCCTGCGCGTCGACGGTCGGGGCCGTGAAGCTACGCGACGCAGGCGACAGCGGCGACGTCGTGCACCCGTGCTTCACGGGCGCGGCGTACCGCATCCTCGCGCTCGAGTACGACGGTCGGCGCGTGGGCCGACTGATCGTCGGGCCGTTCATGCCGGCCAACGTCACCCAGGCTCCCGAGTCCCTCCTCGGGATCGATCCGGGCATCGCGAAGGAGCGCGCGCAGAAGCTCCTCGAGCGGATGCCTCGCGCGAAGGCGGAGGCGGTCACGCGCATCGCGACGCACCTCAAGGCGTCGCTCGACCTCATCCTCTTCAGCGGACACAAGGCCCTCGTCACGAGCAAGATGCACCTGGCCAGCGTGACCGAGAGCTACCGGCAGCTCGAGGACAAGACGGCGCGTCTTCAGGAGGCCTTCGACCGCCTCAAGGAGCTGGACCGCCTCAAGTCGAACTTCCTCGCGACGGTGAGCCACGAGCTGAGGACGCCGCTCACGTCGATCATCGGGTACAGCGAGATGCTGTCCGAGGGCCTCGCGGGCGAGATGAAGCCCGAGCAGGGCGAGTTCGTGAAGACGATCCACGAGAACGGTCAGCACCTTCTGGCGCTCATCATGGGTCTCCTCGACCTGTCGAAGCTCGAGAGCGGCACGATGCGCATGAAGATGCGCGCGATGAGCGTCGCGCCCGTCCTCGAGGAGGTCGTCGCGACGCTGACGCCGACCGCACGCAAGAAGGAGGTCCGCCTCGAGATCGACGTCGCGCCGGACCTCGGCCAGAGCCGCGGCGATCCGGAGCGCCTGCGCCAGGTGTTCCTCAACCTCAGCGAGAACGCGGTCAAGTTCACGCCTGCGGGGGGTTCGGTCACGCTGCGCGCACGCACGGTGCGGGAGAAGCTCGCCTCCGGGGCCGACGAGGACGGCCTCGCCCTCCTCGCGCCCACGCGGATGCGCTTGCAGGTACGCGTCGACGATACGGGCATCGGCATCCCGCCCCGCGAGCGGGACAAGGTGTTCGACCCCTTCTACCAGGTCGATTCATCGAGCACGCGGGAGTACGGCGGTACCGGGCTCGGCCTGTCGATCGTCAAGCGGCTCGTGGAGTCGCACGGCGGGACGATCACCATCGAGGACAACCGGCCCACCGGGACGTCGTTCGTCGTCTCGCTCCCGTACACCGAGCCGGGCCCCTCGGAGATGCCCCAGCAGTCGTAATATCCTTCGCGACATGGACGAGAGGGGTCGCATTGCCATGCTGGCGCGCGCGTTCGCGTCACCCGCGGCAGGGGTGACGGTAGGCATCGGCGACGACGCGGCCGTGCTCGACCCGCCGCGCGCGCGCGGGGGAACGCTGGTCTGGACGGTCGACGAGCAGGTCGAGGGCTCGCACTTCCGGCGAGAGTTCGTCTCGTGGCAAAGAGTCGGCTGGCGCAGCTTCATGGCGGCGGCGAGCGACGTGGCGGCGATGGGCGCGGACCCATGGTGCGCGCTGTGTGCTCTCGTGCTCCCCGGCGACCTGGCCGACGAGGAGCTCGAGCAAATCGCGAAGGGCCAGAGCGAGGCCGCCGCGCAGGTGGGCGCCGCGGTCGCCGGCGGGAACCTCGCGCGCGGGCCGGTAGTGTCGATCGCGACGACGCTGCTCGGCACGTGCGATCGGGCCGTGCTCCGGAGCGGGGCCGTCGCGGGCGATGCGCTGTGGATGGCGGGGCGTGTCGGGCTGGCGGCAGCGGGCCTGCGCGCGCTCGAGCGGGGGAGGGGAGATCACCCTCGGCTGCAGGAGGCGGTCGCAGCGTGGCAAACGCCGCGGGCGCTCGTGCGCGAAGGTCTGGCGATGGCGCCCCTCGCGCACGCGGCCGTCGATGTCTCCGACGGGCTGGCATGCGACGCCGGCCACCTCGGCGAAGCAAGCCGGGTGCGCGTCGTGCTCGACGAAGCGGCCCTGTTGAACGACGATTCGCTCGTGCGCGCGGCGGGGGCGATGGGCGACGACGCGGCGGAGCTGGCGCTGTACGGGGGGGAAGATTACGCCCTGGTCGTTGCGAGCGCCGTCCCGATCACGGGCTTCCGCCGGATCGGCGAGGTCGTGGACGGCTCGGGCCTCGGGCTCCGAGGCGTGAACGGCGAGCGGACGATCGAGGCGCGGGGGTTCGATCACTTTCGTCGCTAGAACGCGATGGTCACGTTCGCGTCGTAGAACTCGAGATGCGACGAGTACGATCCGTTCGCGAACGGCACGGCGGACGCTCCCTGCCACTGCCTTTGCGACGTGACCGTCATCGGCAGGTAGTAGATCTCCGTGTAGCTCCCCGCGAGGAACACGTGAGTCGACACCGCGTACCGGAGCCCCACGCTGCCGATGATCTTGAACGAGTCGAACAGCGTCCTGCCCTGCGAGTCGTTGGGCACCGCCGACGTGTCGAACCCGAGGTCTCCGAACAGCTCGGCCCGCGCCAGCGGCCAGTAGCCGATCCCCGCGTGCATCGCGAACGCGTCGTGGAAGTTTGCCTCGTCGTTCGCGATGATCTGCCCCTGCGTCACGGCGGATCCATCGGGGTTCAGGTTGCACGGCATGCCGCTGTGGACGACGCACGCGTCGGTGAACACGGACCAGCGGACGTACTGCCCGTGGACGCGGAGGTCGACGTCGTCCGAGACGCGGTAGGCGGCGCCGAGGCGGACGATGTCGGGATACGACTGGAGCAGGTCGACGTTCGTCGTCCCGGACGGCGTGATCCCGAGGCGCTGCCCGAGCGTGCCGGGTAGGCGCATCTGCCCGAATCCGGGCTGGCTCGTGTACGAGATTCCAATCCTCAGCTTTCGGTCGGCATCCGGTACCAGGTACGCGCCGACGGATGCTCCGGCGTCGACTCCCGCCACATCGAGGTACGCGCGCCCTTCCTTGAGGATCCCGGTCGGCCCCGTCACGTCGTCCGACCCGTCGTTGTTGAACGCCTTGTCGATCTGGACGTGGTGCGAGTACGCCGTGAGCGCGACGCCGAGGGAGATGCGTTCGTCCAGGAACCGTGCGCCGAACGCCGCCGAGGCAGCGAGGGAGCTGTCCACGACGCTGATGGATTGCCACCGCTGGGGCCCGTCGACGGCGCCGGGAAATGCGCTGTCGTTCGCCCAGCGCGACGCCGGTTGCCACTTGATGCTGCCTCCGAAGGGCGCGTACACGCCCACCCCCGCGAACAGCGACCGCGACCCGAAGTCCGTCGACGCGCCGAGGAACGGAATGTACCCGGCATTGACCGCCGTGTTCTTGCCCGTGTTCGTCGCCACGTAGCTCGCATAGTTGGGCAGAGCGGGCGTGTTCGCCGGGCTCGGTGAGAGGGGACCCCGTCGATCGAACGCCGTGTACCCGACGACGAGGGCACCGTCGACGACGATGTTCGTCCCGTGCATCCCGCCCAGCGCGGCCGGGTTGAAGTCGAGCGCGTAGACGTTGGCGAGCTCCGGTTGCCCGTGGGGATCGGAGACGAACGGATTGAGGAGCCCGCTCGCTCGGGCCGTATTCGCTGAAAGTAGAGCCGCGACCCACCACAGAACGTGGAGCGATCGTGCGATCGCGCGCTTGCCGTCCGTCTTGCGCGGCGCGGGACTTGTTCCGCTCTTGGCCGACATGGGATAGTCCCCCTGTGCTCCCGGCAGTGCTACCACGGATCGCACGCGTGACGGGGCTCCGGTCCGCGTCCTCCCGGGGGGCGGTCCTCGCGCTCGCAATCGCTATCCCGTCGGGCGGGTGCATCGACCCACAAGCGGACTACGACGCCTTCGTCGCGCGCGCGCCCGCGCCCGACGCGCAGCCACCCGCATCGAGCGATGCCGACGTCGCGGACCCGTGTCCCGAGATCCTCTCGTCCAACCCGCCCGGTGGTACCTTCTACGGCGCATGTCTGACGACCGCCGCCTCCGGCGACGTGACGCAGGCCATCTACGTGAAGCTCGATACGATGATCGTGCCGAGCGCCGATCACACGACGGGTGAGCTCACCGTCCAGATGACGTCGTTGAAGGCCCACCCCACGAACATCTCGGAGACCGTGGGGGCCACGACGTCGCCGCCGACCACCGCCATCTCCGCGCAATGCACCTACGTCCTCGACGCCGGCACCACGGTCATTCCGGCAGCCGCCAACGCGGCGGACACGGACCTCACGCTCGAGAACACGACGTACCGGGGCAAGCTCCTGACGCCCGATCTGTCGTGCTCCGCGCTCGACGCGACCGTCACGTCGCCGGTGCCGGTCGACCTGACCAAGGGCGGGAACTACTGCATCTTCCGGCGCGCGCCCGCGGATGGGAGCATCACGCCGTTCGCGCTCGACGATTTCGCCTGCCCCGGGGCGCCTCCCCAGATGTGATGTCCGGGCGCGGGGGGCGCGCCCCGTGTAGACTGAGGCACATGGAATACACACAGCGCAACCGAGTGCCGCTCCCCGCCGCCGGCGCCTTCCAGAAGGTCCCCCTGTCGGGTCAGGCCGTCTACGACTGGCAGTACGCGCTCGACGAGCAGAAGCTCATGGCCCTTTACGAGAAGGGCAAGAAGCTAGGGTGGAACGCGAGCGATCTCGACTGGGCCACGCCCGTCGATTCGGAGCGCCTCGGGGCCGAGGAGAACCTGGACGCCTTCATGAACGGCGTCCTCAAGCCGCCGCGCACGATGACCAAGAAGGACGCGCTCCTCTATCACGTGCACACCAACTCGTTCATGCTCTCGCAGTTCCTGCACGGCGAGCAGGGGGCGCTCCTCGCGGCGGCGAAGATCGTCCAGACGGTGCCGTGGGAAGAGGCGAAGTTCTACGCGGCCAACCAGGTGGCGGACGAGGCGCGCCATGTCGAGGTCTATCACCGGTACCTGACCGAGAAGCTCGGCATCTCGTACGAGATTCACCCGAGCCTCTGCAAGCTCCTCGAGGACATCACGAGCGACTCCCGCTGGGACATCACGTACCTGGGCATGCAGATCATGGTCGAGGGCCTCGCGCTGGCGGCGTTCGGGATCATGCGCCTCGTCATGCAGCACGAGCCGCTCATCCTCGACATCACGACGCGGATCATGGCCGACGAGGCACGGCACGTCGGCTTCGGCGTGCTCTCGTTGCAGAAGATCTACTCCGAGGAGATGAGCGCCGCGGAGCTCCGCGAGCGCGAGGACTTCATCATCGAGGCGACGCGCCTGATGCACGCGCGTCTGGTGCCGACGCCGGTCTTCGAGCGACTCGGCTGGGACCCGAAGGTGTGGGTGCCTTGGGTCGAGAGCACGCCCTTCCACAAGGGCTTCCGCCAGATGATGTTCTCGAAGATCGTCCCGAACCTCAAGCGCCTCGGGCTGCTTACGCCGCGGGTTCGCGAGGCGATGCTGGATCTCGATCTCCTGCGCTTCGAGAACGACAAGGACTCGCTCGAGGCCCCCGAGGTGACGCCGCCGGCGGAGCTCGTGCAGCTCATCATGGAGGGCGTCGCGAGCGGCGCGATGGCCCCGGCGTAGCCATGCTCCCGCACCTCTCCTCCAAGCCGTCGGAGGCCACGCATCAAGTCCGGGCGGCGCTCGACGCCGTCTTCAGCTGGAGCTACTCGAGCGAGATCGACGCGCTCCGCAGCCTGTACGCCAAGGGCCTCGATCGCCAGTGGAACGCGATGCGCGACTTGCCCTGGGAAGGCGGCATCGACCGGAGCGCGTTCGCGAGCAGCTTCACGATGGGCGGCTTCCCGATCCAGGAGACGGATTTCTGGAAGACCCTCGGTCCGGACACGCAGTGGGACGTCGCGCGTCGCGGCTCCGCATTCATGCTGTCGAACTTCCTGCACGGGGAGCAGGGCGCGCTGATGGTCGCGTCGCAGCTCGTCAACGCCGTGCCCCACATGGACGGGAAGTTCTACGCAGCCACCCAGACGCTCGACGAGGCGCGCCACGTCGAGGTCTTCGCCGCGTACATCGAGAAGCTCGATCACATCTACCCCATCGCGCCATCCTTGCAGAAGCTGCTCGACGCAACGTTGGGGGGCGACGACTGGTGCACCAAGTGCGTCGGGATGCAGATCGTGGTCGAGGGCCTGGCCCTCTTCAGTTTTCGCGACATGAGGAATGCCACGAACGAGCCGCTCCTCAAGCAGCTCCTGACGTACGTGGGTCGGGACGAGGCGCGCCACACGGCATACGGGATCAAGTACCTCGGCTCCGTGGTGCCCACCCTCAGCCCGGCCGAGGTCGCGGCCCTCGAGGACTTCGCCTTCGAAGCCGCGCGCATGTTGCTCGACTCCCGATCGGGGCCGACGATGCGCGGGGCGGTGCTCGAGCGGTGGAAGGAGGCCGGCGTGGACCCCGCGGACGTCATGGCGGCGCTCGCGAAGGAGTCCGGCATGGCGCGCATCGTCGCGAAGATGGGCGGGCGCCGGGGCCCCGTCAGCGGGTTCGTAATCCCGACGCTGCAGGCAATCGGGCTGCTGAGCGACCGCATCCAGGGCCACTTCCGCGACATGTTCGACCACATGCAGGGCATCGGGGCGCAGGACATCATGGGCAGCATCGTCGCGCTCCCGGAGGATCTCGACGCGTGGATCGAGGACGGCGCACCGGCGGGCTGAGGCCGGTCCCGATCAAACCGGAATTATCCCCGCGCCCAGGACGGTTGCGCTCCCCGCCATGACCACCGAACGCCGCGAATTCCAGGCCGAAGTGAGCCAGCTCCTGGAGCTGATGGTCCACTCGCTCTACTCCGACAAGGACATCTTCCTTCGCGAGCTCGTCTCGAACGCGTCCGACGCGCTCGACAAGCTCCGCTTCGAGCGGCTCACGCGGACGGATCTCGAGGCGGAGAGCGAGCTCTTCATCCGGATCGATCCGGACCGCGAGAAGAGGACGCTCTCGATCATCGACAACGGCATCGGGATGACCCGGGACGAGGTGATCGCGAACGTCGGGACGATCGCCAAGTCCGGGACGAAGGAGTTCCTCTCGGCGGTGAAGGAGGCCGGGCGCAAGGAGGTCCCGCCCGAGCTCATCGGGCAGTTCGGCGTGGGCTTCTACTCGGCGTTCATGGTGGCGGACCGCGTCACGCTGGTCACGAGGCGGGCGGGGAGAGCAAGGCGACGTTCTGGGAGTCGGCCGGCGACGGGGCGTACTCCGTCGGCGACGCCGAGCGCCCGCAGTCCGGGACGACGGTCACGCTCCACCTGAAGACCGTGGACGCCGACCAGGGGCTCCGCGATTTCACGGACGACGGAGTCATCCGCGGGATCGTCAAGCGCTACTCGGACTTCGTCGCGTACCCGATCCGGATGAAGACGTGGCGGACGAAGGAGGGCGGGTCGTCCGAGGCCAAAGTCTTCGAGGACGAGACGCTGAACTCGATGAAGGCCATCTGGGATCGCCCTGCGGGCGAGGTCTCGGAGAGCGAGCACCGCGAGTTCTATCGGCACATCTCGCACGACTGGAACGAGCCGCTGCGCACGATCGCGCTGAAGATCGAAGGCACGATCGAGGCCTACGCGCTGCTCTACATCCCGTCGAAGGCCCCCTTCGACCTTTACAGCCCCGAGATGAAGCGGGGCGTGCAGCTGTACGTGAAGCGCGTGTTCGTGATGGACGAGTGCAAGGATCTCTTGCCCCAGCACCTTCGCTTCATCAAGGGCGTCGTCGACGCGCACGACCTCTCGCTGAACGTCTCGCGGGAGATTCTGCAGAAGGACCGGCAGATCCAGGTCATCCGCAAGCAGCTGGTGAAGAAGGTGCTCGCGACTCTCGAGGAGATGAAGGGCAATAGCGCGAAGGAGTACGCCGACTTCTGGATGCAGTTCGGGCCGGTGCTGAAGGAGGGTCTCCTGGGCTTCGACGACGAGGCGGAGAAGCTTCTCGCCCTCGTGGTGGCCGAGTCGACGGCTGACGCGTCGGAGCTCACGTCGCTCGACCAGTACGTGGGGCGGATGAAGGAAGGGCAGGACGCGATTTACTTCCTGAGCGGCGCGTCCAGGGAGGCGGTCCGCAAATCGCCTCTGCTGGAGAAGTTCGCGGAGAGCGGGACGGAGGTGCTCCTCTTTTCGGATCCGGTCGACGAGCTGTGGCTCGATCATGCGCCGTCGTTCAAGGACAAGCGCCTGGTGTCGATAGGCCGGGGCGAGGTGAAGCTCGGGTCGGAGGAGGACCGCAAGAAGGAGGCCGAGGCGCTCGAGGAGAAGAAGAAGGACTACGGGGACCTGCTGTCGGTCCTGAGGGTGCACCTGCAGGAGGAGATCAAGGAGGTGCGGCTCTCTGGCCGCCTGACGTCATCGCCCGTGTGTCTGGTCGGCGACGAGGGGGACATGACGCCGCGGATGCAGAGGCTGCTCGAGCAGCTCGGGCGGAAGGCGGCGAAGGTGAAGCGGGTGCTCGAGGTGAATCCGTCGCACCCGCTCATCGCGAAGCTACGGGCGGTGCATGCGGAGAACAAGGATGACCCGCGGTTGAAGCTGTACGCGGAGCTGCTCTTGGGACAGGCGCACCTCGCGGAGTCGGGGCAGCTGCCGGATCCCGCGGCGTTCAGCCAGGTGCTCGCGGACGTGATGGTGCGGGCGGTTTAGGGCATCCGTCACTCGCTCGTCGCATTCGGCGTGTGTGCATTCGAGCTCGGGTCGTTGAGCCAGGTCCACACGTCGTCCGCGGTCCAGGTACACGGGCACGAGGTCGAGCAGCTGCTCGGAGGTTTCGCGCAAGATTGGTAAAGGTCCGACGTGCCGTCCACCGTCGCGGGTCCGTGACCTGACTGGTCGACGCACCAGCGGATGGGGTGCCCAGCCGAGCACCCGGTGTAGTTCGTGCAGATGTGGCCGCCGGGGTTCAAATAGGAACCAGGCGTGGGTGGAACCGGCGGCTCGGTTGAGACGTCGGTGGAGCTCTGCGCGGGTGTCTGGTCCGACGTCCATCCGGTGCAGCCGTTGTTCTTGACGAACTGATCGCGAATGGGCGTGGCAAGGCTCATCGGGCACGTGGTGTCCGTGAGGCCGACCTTCTGCCACAGAGCGATGGGGTTCTTGCCCCCCGTGTCGCACCCGCTGAGATCCGCTCCTTCGAAGATCACGGCAGCGCGGAAGGCGTACCCAGCCGCCGAAGGGTCAGCGCGGGCACACGCAAGCTCGTAGCTCATGCCACCGCCCCAGCTGAACCCCGTGGTGATGATGTTCGACATGTCGACGCAATAGTTGTCCGAGATCAGCTTGACCATGTCGTCGGTGAAGTAGAGATCTTGGTCGTTGCTGTTGCTCCAGCCAGACCCAATCGAGTCGGGGCCGACGAAGATCGCGCCGTTCTTCGATTTGCTCTGGAGCCCATAGTAGGCATATTGGTACCCGCTCGTTCCCCCGTTGTCGACTTGGGCGGCATTGCCTCCGTTCCAGTGGAAATCGAAGATCAGCCAGTACGGTTTCGTGTTGTCGTAGTTGTCGGGGAGCCTCATCGCAAAACCGCGACTGCCGCCGGCCTTCGAGTCGTTGAGTGTCACGTAGCCGCCCGTGCCGGTGCCCATCCCGTTCCCTGATCCTGGGGCTGCACCCGCGCTCTCGTTCGGGACCGCCCCGAACGTCAGCGTCGAGGTCTTGCCGCAACCGGCGCTTCCGAGCGTCCCGCCGTCGCGCGAGCCGCCGCTCGATCCGGAGCTACCGCTTGATCCGGAGCCACCGCTCGACCCGGTGCCACCGCTCCCTCCGGAACCTCCGCCCGACCCGGAACCGCTGCTCGCTCCAGGGCCACCGCTCGATCCAGTGCTCGAGCTCGGCATCGAGCCGCTCTCCGCGCTGCCGGACTCAGACGCGCTGCCGCTGCTCACGCCGCCCGAGCCGCCGTCGGCGGTGGAGTCGGTGGAGTGTTCACCGCAGGCCGCGGCCATCAAGGCCAGGCACATCGCCAATCGTGCGAGCGCGGGCAGAGACCAAGCCGTGGGACTGCTCATCCAATGTCTGCAGTGTCCCGGCTTGGCGAAATCCGTCATCCGAGCCTCGGATCGCGCGGTGGATGAATTTTTCGGGTGAGAGGACCGTCTCTATCGCGTATCAGGTAGCCTGACATTAGGCCGCCGGTCGCCGCAGGGGAGGACACTGCAGGCACACATGCCGAGAGCATCGAGCGTCGCCTGCCTTTTCACGATCGCCGGCGCGGTGGCGTGCGGATCGTCCCAGGCGGGAGACGCGTCCGCCCTGGTTCCCGACGCAGCGCCGGGGGGCGGAGCAAGCGACGCGGCCGGAGCTGAATCGGCCCCCGGGTCGAGCGGCTCCGGGGGCGGCGCTGGATCGGCCTCCGGATCGTCAGGAGCCCAGGGGTCGAGCTCCGGTTCCTCGGGATCCAGCTCGGGACCGGCCGGGTCGAGTGGCTCGAACTCGGGATCGGGCGCCGGCTCGGGCAGCTCGGGGGGCGCTCGCTCCGACGCGGGGGCAGGGCAGTGTCGGTCTCCCGCGCTCGCGGCGGGCGACAGGAACGAGTCGGTGACGGTCGGCTCGACGAGCCGCACGTACATCCTGCACGTTCCATCGTCTTACACGGGCACGAGCATGGTGCCCCTTGTCGTGGACTTCCACGCCCTTGGCGGTTCGGGCACCGGAGAAGAGGGAACGTCGCCGTACAAGGCACAGACCGATCCCGAGGGGGTGATCACGGCCTACCCGAACGGGCTCTCCGGGCCCGCTGGCGGCGCATGGAACGTGGGGCCTTGCTGCGTGGCGAACGTCGACGACGTGGCCTTCGCGAGGGCCCTCGTCGCCCAGATCGAGACCGAGGGTTGCATCGACGCCAAGCGGGTTTACGCGGTCGGCTTCTCGATGGGCGGCGGAATGTCGCACTACCTCGCGTGTCACGCGGCGGACCTCTTCGCGGCGGTCGCGCCGGCGGCCTTCGATCTGCTGCAAGAGAACATTAGCGACTGCACGCCGCCGCGCCCCATCGCCGAGATGTCGTTCCGCGACACGGGCGACCCGATCGTGCCCTACGCCGGCGGGGCATCTTCCCTGGTCCCCGGCATGCCCGTCACCTTCCTCGGCGCCGTGGCGACCTTCCAGAAGTGGGCGCAGATCGACGGATGCACCGGCTCGCCGTCTGCCGCCGATGCCAACGGCTGTCAGTTCTACTCGACTTGCCAGGGCGGGGTAGAGGTCGCGTTGTGCACCAAACAAGGTGGAACCCACGAGCCGGGTAACGCCTCGGTCGGCTGGCCTTTCCTCAAGCAGTACACGCTGCCCTGATCGGCACCCCGTGCGTCGCGGCGGGGTATGGGCGCTGACGCCATCGGTCGGGCCGTTTCGAGGACGGACACGGCTCGGGTCGGACAAGGAAATATGATGAACAATGAACTCGGAGTGGCCATGCGCGTCGACTCGCTACGGCCGGTCTGTTTCGCGTGCCTCGTCGCGATGGTGAGTGCGTGCGGCAGCGGCGCCCAGAATGGTAGCGGCGACTCGCCTGATGGTTCGACGGCGGGTAGCTCCGGAAACAGCTCCGGCAGTGGCTCAGGCAATACCTCGAGCGACGGCTCAGGCAACAGCTCCGGCGGGTCCGATTCAGGCTCGAATTCCGGTTCGGGCGTCACCTCCACCGACGGCGGCTCCCTGACGTACTACGTGTCACCGACCGGCGCGGGGATGGCCTGCACCCGCTCCGCGCCCTGCTCGATCACCGGAGCGCAGACGGTCGTGCGGGCCGCCGTCCAGGCGATGCAGGGCGACATCACGGTCGAGCTCGCCGATGGGGTCTACACGTTGACGGCGCCTCTGATGTTCAACGCAGCCGACTCCCCGGCGACGGGCGGGACACGCCCAGCGGTCGACGGGGGGACGCCTTCGGGCGACGCGGGCGCCGGTGGCCCTACGGTCGTCTGGCAAGCAGCAGTCAGCGCTCACCCGGTGCTCTCCGGAGCGATGAAAGTCACGGGATGGACCCAGAGCGATTCCGGCAGGAACATCTGGAAGGCCTCGGCGCCGTCCACCTTCGCCTCCAGGCAGCTCTACGTCGACGGCAAGCTCGCCACCCGGGCGCGTTCGGGCACGCAGATCAGTCGCAACGACATGAACATGCAAACGAACGGCTGGTCGTTCACCAACAGCAGCTTGAGCTTCTTGAACAACCTCAAGCAGCCGGCGCGCGCGGAGTTGAACGTGATCGGATCGTGGACGAACCGGTACTCGGCGATCCAGAGCGTGTCGAACGGCATGGTGACGATGGCGCAGCCCGCCTGGGACCAGAACACCTGGGGCTATGACGTCATAAAGTGCGGGTCAGCCTCGACCGTGGGGTGTAACGGTCCCTATCGGTCCGGCCCCATCTATGTCGAGAACGATTACACGCTGCTCGATCAGCCCGGTGAGTGGTACCAGGACACGACGGCCGGCGCCCTCTACTACATTCCGCTGTCCGGCCAGGATATGAGCACCGCCGACGTCGAGCTGCCTCAGTTGCAGCTGCTTCTCGCGGTGGGAGGCGCCTGCCCCACGGGCTCGACGTCCGGCGGGGGGGATTGCGTCGAGCCACCCGCCGGCAACCCGACGGTCGCCGCGGCGTATGCGCCGCCGGCAGGAGGCGACCCCTACGACCAGCCGGCGCACGACCTCGTGTTCAGCGGCCTGACCTTCTCGTACACGAGCTGGCTGGAGCCGAACACCGACGGCGGGTTTGCCGACCAGCAGACCGGCGGATACATCGTCGGACCCAGGTCGAACTACCCGGGTGCGGGTCAATCCCCCGTGTTCGAGTCCGCCCGGCCGCACTGGCGCGAGGTTCCGGCCGCGGTCCAGGTGTCCAATGCATACAATATCTCGTTCGTCGGCGACCGGTTCGTGGACCTGGGAGAGGTGGGCCTCGGGATCGGCAACGACGCCAACGCGCACGAGACGGGCGTGGGGCTCGGGGCCAACGGGATCCGCGTCACTGGCAATGTGTTTTCGCAGATCGCTGGCGGCGGGATCGTGATCGGGGGGTCCCGGGCGTGGTCGCACCACCCGTGCGGCGACAAGGTATGCACGCCAAGCGATCCGGGGTCGCGGCTCGTCAACCAGAACATGCTGATCAACGACAACCTCATCCACGATATCGGGATCGACTACCGAGATTTTGCCGGCCTGATGTTCACCTATACGGCAAACGTCGTCGTGACCCACAACGAGATGTACAACGTGCCGTACTCGGCGATCAACAGCGGCCTCGGGTGGGGCACCAACGACGCGGGCGGCAACGCCGATTACAAGACCCGCAACACGGGAGACCTTTACCTCTACCAGCCCTGGTACATAAACCCGACCGTCGCCACGAACAACACCATCTCGGCGAACTACGTGCACGAGGGGATGCTCCAGATGAACGACGGAGGCTGCCACTACAACCTGGGATTTCAGCCTGGCACGGTCGTGACCGCAAACTACTGCGAAGGGGCGGGCTCCGGACTCTCCGGTACCTTCTGGGGCGAATACAACGACGAAGGTTCTGCCTACCTACCTACCTAACGGAAACGAAGAACGTGTACGCACACTTCGGCGCTTACGTCACCGCAAACGCGAATTCATCGAACAATACCGGCCATATCACGTTCACCGACAACTGGGGGAGCTCGGCCAGCCCGGGACTCGGGGGCCCAAACAACGTCGTCACGGGCAACATCGCGATCAGCGGTGGCGGCACGGGCACGATGAAGGGAACAGGTTTTCCCGCGGAAGCCCAAACGATCGTCAACGCGTCGGGCCTCGAGCCCGACTACGCCGGCTTGACCCCGTAGGCGCGGGGCTCGCCCGCACGTATCCCGGGTCCGCCCATTTCGACCGTGCTGGAAGATTCTGCGGCATCGACACGCCCTGAGCCGCCCGGCGGTGACGCGAGATTTTCGCTGACGGAACAAGCGAGCGATTGCCACTGCGAACTAGCATGACGCTGCGCTCGCGAGGACTCGTCGCTCTGGGATTGACCGCCGCTGCCGTCGCCGGCGCGGCTTGTGGATCGAATGCGTCGGTTGGCGCCTCGGGCCAGGACGACGCCTCGAGCGGGTCGTCAGGCTCCGGCCCTGGATCGACCTCCGGATCCTCAGGCGGCTCCTCCGGCGCAGGCTCGAGCACGGGGTCCGGATCCTCATCCGGCTTCGGGTCCTCATCCGGGTCCGGGTCCTCATCCGGGTCTAGCTCCACGAGCGGATCGGGGTCGAGCGGAGGTTCCGGGTCGAGCAGCTCCGGCGGGTACACCGGCGGGACCAAAGATGCGGGGACCGCGAGTCCAGGCGATATCACCGTCGCTCCGGGGACGACCTACCAGGTCGTGGATGGCTTCGGCCAGGCCGACGTGTGGCAAGGTTCGTCGTCGAGCGCAATGCAAACGCTCCTGTTCGACCCGGTCAACGGAATCGGGCTGACCTTGCTCCGCATCGGCATCGACGGCACGAGCGGCTCGCCCAACATCATGGGCGCCGCCGCGTATGCCGATGGTCAGGCCTGCGTCAAGTACGCCGGCAGTGCGTGCAAGGTGTGGGCAGCGCCCTGGTCGCCACCCGCCGGAGACAAGGACAACGACAACGTCAACAACGGTGGGCATCTGCTGACGACCGACTATGCCTCGTGGGCCAAGGTGCTCGCGGCGTTTCCTGCGTACTACAAGGCGAACGGCGGCGTGGACCTCTATGCCATTTCGGCGCAGAACGAGCCTGATTTCACGGCAAGCTACCAGTCATGCATCTTCAGCTCGGCCCAGATGGTGGCTTTCATCGACGTGCTGGGCCCGGCGCTCGCCGCGCTCAATCCGCCCGTCAAGGTGCTCGCGGCCGAGCCTGACAACTGGGGCAACCTCTGGGGCGGCGATGGCTACGGCCCCGCCATCCTGGCCGATTCGATGGCCACGTCCTACGTCGGACCGCTCGCCACGCACGACTACGGATCCACCAGCGCGGGGACGTACGCACGCCCAGCGCCGCCCGCCGGCAACACGCACCACGTCTGGGAGACGGAGTGCACGCCGGGAGACACCGGGGCGATCACCCTCGCTACGATGGTTTACGCGGCGTTCACGACCGGTGGAGCGAACGCGTGGCACTACTGGTGGACCGAGGCGTTTGTGCCAAACGTGAACAGTCCGCCCCCGCAGGTATACGCGCTCGGCAACTTCAGCAAGTTCGTGCGGCCCGGATATTACCGCGTCGACGTTACGGGGGCCCCGACCCCCTCTGGGTCCACCCCTTTGGTGGTGGCGTTCGCGAGCCCGGCCGATGGGACCGTGGCCATCGTCGTGGTGAATGGTGGCGGGGCCCAGAACGTTTCTTTCTTCGTCTCGGGCTCGGCGTGGCCAGCGTCCGTCACCCCGTATGTCACGTCCGCGAGCTCCAAACTCGCCGCGGGGGCGGCCATCACGGTCTCGGGCGGTCGCTTCTCGGCGAGCCTGGCGGCGCAGAGCGTGACGACGTTCGTGGGCAAGCCCTGATGGTCCGGCGAAGACCCGTGATCGTCTCGGCGCTCGTCGCCACCCTGGCCGCGTGCGGCCTGCAACCGTAGCGGCGCGAGCTGCGGTGGGGAAGGCGGCGCCGCTCGGCGTCCTTGGCCGTCTCGGGCGGCTGCACGTGCCTCCAGGGATCGATGGGTTGGCAGATTCTTTCGATCCCGCGGCCGGTGATGGGCGTCGTGTGGCCGATCCTTTCGCTCGGCTTGCTGCTCGT
>Ga0209415_10002071_pt1 | contig 37995 bp, 35 predicted proteins | sample PeaSoiSIISIP2007_FD_187696 | JGI IMG/M metagenome (GOLD analysis project Ga0209415, IMG submission 187696) | Peat soil microbial communities from Weissenstadt, Germany - SII-SIP-2007 (SPAdes) (version 2) | ecosystem: Environmental > Terrestrial > Soil > Wetlands > Peat | place: Germany...
GCGAGAAGAAGGCTCGGTGCATTGATCAACGCGCGGGCGATCGCGACGCGCTGCTGTTGACCGCCGGAAAGCTGGCCCGGCGTATTGCGCTCGCGATCGCCTAGGCCGAGAAGCTGCAACGCCGTGCGCGCCCGTTCGACGCGCTCGGCGCGCCGCTTCGGCCCCGCGGCGGCGTAGTAGAGCGGCAGGCTGACATTCTCGAGGGCGCTGGTACGCGCCAAGAGGTTGAAGCTCTGGAATACGAAGCCGAGGCGTTCGCTGCGGATGCGGGCGAGGTCCGGCTCGCGCAGCGCCGCGACATCGACGCCCTCCAGGAAGTAATGGCCGCTGGTCGGCCGGTCGAGGCAGCCGAGAATATTCATGAGCGTCGATTTGCCCGAGCCCGACGAGCCCATGATGGCGACGAACTCGCCGGACCGGACGGTCAGGCTGATTCCGCGGAGCGCTTCGACCTTGACATCGCCGACGACGAACGTGCGGGTCACATTCTCGACGTTGATGACCGGCTGCGTCGCTTCAGAGCCTTCGCGCGGCATCGCGGCACCATCTCAGGGGTGTGGCGGACCCGGCTGGCCGCTCACTTGACTGCCGCCTTCGGCGGTAATGACCTGATCGCCCGGATGGAGATCACCCTTGACGATCTCTGTGAAGTTGTCGTCGTTGAGACCGGGGACGACGGTGACCGCAACGGGCTGACCATTGCGCAGTACCCAGACTTGCGGCTGTCTGCTCGTCGGCGTGCGAGCGCCGTGGGCTTCAACCGCCGAAGGGCCGCCCGGCACATAGCGCAGCGCCTGGTTCGGCACGCGGAGCACGTCGTTTCTTTGCGCGATGATGATCTGCGTGGACGCGGTCATGCCCGGCATCAGCGCCAGATCGCTGTTATCGACGCCGACCACGACATCGTAGGTCACGACGTTCTGGACCGTCTGCGGCGACTCGCGGACTTGGGTCACTGTGCCTTGGAAGATCCGCTGGGGATAGGCATCGACGGTAAAAGTCGCCTTGTCGCCTTCCTTGACCCCGCCCATGTCGCCCTCGCTGGTATTCGTGTCCACCTCCATCGCTTTGAGATCCGTGGCGATGAGAAACAGCGTCGGCGTCTGAAAGCTGGAGGCGACGGTCTGCCCCCCGGTTACATTGCGGGACACCACGATGCCGTCCACGGGCGAGATGATGTCGGTGTAGTCGAGATTGTGCTTGGCGCCTTCCACGTATGCCTGGTCGAGCTTGACGGTCCCTTCGTCCTGTTTGACGACATAGGCTTGGTCGTCGGCCTGTTGGCGCGCGATCGAGTTCTGCGCAGCGAGTTGCTGATAGCGCGCGAGATCTATACGGTCCTTGTCGAGCACCGCCTGATCGCGCAGAAGCTGGCCGGAATATTGATCGAAAGCCGCCTGATACGGGCGTGGATCGATCCTGGCGCAGACCTCACCCGCCCTCACTTGCGTAGTGTAGTCGCAGTAGAGGTTCTGAATGACGCCGGAGTCGTAAGCCCCGACAATGATCGTGAGCACCGGATTGACGGTGCCTGTGGCGGTCGCGCTGCGGGTGATCGTGCCGCGCGCGGCAGGCAGTGTTACGTACTGCACCGCCATTGCGCGATGCGTGCTCCACCATGCCAGGCCACCGACGCCGGCAAGAACAAGCAAAGCCGCGGCCGCTACCCAGCGGATGCGGACGTTGATCCGGCGCGAAGGGGATTTCGCTTCTGTCAGTGGCGGTGAAACCTGCAGCAAGAGGGGCCTCGTTCCGACGTGCTCGTTCAGAGCTCTGAGCAGGCGTGCCGCAAAGCGTGCCGGGCCGCGTTGATGTAGCTCAAAGCCGGCCCTGCCTAGCCTGGCGGCGGGCTTGAGCAGCTGGGCAAGCTGTCTGATCGCCGACGCCGGCGGCACGAACGATGTTGCACCGAAAAACGTCGCGCTGAGACCTTTTCGATCCACTCGCGCCAACGTGTCGGGCGAACAGGCCACCGAAGGCCGTTGCGTCACACTCAGCGGCCGTGCATGAATGCGACGTGTCGATTGTTGCAAGCCCGTTCATTCTCACCATTCTAGGAGATTTGAAATGGTTCTCACCACCGGTCACATCGCGCCGATCGTCGCCCTTATCGCAGGAATTTTGATCCTGATCATGCCGAGCCTGTTGAACTACGTCGTTGCCTTCTACCTCATCGTGGTAGGGTTGATCGGGCTCAACGACACCTACCATTTCATAAAGTAGGTTCGCCGAACCGTTCGTTGGACCAAAGCGAAGATCCGCCAAAAGCGCCGCAAAGCCCCGTATCGCACCAACGATTCGGGGTGCTGGCGACGAGGACTAGGTTTCGATCGCAAAGTCGCGCCGCGGCGGGCCGGCCTCGCGGCAGAGTGAACTCAGGCAGGGCGGAGGCGTTGGTCGGACGTGAAATTTGCCAGCTTGGCGGCGATCGGCCAAGCCAAGGGGACCCTGATGAGCGACGACAAGCAAGAACTCAGCGGGCCAGATCTCAGCCAAGGCGTCGCACTCGCAGCAATCGCCGACGGCGCCATGCTGCTCGGCCATGTCGGCGAAGAGCCGGTGCTTCTCACCAGACGAGGCGACGAATTCTTCGCGATCGACGCGCTCTGCACGCATTACCAAGGCCCGCTCGCCGAGGGAATTCTCGTCGATGACACGGTGCGTTGCCCTTGGCACCATGCCTGTTTCAGCCTGCGCACCGGGCAAGCGCTACGCGCCCCGGCGCTTGAGCGGGTTGCGTGCTGGCGCGTCGAACGGCGTGACGGCAGAATCTATGTTTCGGACAAGATGCAATCTCCGGCGCCACCCGCCATCCCCGCTCGGCCGGGCGTGCCCCGCTCGATCGTGATCCTGGGTGGCGGCGCGGCCGGCAATGCTGCGGCGGAAATGCTCCGCCGCGAAGGCTTCGCTGGCCGCATCACGATGCTCAGCGCCGACCACTCAGTCCCGGTCGACCGGCCCAACCTCTCGAAGGACTATCTCGCCGGCAACGCGCCGGAAGAATGGGTCCCGCTCCGCCCGCCGGCGTTCTACGAGCAACATGGCATCGATCTGAAGCTCGGCGCCCGGGCCACACGGATCGATCCCGCCGGCCGATCCGTCGAACTGGCCGACGCCAGGCGGCATTCCTATGACGCGCTGCTTTTGGCGACCGGTGCCGAACCGGTGCGGCTCAAGCTGCCCGGCGCGGAACGGCCGCATGTGCATTATCTGCGCAGCTTCGCCGACAGCCGCGCGATCATCGCCGCGGCCGAGAAGGCGGAGCGCGTGGTCATCGTCGGGGCAAGCTTCATCGGTCTGGAAGTCGCGGCCTCGCTGCGGACGCGACGCCTCGACGTCCATGTGGTCGGCCCGGAAGCGCGTCCCCTCGAGCGGGTCATGGGCGCCGAGATCGGCGATCTCGTCCGCGCGGTCCATGAGGATCATGGCGTCGTCTTCCATCTCGGAGAGAACGTCTCCGAGATCCGCGAGAGGAGCGTCGGGCTGGCGAGCGGCGAGAGCCTGCCGGCCGACCTCGTCGTGGTCGGCATCGGCGTGCGGCCGGCGATCGGCCTCGCCGAACAGGCGGGCCTGGCGACCGACCGCGGCATCAGCGTCAATGAACATCTGGAGACGAGCGTGCCCGGCATTTTCGCCGCGGGCGACATTGCGCGCTGGCCGGACCGGCTGACCGGCGATCGCATCCGCGTCGAACATTGGGTCGTCGCCGAACGCCAGGGGCAGGTCGCGGCGCTCAACATGCTCGGATGGCGGCAGGCGTTCGATGCCGTGCCGTTCTTCTGGAGCCAGCACTACGACGTCTCGATCCGCTATGTCGGCCACGCCGAAAAATGGGACAGGACCGTGATCGACGGCGATGTCGCGGCGAAGGATTGCCAAGTCGCCTATTATCGCGACGGCCGCAAGCTGGCGGTGGCGACGATCTCCCGCGACCGCGACAGCTTGAAAGCGGAAGTCGGGTTCGAGGCGGTCATCGCCGCCGGATCATGACGGCGACACCGCCCTTGCCCGCCAGACGTTCAGCCGCCGCGGCGCGGCCGACAATAATCGAGCGTCTCGCTTCTCGGTCTCGAAAGGCGAGCGCTCGGCTCGCGCTAGAAGGCGCGGCTCTCTATTTCTTCTTGGCCGCCGTTACCTCTTTCACCGACGGCGCCGGGGCCGCGGCCTTCGGCTTTTCCTTCTTCGGCTTTTTGGCTTCCTTGTTGCTGCGAAGTTGACCTTTTGCCATAACTCTTCTCCTCTGGCGGCTCGCCGACGGCGAGCGCGGCATCTTGCGAGCGGCTGCTGCACTGGCGCCCCCGAGAAAGACGGAAGATCGGCGAGGATCGGACCGGCGATCTTCCGCGACTTGCTCCGCACCAATGGATCAGCAAACAGCCGCGAAATTATCATGCCAACGCATCCTTTGCGCGGCAAGAATTTTATCGCTGGTCGAGCACCCGCTGCTCGCGTTTTTCAAAGGATTCAAGATGCGCAGGATCGACACTCTCCTGCTCGCAGTTCTTCTCGTCGCCGCGGCGGCCCCGCAAGGCGCCGACGCGGCGCCCGCCGTGGCCGTCGGGCCGCAATATGATACGACGCATGTCTACGTGCCGCCCGAGGAGTTCGACCGGTTCGTGGCGAGTTTCGTCGCGACTTTCGGTGGGACCACGTCAAAGAAGGGCGTGACCACGGTCACCCCGACGCCGAGCCGCACGCTGTGGCAGGCGGTGCTGACGCCCGTCGGTCCCTTGTCGGTCTTCGGCTTCGAGACGCCCATCCCCTATCCCTTCGGGATGGAGCGAAGCGGCTATCTCGTTGCCGACTTGGACGCCGCGATCGAAGCCGCCCGCGCCAGCGGCGCCGATGTGATCGTCGCGCCTTTCTCCGATGCGATCGGCCACGACGCCATCATCCAGTGGCCGGGCGGCGTCACTATGCAGCTCTACTGGCACAATGTCGCCCCGAACTCCCCGCAGCTCAAGACGATCCCCGAGGACCGCGTCTATCTGTCCCCGGACCGTGCCGACGCCTTCATCCGCGACTTCACCGCCTTTGCGCAGGGCAAGGTGGCCAACGACGATGCCAAGGCGCCCGGGATCGAGATCGGCCGGCCCGGCGAGACATATAGGCGCGTGCGCATCGAATCGACATTCGGCAGGATGGTGGTTCTGGTGACCGACGGGCACCTGCCCTATCCATACGGACGCGAGCTGACCGGGTATGAGGTCGCCGACCTCGACGTTACCCTTGCCAAGGCCGAGGCGGCGGGAGCCATCGTTTTCGTCCAGCCCTATACCGAAGGCCAGCGCCGCGCCGCGATCGTGCAATTTCCGGGCGGCTATATCGCCGAAATTCACGCCACGGTGCGGCCGTGACCGCCCGGTTTCGGCAGCCAGCTCCTCCCGCCAATCGCGCTATCGCGTTGCGTGATCGTACGCTTCGAACAGTTCCGCCACTCGGGATTGGAGCTTGCGTGCCTCGGTCAGGTCAGCATTGCCTACCTCCGCATCTCCCTCTCCCATGGCGCGCTTGCTGAGGCCACGGCCATAGAGTGCCTCCGCATAGATCTCCGAAGAATCCTGATCATGGAGCAGCCAATCGAACGTGGACGCGGCAGCTCGATAGTTTCCTTCGTCCAAGAAGACCAAAGGCGGGTTGCCGCTCCCCTTGCAGCCGCGCGGCGTGCTAAGCTGCTCTCTGCGAACGGTCGGCGTGACTTGGAGCAGCGCCGTCGCATTGGGAGGCTGAGATGAGCTGGATCTTGCTTGCCGTCCTCGTTGTCCTGGCCGTGTGGCTGGCGCTTTCCTACAATGGACTCGTGTCGCTCAGGCAGCGCTGCCGGCAAGCCTTCTCCGACATCGACGTGCAATTGAAGCAACGCCACGATCTCGTTCCCAATCTGGTGGCGACGGTGCAGGGCTATGCCGCGCATGAACGGGGCACGTTCGACGAGGTGACCAGGGCCCGCAGCGCCGCCATGGCGGCGCAAGGCCCGGCCGCGCAGGCGGCGGCGGAAGGCGCTTTGTCGGGCGCGCTCGGCCGACTCATGGCAATCGCCGAAGCTTATCCCGACCTCAAGGCCAACCAAAACTTCCTGCAATTGCAGGCCGAATTGGCGGACCTCGAAAACAAGATCGCGGCGGCGCGGCGCTTCTTCAACAATGCGGCGGCCGAATATAACGCGACGCGCGAATCCATGCCGGCGGCTTTCTTCGCCAACGCCATGGGATTCGCGCCGCAGGATTTCTTCAATCTCGACGCGAGCGAGAAGCAGGCCGTCGAGCAGGCGCCAAGCGTGAAGTTCTGAGGCAGCGCTAAGGGCGCCTGGTGATGTTCAAGGCCTATGGTCTTTATACGCAGATCCGGCAGAACCACCTGCGTTCCATCCTGCTGCTCGCCGGCTTCGTCGTCCTGCTGCAGGCCTTGGGCTTCGCCTTCGCGCTGCTCATCGAAGCGGCCTATGGCGGCACGCTCGCGCAGATCGTGAGAGCGGCGGTCAGCGATTACGCGCATGATTGGCCGATCGCGATGGCCGCCGCCGCCGTGTGGTTCGCGATCGCCTACGCCTTTCACCAGAGCATCATCGATTTTGCGACCGGCGCCGGCGGGGTTGCCCGCCAAGACGCGCCGAAGCTCTATAATGCGCTCGAAAACCTGTGCATCTCGCGCGGCCTGCCGATGCCGCAACTGAAGATCATCGAGATCGACGGCTTGAACGCCTTCTCCTCGGGCCTGCGCGACAGCAATTATTCGATCGCGGTGACGCGCGGGCTTCTCAAGCGGCTCGACGACGCCGAGCTCGAAGCCGTTCTCGCCCACGAGCTCACGCATATCCGCAATCGCGACACGCAGCTCCTGGTCGTGGCCTTGATCTTCGCCGGCATATTCACCTTCGTCGGCGATCTCATCTTCCGCTTTTGGGGTTTCGGATTTCCCTCGCGGCGCTCATCGGACGAGGAGGAGCGCAGGTCCGGCGGCGGCGCCATCATCGCCGTCATTATCGCGCTCGTCATCATCGCGATCTCCTGGGGCCTTTCGGTACTGATCCGCTTCGCTCTGTCGCGCACCCGCGAATATCTCGCCGATTCGGGCTCCGTCGAACTCACCAAAAACCCCGATGCCCTGATTTCGGCCTTGCGCAAGATCGAGCGATATCCGCAGATCCCGAATATTTCCGAACGCGTGTCCGGCTTCTTCATCGAAAGCCCGACGGGGGAGCCGCAGACGGGGTGGTTTTCGACCCACCCGTCGATCGAGGACCGGATCGCGGCCCTGGTGCGCTACGACGGCGGCCATTATCTCCCGCCGCAGCCTGAGGCGCCGGAGGCGGCGCAGGCGCCGCCTCTTCTGCCGCAGGAGCCGAGTGGACCGTGGGGGGCCCACAAGGGACCCTGGGGATGATCGGCTCGGAGCAGTGAGATCATCGATGTGTGCACGCGCGCGACTTCCGGAGGACTACTCCGAGATCAACATCAAGCTGCGCTTCGACGATCTCGCGCCGGCGCCGAACCTCCGGCCCTCCTGGAACATCGCCCCGACTCAAGACGTGTTGACCGCGATCCGCGAGCCCAAAACCGGTGCCCGTTGGCCGAGGATCATGCGCTGGGGATTGATCCCCGCCTGGGCGAAGGATGCAAAGCCTTGGGGGCGCACGTTCAATGCGCGATGCGAGTCGATCGATACGACGGCGGCGTTCAGAAGCGCCTGGAAGGCAGGACACCGCTGCCTCGTCGTGACCGACGGATTTTACGAATGGCGCAAGGGCGACAACCAACCTTTCGCGGTCGCGCGGGCCAACGACCAGCTCACCGTCATGGCCGGGTTGTGGGACACCTGGGTCTCGCCGGCAGGCGAAACCATTCGCAGTTGCGCGATCATCACGTGTCCAGCGAATGAACTGATCGCGCCGCTGCATGACAGAATGCCGGTGATCCTCGCGGAAGAGGATTGGCCGAAATGGCTCGGCGAAACGCCTGCGACGGCGGCGGAGCTGAAGGCGCTGCTGCGCCCCTACCCGGCCGATCGGATGAAGCTCTGGCCGGTCGCCCGCGACGTGAACAATTGGCGCAACGACGGACCGCATCTTATTGAGCCGATCGCGGTGTAGACAATCATGTTCAGGTGTCTCTGCAGGGCGATCTCGCGCAAATGCGCGAACGGGCGCCACCCATCCGTGTGAAGCGCCTCGCGCCCCAGGCGTCGTAGGTCAGCTTTGGGACTAACCCACAGAGAGTGCCCTACCCCTTCGTCTGCGCCGGCAGCTCGGCCCTCTGCTCCATCGAAAAGAGCGCTAAGGCGTCCTGCGAATCCCATTGCGCAGGGCCGGCCATCGCGCCGATGTCGCAACCGTCCTTGCCAACCAGAATCGTGGTCGGCAGCCCGAAGACTTTGCCGTCCTGTTTCAAGACCTGGAAAACATTGGCGGTGTTGTCGGCGTAGAAGGCGAGATTCTTGACGCCGATCTCGTGCAGGAAGGCCTTCGGCCAGTCGAGCCGGACGGTGTCGATATTGATCGCGACGACTTGGAAGTCGGGGCCGCCGCGCTCGGCCTCCAATCGGTCGAGCGAAGGCATTTCCTGCCGGCAGGGCACGCACCAGCTCGCCCAAAGATTGACGAGCAGGTCGCGACCGCGGAAATCCGCCAATTTCACCGTCTTGCCGTCCGCGCCGGTGAAACTGAGTTCGGGCATAGGCCGCGGCTCGTCCGAAAGGGCCAGCGCCGCGATCTCGCCACGCACCAGCGGCGCAACCCGGTTGATCACGGCGCTGGTCGAGGCGCAGGCCGCCGTACCGGTTTCGTTGCGATGCCTGCCCTCCATCACGTATATGAAGGCCAGCACCGCGGCGAGGATGGCGAGACTGATGAGCGGCGAAGGGATACGGCTCATGAGTGAGCCGCTTCCTGTCGGTGAATTATCTTCTGTCATGCCTTTGGGGTCATCTGAGAGCGAGACGATGAGCAACAAGATGTGGGGCGGCCGGTTTGCCGGCGGTCCCGACGCGATCATGGAAGAGATCAATGCCTCGATCGATTTCGACCGTAAGCTCGCCGAGCATGACATAGCAGGCTCGCTCGCCCATGTCGCCATGTTGGAGAAGACCGGCATCCTCACGCAGGCCGATGCCGCGGCGATCCGCGACGCTTTAGGTGGCATCCGTGGCGAAATCGAGAAGGGCGAGTTCAGCTTTTCCCGCCGGCTCGAAGATATTCATATGAATATCGAATCGAGGCTCGCAGACCTGATCGGCGCGCCCGCCGGACGCCTCCATACGGCGCGCTCGCGCAACGATCAGGTCGCGGTCGATTTCCGCCTCTATATCCGCGCCGCGATCGATACGCTCGATGCCCAAATCAAGGCGCTGCAGATCGCGCTGGCCGACAAGGCCTTGACCTATGCCGCGGCAGTGATGCCGGGCTTCACCCATATGCAGCCGGCGCAGCCGATCACCTTCGGCCATCATCTTCTTGCCTATGTCGAGATGCTCGCCCGCGACCGCGGCCGGTTCAAGGATGCCCGCGCCCGGCTGAATGAGTGCCCGCTCGGCGCGGCGGCGCTGGCCGGCACCTCATTTCCGATCGACCGCGGCTTGACCGCGGCGGCGCTCGGTTTCGATCGGCCGACCGCCAATTCGCTCGACAGCGTGTCGGATCGCGACTTCGTGATCGAGACGCTCGCGGCGGCGGCGCTTTGCGCCGTCCATCTCTCCCGGTTGGCCGAGGAGATCGTGCTTTGGGCGAGCCCGCCATTCGGCTTCATCCGCCTCTCCGACCGGTTTTCGACCGGCTCCTCGATCATGCCGCAAAAGCGCAACCCCGACGCCGCCGAGCTGGTCCGCGGCAAATGCGGCCGGATCATCGGCGCGCTCACCGGTCTGCTGGTCGTCCTGAAAGGCCTGCCGCTCGCCTATTCGAAGGATCTGCAGGAGGACAAGGAAGGCACATTCGACGCGCTCGAGACCTTGTCCCTCTGCCTTGCGGCCATGACCGGCATGGTCGGCGATCTCGAACCTGACCTCGCACGCATGCGAGCCGCGGCTGGCGCGGCCTATGCGACCGCGACCGATCTTGCAGATTGGCTGGTCCGCGAGCTCGGCATGCCGTTCCGCGAGGCGCATCATGTCACGGGCCGGCTCGTTGCGCTTGCCGCCGCCAAGAATGTCGGGCTGGAGGATCTGAGCCTGCCCGAGATGACGAGCATCGAGCCGCGCCTGACTGGCGCCGTATTCGCCGTGCTCGGGGTCGAAAATTCCGTCGCGAGCCGGACGAGCTATGGGGGGACGGCGCCGGCCAACGTGGCGGCCGCGGCCGAGAAATGGCTGGCGGCGTTCAAGAAGGATGAAGGATGATCGGCCTGCCGCGATCGCTTTCTCTTTCCGGCAAGCTTCGTCTATATAGGACCTGCCTTTTGGAGCCGGCCCGTGCCATCGCGCGTCACATTCGTTCTTTGCCTGATGCTTCTTGCCTTGGCCGGTTGCGGGCGGGCCGGTCCGCTCGAGCCGCCGCCGGGGACGCCCACGGACCAGCCCACGGGCTCGGTCAACACCACATCCACGATGGCCGGCAACGTCAACGTCGCTGTCCCGCCGCAACAGACCCCCCCAACGGGGTCCAACGCCAACCCGCCATCCAAAGGACCGTCGTTCTTCCTCGACCCCTTGGTGAAATGATACGCGGATGCATCATTTCACGCTGAGAGACGGCGTCATGCACGCCGAAGGCGTCGACGTATCTGAGCTCGCCGAGAGCGTCGGCACGCCGTTTTATTGCTATTCCACGGCGACGCTCAGCCGTCATTACGAGGTTTTCAAAGCCGCCTTCGAAGGGCTCTCGGTCCTCATCTGCTACGCGGTGAAAGCCAATTCCAACCAGGCGGTCTTGAAAACGCTCGCCCGGCTCGGCGCCGGCATGGATGTCGTTTCCGAAGGGGAGTTGCGCCGCGCCCGCCTGGCCGGCGTGGCGGCCGACAGGATCACCTTCTCGGGCATCGGCAAGAGCAAGGCGGAAATGGCCTATGGACTCGAGGAGGACATCCTCTGTTTCAACGTCGAGTCCGAGCCGGAGCTCCTCGCGCTCTCGGATCTTGCCGTGGCGCGCGGAAGGCGGGCGAGGATCGCTTTGCGCGTCAATCCCGACATCGACGCCAAGACACATGCCAAGATCGCGACCGGCACGTCGGAGACCAAGTTCGGCATTCCGTTGAGCCGCGCCCGCGCGGTCTATAGGCGCGCGGCCAGCTTGCCGGGCATCGCGGTCGCTGGCGTCGACATCCATATCGGCTCGCAGATCACTGAGCTTGAGCCCTTCGACAATGCCTTCGCGCGCCTCGCCGATTTCGTCGCCGAACTCGAAGCCGACGGCCATCGGATCGACCATATCGATCTCGGCGGCGGGCTCGGCATCCCGTATCGCGAGGAAGATCATGCGGACGCCTTCCATCCCGACCGCTACGCCAAGATCATCAGGCGCCATTTCGGTCCGCTTGGCCGGCGGCTGATACTCGAGCCGGGTCGGCTCATCGTCGGCAATGCCGGCATTCTGGTGACGCGCGTGCTCTACGTGAAGAAGGCCGAGCACAAGACCTTCGTGATTGTCGACGCGGCGATGAACGATCTCGTCCGCCCGACGCTTTACGAGGCGCATCACGAGATCCTCCCGGTGCGGCCCCGGGCGGAAGCGCCGAGAATTGTCGCCGATATCGTCGGCCCGGTCTGCGAGACCGGCGATTTTCTTGCGCTTGGCCGAGCCTTGCCGGAGCCGCGCCCGGGTGACCTCCTCGCCATAATGTCGGCGGGAGCCTATGGTGCCGTTCAGGCCGGGACCTATAATTCCCGCCTGCTGGTCCCGGAGGTTCTGGTCAAAGGAGACGATTTTGCGGTCATCCGCCCGCGCGGGACCTATGACCAATTGATCGGCCTCGACAAATTACCGCCCTGGCTGGGATGATGCTTTTCTGGCCTTTTTTGCGTACTAGGTTTAGGCGGGTCTCATTTGCGATGCTCGCCAAGGCAGGACTGCAAGCGCCGGAGTTATGATTGGCTGAGAAAAAGACCAAGGACTCACTCAAGCCCGAACTTGGCAAGAGGCCCCTGGGGCGGCTCGAAAGGCTCGTCGGCTTCGCCAGCGCCGCCTTGCTGTGGGAAAAGCTCTGGCGCGCGGTGATTCCGCCTCTGCTTGTGGTCGGGCTTTTCGTCAGCCTGTCCTTTGCCGGACTTTGGCTCGACGTGGGCCGGCCCTGGCGGATGCTTGGCGTCGCGCTCTTCGGCCTCGCTTTGGCGATGGCCGTGCTGCCGTTTTTCGGGCTTCGCCGTCCGTCGCGGAAACAGGCGCTCGCCCGAATCGACCGCAGGTCGGGCCTGAAGCACAATCCGGCTTCCACTCTTGAAGATGAGCTCGCCAACCAAGGCGACCCGGCGACCCGCGCGCTGTGGACCATTCACCGCCGCCGGATGATGCGGGATGTCGCCGGTCTCAAGGCCGGCGCGCCGTCGCCGCGCATGGTCGACGTCGACCGCTATGCCTTGCGGGCCGCCGTCCTCGTCATGCTCGTCGCCAGCGCCTTTCTCGCCGGTCCGGAAAAATATGCGCGGCTGGCCGCCGCCTTCGACTGGCGCGAGGCCGCAATGCCGGGCGCCAGCTATAGGATCGACGCCTGGATCGATCCGCCCGCCTATACCGGCAAGCCGCCAGTCATGTTGAATCTCGCGACCAACCAGCCGCAGAGGATCGCAGCGCCGATCAATTCGACGGTGATCGTGCGCGCTTCCGGCGGCGATGTCGGCATCGAGACGGAGGGCGGCCTCGAGGCCGTAAAAGCAGATTCGGCAAAACCCCCGGAAATTTCGACGGGCGACAGCGAACAGCGCTTGCTGTTGCGCGGCGACGCCAGACTCGGCCTCAAGCATGCCGGCTTGCTCGTCGGGCAGTTCGACATCGCCGTCATTCCCGATCGACCGCCGCAGATCGAATTGACCGACGCGCCGCGCGCGAACGCCCGCGGCTCCCTCTCGCTTTCGTATAAGATCAGCGACGATTACGGCGTCACCGCCGCTGAGGCGGACTTCGCCGATCCGAGCGTCGAAGGCACGCCGGGGAAGCTGCGCTCGCTCGTGGCCCCGCCGCATCTTGGCCTGGCGCTGCCGCCGGGACCCGGCGGATTGGGCGAAACGGAGAGCACGGTCGATCTCTCCGATCATCCCTGGGCCGGCGCGCGCGTGAAAATGACGCTCACGGCACATGACGGAGGCGGCAACGTCGGCGAAAGCGATCCGATCGAGATCACGTTGCCGCAGAGGCCTTTCATCAAGCCGATCGCGCGTGCCCTCGTCGAGCAGAGGCGCGATCTCGTGCTCTTCCCGGAGTCGAGAGAGCGCGTGCAAACGGCGCTCGATGCTCTGATGATCGCGCCCGAAACCTTTGCCGTGACGAGCTCCGTCTATCTCGGGCTCAGCGTTGCGTCGAGCATGCTGCAAGATGCGCAAAACGATGCCGATCTGCTCGCGGTTGCCGATTATCTCTGGAACATGGCGCTCGAGATCGAAAACGGCTCTCTGTCCGATGCCGAGCGCGATTTGCGCGCTGCGGAGCAGCAATTGCGCGAAGCCTTGCAGCGCAATGCCCCGGATGCGGAAATCCGCAAGCTCACCGAGAACCTGCGCGCCGCCATGGACAAGTTCCTGAACGAATTCGCCGAACAGCAGGCGCGCGAACTGGGCGACCGCCAACAACAGGCCGAACGCGCGCCCAACCAGAGCCGATCGGTCTCCCGCAAGGATCTGCAATCCATGCTCGACCGGATGCAGGACATGGTGCGCTCCGGCGACCGCAGCGATGCGCAGAGAATGCTCGAGCAGTTGCAGAACACGCTCGAAAATTTGCAGATGGCGCGGCGCCGCGGCGCCGACCCGACGACCCGCGCAATGAACCAAGCCATGCGGGACCTCGATAAGCTCACGCGCGAGCAGCAGCAGTTGCGCGATGAGACCAACCGCCAGGCGCAGGCGCAAGCTCAAGCGCAAGAGCAGCAGGACGAGAGCGACGATCAGCAGCAGGGCCAGCCGAACCAGGCGGGCCCGCAAAGCCCGAATGACCGGGCGCAGAACCCGTCCGGCGAGCAGAGTCCGATGAGCGAACAGGAACTGCACGATCGCCAGCAGGCGCTCCGCAACCAGCTGGAGGAAGTGGAGAGACGATTGAAACAGGTGGGGCAAGATCAGCAAGGTCTCTCCGAAGCGCAGGGCGCCATGAAGGACGCCGAAAACGCTCTGAACCAGGGACAGAACCGGGGTCAGAACCAGAGCCAGGGTGGGCAGGGTCAGGGTCAGAGTCCCGGCGGTCAAGAGCAGGGCCAGAGCCAGGGCGCCGGCAAGGCAGTCGGGGCGCAGGGCCGTGCTCTGGAGGCTTTGCGGAAAGGCGCGGATCAGCTTGCCCAATCCATGCAGCAAGGCGGCGCAGGCCAAGGCGCCGAGGGTGATCAGCAGGGCGATCAGGAAGGCGCGGGGCAGGCCGAGGGCGGCGGCGATACGGACCCGCTGGGCCGGCCGCTCGGCAACGATCCGGCCTTCGATCCGCATGCGCGTTTCGACCCGATGGGCATTCCGGCCGCGCAGCGCGCCCAGCGGGTGCTCGAAGAATTGCGCAGAAGGCTCAGCGACCCATCACGGTCCAAGGAGGAGCTCGATTATCTGGAGCGCCTGCTCAATCCTTATTGAGATCGCGTGAAACGGATTGTCCGCTGTTGAATTGAGCCCCGGCCGATCGAGGACGATTCCCATGCACACATTCGGTAATTTCCTCGTCGGCGCGGCGCTCATCGCGGTGCTCTTCGTCCTGCTCGCCGGGATTGCGAACATGGCGCGCGGCGGCAATTCGAATCTCTCGCAGGTGCTGATGCGCTGGCGCGTGGGCTTGCAGTTCCTCGCCATTCTCATCATCATGGGCGTGCTATTTTTCCGCCGCTGAGCATGGTCATCCTCACCAAAATCTATACGCGCGGCGGCGACGCCGGTTTGACCGGGCTCGGCACGGGCGAGCGGCGGCGCAAGGACGATCTGCGTATCGAGGCCTATGGCACAGTCGATGAGGCCAACAGTTTCATCGGCGTGGCGCGAGCTCTCCTCATGAATGCGCCGGAACATGCCGCTTTGGCCTCGGCTTTGGCGGCGATTCAGAACGATCTTTTCGACCTCGGCGCCGATCTCTGCGTGCCGGAAACCGAGCGGGAAGGAGAAACTTTGCGGATGCGCCAGCCGCAGGTCGATCGGCTGGAACGCGAGATCGATGCGCTGAACGCAGATCTCGAACCGCTCAGCTCCTTCGTTCTGCCCGGCGGCTCAGAGGCCGCGTCGGCGATGCATGTCGCCCGCGCCGTCGTCCGGCGCGCCGAGCGCTGCATGGTTACGCTTGCCGCCGCGCCGGGCGAAAAGGTCGGCGCGCCGGCTCTCAAATACATCAACCGTCTCTCGGACTTTCTCTTCGTCGCGGCGCGTCACCTCAATCGCTATGGTGCAGGCGACATCCTCTGGGTGCCTGGGGCGGGATCCGGCGTATAAACCGAGCCTGCATCGTCATTGCGAGGAGCGAAGCGACGAAGCAATCCAGAACTGGAGCGGAACTGGATTGCTTCGCTTCGCTCGCAATGACGACACGGCGCCGTCGCGGTCGTGGATGCGGGCGGCAATCTCCTTGCGTTCGCGCGCATGGACGAGGCGCGGTGGGAGTGAGCGGCGGCACCGGCGATCAGGACCAGACGGTCGCCGAAGCGGCCGCGGGCGCATTCAAGGGCTGAGCGCTGCACGCTTGCAATTCGACGGAACGCGCTTAAAGCGGAAGCTTCGGGACAGGCGGCCTCTGCCTCTTTCCGGCGAAGCGCATGAACGAGGACATCAGACGGCGAGATCGTTCGCTGATCCGCGGGCTCATCGAAGCTCTGCCGGAGGGAGTTCTGGTCATCGACCGGAATGACCGGATCATCGGCGCAAACGCCGCGGCGCACGCGATTCTGCCGGGCTTGCAGCCCGAGGGATCGCTGGCCCGCAGCTTGCGCTCGCCGGATGTTCTTGACTCCGTCGATCGGGTGCGTTCTTCGGCCCGCGCCGAGCGGGTCTTCTGGGCCGAAAAAGTCCCGGTCGAGCGTCTGTTCGAGGTCAGCATCGCGCCGCTCGGCAGCGATGAGTTCGAATCCGCCTTGATCCTGTCTCTGCATGATTTGAGTGAAGCGCGCCGGCTCGAGCGCATGCGTGTCGATTTCGTCGCCAATGCCAGCCATGAATTGCGCACCCCGCTCGCCTCGCTGCTTGGTTTCGTCGAGACTTTGCAAGGGCCGGCGCGCGACGACGAAGCCGCGCGGAGCAAATTTCTCACGATCATGCGAGAGCAGGCGCAGAGAATGTCACGGCTTGTCGATGATCTTCTGTCGCTGTCGCGGATCGAACAGCACTTGCACGTGCGCCCCAACACGCCAGTCGATCTTGTCGGCATCCTGCGCCATATCGCAGACACGCTCTCGCCGATGGCCTATGACAAAAATGTGACGTTGAAGATCGAGGCGCCACCTTCCGTCATCGTCGCTGGAGATCGCGACGAATTGCTGCGAGTGGCTGAAAATCTTATCGAAAATGCCATCAAATATGGGGCCGCCGACGCGATGACCGCGAACAAGGATGTGGATATCGTGATCAGGGTGAACGGGCCTCAGGCGCATCTTTCGGTCCGCGACTACGGCCCCGGCATCGCGCCCGAACATTTGCCGCGCCTGACCGAACGGTTCTATCGGGTCGATGCTGGTCAGAGCCGCGCCAAGGGAGGAACCGGCCTCGGCCTCGCGATTGTCAAGCATATCGTCGCGCGCCACGGCGGCCGTATGAACATCGAGTCGAAACTCGGCGAAGGCGCGTGCTTTAGCGTCATCTTGCCGCCGTTCGAGAATTGATCGGCGGCGGCGGCCTTCCGGCCGGCATCCACGCCTTCCGTCATCTCGTTGTCATCTCACTGTCGTAAATACTTTGTTGGTTCCGCCTAGGTTGCGGTCGGCGCTCGGCGGCCGAACGGGGTTCGGCTGGTAGCGTAGTCACCCCAGCTTCGAGAGGCGTAAGATGACGTTCAAGTCTTTCATTTGGACGGCTGTGATTGCAATGGCGGCGCCGGTCGCTATTGCCGGAGCCCAGGCGACAGACATTTCAGGCGCCGGCGCCACCTTCCCCTATCCGATCTACGCGAAATGGGCCGATACTTATAAGAAGGAGACCGGCAATGGTCTCAACTATCAGTCGATCGGCTCGGGCGGCGGCATCAGGCAGATCAAGGCGAAGACCGTCACCTTCGGTGCCTCCGACATGCCGCTCGAACCCAAAGACCTCATGCAAGCGGGTCTCATTCAGTTCCCGACGGTGGTTGGCGGCGACGTGCCGGTCGTTAACCTGCCCGGCATCAAGCCCGGTGAAATCGTCCTCGACGGCGACACGCTCGCCAAGATCTTCCTTGGCGACATCAAGACCTGGGACGATCCGGCCATCAAGAAGCTCAATCCGAGCGTCAAGCTGCCATCCACGGCCATCCTGGTCGTGCACCGCTCCGACGGTTCGGGAACGACTTTCATCTGGACGAACTATCTGTCCAAAGTGAATGCCGATTGGAAAGCCAATGTCGGTGCCAACACCTCGGTCGAATGGCCGGCCGGCATCGGCGCCAAGGGCAATGAGGGCGTTGCCAACAATGTCGTGCAGACACAGGGCTCGATCGGCTATGTGGAATATGCCTATGCGGTGCAGAACAAGATGACTTTCGCCAAAGTCATCAATAGCGATGGGAAGGCCGTCGCGCCCGCCATTCAATCTTTCCAAGCAGCGGCCGCCCGTGCCGATTGGGAGAAATCGGACAACTATTATGTGATCCTGACGGACCAGCCCGGTCCCGACTCCTGGCCGATCGCCGGGGCCACCTTCATAATGATGTATAAGGCACCGCAAGACGTTGCCGCCGCCACTGCAGCCCTGAGATTCTTCAGCTGGGCTTACGCCAACGGCGACAAGATGGCTGAAGATCTCGACTATGTTCCGCTGCCGGCGGCTGTCAAAGCCCAGATCAAGAAGACTTGGGCCACCGAGATAAAGGGCGTCGACGGCAAGGCCTTGCTCAACTAACCACATCGGGACGTGAGGGGAGGGCCTTGTAAGCTCTCCCTTTCAGTGTGCCGCGGCGAGATCATAAGAACCGGTCTTCGCGTTGGCAACTTTCCCGATTTCTTGTAAACGCTACTCGGAGACGAAGACTTTGGCGGATGTAGCGGTGGAAAGCGGCCAGGTCGCCTATAAGGATGCCGCGCGGCGGGCCCGAGTGGCGAGCTCCTTCAAGCTCCGCGACACGTCTTTTCGCTGGTTGACGCTTGCCGCGGCGATCGCGGTGCTCATCATCCTTGGCGGCGTCATCGCCTCGTTGATCCAAGGCTCAATTCCGGCCTTCCAAGCATTCGGCTTCGGGTTCCTTACGATGCAGGTATGGAATCCGGTTACCGACAGGTACGGTGCCTTGGCGCCGGTCTACGGTACCGTCGTGACGTCTCTGATAGCTATGCTGATTGCCGTGCCGGTCGGGCTCGGCATTGCGATCTTCCTGAGCGAGCTTTGCCCAGATGTTCTGCGGCGTCCGATCGGGATTGCCATCGAACTTCTCGCCGGCATCCCCTCGATCATCTATGGCATCTGGGGGTTGTTCGTCTTTGCGCCGTTTTTGCAGCAGTATGTTCAGCCGGCCTTGATCGGCCTCTTCGGCCATGTACCTGTCCTGTCGACGCTGTTCGCGGGTCCACCGTATGGCATCGGCATGCTGACGGCCGGCTTCATTCTGGCGATCATGGTGCTGCCGTTCATCACGGCAATTTCGCGCGACGTCTTCAACACGGTACCCCAACTCCTGAAAGAAGCCGGCTACGGCGGCGGCTGCACCACCTGGGAGGTGGTCCGTTTCATCGTAATTCCCTATACGCGGGTCGGCATCCTCGGCGGCGTCATGCTCGGCCTCGGGCGTGCACTCGGTGAGACCATGGCCGTGACTTTCGTCATCGGCAACGCCCATAAGATCTCGGCTTCGCTGCTCGCGCCCGCCACCACGATTTCCGCCGTGATCGCGAATGAATTCACCGAGGCGGTCAGCGATCTCTACACCTCGGCGCTCATCGAACTCGGCCTCATCCTTTTCGTCATCACATTTTTCGTTCTGGCCGTCGCGCGCTTTATGCTCATGCGGCTTGAACATCAGGCGGGACGCTAGGCATGGCTCTCTACGATTCGCGCCGCCGCACCAACATGATTGGTCTGGGGCTCTGCTACGCTTCAGCGGCTTTCGGTCTCGGCTGGCTGATCATCATCCTTGCGACCCTCCTGTGGCAAGGATTCAGCGGCCTTTCAGTAGCCGTGTTTACGCAGATGACACCGCCGCCCGGCTCGGGCGGCGGCCTGCTGAACGCCATTGTCGGTAGCCTGATCATGACTATTTTGGGCGTCTGCATTGGGACTCCGCTGGGCATATTGGCGGGCACCTACATGGCCGAATACGGCCGTGGTTCGAAGCTCACTTTCGTCGTCCGCTTCATCAACGACATCCTGCTGAGCGCCCCCTCGATCGTCATCGGTCTGTTCGTCTACGAGGTCATGGTCGCGCGCATGGGCCATTTCTCGGGCATAGCGGGGGCGATCGCGCTGGCGGTGATCGTCGTTCCGGTGGTTGTGCGGACGACCGAGGACATGCTGCTGCTCGTTCCGGGACAGCTGCGTGAAGCGGCGAGCGCTCTTGGCCTGCCGCGTTCCACGGTTGTCAGCAGGATCGCCTATCGGGCCGCCCGTGCCGGGCTTATCACTGGCGTTCTTCTCGCCGTCGCGCGGGTCAGCGGCGAGACGGCGCCGTTGCTGTTCACCGCGCTGAACAATCAATTCTTCAGCGCGGATGTGAACGCACCCATGGCGAGCCTGCCGGCCGTCATCTTCCAATTCGCGCTGAGCCCCTACAAGCAATGGCAAAGCCTCGCCTGGACCGGCGCTCTCATCATAACTTTGGCCGTGCTCGTTCTGTCCATCGTGGCGCGTGTGCTTGGTTCACGGGGGGCCAGCAAATGACGGCAGCAGCTTTTGTGAAAAACGAACTGCCCACCAAGATCGCAGTCAAGGACCTGCAATTCTTCTACGGCGATAACATTGCCCTCAAGCACGTCAACATGTCTCTTTACGCCAACAAGGTGACGGCGCTGATCGGGCCCTCCGGCTGCGGAAAATCGACGCTTCTGCGCGTGCTCAACCGGATGTATGATCTCTACCCGCACCAGCGGGCCGAAGGCGAAGTCCTGCTCGACGGCAACAACATTCTCGATCCGCGCCAGGACCTCAATCTGCTGCGCGCGCGCGTCGGCATGGTGTTTCAGAAGCCGACCCCGTTTCCGATGTCGATCTACGACAATATCGCATTCGGCATCAAACTCTACGAGAGGCTGCCGAAATCCGAGCTCGACGGGCGCGTCGAGACGGCGCTCAGAGGGGCGGCCATCTGGGACGAAGTCAAAGACCAATTGAGCGCTAGCGGACTTTCGCTGTCCGGCGGCCAGCAGCAGCGCCTGTGCATCGCCCGCACCGTGGCCATCCACCCCGAGGTCATTCTCTTCGACGAGCCCTGTTCGGCGCTCGATCCCATCTCGACCGCGAAGGTGGAGGAATTGATCGACGAGCTGAAGGAAAATTACACGATCGCCATCGTAACCCATAACATGCAGCAGGCGGCGCGCGTTTCCGAGTATACTGCCTTCATGTATCTCGGCGAACTCATCGAATTCGCGACGACACCGCAGCTCTTTACATCGCCGGAAAATCCGCGGACCCAGAACTACATCACCGGCCGCTTCGGCTGATGACATCGTTTCCAGGATGCTACCATGGCCGATCATACCGTCAGAGCTTACGACCAGGAACTCGAAGCGCTCGGCCGAAAGATCGCGGAGATGGGCGGCATTGCCGAGAAGATGCTCAGCGATGCGATGGATGCGCTCGCTAATCTCGATGCCAATCTTGCCCGCGCGACCGTTGCCTGCGATGTGCGACTCGATGTCTTGCAGCGCGACGTCGAGGAGCAGGCGATCATGACGCTCGCACGTCGCCAGCCCTTCGCCGCCGATCTTCGCGAGATCGTTGCCGCCATCCGGATCTCCGGCGACCTCGAGCGGGTCGGCGATCTCGCCAAGAACATCGCCAAGCGAGCCTTGAAGCTGCATGCGGAGACGCGCATGCAGCGCGCCATCGTCGGGTTGAAATCGATGCACGAGACTGCGGCCATGCTCCTCAAGGATGCGCTCGATGCTTATGCGATGCGCGACGTCGAGCGTGCCCGTCAGGTGTGGACGAATGACGTCGAGCTCGACGCTCTCGAAGATTCCGTATTCCGCGATCTCCTCACGTTCATGATGGAAGATCCGCGCAATATTTCCTTCTGCGCTCATCTTCTGTTCGTCTCGAAGAACATCGAGCGGATCGGCGATCACTCGACCAATATCGCCGAAACCGTTGTCTATCTCGTCACCGGGGAAGTCCTTCCAATGGACCGGCCTAAGGGCCCATCCCCTGCGTCCGACTTTCCGCAACCCAGCAAGTGAGCGACGATCCGGCAGTGAATGAGATGAATGGCCAGCCAGCTTCCGCCGAAGACCGGATTTCGCCGCCGCGCCCCGGTTCGGCTGCCGCCGCGCCGCCGCGAATCCTTGTGGTCGAGGACGAAGCGGCCTTGAGCTTGCTCTTGAGTTATAATCTCGAGGCCGAAGGATTCGCCGTCGAACGCGTCGAACGCGGCGACGAGGCCGAGCTCCGGCTCATTGAGGCGCCGCCCGATCTCGTCATCCTGGATTGGATGCTGCCCGGCGTGTCGGGGCTCGAAATCTGCCGGCGCATGCGCGCGCGCGAAGCGACCCGCACCTTGCCGGTGATCATGCTGACCGCGCGCGGCGACGAGAGCGAGCGCGTGCGTGGGCTGACGATCGGCGCCGACGATTACATCGTCAAGCCTTTCTCGGTTCCAGAGCTCATGGCGCGGGTGCGGGCTCTGTTGCGCCGCGCGCGGCCGGATCGGGTCGCCGCGCTTCTCGTGATCGGCGATCTCGCGCTTGACCGGGAAAATTGGCGAGTCGTTCGCAGCTCGCGCAACGTCCATCTTGGCCCGACCGAATTCCGCCTTCTCGAATATCTCATGGGCAAACCCGGCCGGGTGTTTTCCCGCGCCCAATTGCTCGACAGCGTCTGGGGACTCTCTGCCGAGATCGACGAACGCACGGTTGACGTGCATGTCGGGCGGCTGCGCAAGGCTTTGTCGCTCGCCGGCGAACGCGATCCGATCCGCACCATCCGCGGGGCCGGCTATTCCTTCGACGAGACGTTCGGCAAGTCAGAATGAGATTGGCGAGCGGCTAGGCCGGATCGTGCCCTGCCCGGCTCAGGCCATTTTTTGCACGCGCCGCTCGCGCTCCTTTTCGCGCCGCCGCTCCTGCACCGGCTGATAGGCGATGCGGCTATGATAGGGACAATAGGGGCTCGTCCCGGTCGCCGATTTCTTGGCGCCGCAGAAGCGGAAGTCGGCGCTCGTCGGGTCGCCGACCGGCCAGCGGCACATGGCCTCCTTCAGTTCCATGATCGTGACCATCTGCGAGATCGGAATGACGATCTCCTCGATGGGCTGCGGTGCTTCCATCGCCTGCGGCCTGATCGCGAGCGCGGTATTGCCGCGCATGGACGGCGCGCTCGGATGCGGATGCGCCGGCCGCATCGTTTTGAGATGCGGCCGCGAACTGGCCGGGCTCGCGGCCTTGATCCGACCCGATAGGCCCAGTCGATGCACCTTGCCGATCACCGCATTGCGGGTAATGCCGCTGGCAAGCTCACGGGCGATCTGGCTCGCGCTCAAGCCTTCGAGCCAGAGCTTGCGCAGGAGTTCCATTCGTTCGTCGGTCCAGGACATGCAAGTCCTCCTCGATCTGGATCAAAGTGAGCCCGAACGCGGTCTACACGACACGCAGAACCGACGGCGCACTTCGGCGCAAATCAAGACCCGACGCCGCACCGGAAACCCGGTGCCGAGCGATGTCTTACGCATCCAAGGTCCGCCGCACGAGATGTCGTAGTCGACATCGAGGAAGCTACACTAGCAGTTGAATCTTGCGCAAGAGTCCTTGAGAGGTCCGAAGCGTTTTCAACAGCAGCTTCCGCCGCTGCTCTTTGGCTTCGGCGCTTCGCATGAAGCTTGGCTTTACCGGAGCGGCGCGCGAGGCGCCAACGGCTGCTCTTTGCCTGCGGGGCCGGCGCAAAGATTTGACCCGACCGGGCAAGGTCCTTAAAGTAAGATTGCGATGCTGCCGCTCCTTTCGGGGCGGCACTTTGATTTTGGGGGTTTGCCCTAAAGCCGATTCAGCGTAGCCGTCGGATCGACACGCCGTTCGCGCCATCAAACGCCTATCAACGGAGCATTGAGTGACCTCGTCGCTGCTTCCCACCTATGCGCGCGCCAACCTCGCCTTCGAGCGGGGCGAAGGCGCCTGGCTCACTTCGACGGAGGGCGAGCGCTTTCTCGATTTCGGCGCCGGCATCGCCGTGACAAGCCTCGGCCACGCCCATCCGCACCTCGTAAAGACGCTGATCGCACAGGCGCAAAAGCTGTGGCACGTGTCGAACCTGTTCGAGATTCCGCAGGCCGAGCTCCTCGGCCGCCGTCTCGCCGAGGCGAGTTTCTCGGATCTGGTGTTCTTCACCAATTCGGGCACCGAAGCGGTCGAGGGCGCGATCAAGACGGCGCGGAAATATCACTTCGTCGGCGGCCATCCCGAAAAATTCCGGATCATCACCGTTCAAGGCGCCTTCCACGGCCGCACCATCGCCGCGGTGACCGCGGGCGGCAACCCGAAACATCTCGAAGGCTTCGGCCCAAAGCCTGAGGGCTTCGATCAGGTCCCGTTTGGAGATCTTGAAGCTTTGCGGGCCGCGATCGGGCCGCAGACCGGCGCCATCCTCGTCGAACCGATCCAGGGCGAGGGCGGGATCAGGGCCGTTCCGCTTGCCCATCTTCAGGCCATGCGCAAATTATGCGACGAGCACCGGCTGCTGCTGATCCTCGACGAGGTGCAGAGCGGCTTGGGGCGCACCGGCCGGCTCTTCGCCTATGAGCATGCCGGCATCACGCCCGACATCATGACGCTTGCGAAGGGGCTCGGCGGCGGATTTCCGCTTGGCGCCTTTCTGGTGACGCGGGAGGCCGGCAAAGGCATGACCCTCGGCACGCATGGCACGACGTTCGGGGGCAATCCGCTGGCGACCGCGGTCGGCAATGCCGTGCTCGACATCGTGCTCGCCGAGGGCTTCGTCGATCACGTGGCGCGCATGGGTGCGCTGTTGAAGCAGGGCCTCATGGATCTGAAAGCCCGGCATCCGGGTGTGATCGCCGAGATCCGCGGCGAAGGCCTCATGCTCGGTATCGCGGCACGCGTGCCGGTGCAAGACTTCTTCGCCGCGGCGCTGAAGGAGAAGCTCATCCTCATTCCGGCGGGCGACAACGTCGCTCGCCTCTTGCCGGCCCTGATCGTCGGTGAGGCGGAGATCGCGGAAGCGCTGGTCCGCCTGGACGCGACGGCATCCCGGCTCGCCGGCAAAAGGGATCTGCGCATGGGAGCCGCGGAATGATTGACGGGGCAAGCCTTGAAGCCAGGCCGCCGCGGCATTTCCTCGATCTTTCGGAAATTTCGGCCGCCGACCTGCGCCAGATTCTCGAAGCCGCCTTGTTGATGAAGCGCCGCCGCCGCAAGGGCGAGGTCGCGGCCTGGCGACCGCTCGCCGGCAAGGTCCTGGCGATGATTTTCGATAAGCCATCGACCCGCACGCGCATCTCCTTCGACATCGGCATGCGGGAACTCGGCGGCGAGACGATCATGTTGACCGGCCAGGAAATGCAGCTCGGGCGCGGCGAGACCATTGCCGATACGGCGCGCGTCCTCTCCCGTTTCGTCGATGCGATCTTAATCCGCGTCCTCGATCACAACGATCTTTGCGAGTTCGCTCAATACGCCGCGGTGCCGGTGGTCAATGGGCTCACCAAGAGATCACATCCTTGCCAGGTGATGGCCGACGTCATGACCTTCGAGGAGCATCGCGGCCCCATCAAAGGGCGTACCATCGCCTGGAGCGGCGACGCTAACAATGTGCTCGCGAGCTGGATTCATGCGGCGCAACGCTTCGAGTTCACGATCCAGGTCGCGACCCCCGCGGAGCTCGATCTTTCGCCCGAGCTTCTCGCCTGGGCCCAGAAATCCGGGACTCGTCTCAAGGTGACGCGCGATCCTTATGAGGCGGTCAGCGGAGCCGACGCCGTCATCTCCGACTGCTGGGTCTCGATGGGCGACGAGAATGAGAGCTTCCGCCACAATCTTCTTGCGCCTTACCAGGTGAATACGAAGCTGATGTCGGTGGCCGCCAAGGACGCGATCTTCATGCATTGCCTGCCGGCGCACCGCGGCGAGGAAGTCACGGACGCGGTGATCGATGGACCGCAATCGGTGGTCTTCGACGAGGCCGAGAACCGCCTGCACGCCCAGAAGGGCATTCTCGCCTGGTGCCTCGGGGCGATCGAGGTATGAGCGATCCGATGTTGCGGCCTGTCTCTGATGACGCGCGCGACGACAATGTCCTGCCCTTCGCGGTCGCGCCGCTCGATCTGCGCGGCCGTGTCGTGCGGCTCGGCGCCTCGATCGACGAGATTCTCGCGCGCCATGCTTATCCACCGCGCGTGGCGCGGGTCGTCGGCGAGGCGGCGGCCTTGACCGCACTCCTCGGCTCGGCGCTCAAACTCGAAGGCAGGCTGCAACTGCAGACGAAGAGCGACGGAGCCATCGACATGATCGTCGTCGATTTCGACGCGCCGAACAGGTTGCGCGCCTTCGCCCGCTTCGACGCGGCGAGACTCGCCGCAGCGGGTGCCGACGCAGACCTGCTCGGCAAGGGCCATCTCGCCTTGACCTTGGAGCAAGGCAACGACATGGCGCGCTACCAGGGCATCGTCGCTCTCGAAGGCCAGGGGCTCGAGGAAGCGGCGCATCGCTATTTCCGCCAGTCGGAACAAATCCCGACCTTCGTCCGCCTGGCGGTCGCCGAGAGCGTGACCGGCGCGCAGACCTCCTGGCGGGCCGGCGGCCTGATGGTGCAATTCCTGCCGGCCGCGCCGGAGCGGCAGGCCGATCTTCCGCCCGGCAACGCGCCGGCTGGCACGCCCGTGCCGGAAGTCATCGAGAACGACGCCTGGGTCGAAGCCAAGGCGCTCGCCGCGACGATCGAGGATCACGAGCTCGTCGATCCGACCTTGTCGAGCGAGCGCCTGCTCTATCGGCTGTTCCACGAACGCGGCGTCAGGGTTTTTTCGGCGCAGAGCGTCAAAGCCGCTTGCCGCTGTTCGCGCCAGCGCATCGCCAACATGTTGCGGCGCTTCACGCCACAGGAGCGCGCCGACATGGTCGGCGACAACGGCAAGATCGGCGTCACCTGCGAATTCTGCTCGACCTACCGCGAGTTCGCGCCGGCGGAGTTGGAGTGAAGGGGAGCGATCCCCTCTCCCCGCATGCGGGGAGAGGGTTAGGGTGAGGGGCAGAGTGACTAGCCGCGAACTTGACCGCCTGGTGTGATCCGCGTGGGAGACGGACTGCGGCTGCTCACCCAGCCCCTCACCCTCGCCATAGGCTCGCGCATTCGCGCGAGCCGTCCTAATAAGACGGGCGCGCAAAGCGCGCCCTGTGGCTCGACCTCTCCCCGCACGCGGGGAGAGGTGGTGCTCCGGCCTCAACCGCAAAACTCCTCGCGCCGATAGCCCTGCGCATAGAGTAGCGCCGTGAGATCGGCGTGATCGATGCGCGCCATCGCCGCGGCGGCGACAACGGGCTTGGCGCGGAAGGCGACGCCGAGGCCGGCCTCGGCCAGCATGGCAAGATCGTTGGCGCCGTCGCCGACCGCGAGAGTCTCTGATGCCGCAAGGCCGAGCTCGATCCGCAGCCGCACCAGCGCGTCGCGCTTCGCGGTCTCGCCGCGAACGGGCTCTTCGATCGCGCCGGTCGATTTGCCCTCGGCGACGATCAGGCGATTGGCTTTGCTTGCGTGAAAGCCGAGCCTTTCGGCGAGCGGCATGGTGAACTGCGTGAACCCGCCGGAGACGAGCGCGGTGAAGGCGCCATGCGCGCGCATGGTCTTGACAAGCGCCTCGGCGCCGGGCGTGAAGGCGATCCGTTCCGCAAGGATCTTGTCGATGACATCGATCCGCAGCCCGGCGAGAAGCGCGACGCGCTCGCGCAGGGCCGGCACGAAGGCGATCTCGCCACGCATGGCGCGCGCCGTGATCTTCGCCACATGGTCCTTCATGCCGAGGAAATCGGCCAGCTCGTTGACGCATTCCTGGCCGATGATGGTCGAATCCATATCGGCAAGGAGAAGTCTCTTGCGCCGGCCGGCGGCGGGTTGAACGATGACATCGACCGGCGCGCCGGCGCATCTTTCACGCAGAACCTCGGCCAGGCGCCTGGCTTCGGCTTCGCTCTCGGCCGTGAACGGGATATCTGCTGCGACGCGCTCCGCGAGCCAAAGCGGGGTTTGCGCGCCGGGGAGGATGTGCGCGATGCTTTCGACAAGGCGCGCGTCGAGCGCCGGACGGCCCGGGTCTGAGATGAGCGTTGCGACATGGGTCATGAGAATAGCGGATGGGGACGCGAACTGAGGGATATCAATCGATGATTTCCGCGATCCTCATCGCAGGCCCGACGGCGAGCGGCAAGTCGGGGCTTGCGCTGCGTCTCGCCGAGCGGCTCGGCGGCGTCCTCGTCAATGCCGATTCGATGCAGGTTTATCGCGACCTCGCGATCTTGACCGCGCGGCCGAGGCCGGATGAGGCGGCACGCGCGCCTCACTTTCTGTTCGGGCATGTGAATGGCGCGGTCAATTATTCGGTCGGGCGTTTCGTCGAGGACGCCGCAGCGGCGCTGGAGCGCCTCAGCGCCGAACGCCTGATGCCGATCTTCGTCGGCGGCACCGGGCTCTATTTCAAGGCCTTGACCCAAGGTCTCTCGGACATCCCCAATGTACCGAAAGCCTTGCGCGCCGAGCTACGGGCGCGGGCGGAGAGCCTGCCTGTCGCCGAACTCCATGCCGAGCTGGCCGCCCGCGACCCCGCAATGGCCGCGAAGCTCAGCGACCCGCAGCGCATTCTGCGGGCGCTCGAAGTCCATGCGGCGACGGGGCGAAGCCTTGCCTCGTTCCAGGGCGCGAAGCGCAAGCCACTGCTCGATGCGCAGTCTTGCCTCGCGATTTTCCTCGCGCCGGATCGTGCGGTGCTCAACGCCACGATCGACCAGCGTTTCGATACGATGCTCCAAGCCGGCGCGCTGAAGGAAGTGGAGGCGCTGCGCACCCGCGCGCTCGACCCGGCGCTGCCGGTGATGCGTGCGCTCGGCGTGCCGCATCTCTTGCGCCACCTCGAAGGAGAGATCGATCTCGATGCGGCGGCGCGGCTCAGCAAGCGCGACACGCGCGCCTATGCCAAGCGCCAGTTCACCTTCGCGCGCAATCAACTGCCGGCATTCCGCTGGGCGGCCCCGGAGGCGGCCGAGACGGCGGTCATGGAGGCGATCGATTAGCTGAAAGCGACCTTCAGGACCTCATAACTCTTGCCGCCGCCCGGCGTATTGACTTCGACGGTATCACCGACCTTTTTGCCGATGAGGGCGCGGGCGGTCGGCGAGCCGATCGAAACGCGGCCGGCCTTCACGTCGGCCTCGGCTTCGCCGACGATCTGATAGACCTTTTCCTCCTCGGTATCTTCGTCGACGAGGGTGACGGTCGCGCCGAACATGACCGTCGAACCTGACAGCTTCGAAACGTCGATGACTTCCGCCCGCGAGAGCTTATCCTCGAGTTCCGCGATCCGGCCTTCGTTCATGGATTGGGCTTCCTTGGCCGCGAAATATTCGGCGTTTTCCGCCAAATCCCCATGGGTGCGGGCCTCGGCGATCGACTGAATGATGCGCGGCCGCTCGATCTGCTGAAGGCGCTTCAATTCCTCCTCGAGGACGGAATGTCCCTGCGCCGTCATGGGAATCTTGTCCATTATCGATCTCTTTCACGTCTCTTGGCGTAATCAGCTGTTCGGTAAAATTGCCCAGGCTCGCCCAATTTTGGCCGACGAATCAATTTGCCCCGGCCGCTCGAACGCTGGCGTTCGAGTCTGGCCCGTCTGACATTCCAATTCAAGAAGCTGAGGCTCGAAGCCGGCCAAGATTAGCTTGAGGCAAAATAATCCTGGAGCGCCCGCACTTCGAGGTCGCCCGCCACGTAGGCCGCAATGCCCTGCGAAGCTGCGATCGCACCCGCCACAGTGGTATAATAAGGAACTTTATGCAAGAGGGCGGCGCGCCGCAACGAGCGCGAATCGGCCAAGGCCTGCGCTCCCTCGGTTGTATTAAAGACGAGCTGAACCCGGCCGTTCTTGATCGCATCGACCACGTGCGGACGTCCTTCCGAGACCTTGTTGACCTTCTCTGCCGGAATGCCGTGGCTTTCGAGGTAGCGCGCCGTGCCGCCGGTGGCGTTGATCTTGAACCCGAGGCCCAGCAACAGTTTCACGCAGCCGAGAATGCGCGGCTTGTCGATATCGCGGACCGAGACGAAGAGGGTACCGCAGGAGGGCACCTTCGTGCCGCCGCCGAGCTGGCTCTTGGCGAAGGCCATTTCGAAGGAACGGTCGAGGCCCATGACCTCTCCGGTCGAGCGCATTTCGGGTCCGAGCACGGTGTCGACGCCCGGAAAGCGGGCGAAGGGGAATACCGCTTCTTTGACCCCGACGTGATGTGGGAGCATCGGCTTCAGGCCGAACCGCGCCAGCGGCTCGCCGGCCATGATCCGGGCGGCGATCTTGGCGATCGGCACGCCGATCACCTTCGCGACGAAGGGAACGGTGCGCGAGGCGCGCGGGTTGACTTCAAGCACGTAGATCTCGCCGTCCTTCAACGCGAATTGCACGTTCATCAACCCGCCGACAGCGAGTGCGAGGGCGAGCTTGCGCGTCTCATCCTCGATTCGCGCGATTATCTGCGCCGACAACGAGCGCGGCGGCAGAGAGCAGGCGCTGTCGCCGGAATGGATGCCCGCCTCTTCGATATGTTCCATGATGCCGCAGATGAAGACGTCGTGGCCATCGCAGAGGGCGTCGACATCGATCTCGACGGCATCCGAGAGATAGCGGTCGAAGAGCAGCGGGTTCTTGCCGAGCACCGTATTGATTTGGCCGGTCTTGTCGTTCGGGTAGCGTGCTTTGATATCGGACGTGACGAGGCCAGGCAGAGTGCCGAGCAAATAATCGTCGAAGGCGGCCTGGTCGTGGATGATCGCCATGGCGCGGCCGCCGAGCACATAGGAGGGCCGCACGACCAGCGGCAGCCCGAGTTCGGCGGCAACCAGGCGCGATTGCTCGACCGAATAGGCGATGCCGTTCTTCGGCTGCTTTAGTCCGAGCTTGTCGAGCAGCCGCTTGAAGCGGTGACGATCCTCGGCGAGGTCGATCGAGTCGACGCTGGTGCCGAGAATGGGAATGTCCGCCGCTTCCAAGGAACGCGCGAGCTTCAGCGGCGTCTGCCCGCCAAATTGCACGATCGCGCCGCAGAGCCGGCCGGCCTGTTGTTCGGTGGCCAGGATTTCGAGCACGTCTTCGCTGGTCAAGGGCTCGAAATAGAGCCGGTCGGAGGTGTCGTAATCCGTCGACACCGTCTCCGGATTGCAGTTGATCATGATCGTCTCGAAGCCGGCCGCGTGGAGCGCAAAGCTGGCATGGCAGCAGCAATAATCGAATTCGATGCCCTGCCCGATCCGATTCGGGCCGCCGCCCAGAATGACGATCTTGTCGCGCTGTGAGGGCCACGCCTCCGAGGCCGGCGCGCCGGCGAATGGGGTTTCGTAAGTCGAATACATATAGGCGGTCGGCGAAGCGAATTCGGCCGCGCAAGTGTCGATCCTCTTGAACACGGGGCGAACGCCAAGCCGATGGCGCAGCTCCCGCACCTTGGCTTCGTCGAGGCCGGCGAGCGTCGCGAGCCGCGTATCTGAGAATCCGGCGGCCTTCAGCATGCGCAGGTTCGCTGCATCCTTCGGCAAGCCATGCGTGCGGACCTTGGTTTCGAGGTCGATGATTTCTTGCAATCGCGCGATGAACCAGGGATCGATTCGGCAGGCGTCGTGGATTTCCTCATGCGTCACGCCGTAACGCAGAGCCTGGGCGACGATGAGCAGCCGATCGGGTGTCGGGCGTCCGAGCGCGGCGCGCAAGACCTTCCTGTCGTTATCGAGGTCGATTCCTTCGATCTCGACCTCGTCGAGCCCGGAGAGGCCGGTCTCGAGCGAGCGCAACGCTTTCTGCAGGCTTTCCGCGAAGGTCCGCCCGATCGCCATGACCTCGCCGACCGACTTCATCGCCGTCGTCAGGATCGGCTCGGCGCCGGGAAATTTCTCGAAGGCGAAGCGCGGGACCTTGGTGACGATATAGTCGATCGCCGGCTCGAAGGAGGCGGGCGTGGCGCCGCCGGTGATGTCGTTGGCGATCTCGTCAAGCGTGTAGCCGACGGCGAGTTTCGCCGCGACCTTGGCGATCGGAAAGCCGGTCGCCTTCGAGGCCAGCGCCGAGGAGCGCGACACGCGCGGGTTCATCTCGATGACCACTAGCCGGCCGTTCTTGGGATCGATCGCAAATTGGACGTTCGAGCCGCCGGTCTCGACCCCGATCTCGCGCAGCACCGCGATCGAGGCGTCGCGCATCACCTGATATTCCTTGTCGGTCAGGGTAAGCGCCGGCGCGACGGTGACCGAGTCGCCGGTGTGGACGCCCATCGGATCGATGTTTTCGATCGAGCAGACGATGATGCAATTGTCGGCCTTGTCGCGGACGACCTCCATCTCGAATTCCTTCCAGCCGAGGACGCTCTCCTCGACCAGGACCTCGTTGGTCGGCGATGCGTCGATGCCGCGCTCGATGACCTCGATGAACTCCTCCTTGTTGTAGGCGATGCCGCCGCCGGTGCCGCCGAGCGTGAAGGACGGACGGATGATCGCCGGCAGGCCGATGTCGTCGAGGACGGCGAGGGCGTGGGCGAGAGTTTTCACCTGGTGCGAGCGCGGCGTCGAAAGGCCGATGCGCATCATCGCCTTGCGGAAGCGCTCGCGGTCTTCGGCCTTGTCGATCGTCTCGGCCGTGGCGCCGATCATCTCGACGTTGTATTTTTCCAGCACGCCCATCCTTTTCAGGGAGAGCGCGCAATTCAGCGCCGTCTGGCCGCCCATCGTCGGCAAGAGCGCGAAGCCACCAGGCACGGCATCACGTTCCTTGGCGATGATCTTGGCGACAACCTCGGGCGTGATCGGCTCGACATAAGTGCGATCCGCCATGTCCGGATCGGTCATGATCGTGGCGGGATTGGAATTGATGAGAACGATCCGATAGCCTTCTTCGCGCAACGCCTTGCAGGCCTGGGTTCCGGAATAATCGAATTCGCAGGCCTGGCCGATGATGATCGGGCCGGCGCCGATGATCATGATGGTCGAAATATCGGTCCGCTTGGGCATGCCTCGGCTCCGCTCGGCGCGGGCAAGAGAGAAGAGGGTCGCGCTAGGATGAGCCGACCGCGTAGACCAAAATCAGGGCAGTGGGAACCCCAGGGGCCGAAGTGGGCGGATTCGCCTCAAATCGAGGCTCAGGACAGATCCACCGCGTGGCGCTTCAGATCGTCCAAGGAACAAAAGTCGAGGGCGCCTTCATGGGTTGCGCGGAGCACGACGCGCGGCATCTTGCCGGCGGCGAGCGCCTCCTGCCAGCGCGGCGCGCAGAGGCACCAGAGGTCGCCGGGCTTCAGGCCGGGAAAGTCGAATTCCGGCACCGGCGTCGAAAGATCATTGCCGCACGCCATGGAGAAGGCGAGGAAATCCGCGGTCGCGACGACGCAAACGGTGTGGCTGCCGATGTCTTCCGCGGCCGTGTCGCAGCACCCGTTGCGAAAGAAGCCGGTCAGCGGATCGCGCGAACAAGGCTCGAGCGGCTCTCCAAGCACATTGCGCGAGGGTCTGCGGCCGCCGCCGCCATTGCCGGTCCTGAACATCGAGGTCCCCCTACTGGCGACCAAATCAGAATCGTGGCACCGCGGCAACCGCGTTTCATACGGCATGCGTGGCGAAAAGCTCTGCGACCGATGATGTTTTTCAGCCACTCTGTGGCGGCTGCGCAACAGACGCCGGCGCTCGCGTTTGCTATAAAGGTTGCGCTGACGACCTGTATAGCCGGCCGGGGGGCCACGGCTCATCGCACAGGCCGAGGGGAAGGCAAAAGCCCGGTTCCATCGACGCGATGGGACCGGGCTTTTTTGTCTATTGGCGAAGCAAGCCCTATCGCCCTCGTCTTTCAGTGTGCGTTCCTTCTCCCGTTGCGGGAGAAGGGCCCGTTACTCCCTCTCCCCATGAGCGCAAGCGAATGGGGAGAGGGCAGTGAGGGGCGAGGGGATTGGCCGCCATCGTGGCAAATCACCCGGCCCCTCACCCTACCCTCTCCCCGCAAGCGGGGAGAGGGTTCGCGCACTTTGTCGCTCCGCGCCTCGCAATGGCGGCCGCGTCTCCGACAGCTGCTTACACGAGGCTCGCGCAAAAGCGCTGGATCTTGCGGCAGGCCGTCTCGAGAACTTCGGTCGAAGTCGCATAAGAGATCCGGAAATTCGGCCCCAATCCAAATGCCGATCCTTGCACGACGGCGACGCCCTCCGCCTCCAGCAGCGCGGAGACGAAATCCTCATCGCTGTCGATTGACTTGCCGTCTTGCGTCTTGCGGCCGATTGCTTCGGCGCAGGACGGATAGACGTAGAAGGCGCCTTCCGGCGACGGACATTTGAGATATTTCGCCTGGTTGATCATCGAGACCACGAGATCGCGGCGGCCTTCGAAGATCTTGCGCCGTTCCAGGATGAAGTCCTGCGGTCCGTTCAAGGCTTCGACCGAGGCCCATTGGGCGATCGAACAGGCGCCGGAGGTTTGCTGACCCTGCAGCATGTCCATGGCCTTGATGAGCTTGTCGGGACCTGCCGCATAGCCGATTCGCCAGCCGGTCATCGCATAGGCCTTGGACACGCCGTTCATGGTGAGCGTCCGGTCCATCAGGTTCGGTTCGACCTGAGCCGGCGTCACGAAGATGAAATCGCCATAGGTCAGGTGCTCGTAAATGTCGTCGGTGAGCACATGCACATGCGGGTGGCGCAGCAGGACATCGGTCAGCGCCTTCAATTCGGCATGCGTATAGGCGGCGCCTGACGGGTTCGACGGCGAGTTCAAGATCAGCCACTTGGTCTTCGGCGTGATCGTCCGGTCGAGATCCTCGGCCCGGAGCTTGAAACCCTGCTCCATCCGAGTCTCGACCGCGACCGGCGTGCCGCCGGCGATCGCCACCATGTCGGGATAGCTCACCCAATAAGGGGCAGGGATGATCACCTCGTCGCCGGGATTGAGAGTGGCGAGGAAGGCGTTGAACAGAATATGCTTGCCGCCCGTGCCGACGATCGTCTGCGAGGCCTTGTAGTCGAGGCCGTTCTCGCGCTTGAATTTGGCCGCGATCGCTTCACGCAGAGGCGGAATGCCGGCAACCGGCGTGTATTTCGTCTCGCCGCGCATAATCGCGGCGATCGCCGCTTTCTTGATATTGTCCGGCGTGTCGAAGTCGGGCTCGCCGATCGACAGCGAGATGATGTCGCGCCCGGCGTTTTTCAGATCGCGCGCCTTCTGCGTCACCGCGATGGTCGCGGAAGGCTTTACGCGAAGCAGGGCGTCGGAAATGAAGGCCATGAAGGGCTCCCTGGGGCTTGTCGGCGACAAACTAGCGGCACCATGATCGGCGCTTCAAGTTCTTGTTTTGACGCATGTCTGCCGGCACGCCGCGTCCAAACCCCCATGAAACCCTCAACAATCCTTAATGAGACGGGGCGATCATGCTTGCCTCCCGGCGAGGCGAACATATGCTTGAAAACCTGCGGACCGGCGCCTGGCTGACGCGCGAGCGCTTGCTCGCCTATCCGGCCATCCTGCTCATCCTCTCTTTAGCCGCGGCGCTCGCGCTCATCGCCACGTCGCACGCTGGGATCGATGCTTTCGGCCGGCCGCTCGGAACCGATTTCAGCGGGATTTTCACGGCAGGCCGGGAGGTCGCCCAAGGCCATCCGGCGCAGCCTTACGACGTTGCGGCCTTTCGTGACGATCAGGCGCGACTCTTCGGCGCCTCCAAGGATTTCTACGTCTGGTTTTACCCACCTTATTTTTTGGGGCTGGCCGGCATCCTTGGCCACCTCCCCTATCTTGCGGCTCTGACGCTTTGGCAAGCGATGACGCTGCCGCTCTATCTTGCGGCCGTGTTGCGGGCACTCGGCCCGACGAAACTCCCCATCCGGCCGGTGATCATCGCTGCCCTCGCCTTTCCCGCCGTGTTTATCAACATGATGCATGGTCAAAACGGCTTCCTCACCGCGGCCCTGCTTGGCGGCGGACTCACGCTGCTTGAGCGCCGCCCGCTTCTCGCCGGGCTCTGTTTCGCGCTCCTCGCCTACAAGCCGCAATTCGGTTTCCTGCTCGTTCCGGCGCTTCTTGCGGGCCGGCATTGGCGCGCCGCTGCGGGGGCAGCCGCGGCACTTGCGGGCATCAGTCTGGCAACCCTGGCGGCGTTCGGAGCGGCGCCCTGGCAGGGATTTTTTGCGCAGCTCGATTTCACCCGGGTGGTGCTCGAACAAGGTGCCGCCGGCTTCGCGAAAATCGAAAGCCCGTTCGCGGCGGTGCGGCTTCTCGGCGGCGGGCTCAATTTGGCCTACGCCGCGCAAGGCGCGGCGAGTTTCGCTCTGTTCGTCGCCGTTCTCCTTGTCTGGCGATCGGCGGCCGATTTCAGGTTGAAGGCCGCGGCGTTGATGAGCGCGAGCCTCGTCGCCACGCCGCACGTCTTTGATTATGACATGGCAATCCTCGCTCCGGCGCTCGCTTTTGCAGTCTCCTACGGACTCGACAAAGGCTTCGGCCCGTTCGAGAAATCCGGCTTGGCGCTGGTGTGGATCGCGCCGTTGCTGGCGCGGCCTTTGGCCGAAACGGTTGTCTTACCGCTCGGCCCGATTGCGGTTCTGCTTTTTTTCAGTGGCCTCCTCCGGCGCGCCTGGGATGAGCAAGCGAAACGGGCAACTATCATCGAATGCCTGCCGTCCGCAGAGCATCGTGATTATGCATGCGCCGCCTTGCCCGCTGCTGCGTCGCCCACCCCTGATATGCCTGAAAAAACGCCAGCCGATTCGGATCAAGAAATTCCGAAATCCACGTCTTCATTTGTCTCGAATTCCGGGAACTTTCTTTTCACCATAGAGCACGGAATTTTTTGTTGACCCGGCGCCGCGAGCGTCCGTAGCGCGCCTCAGAGAAATTCTGCAAATTTTGCTTCGTGGCGGCCCTGGTCGCCAAGGAATGCGCCGCATCCGGGCGCGACGAAGCGATGCAAGTGACTGTTTCTATTGCACTTCCTGCGCAAGGAACCCGGCAGGCCGGGCGGCGTTCTCAAGAAGAAGCGAAGGGCTCGAATTCACCAAAAATTGAGATCAGCGGATCTGCCGCCCGGCGCTTCGTGCGACTATTTCACCACGGTCAATACAATTCTCGTGACCCCTGCAACTTTTCTTCCGATTGTTGCGTTAGAGTCACGCATAAGATTTTTACCTCCGTCGGCGATTGATTGAGCTGCGTCAAAGCTGCGTTGCGTCGGGTGATGCAAATGTAGGGGCGGCGAGGGCAAAGACCTGATCGTCTCGAAGGGTGAGTGTTGCGAGGGAGTTTTCGAATGTCGATCGCCGATCATTTCGATCATGCGCCGGACGCAGGCTTCGTCCGGTCCTATGATTCCCAGGCTGCGCGCCGTCAGTTTCAGATTTCGCTTGTTCTCATTCTGATTTTGACGGTGGCGGCTTTTGCGCTTGGGCTTCTGATTCGCTTCGACGAGCCGGCCGGCCAAGTCAATCCGGTATCGCACACGTCGCATGAAGTGCATTTCGCCGGAAGCCTCATGGATTTCAGAAGTTAGGCGCGAGCGTCCAGACGCAGCATCGCCTGGAAAGCATCGCCCTAAAGAGTATCACGACCCCCCCGATGCCCCCGTAGGGAGGTCGTGTTTAGGGCCGCGCTCCTCAAGGACGCGGCCCTTTCTTTTTCCAGACGACAGAGGACGGACGACGGACGACGGATCATCCGTCCTCCGTCGTCTGTCCTCCGCCGTCAATTGACAGCGTCGCTTCAATCCTTCGGTAGGGCGGAAGCCTTAGACTGGCTGCATGAGCCCAACAAAGGTGCAACCCTTCGGTAGGCGAGGCGGCAATCCCAGGCCGGCTTCGGCCTTTGCGGATTCGGCTTTGCGGCCGCAGCAACAAGCCAGCGCGCTGCCGCCGGATGTCCTCGCCGCGATCCTGCGGTCGCCGGATGAGGAGGCTTCGGCCGAGCGGCCGAAAGTCCATAAAGTGGCCTGGTCGCTCCGGTCCGCCGTTCTGGCCGGGCTCCTCGTCGGCATTTTGAACGCCGCCTTCAACGCGACGTCGCTCATAAGCTCCGGCGGGCTGCTCGATCAGATTCCGCTCGGCCAAGCGAAAATCCCCATGGCGGTCATGCTGGTCGCCGCCGGCTTCTTGAGCGGCGCCCGCGCCAGCGCCTTCGTCCTGCTCTTCGCCCATAAGATTCTCAGCCGGCTCGACCGCACAAGCTACATTGCCTATGCGCTCGCCGGCGGCGCGGCCTCCGCAGCATATGCCCTGATCGTCGAGGTCCTCGGGCTCGACGCAGCCCAGCATTTCTTCGCGGTCGAAATCCTGTCGGGCATGGCGGCGGGGTTCTTCTATCGCCTCTTCGCGGCGGCGGAGCGCGGCTAGCGGCTTTCATCGGCGGCGGACAAGC
>Ga0209415_10002072_pt1 | contig 37993 bp, 29 predicted proteins | sample PeaSoiSIISIP2007_FD_187696 | JGI IMG/M metagenome (GOLD analysis project Ga0209415, IMG submission 187696) | Peat soil microbial communities from Weissenstadt, Germany - SII-SIP-2007 (SPAdes) (version 2) | ecosystem: Environmental > Terrestrial > Soil > Wetlands > Peat | place: Germany...
GAGAAGCGCCGATTTTCTCGACGTCGCCAAGTATCCGACCATGACCTTCGTTTCCACCAGGATAGCCAAGGATGGCGAAGGGAAGCTGAAGATGACCGGGGACCTCACCCTGCACGGCGTCACCCGGCCGGTGGTGCTCGAAGTGGAAGGGCCGTCGCAGGTGGTCAAGGACCCGATGGGGAAACTAAGGCGCGGCGCCTCCGCGGAAGGTAAGATCAGCCGCAAGGAGTTCGGCCTCACCTGGAACAAGGCGATGGAGACCGGCGGTGTCCTGGTGGGCGACGAAGTCACCATCAGCATCGAGGTGGAGATGGTGGAAGCCTCCAGGTAGTGCCGAAGTCCGCCATCCCAAGAAAAGGCTAATGGCAATTTAGACAAGCCTGTCATCCTGAGCGTCAGCGAAGGATCTGCTTTTCGTGGCAAGAAAGCCAAAGCAGCAGATCCTTCGCTGCGCTCAGGATGACAAGCACTTATTCTTCTTCCCGCAGCCTCTCCGCCAAAAGCTCCGCCGAGTGCCTCACCTTCACCCCCGCGCCGTCCTTGTCGAACCCGCCGCGGATCTGCAGCACGCACCCCGGGCAGTCCATTGCCACCAGCGGCGCGCCGGTTTCCTTGATGTTGGCGAGCTTGTTTTTGAGGATGGGGGCGGAGATCTCCGGCAGCTTCATCGAATACGAGCCACCCATGCCGCAGCAGGTGTCGCACTCGTGCATCTCGGTAAGCTCGTAACCCGCCTTGGCCAGAAGCTCGCGCGGCTCCGCCGAGACCCTGAGCGTCCGCTTCAAATGGCAGGAGTCGTGGTAAGTTATCTTGACCAGTTCCTCTCCCTCCCTGAATGAAAGCCGTCCCGCATCGACAAGTCTTTTTACCAGCGTGGAAAGGTCCACCGTCTTGGCTGCCAGCGCCTTGGCCCGGGGCACCCATTGCTCCCTTCCGACCGTCTCAAGCGTCTTGGCGAATTCGTGCGCCAGCGCGACCGTGCAGGTCGGGCAGGCCGAGACCAGGTAGTCGGCGCCCTCTACCTCCAGCGCGGCGATGTTGTCGACCGCGTTTTGCGCAGCCACCTCCCAGGCGCCGCTGTAGAGCGCGGGGGCGCCGCAGCAGGTCTGCTCCTGCGGGAAGACGACCTCGATCCCCGCACCGTTCAAAAGCTTCACCAGCGCCATGCCGGTCTCCGGATAGGCGAAGTCGATCAGGCAGCCGGCGTAGAAGACCGCCTTCTCCTTACCCTGGGGTTGCTCGATCCCCGCGAACCGGTCGCGGAAGGGGACCGCCGCTATGGCCGGGAGACTGCGCCCGTCGGTCAGGTCGGAGAGGAAGAGCGGCAGATGGCGGATGAAGCTCCCCGAAGTGAACGGCTTGGCCGCGAGCGACGCGGCCCTGAGCATGCCGTGGAACAGTCTGCGGTTGTTGACCACTCCGAAGATCGCTCTCTGCGCGATCGACTGCCCCTGATCCTTGACCAGCCGGCGCCTGATCTCCATGATCATCTCCGGGATGTCCAGTTTGCCCGGGCAGACCTCCTTGCAGTTGCCGCACTGGATGCACAGTCCCTGGATCTCCTCGGACTTGCGCATCTCGTCGAACCAGGCGGTGAGGATGGTACCGATGCCGCCGGTGTAGACCGCGCCGAAGACATGCCCCCCCACCATGCGGAAGATGGGGCAGACGTTCAGACAGGAACCGCAGCGGATGCACTGCAGCGCCTGCTTGAATTTGGGATCGCGCGCCATTTCCGTTCTTTTGTTGTCCATCAGGACGATGTGCAGCTCCTTCTGCGAGCCGTCGTCGTTTTCGGTGGGGCCGGTGATGATGGAGACGTAGCTCGTCAAAGGCTGCGCCGTGGCGGAGCGCGGCAGCGCCTCCAGGATGGCGGCCACGCTTCCGAACTTCTCCACGAGCTTTTCCACCCCGACCAGTGCTATGTGCACCTTGGGGAGGGTGGTCACGAGCCGTGCGTTTCCCTCGTTGGTCACAAGGACGATGGAGCCTGTCTCGGCCACGGCGACGTTGGCGCCGGAGATCCCCATCTGCGCCTCTAAAAAGCGCGGCCTGAGTTCGTTTCGGGCCACCTTCACCAGCCGGGGGATGTCGGTGGAAAGCCGCTCGTCGATCTCCTTGCTGAAGAGCTCGGCCACCTCCTCCTTGGTCATGTGGATGGCCGGCATGACCATGTGCGACGGGGTGGTGCCGGCCAGCTGGATGATCCATTCCCCGAGGTCGGTCTCGGCCACCGAGATGCCGTTTTCGATCAGGTACGGGTTCAGATGGATCTCCTCGGTGGCCATCGACTTCGATTTCACCACCGTGCTCACGCCGTTGTCCTTTGCGACCTTAAGGATGTAGCGCTTCACCTCCTGGGGATCGGAGCTGCGGAACACCTTGGCGCCGAGCGCCTCGGCGTTTTTCTGAAAGGTTGCCGCCACCTCGTCGAGGTGACACGCGGCGGAGGATTTGATCTCGGCGATCTCGCTCCGTAGCGCCTCGAAGTCCATCCCCTCGTAGGCCCGGGCCCGGTTCACCTTGTACGCCTCGGAAAACTTTCCCAGCGCTCCGGTCAGATTCGGGTCGTTTACCGCCCGGCTGATTTTCTCTTTGAATTCCTTCCTCATGGCTTCTCCCCTCCCAACTCGTCGACGAAGACGATCACCAGCCGCTCCGGTCCGTGCACGCCGATGGTCAACACCCGCTCGATGTCCGCAGTGCGGCTGGGGCCGGTGACGAAGGCAAGATAGCGGCTTTTCAGCGGATCGATATGCTCGAAGAGGGCGCGCTTGCCGTTAAGGATGCAGTCGGAGGCGACCAGGGCGACGTGAATGGTGGGGAGCGAGGAGACCAGCCGCTGTGCCACGGCACTTTGGTCCTGCACCAGCGAGCCGGTATCGGCCAGGGCCCAGGTCATCCGGCTGATGCCGAACCTGGCCCGGGAGGCGAGCGAGCGGGAAACCTCGAATTTCAAGCCGGGGACGGCCTGCAACCGGGCCGGTCCGATCACCTCTCGAAGGAACTCGTCGGCGCAGAGCGCGTAACACCCAGCCGCATCCGCCACCCCCTCGCCCTCAAGGAACCGGAGCAGGAACTCCGCCGTTTCCGCCTTGGTCGCGAAGCGATGGACCTCAGCTCCAACCCCCTCGGCCCTCATCTTGAATCGTTCGTACATGCCCTGCCTCCTCGGTCTTCAAGCCGTCATACCGATGGTTTGGTTGCTACCCGTATCCTGATTTAAAAATGATATTACCAAATTTGTGACGAATCCTAACGCAGTTAAGCCCTGTAGTAAAGGGGTTTTTAGTGCCTGAAGAAAAATGTTGACAGTGAATTGGAAAAATGGATAATTGGTCTTACCAAAACGGCAGAACTCTGTTTGATTGCTTTCTCCGCCGTTGCCGAAGCTTCCTACGCTACCGCGTTCCGAAATAACGAACCCACCAAAGGAGAAAGCTGTCATGCCCTGGATTCAAAGCTACACCCCGCTCGGCGGGAGCCTCGCCATGTCGGCCCTTGTCGCCGCCATTCCCCTGGCCGTCATCTTTATCTGCCTTGCCGTCTTCAAGATGAAGGCGCACAAGGCAGGGCCTCTGGCCGTTTTGGTCGCCGTCGGCATTGCGGTCGGAGTCTGGCAGATGCCGCCCAAGCTGGCCGGTCACGCCACCCTGCACGGCGCCGCCTTCGGCCTCTTCCCCGTCTTCTATATCGTGGTGACCACCATTCTCCTCTACAACATCACCGTCAAGGGGGGGCAGTTCGAGATCATCAGGGCCTCGCTTGCCGGTCTCACCGGCGACCGTCGGCTGCAAGCGCTGTTGATCGCCTTTTGCTTCGGCGCCTTCATCGAGGGGGCGGCAGGCTTCGGCACCCCGGTCGCCATCGCCGGCGCTACCCTGGTCGGCCTGGGTTTCCGTCCCTTCTACGCGGCGAGCGTCTGCCTGATCGCCAACACCGCGCCGGTCGCCTTCGGCGCCATCGGCATCCCGGTGGTGGCGCTCGCCGGGGTGATGGGCTACGACGACACGGGCCTCATGAAGCTCTCCACCATGGTGGGAAGGCAGCTTCCCTTCGTCTCCGTCTTCATCCCCTTCTACGTGATCATGATCATGGTTGGGTGGAAGAAGACCATCGAGGTGCTGCCGGCCATCGTGGTCTGCGGCGTCACCTTTGCCCTGGCGCAGTGGGGCTGCGCGAGCTACCTCGGCCCCTACCTCCCCGACATCATCGCCTCGCTTGCCACCCTGGCGGCGCTGGTGATCCTTCTGAAGGTCTGGCAGCCGAAGACCGTCTGGACCTTCGACCACGAGCCCGAGTTCGCCGGCAGGGAGAACCACCACTACACGGCAGGGGAAGTGTTCCGCGCCTGGGCCCCCTACCTGGTCCTGACCGTGATGGTGCTCCTCTGGGGGATCCCCTCCCTGAAGGCCTCGCTCGACAGTAGCAAGGTCGCCATCCCGGTTGCGGGCCTCGACAAGGCCATCGCCAAGAACGTCTGCAAGCCCGAGGACGGCATCAAGAAGATCGCCCTGGTGAAGGAGCAGATCGGCCGGCAGGCGGCGCTCTGCGATGCTACCGATCCCAGGCAGGCGGCCGTGGCCTCAGGCCTGAACGATCTTTTGGCCCTGGAGGACAAGCTATTGGTCGTGGAGCAGGCGCTGCCCGGACAAGCCCCGGTATTGACCGCGGAGCGTCAGGCGGCCTTCAAGGCGGTGGAGAAGAAGCACAAGGAGCTGCAGAAGCTGGAGAAGGTGCTCGTCGAGGCGAAGAGCGTGGAGAAGGAGCGCTTCAAGGCCTTCGACAAGGCGGTCTCCGGGCAGTTGCCGGCTGAAGTCGCCGCCGTCTTCACCTTCAACTTCATGTCCGCCGCCGGCACCGCCATCCTGATCGCCGCCATCCTCTCCGCGCTGATCTGCGGGGTGGGGGTCGCCGACTTCCTCGGCGTGCTCGGCAAGACCCTTTTCGACATGCGCTACCCCGCCGTCACCGTCGCCTCGGTGGTCGGTCTCGCCTTCGTCATGAACAACTCCGGCATGACCACCAGCATGGGGATGGCTTTCACCAAGGCCGGGGTGTTCTTCCCGTTCCTCTCGCCGTTTTTGGGGATGCTCGGCGTCTTCCTGACCGGCTCCGACACCTCCAGCAACGTGCTCTTCGGCGGCCTGCAGAAGGTGACCGCCGAGCAACTCGGCGTCAACCCGCTTCTGACCTGCGCGGCCAACACCTCCGGCGGCGTGATGGGGAAGATGATCTCCCCGCAGTCGATCGCCGTTGCCTGCGCCGCCACCGGCCTGGTGGGCGAGGAGGGAAACCTGTTCCGCTTCACCGTCAAGCACGCCCTCTTCCTGACCGCCGTGATGGGGGGCATCGTTGCCCTGCAGGCCTACGTGGTCCCCTGGATGATCCCCTAAAGACTTAAAGACCGTCCGACCAGTCCGACCAGTCCGACTGGTCGGACAGAGGAGAACAATAGTGGAAACAAGTTTCATAAAAGCGTTGGCCGAGATCGTCGGCGCCCCCCAGACCTTGAGCGACCCGGAGTCGCTCGCCTGTTACGGCTACGATTCCACACCCGAGCTGCAGGCGAGGCCGGGGGCGGTGGTGCTGCCGGGAAGCGCCGAGGAGATCGCCCGCGTGCTTGCTCTTTGCCACGGCGCCGGGGTGCGGGTGACCCCGCGCGGCTCGGGTACGAACCTCTCCGGCGGCTCCATCTCCTTCGACGCCGGCGTAGTCCTGCAAACCAGCCGGCTGAACCGGATCCTGGAGATCGACGAGGAGAACCTGACCGCCACCGTTGAGCCGGGGGTGATCACCAGCGCCCTGCACCGGGGGGTGGAGGCGAGGGGGCTCTTCTACCCCCCGGACCCGGGCTCCATGAACATCTCCACCATGGGCGGCAACGTCGCGGAAAACTCGGGAGGCTTACGCGGACTTAAGTACGGGGTCACCGACGACTACGTGATGGGACTACAAACGCTGCTCGCAGACGGGACGCTTCTGAAGACCGGCGGCAAGGTGGTGAAGGACGTGGCGGGCTACAACCTGAACCACCTCCTGGTCTCCTCGGAGGGAACGCTCGGCGTCTTTTCCGAGATCACGGTGAAACTGATCCCGAGACCCAAGTCCAAGAAGACCATGCTGGTGCATTTCCCGAAACTCGAGCAGGCGGCCCTCACCGTGTCGCGGATCATCGCCGCCCGCATCATCCCGGCGACCCTTGAGTTCCTCGACCGGGTGACCATCAAGTGCGTGGAGGATTACGCCCGGGTCGGGCTGCCGCTCGACGTGGACGCGGTGCTCCTGATCGAGGTGGACGGGCATCCCGCCCAGGTGGAGGAGGATGCGGCGGGGATCCGCGAGATCTGCGAAAAACAGGGGTGCTCCTTCTTCCAGACCGCGGCCGACGCCGAAGAGGCGCTCAGGCTGGCGACCGCCCGGCGGGTGGCGCTTTCCGCGCTGGCAAGGCTCAGGCCCACCACCATCCTGGAGGACGCCACCGTCCCCAGGAGCTGCATCGCGCCCATGGTGCAGCTCATCCAGGAGACGGCCAAGAAGTACGACCTCTTGATCGGCACCTTCGGCCATGCCGGCGACGGCAACCTGCATCCGACCTGCTTAACCGACGAGCGGGACCATGACGAGATCGCCCGCGCCCACCTGGCCTTCGGCGAGATCTTCGAGGCGACCATCGCCATGGGCGGCACCATCACCGGCGAGCACGGCGTGGGCGTGGCCAAGAAGAAGTACCTCCCGAGGCTGGTCGGCGGCTCCGGTATCAAGGTCATGCGCGCCATCAAGAACGCCTTCGACCCCGCCGCCATCTTAAATCCCGGCAAGATCTTCTAGCACCTTTGGAGCCTTGGGGCGCTTAAAGGTCCCTTCGGCCCGCGGAGTCCGATTATGAACTATTTGAACCTGATCAACTGCATGCGCTGCGGCATGTGCCTGCCGCACTGTCCGACCTACAAGGAAACCTTCCTTGAGACCGCCTCGCCGCGCGGCCGCGTGGCGCTGGTGCGCAAATTCGAGGAAGGCGAACTTGCCGACAGCGAGCGTTTTGCCGAATACCTCTCCCTGTGCCTCGACTGCCAGGCCTGCGCCTCGGCCTGCCCCTGCGGGGTGAACGCGGGGGAACTGGTGGCGGAGTTCCGCTGCGAGCGGAAGGAGGAAAAGGGACTCTCCACCCTGGAGGAGATCATCCTCCACAGGCTCCTGCCGCACCCCGACCGCCTGGAGGCGGCGGTGGCGCCCTTGAGGCTTTACCAGAAAAGCGGCCTGCAGCGTGCGGTCCGCACGCTCGGGCTTTTGAAGCTCTTCCCGGAGGCCCTGGGGCGCATGGAGGGGCTATTGCCCAAACTCCCCGCCGCCCCGCTGCGCCGCACGTTAGAGGAAGTGACGCCGGCCCGGGGGGAGGAGCGGGGGACGGTCGGCTTTTTCTTGGGCTGCGTGATGAGCCTGGTCTTCAGTGGTGCGAGCCTCGCCACCGTGCAGCTCCTCTCGGCGGCGGGCTACCGGGTGATCACCCCCAAGGAGCAGAAGTGCTGCGGCGCCCCCAACGTGCTCGGCCACGACAAGAGCGGCCTTTTGGAGGCTGCGCGCTTCAACACGGGGCTTTTCTCGGGCTACGACCTCGACTTCGTGGTCACCGATTGCGGCGGCTGCGGGGCGGAGCTGAAGAAGTACGGCCACCACCTGGAGGGGGAGCCGATGGCCGCGTCCTTCAGCGCCAAGGTGCGGGACATCTCGGAACTTCTGGCCGGGGAGGGTGAGGTGTTGCGCCCGCAGCTCACGCCCCTCCCCTTGAAGGTCACCTACCACGACCCCTGTCACATCGCCCACTGCCAGGGGATACGCAGCCAGCCGCGCGCGCTTCTCAAAATGATCCCCGGGCTCGACCTGCGCGAGCTGCCGGAGTCCGACGCGTGCTGCGGCTCGGCCGGCACCTACAACGTCGAAAAGCCGCAGATGTCCGACCGGGTGCTCGCGCGCAAGGTGGCCAACGTCCAGGCGACCGGCGCCGACTACCTGGTCACCGGCAACCCGGGCTGCCTCCTGCAGCTCAAGAAGGCGCTGGCCGAACGTGCGCCCGGGGTGAAAGTGCTCCACGTCACCGAACTGCTGGCCATGAGCCTCGCAGGTGGCGATGCTGCCGAAAAAGCAGTTGCACAACGGGGGTTAATGTAGTATCCGTGGCGTCATGAAATTCACGCCCATCAAGCCGAAGAAGGTCTCCGCCCAGATCGCCGACCAGATCCGCACCTCGATCCTCTCGGGCGAATTCAACCCCGGGGACAGGCTCCCCCCGGAGCGCGACCTGGCCGAGATGTTCGGCGTCTCGCGCCCCTCCGTGCGCGAGGCCCTCAACATACTGGTTTCCTCCGGGCTGGTCGAGACCTACCAGGGGGGGGGCACGCTGGTCCGCTCGCTGGTGGAAAACAACGCCGGCACCCCTCTCTCCGAACTGATCCGCATCGACGGCGACCGCGCGCTCGACGTGATCGAGGTGCGCAAGGGGATGGAATCGTGGACCGCCTGGTACGCGGCCAGCCGCGCGCTCCCCGAGGACATCCGGCGGCTGGAGGCGGTGATCGCCGGCATGGCGGGCGACCTCAAGGAGCACAAGACCTCCGAGGACTACGACGCCAACTTCCACATGCTGGTCGCCCGCGCCACCCACAACGTGGTCTGGTCGCACATGATGCAGAGCCTCTTCGACGCCATGCAGGAGTTCCAGCGCGACGTCTGGCGCGCGGTCTACCTCACCGCTGCGGACCAGAAACTCCTCTACCACCATCACCTCACCATCTACGAGAAGATCCGCGACCGCGACCCGGAAGGGGCGCGGGAAGCGATGCTCGAACACCTCGCCTTCGCGCACCAGCGCTGCTCCGCCTACGTATCCATGCGCAACACCGGCCAGCTTGCCGCCGAGTAGCAGCCACCAATTTTCAAGGGGGCCAGGGGGGGGAACCGGCCATATTTGAGCTCCTGCCACCTACCCCCGCCCTCCGCCCCCCCCCCCCCCCCCCCGGGGGGGGAGGGCGGCAGGTTTTTGGTTGAAGAGGGCACCCTTTTTGGGTATAGTGACCCGATTTAGGCGCTCTCTGCCGGCAAGATTGCGATTCGACAAAACCAAGGAGGTTTTCAATGATAGATTTTCTGGGCGATTGGAAGAGGTCTGACTACTGCGGCGAACTGCGCGCCAGCCACATCGGACAGGAAGTGGTGCTGATGGGCTGGGTCGCCAAACGGCGCGACCACGGGGGACTCATCTTCATCGACCTGCGCGACCGCGACGGCGTCGCCCAGGTGGTCTTCGACCCGGAAAGATCGGCCGATTCCCACGTCAAGGCGGAAACGGCCCGTAACGAGTTCGTACTGGCCATCAGGGGAACGGTTGCGCCCCGTCCGGAAGGGACGGTGAACCCGAAGATGAAGACCGGCGAGGTCGAGGTGCTGGTCACCGAGTGCAAGCTCCTGAACCCCTCCAAGGCGCTCCCCTTCGCGCTGGACGGCTTCGTCGACGTGAACGAGAACCTCAGGCTTAAGTACCGCTACCTCGACCTGCGCACCGCCACCCTGCAGAACAACCTGATCCTGCGCTCCAAGGTCGCCCAGCTGACCCGCTCCTACCTGACCGACAACGGCTTCATCGAGCTGGAGACCCCGTTTCTGACCAAGTCGACCCCGGAAGGTGCGCGCGACTTCCTGGTCCCCTCCCGCATCTCCAAGGGCGAGTTCTACGCCCTGCCGCAGTCGCCGCAGCTCTTCAAGCAGATCCTGATGGTCTCCGGCTTCGACCGCTACTTCCAGATCGTGCGCTGCTTCCGCGACGAGGACCTGCGCGCCGACCGCCAGCCGGAATTCACCCAGATCGACTGCGAGATGTCCTTCATCGACCGCGAGGACATCATCACCGTGATGGAAGGGCTCATGGCCCGCATCTTCAGCGCGGCGCGCGGCGTCGAGGTCACGCTCCCCATCGAGCGCATGACCTACGCCGAGGCGATCCGCCGCTTCGGGGTCGACAACCCGGACTTGCGCTTCGGGCTGGAGCTGGTGACCCTCTCCGACACGGTCAAGGACTCCGGCTTCAAGGTCTTCACCGACGCGGTAAAGGCCGGCGGGATCGTCAAGGGGATGAACGTCAAGGGTGGCGGCTCCATGTCGAGGAAGGAGATCGACGACTTAACCGAGTTCACCAAGATTTACGGCGCCAAGGGGCTTGCCTACGTGAAGATGACCGCCGACGGCTGGCAGTCGCCGATCGCCAAGTTCTTCACCCCGGAAGAGATCGCCGCCATGGACAAGGCCTTCGACGCCAAGGAAGGGGACCTGCTCCTCTTCGTGGCCGATAAGCCCAAGGTGGTCAACGACTCGCTCGGCAAGCTCAGAAACCACCTGGCTGCCAAGCTCGGCCTCACCGACCCCAACGTCTTCCGCTTCGTCTGGATCACCGACTTCCCGCTTCTGGAGTGGGACGAGGAGGGCAAGCGCTGGGCCGCCGTGCACCATCCCTTCACGGCACCTATGGACGAGGACCTGCCTTTCGTGGAGAGCGATCCCGGCCGTTGCCGCGCCAAGGCCTACGACCTCGTGTTGAACGGCAACGAGATCGGCGGCGGCTCCATCAGGATCCACCAGGAAGAGGTGCAGTCGCTCATGTTCAAGATGCTCGGCCTCTCCGAGGAAGATGCACGCGGCAAGTTCGGCTTCCTGCTGGACGCCCTTGAGTTCGGCACCCCGCCGCACGGCGGCATCGCCTTCGGCATGGACCGGCTGATGATGCTGATCACCGGCTCCGACTCGATCCGCGACGTGATCGCCTTCCCGAAGACGCAGAAAGGCGCCTGCCTCCTGTCGGAGGCCCCCTCGGAGGTCGACACGCTGCAACTCAGGGAGCTCGGTATCCGCCTGGCGACTAAGCAGTAATCGTCCTTGCGGCCCCGCGGCTTTTGCATAGCGCTATTTTTGACGTGCGCCCTTGCCGGCTGCGCCTCCAAGCCGCCGATCCTGCGCGACGAGGCGCAGGCCGCCTTGCAGCGGGTGAGGGTGAAGGGCGGGGCGACGCTGTTCCCCGCGGAGTACTCGAGCCTCAAGGACGCCTTCGAAAAGGGAGAGGCGCTCCTCCAGGAGGACGAGGGCGAGGATGCCGAGGGGTACTATTACCTCACCCTGCAGAAGGGATCGCTGTTAGAGAAGGAAGTACATGAAGAAAAGGCGCGCCGCGTGGAAGCGGCGCGCCTTGCCGAAGAGCTCAAGCGTATGGAAGCCGAGCGTCAGGCGGCGCTTGCAGCCAAGCGCCGCGCCAAAGCACAGGCCGAGGCGCTGTCCCAGGTTCAGAAAGAAAGCGAAGGGCACAAAAACGCCAAGCCGCAGAAGGACCACCCGCAGGTTTTCACCTACACGGTCAGGAGGGGCGAAACCCTCCCCCTGATCGCCTCCCAGCCCGAGGTCTACGGCGACCGCACCCTCTGGCCCCTCATCTACCGCGCCAACCGCGACCAGATCTCCGATCCCCGCCACATCTGGCCGGGGCAGGTGTTGCAGATCCCCCGCAGGTTCGGCCGCGACGAGATCATCGAGGCCCACCGCTACGCCCAGGAGCGCCCGCTGCACTAGTCCGCTTCTCCCGGCCCCGGAGGGGGAGGGGGGGAGGAGAGCCCGTCGGAGTCGTAGAACGATCCGCGCGTAAATAAAACAATGGTAGCGAGATACCGTTTTCCCCTGCGCCCGCGCCCAGCGCCGATCCGGAGAGGTTTCCCCTCCCGGTGCCCGCATTCGCCGCACGTCACGCGCCATCGACCAAAGCCCCGCCCTGCCGCGCTCGCAACACCCCGCTTGTTCTATTTTGTAACTGCATTCTGCTTCAGGATTTTCCCTTGACAGTGAAATCCGATTTGTATACTGTATACAGACTTTTCGATAGGGTATGCCTGCACGTAAATCCTCTTTTTCCTGAGTAAATCTCGTGTGTTAGCGTTACCTGTTTTCGGAGCGGCCGGTGCCTCTCATGAAAAGAGGGTTTTTGGCGTAGCGGAAAAGATGCCCCGCCCCCGGGGTGGGACGCAGATTCAGGCGGCACGGCGACCCCGGCCGTCATTTTAGATTAAGCCTCTGGCGACTGGCATAACATTTCAAGGAGAGAACATGACGACAGAAACGAAAATTGTCTGGACCAAGATCGACGAAGCCCCCGCACTCGCGACCTACTCGTTGCTTCCCATCGTCAACGCCTTCACCAAGGCCGCCGGCGTGGTGGTTGAGACGAGAGACATCTCTCTGGCCGGCAGGATCCTCGCCAACTTCCCGGACTTCCTCACCGAAGACCAGAAGATTCCGGACGAGCTTACCTTCCTGGGCGAACTGACCCAGAAGAAGGAAGCCAACATCATCAAGCTCCCGAACGTCTCCGCCTCCATCCCGCAGCTCAAAGCTGCCATCAAGGAGCTGCAGTCCCAGGGCTACAAGCTGCCGGAGTACCCGGAAGAGCCGAAGACCGACGAGGTGAAGGCCCTTTTCGCCCGTTTCGCCAAGGTGCTCGGCTCCGCCGTCAACCCGGTACTGCGCGAAGGCAACTCCGACCGCCGCGTCGCCAAGGCCGTGAAAGAGTACGCCAAGAAACACCCGCACAAGATGGGCGCCTGGTCTGCCGATTCCAAGAGCCACGTCTCGCACATGACCGCGGGCGACTTCTACCACTCCGAGAAGTCGGTCACCGTGGATAAGGCGACCAACGTGAAGTTCGAGCTGGTCGGCAAGGACGGCAAGGTCACCGTGCTCAAGGACAAGCTCGCCCTGCAGGCCGGCGAGGTGTTCGACGGCTCCTTCATGAACGTGAAGGCGCTCAGGACGTTCATCGCCGAGCAGATCGCCGATGCCCAGAAGCAGGGCGTGCTCTTCTCCGTGCACCTCAAGGCGACCATGATGAAGATCTCCGACCCGATCATCTTCGGTCACTTCGTCTCCGTCTTCTTCGAGGACGTCTTCGCCAAGCATGCCGACACCTTCAAGGAACTCGGCGTGAACCCGGACCTGGGCCTGGGCGATCTCTACGTCAAGCTTGCCAAGCTCCCCGCCGAGAAGAAGGCCGAGATCGAGGCCGACATCCAGGCGGTCTACGCCAAGCGTCCGGCGATGGCCATGGTCGACTCCGACAAGGGGATCACCAACCTGCACGCCAGTAACGACATCATCATCGACGCCTCCATGCCGGTCGTGGTCCGCGATTCCGGCAAGATGTGGGGTCCGGACGGCAAGCTCGCCGACGTGAAGTGCGTCATCCCCGACACCTGCTACTCCGAGTGGTACCAGGAGGCGATCGACTTCTGCAAGAAAAACGGCCAGTTCGACCCCTCCACCATGGGCGCCACCTCCAACGTGGGCCTCATGGCGCAGAAGGCCGAGGAGTACGGCTCCCATGACAAGACCTTCAAGATCCCGGCCGACGGCACCGTGCGCGTGGTGGCCGAGGACGGCAGCGTGCTGATGGAGCACGCCGTCGAGGCGGGCGACATCTGGCGCGGCTGCCAGGCGAAAGACCTCCCGATTCAGGACTGGGTCGGCCTGGCCGTAAGACGCGCCCGCGCCACCGGCGTACCGGCCGTCTTCTGGCTCGACAAGAACCGCGGCCACGACGCCCAGATGATCCTGAAAGTCGAGAAGTACCTCAAAGACCACGACACCAAGGGGCTCGAGCTGCACATCATGTCCCCGGTCGAGGCGATGCGCTTCACCCTGCCGCGCGCCAAGGCTGGTCTCGACACCATCACCGTGACCGGCAACGCCCTCAGGGACTACCTGACCGACCTGTTCCCGATCCTGGAGCTCGGCACCTCCGCCAAGATGCTCTCCATCGTGCCGCTGCTGGCCGGTGGCGGTCTGTTCGAGACCGGCGCGGGCGGCTCCGCTCCGAAGCACGTGCAGCAGTTCCAGCAGGAAGGCTACCTCCGCTGGGATTCGCTGGGCGAGTTCCTGGCACTGGCCGTCTCCCTCGAGCACCTGGCCGCGACCTTCGGCAACCAGAAGGCGCAGCTTTTGGCCGACACCCTGGACGCGGCCAACACCAAGTTCCTTGATCAGAACAAGAACCCGGCGCGTAAGGTCGGGCAGATCGACAACCGCGGCTCGCACTTCTACCTCGCCATGTACTGGGCCGAGGCGCTGGCCGCCCAGACCAAGGACCAGGCACTGGCAGCCAAGTTCGCCGAGGTCGCCAAGAAGCTGCAGGAGAACGAGGCCAAGATCAACGAGGAGTTGATCGGCGCCCAGGGCAAGCCGGTCGACATGGGGGGCTACTACCACCCGTGCGACACCAAGACCGAAGCGGCCATGCGTCCGAGCGCTACCCTGAACGCGATCGTCGACGCGATCTAGGCCGAAGGGGCGTGTCCCGCAAGGGAACGATGCCCTCCTTCGTGGCAACTACCCCCTCCCCCTGCCCCCCTCCCGCGAGGGGAGGGGGGAGGATACGATAGGCAGTACCAAGCACGTGATGTAATCGGGAAGTGAGTTGGGCAATTAGCCGGACTACCTAATGTAAAGGAGAGAAAAATGGCCAGAAAGAAAATTGCATTGATTGGTGGCGGACAGATCGGTGGCGTGTTGGCTCAGCTGGCGGCGCTGCGTGAACTGGGCGACGTAGTGCTGTTCGATATCGTCGAGGGCCTGCCGCAGGGCAAGATGCTCGACATCGCCGAGGCTGCTCCGGTTGACGGCTTCGACGTCGACCTCAAAGGTACCAACGACTACGCCGACATCGCCGGCGCCGACGTCGTCATCGTCACCGCAGGCCTGCCGCGCAAACCGGGCATGAGCCGCGACGACCTGATCGAAGTCAACTCCAAGATCATGACCTCCGTCGCCGAAGGGATCAAGGCCAACGCGCCCAACGCCTTCGTGATCGTCATCTCCAACCCGCTGGACGCCATGGTGACGCTCTGCCAGAAGGTCACCGGCTTCCCCTACAACCGCGTCATCGGCCAGGCAGGCGTACTCGACTCCGCACGCTTCAAGGCCTTCATCGCCTGGGAACTGGGCGTCTCCATCAAGGACGTGAACGCCATGACGCTCGGCGGCCACGGCGACGACATGGTGCCGCTGGTTCGCTACGCCTCCGTGAACGGCATCCCGGTCATGGAACTTCTGGAGAACAAGTACAAGTCGGCTGACAAGGCGAAGGAAGTGATGGCCGCCATGGTCAAGCGCACCCGCGGCGCAGGCGGCGAAGTTGTCGCCCTCCTGAAGACCGGTTCCGCCTTCTACTCCCCGGCTTCCTCCGCCATCGCCATGGCCGAATCGATCCTCAAGGATCAGAAGCGCGTGCTCCCCACCTGCGCATTCCTGCAGGGCGAGTTCGGCGTGAACGGCTACTACGTCGGCGTTCCCTGCGTCCTGGGCGAGAACGGCATCGAGCAGATCCTGCAGTTCAAACTCGACGCCGAAGAGCAGGCGATGATGGACAAGTCGGTTGCCGCCGTTAAAGAACTGGTGGCCACCCTGAAGTAGGCCTTTCGCCGCATACGCTGCAACGGGGGTAAGGAGGCACTCCCTCCTTACCCCTTTTTTGCTGATAGACCGGCTTCGAGTTGCGCGTCCGGACGGCCTGCAACGGAACCCGCAATTGGAAGCTCTTCTAGCGGCAAAAAGCCGAAAGAATCAACTTCTTCGATTGCATTTTGTATTCAGCATGTGTTATAAGGTCGCATTTGTCAGCCTGAAAGGGTTTATTTAACCAAAGGAGCTACGTGGATGGAGAAGAAACTTCCGACTATCGAGATTATCGAGAAGTACTGCAAGGGGTGCCACATCTGTGTGGAGTTTTGCCCGACCAAGGTGTTGGAGATGAACGGTTTCGTGGCGAGCGTCAAGAACCTGGAAGCCTGCATCAAGTGCATGCAGTGCGAACTGAGATGCCCCGACTTCGCGATCAAAGTGACGGCTTAATTATTTTCAGGAGGTAGTAAAGTGGCTAAAAAAGTTGCATTCCTTCAGGGGAACGAAGCTGCCGCGCAGGGCGCACTGTACGCCGGCTGCAGCTTCTTCGGTGGTTATCCGATCACCCCGTCCACCGAGGTGGCAGAGGTGATGTCGAACGAGCTGCCGAAAATCGGCGGCAAGTTCATCCAGATGGAAGACGAGATCGGCGCGATGGCTTCGGTCATCGGCGCTTCGCTTACCGGCGCCAAGGTGCTCACCGCGACCTCCGGCCCGGGCCTTTCGCTCAAGCAGGAGCTGATCGGCTACGCCTGCATCGCCGAGACCCCGGTGGTCATCATCAACGTCATGCGCGGCGGCCCCTCCACCGGCATGCCGACCGGCCCTTCCCAGTCCGACGTGATGTGCGCCAAGTGGGGCACCCACGGTGACCACCCGGCCATCTGCCTGGTGCCGGCCTCCGTGCAGGAACTGTTCGAAGAGACCGTGCGCGCCTTCAACCTGGCCGAAAAATACCGCACCCCGGTCATGGTCATGCCGGACGAGATCGTCGCCCACATGCGCGAGCGCATCGTGTTCCCGGAGCCGGGCGAGCTGGAAGTCATCGACCGCACCGCTCCGACCGTTTCCCCGGCTGATTACAAGCCGTACGACACGAGCTTCGGCGACGTCCCCCCGCTGGCCGCCTTCGGCACCGAGTACCGCTTTCACGTCACCGGCCTGAACAAGGGCCAGGACGGCTTCCCGACCACCAAGGCCGCCTGGGTGCAGGCCGAGGAAGAGCGCCAGGTCCGCAAGGTCGACGGCAACGTGGACGACATCGTCACCTTCGAAGAGTACCTGCTCGACGACGCGGAAGTGGCCGTGGTTGCCTTCGGCTCCACCTCCCGTTCCGCGCGTTTTGCCGTGAACGAGGCCCGCAAGGCCGGCATCAAGGCAGGTCTGTTCCGCATCAAGACCTTCTGGCCGTTCCCGGAGAAGCAGATTGCCGCTCTCGCAGGCAAGGTGAAGGCGATCATCACCCCGGAAATGAACCTCGGCATGTGCACCGGCGAAGTCAAGCGCGTCGTCGAAGGCAAGGCCCCGGTCCACGGCATCTTCCGCGTGGACGGCGAGCCGATCAACCCCGGTCAGATCCTCGAAAAGATGAAGGAGGTCCTGTAACATGTCTTTTGATTACGATAAATACATCCGTCCCGGCAAACTGCCGCACATCTGGTGCCCGGGCTGCGGTCACGGCATTGTCATGAAGGGCATGATCAGGGCGATCGACACCCTGGGCCTGGAGAAGAACAACACGGCCATCGTTTCCGGTATCGGCTGCGCCTCGCGGCTCCCCGGCTACATGGACTTCTGCACCCTGCACACCGCTCACGGCCGTGCTGCGGCCTTCGCCACCGGCGTGAAAATGGCCAAGCCGGAGATGAACGTGATCCTGGTGGGCGGCGACGGCGACGGTACCGCCATCGGCGGCAACCACTTCATCCACGCCTGCCGCCGCAACATCGACATGACCTACATCATCATGAACAACAACATCTACGGCATGACCGGCGGCCAGTTCTCCCCCTGCACCCCGACCGGCGCCAAGGCCTCCACTACCCCCTACGGTAACCCGGACCCGGCCTTCGACGTCGCGAAGCTCGCCATCGGCGCCGGCGCCACCTTCGTGGCCCGCGGCACCGCCTACCATGCGACCCAGATCGACAAGCTGATCGTCGAGGCGATCCAGCACAAGGGCTTCTCCGTGGTCGAGATCCTCGACGACTGCCCGACCACCTACGGCCGCCGCAACAAGTACAAGTCGGTCATCGAGATGATGAACCGCCTGAAAGAAGTGGCCGTGCCGGTGAAGGCCGCCGAGAAGATGACCGCCGAGCAGCTGGAAGGGAAGATCATCACCGGCGTCCTTTACAAGGAAGAGCGCCCGAACTACACCGACGAGTACGCGAAGGTCATCGCCCGCGCCAGCAAATAAGAAAAAGGAGAAGATCAGATGTCTCAGAGATACGAAATCAGATTTTCCGGGGCTGGCGGGCAGGGTCTCATCCTCGCGGGTGTGATCATGGCCGAAGCCGCTTCCATCTACGACGGCAAGCAGGCCGTGCAGTCCCAGAGCTACGGCCCTGAGGCCCGCGGCGGCGCCTCCAAGTCCGAGGTCATCATCGGCGACGACGCCATCGACTACCCGAAGGCGACCGTGGTCGACGCGCTGCTCGCACTCACCCAGGAAGCGGCCGACAAGTACTCGCACGACCTCAAAGAGGGCGGGGTGCTCCTGATCGATTCCGACCTGGTGAAGAGGGTTCCGGCCGGCAACTTCAAGACCGTTGCCTTCCCGATCATCAACACCGCCAAGAACGAAGTGGGCCGCGAGATCGTGGCCAACATCGTGGCCCTGGGCGCCATGGTGGCACTCACCGGCGTGGTCACCAAGGAAGGCGCCGAGAAGGCGGTCCTGGCCCGCGTGCCGGAGGCCTTCATGGAACTGAACAAGAAGGCGTTTTCGCTTGGCTACGAGAAGGCGCTGGCCGCCAAAGGCTAGTTCTCTTCCCGTACACGCAGCAAAAAAAGGCCCGGCCGCCCAATCGCGACCGGGCCTTTTTGCGAGCCGGTCTCAAACAACTCCCTCACGCTCCGCATAGTCCCCGCTGTACAAGGGGGCTAGGGGGTGGGGGACGGGGCCCCAATCGCGGTCATGGCACCTCCCCCTCTCCCGGTGGGCGAGCAGGATGATGCCGGCACCCGTCGGTTCAGCTCGCCCAGGATGGATTCGATGCTGACCGGCTTGGGGACGTAGCCGTCGAACCCCTCGCGAAAGAGCATCTCCCGGTCGCTGGAGAGGGCGTGCGCGGTCACCGCGATCAGCGGCGTGCGCCGGCAGAGCGCACGCTCAAGCCGCCGGATCTGCTGCATCGCCTCCACGCCGTCCATGTCCGGCATCTGCACGTCCATCAGGATGGCGTCGTAGCGCGCCTTAAGCGCCATCTCCACCGCCTGCCGTCCGCTCTCCGCGCAGTCCACCTCGTGCCCGTCGCGGCGCAGAAGCTTGGAGGTGACCACCCGGTTCATCTCGTTGTCGTCGGCCAACAACAGGCGGTAACTTCGACCGTCCCCAGCCTCGCCGGCGCGGGATGGACCGGGCGCGCTCGCCTTTTGTGACGCGGGGTGAGCCGCCAGACCGAAGGGGAGGGTGAAGCGGAAGGTGCTCCCCGCCCCAAGCCTGCTTTCCACCCAGATCTTCCCACCCATCAGTCCCACCAGGTGCCGGCTTATGGCAAGCCCCAGCCCGGTACCGCCGTACGTGCGGCTGATGGAGGATTCCGCCTGGTAGAAGGGGGCGAAGATCCGCTGCGCAGTCTCGCGCGCCATGCCGATGCCGGTGTCGGTCACCGAGAACTCGAGCACCACCCGCGTCCGGCGCCGCTCGCGCACCCGCACGCCGACCGTGACGCCGCCTGCGGAGGTGAACTTGATGGCGTTGCCGATCAGGTTGATGAGCACCTGCTTGAGCCTCAGTGGGTCCCCCTTCACCAGCGGCGGCAGCTTGGGCTCCAGCTCCTCGGCGAGGTGGAGCCCCTTGAGCCTTGCCTGCTGCAGCTGGGAGTTGAGCACCTCCTTAAGCGAGTCGCGCAGCCCGAAGTCGATCCGCTCCACCTCGAGCTTCCCCGCCTCGATCTTGGAGAGGTCGAGCACCTGGTTGATGATGGCCAGGAGGTTGCCGGCCGAGATCTCGATCCCCTCCAGCCACTCGCACTGCTCGGGGGAAAGCGGCGTACTCTTAAGCAACTCGGTCATGCCGACGATGCCGTTCATCGGGGTGCGGATCTCGTGGCTCATGTTGGCGAGAAACGCGGTCTTGGCGCGGCTGGCCGCCTCCGCCTGTTCGCGCGCCTCCACCAACTGGGCCGTGCGCTGCTGCACCTGCTCCTCCAGCTGTCCGCGGTGCGCCCTGAGCTCCTCTTCCACCTGCTTGAGCTTGGAGATGTCGCGGGCGGCGACGAAGACGCCGCTTACCTCGCCGCGGCCGTCGCGGTAGACCGAGGCGTTGCAGATCACCGGGGTGAGCTGTCCGAGCCTATGCCTGAGGGCCAGTTCGCAGTCGTGCAGGAAGCCCAGATCGAAGGCCGTGCGCCAGGCGCAGCAGGCGAGGTCGCCGCGGGTGAAATAGTCGGCGAACTGGCTGCCGATCAGCTCGCCGCGGCGGTAACCGGTCGCCTTGACGGTGGCCGAGTTGACGTCGGTGATGCGGCCGTCCGGCCCCACCGCCATCAGGGGGTCGAGGTTCGCCTCGATCAGGCTGCGGTTGTAGAGGTTCGCGTTGCTGAGCGCCTCCAGGGCGATGGTCTTGTCGGTGATGTCCTGCACCAGGCCGTCGCAGGTCAGGATGCGCCCCTCGCCGTCGGTGCGTACCACCGGCGTGTTGCGCACCCAGCGCATCGCCCCGTCCTTGCGGCGTATGCGGTGCACGATGGGGGCCGCACTCTGGCCGGCGAGCACCCGGCGCAGGTGACGCTTGACCGCGGCCCGGTCCGGCGCCGGCACCATGCGTAGCCACAGGAGCGGGCTGGTGGAGATCTCCTCCGGGCCGTAGCCCGTGACCGCCTTGCACCCCGGCCCGTGCACCGCGTGCAGCACCTGGGCGTCGCACACCACGATGGTGTAGATGTAGTCGGTGACCGCGTGGCAGATGCGCAGGTAGCGCTCCTCGCTCACCCTGAGCGCCTCCTCCGCGTGGCGGTGCTTGGCGATCTCCAGGCTGAGCAGCCGGTTCGCCTCCTTAAGCTCGGCGGTGCGCCGTTCGATCCTCTCCTCCAGGGACCGCTTCAGCCCGCCCGCCATCCTTGCTGCTGTCAGGCATCCGTTCCTCACGAATCGCTCCTTCCCCGTACGCTGCCGCCTGCGGGTTCGCTCAACTGAGCCGCTCGTGCAGCCCCGCCTGCGGCTGAGTGCGCAGCTCCAGGAGTCCGTCTTCGTCGTCCGATTGCCGCCGGTACACGGTCTGGCCGCAGGGGCTGAAGAGTTCCTCGGCGTAGGAAAGGTTCTCGGAGTGGCCGGCGAAATAAAGCCCGTCCGGCTTCAGGTGACTGCGGCTGCGGCTTAAGACCTCCCGCTGGGTGAGGCGGTCGAAATAGATCATCACGTTGCGGCAGAAGATGGCGTCGAACGGCTGGGCAAAGGGCCAGACCCGGTCGATCAGGTTGAGCTTCTGGAAGGTGATCAGCCGCCTGAGTTCGGGGCGGATGCGCACGCTCCCCCGGTTCTTGCCGCTGCCCCACTCGAAGTAGCGTTTCAGGACCCGAGCCGGCAGGTGGCTCACCCGGTCTGCCGGGTAGATCCCCTCCTCCGCCTCGGCCAGCACCCGGGAGTCCACGTCGGTCGCCAGGATGGTGACCGGCGGGGTGAGCGTGTCGAAGGTCTCGGCGGCGGTGATCGCCATCGAGTACGGCTCCTCGCCGGTGGAGGCGGCGCAGCTCCAGAGCCTGACGGTGCCGTGGCTGTGGCGCTTTGCCAGGTGGTCGGCCAGGATCGGGAAGTGGTGCTGCTCCCGGAAGAAGGAGGTCATGTGGGTGGTGAGCGCGCTGACGAAGGCGTTCCATTCCTGCTGGTCCCCCTGGGTGAGCAGTTCCAGGTATGCGGCGAAGGAGGAAAGCCCCAGAACGCGCAGCCGGCGCGAGAGCCGGTTGTAGACCATTTCGGCCTGGTAGGCGGAAAGCGAGATGCCGGCCCGTTCGAAGATAAGTTTGCTGATCTGCCGGAAATCGGCGGCGGTGAACGCGAACTCGCGGCACCCCAGCTTGCTTGGGTTGGCGTAACTTGCGGTCATGACGAGTCTCCTGTCGACGGCGCGGGGGATGGGACCCCATCCCTTCGTTCCCCCGCCGTGCTGGTGCTGCCTGCGTTTCATGTAGCCTCGTCCCTCCCTGAGCGTAGCATTTCAATGGCCCCGGCCCAAGCCGGTCGGGAGCCTGTACAGCGCGGCCGCGCTGTGTATGCCGGGCGAGCCGCCGGCCGAAAGCCCCGGCCGGTCGTGGCTGCCTACCATGCGGAACTGGACCGCCTCCCGCGCCACCGGCTTTCCGCAGAAGGAGAGGGTCCCGTCGGAGCCGATGGCGACCACGCGGCGCAACTCCGCGCAGGGACTCCCCAGGCCGCACATGCACTCGGCCTGGGAGAGGCTGCGCCGTACGACCTCGGCGGGGTTGAAGGACAGCGGCTGCCGGTGCGGCTGGTAGCGTGCGCGGATGCCCAAAAGGGCGCAGTGCCTGAGCAGTTGCCGGTAAGGATCGTGGGAGTCTGTCCCCGCGGCGATCCCCGGCGGCGCCTGGCCCGGAAAGACCAAAGGCTCTTCGGCGCAGTAGAAGCTGACCCGCTGGCCGGGCCGAAGCGGCGCGTGCAGCAGTTCCACGAGCCTCTCCCCCTGGGCGAGTTCCCGGCCGTTAAGCAGCACCCCCCGCTCCAGCACCCGAAAGGCGTAGACGCGGCAGCCATGGGCTCTCTCGGTCATGAGCGCGCTCAGAGGCAACGGGCTCTCCGGTGGCAGCACCCAGCCCGCTGCCTCCCGTGGTCCCCCCGCCCTGAAGCGGACCGGTGAGGCGAGTTCGGCCGCCCCCGCTTCCGCGGGAGCGCCCCGCAAAAGCAGATGCGACTGGCAGCTGTAGGTACCGGTTTTTTCACGGGGGACAGGGGACACGTGGTGCTCCTTGTGGGGCCGACACTTCCTGTCGGCCGCTTGCATGTCGTCGGTATTATATAGCCGCGCCGATGCCGGAGGTGAACCGCAACGGCGCAGCGCAAAGACTCCTTAGAAACTGCTCCAGTCGCCGTCGTCGCCGACCGCCCTGGCAAGCGGCTCGTGCGGCCGGTCGTCCTGCTCCCCGGAGCCTGCGGTCCTTCCCTTGGCAGCCTTGTGATAGCCGTTGGCCCTCTTGGGCTCGGTGCGCAGGGTTACCTGCTTCGCTTCCGGCGGGGAGGCAGGCTGCCGCTTGCGGCCGGCGGGGGTCTCGTCGAGCGTGAAGCGGCTCACCGCCTCGACCAGGAGCTCGGCCTGCTCCTGCAGCGCCCCGGCGGCCGACGCTGCCTGCTGCACGACGCTCGAGTTTTGCTGGGTGATCTCGTCCATCTGGGTGACCGCCGTGTTGACCTGCTCGATGCCGCTGCTCTGTTCCACGGAGGCCGCCGAGATTTCGCCCATGATGTCGGTGACCCGTTTTATGGAGGTGACGATCTCCTGCATGGTCTCGCCCGCCTCGCCCACCAGCTTCGAGCCGGAATCAACCTTGTTCACCGAATCGCCGATCAGGGCCTTGATCTCCTTGGCCGCTGCAGCGCTTCGCTGCGCCAGATTCCTCACCTCGCCGGCCACCACCGCGAAGCCGCGGCCCTGCTCGCCGGCCCGCGCCGCTTCCACCGCCGCGTTCAGCGCCAGGATGTTGGTCTGGAAGGCTATGCCGTCGATCACGCCGATGATGTCCGCGATCTTCTTGGAGCTGTCGGAGATGGAGTCCATGGTTTCCACCACCTTGCCGATCACCCCCCCACCCTTGACCGCCACGTCGCTCGCCACGATGGCGAGCTGGTTGGCCTGCTGGGCGTTTTCCGCATTCTGCTTCACCGTGGAGGTGAGCTCCTCCATGCTGGCTGCGGTCTCCTCCAGGGAAGAGGCCTGCTCCTCGGTGCGCTGCGCCAGGTCGGAATTGCCGGTGGCGATCTGTCGGGAGGCGGTGGCGATGGACTCGGTCGACTCGCTCACCCTGCCGACGATTTCCCGGAGGTTCTCCACCATGGTGACGAAGGCGTTGCCGATGGCGTCCTGCTCGGAGGCGGGGCGCACCTGCACGGTCAGGTCGCCCGCGGCGATACGCTCGGCGCTGAGCGCCACGCCCTTCAGCTGGGCCACCATCCCCTTGAGGGCGAGCATCAGCTGGTCGGAGTCCGAGCGAGGCTTCACCTCCACTTCGAGGTCGCCCACGGCGATGCGTGCGGCCACCTCGGTCACCGTCTGCATCGACGCCACCAGCACGTTCAGGTTGTTCTTCAGTTCGTTGAAATCGCCGTTGTAGTTGTCGGTGACCTTAGGCGGGATGTCCCCCTTGGAGATGCGGTCCACGTACTCGGCGCCCATGTTCAGGGGGCCTATCACCGCGTCCAGCGTCTGGTTCATGCCGTCCAGCACCCCGCGGAACTCGAAGTTGACCCGCTCGAGGTCGGCCCGGGTGGCGAGCTGGCCGTTCACCCCCGCCTGGCTCAGCCGGTCGCTCTCGTTCATCAGCCCCTTGAGGATGGCGGCGACGTTACCCTTCAGGAACAGGGTGATGCCGGTGGCAAGGACGAGCACGCAGACGATGGCGGCGATCAAAAGCGCCCTGGCCCGGCGGCTGTCGGCCTGGCCGGCAACGTTTGCTTCCTGGGCCGCTTTGACGTTTATTTCCACGAGCTTGGTGAGCGGCTCCTCGATCACCAGGAAATGCTTGCGCGATTCCAACGACGCCTGGAAGGCCCGCTCTTCGAGGGCGCCGACCCGGGGGTCTTCCGGCGGCACTCCGGCGGCTACCAGCCGGTCCTTCTCCCGGGAGAGCTCTTCCAGCTGTTGGTGCGACTTCTTCCAGGCATCCCATTTCCCTGCGACTTCCTTCCAGAGGCGATCCTCCTCCTGGTCGCGGGAAAGCGGCTCGTAGACCTTCCAGGCCGCGTCGGCCCGCTTCAGTGCCCGCTCGGCAAATTCGTACTGGGCGGTTCTGAACTGCGGCTCGCTCATCCTGCGGTTGATCAGGCCCCGCTCGGTGGCCACGACTTTGTACATGGATTCGCTCAGTATCAGAAGGCTCTGCACGCTGGGGAGGCTGTCGGTGCCGATCTGGGCCAGGTTGCCCATCGCGCTGCGCAGTCCCCACAACCCGACCAGACCCATGGCCGCCGCCAAAAGCGTTACCGCCACGAATCCCGTGGTGATCTTCGTTGCCAGCTTCATCGACTTGAACATACCGATTTCCCCCCTTGTGCATGAGTTCAAGTGCCGCAGCCTCAGGCAGCGAGGTTGCCGGCGCAGTCGGCGACGTCCACCAACTGCATCTCCTCACTTCCTATCAAGCGCTCGATGTCCGTCAGTATCAGCATCCGCTCGCCCACCGCGCCGATGCCGGTGATGTATTCGGTGTCCAGCGCCGCGCCGAACTGGGGCGGCGGCTTGAGCTCTTCGGTCTTGAGCGTGATCACGTCGGAAACCCCGTCCACCACCATGCCGATCACCCGCCCCAGCACGTTGATGATGATCACCACGGTGAACTGGTCGTACACCGGCTCGCCCAGGTCGAACTTGATGCGCATGTCGATCACCGGCACGATCACCCCCCTTAAGTTGGTCACCCCCTTGACGAAGGAAGGGGTGTTGGCGATGTGGGTGACCGCGTCGTAGCCGCGGATCTCCTGGACCTTGAGGATGTCCATGCCGTACTCCTCCTGCCCCAGGGTGAAGGTAAGGTATTCGCTGGTGCCGCTTTCGGCCGTCGTCTGGTTCATGCTCGTTCCCCCCTTGCTTGAAAAGGCCGGCCACGGCGCCAGAGCCGGACCAGGTCGCCCGTGTCCAGGATCAGCGCCACCTTGCCGTCTCCCATGATGGTGGCGCCGGCGGTGCCCGGCACCTTGCGGTAGTTGCCTTCCAGACTCTTGATCACCACCTGGTGCTGGCTTAAGAGCGCGTCCACCAGAAGCGCCACCTGTTCCCCCTCGGCGTCGACGATCATCACCACCGCACCCTCCGGCCGCTCCACCGCGCCCGAGATGCCGAAGAGCTGCGCCAGGCGCAAGAGCGGCAGGTAGTTTCCCCGCACCTGCACGCAGGTCCTCCCCGCCACCTCGTTCACCTCGGCGCCGTGCGGCTGCAGCGACTCCACGATGGAGTTGATCGGCACGATGAAGACCTCATCCCCCACCTGCACGGAGAGCCCGTCCAGGATCGCCAGGGTAAGCGGCAGCGACACCACCACCCGGCTCCCCGCCCCCGGCTCCGAGAAGATGCCGACCCGTCCCCCCATGTCCTGGACGTTGCGCATCACCACGTCCATACCAACGCCCCGCCCGGAGACGTCGGTCACCTGGTCGGCGGTGGAGAAGCCGGGTGCGAAGATCACCTGCCAGAGTTCCTCGTCCGGGGTCTCCTCCGAGACCGGCAGCCCCTTTTCCCGGGCCTTCTTGAGGATCCTCTCGCGGCTTAAGCCCGCGCCGTCGTCTGCCACCTCGATCACGATCCGGCCGCCGCTTTGCGAGGCGCGCAGGGTCACCGTGCCGGCGGCGCTCTTGCCGGCCGCCTCCCGCTCCGCCGGGGACTCGATGCCGTGGTCGAGGCTGTTGCGTACCAGGTGGGTGAGGGGGTCGGCCAGCTTCTCGATCAGCCCGCGGTCGAGCTCGGTCGTCTCCCCCGCCAGCTTGAGCTCCACCTTCTTACTCAGCTTCGCCGCCAGGTCGTGCACCAGGCGGGGGAAGCGGCTGAAGATGTAGCTGATCGGCATCATGCGGATGGACATGACGCACTCCTGCATGTCGCGGATGCTCCGCTCCAGGAGTTCCATGCCGTGGTGCAGCTCCTGGTTGACCACCGGGTCGAAGTGCTGCACCGTCTGGGCGAGCATGGCGCGGTTGATCACCATCTCCCCCATCTGGTTGATCAACTGGTCCACCTTTAAGACCGCCACCCGGATGGACGAGGCCTCGGCGTCCCCCTTGCGGTGCGCCTGCTTTCCTTCCCCCGCTTCGGGGTGCGGCGCCTCGACGGCCGTAGCGGCGCTCCCCCCGCCGGGACCGGCGGCGGGGGAGAGCTCCTCAAAGACGACCTCCTCGTCGTCGGCGACGAACATGAAGACCTCGCGCACCTCGTCCGGGGTCGCTTCCGTGGAAAGCGTGATCTCCCAGGAGGTGAGGCAGCGCTCGTAGTCGTAGTCGCTGAAGCGGTCCGGGGCCCGGACGCGGGCGATGCTTTGCGCCTCGCCCAGTCCCCCAAGTTCCGAGAAGATCGGCTCCATGTTGACCATGCGGTTGAAGAAGTTGTCCGGGGGGGTGAAGGTGATCCGGTAACGGCTGGGCCCGCGGGCGCCTGCCGAGGGCCTGAAGGCGGCCACTGCCGGTACCGACCCGGCCTGCGGGCAGATCGCCTGGAGCCTGCGGCAGACCGTCTCCACCCGCGTCGAATCCACCTGAGCCCCGTCGCGATGACCGGCGAGCTGCATGCCGATGGCGTCGCCCGCCTCCAGGAGGATCTCCACCATCTCACGGGTCAGCGGCAGTTCCCGGTGCCGGACCAGGTCGAGCAGCGTCTCCAGTTGGTGCGTCACGCCGGCCATGTCGGGGAAGCCGAAGGTGCCGGCTCCTCCCTTGATGGAGTGGGCGGCCCGGAAGGCGGCGTTCAGGTCCTCGTCGTCGGGGTTGCCGGTGTCGATGGCGAGGAAGATGCTCTCCATCTCGGCTAGGTGCTCGGCGCTCTCGTCGAAGAAGGCGCCGAAAAACTGGGATAGCTCGACGGTCATCGCTTGGCTCCGGCCCTTTAGCAAAGGCTCCTGGTCTCGAAGATGTTGCTCAGCCCGAGCCGGCTTTGCGACCGCTGCACCACCTCGGGGACGTTCACCAGTTTCTGTCTGATGCCGCGGATCTCCAGGCAGTGCAGCCAGGTGTAGAGCAGCTGGAAACCGCACAGGTCGATCTGCGCGATGCCGCTGCAATCTATCTTCACTTCCGAGCCGTTGCGATCCCAGCTGCTTGACAACTCCATCAGGGGATCGATCTGCCCGACAACGCCGTTAATGGTCCAGTCACCTTCAAGATACGCAGACAAAGCAGACGACATTTCGCTCATGTTGCTACCTCCTTTGGTTTGGGACAGGCTGCACGACGTTTACATACTCAACAAGCGTGCCAGTTTCGAAGGGGGCGTAAAAACGCCTAGATAGCGGAGGAGGGGTGGGCGGGGCGGGAAAGAATTTCCCGGGTGCCGGGAGGCTTTGCAGGCTGGCGGCGGATGCGGCGGGAAAACTTTTCCAGCGGGAGTAGCTTTTACCTAAGCGTTTACTAATGATACTTGGGATGGGGAAAAGCAGGACGACGCACAGGCAGGTCGCGCGAGGGACGAAGCGCGGCCTGGCGCACGTGCACCCGCAAAAATCGCAGCGAGCTTACTTCTCTTTGCCGGCCTTGAGGCGGTTGTCGATGGTCTTGCGGGAGACGCCAAGATAGGCGGCGGTCAGGTTGCGGTCGCCGTTGGCGAGGGTGAGCGCCTCGTTTAAGTGGAACTGTTCGAGGTCGCGGGTGGTGGGGAAACTGTCGAAGTGAAAGGCGAAGGGGGAGGCGGTGCCGCTCACCCCGGCCGAGGCGGCGCGCTCGGCGCTGCCGGCAGAGTCGCCCAAGAGGGAGAAGTCGTCGCGCCTGAGCGGTCCCGTACCGTGGCGGGCCACGGCGTCGTTCAGCACCGCCTGCAACTCGCGCACGTTGCCGGGGAAGTGGCAGGTTTCCAGGAAGGCCATGGCGTCCGGGCCGATCGGCACCACCGACTTCTTCTGGTAGCGCTGCGACGCCTCCTTGACGAAGAAGCCGGCCAGCGGGCGGATGTCCTCGCGGCGCTGCCTCAGCGGAGGGACGTTGACCTGATGGGTGCAGAGGCGGTAGTAGAGGTCGCGCCTGAACCTGCCGTCGGCTATGCGGTTGTCGAGATCGACGTTGGTGGCGACCACGATGCGGGCGGTGCTTTTTTTCAGGATGTCCGAGCCGACGGGGTAGTACTCGTTTTGCTGCAAAAGGCGCAAGAGTTTGATCTGGGACGCTTCGTTGAGATCGCCGATCTCGTCCAGGAACAGGGTTCCGCCGGCGGCGCGGGCGATCAGCCCGTCGCGGGCGGCGTCGGCGCCGGTGAAGGCGCCTTTCTTGTGCCCGAACAGGGTGTCGGAGAAGACCGTGTCGTCCAGTCCCGCCACGTTCACCGTGACGAACTCCCCCTTGACGCCGCTGGCCAGGTGCACGGCACCGGCGATCAATTCCTTGCCGACCCCGGTTTCGCCGGTTATCAGGATCGACTGCTGCGAGGGGGCAACCGCCTCGATATACCGGAAGATGCCGTGCATCTTCTTGCTGGCGGTGATTATGGCGGAGAAGGCGGCCGGCATGGCCAGGTCGTCCTGCAGCATGCTGTGCTTGAGCATGGTCACTTCGTTTTGCAGCTCGACCACGTTCAGCGCGTTGCGGACACAGGCCTGCAGACGGTTGACGTCCACCGGTTTCACCAGGTAGTCGAGGGCGCCGAGCTTCATGCAGTCGACGGCGGTGTCCAGGTCCTTGGTGCCGGTGATGATCACCACCTGCAGGTTGGGGTACTCCTGGCGGATGATTTTCAAAAGTTCCAGGCCGGAGAGGTGCGGCATGCACAGGTCGAGCAACACCACGGCGACCTGATGCCGGTGCTCGGCCAGGAACTTTGGCACCAGCCTGCTGTCGGTGAGCGTGGCGACGTCCTTGATGTTCGCCTGCTTCAGGGCGAGGACCGCCAGGTTGAGGGATATCTCCTGGTCGTCCACCAGCAGCACCAGCTTGCGGTAAGAGACTCTTTTCAATGCGTTGCCCCTGTAATGTGCGTTAGAGGGAGTGCGCGACCGGTGTCGGCTTTCTCACACGGGCAGGTGGTGGCTATGCGCTTCTGGCCGGCGTACTGGCCGCGATGGTTTCCTCGATCCGTCTGGATGCTACGCGGATGCCGCTGATCACCAGCGGGATGGTGCTCAGGATCTCCAGGTACGACTCGCGCAGTTCCGGGTCGCCGTCGAGCACTGCTTCGGCGAGATGGGCGGTAAGATCGTCCCAGTACTTGTCGAGCAGATCCGTGCCCAAGAGGATCGAGTTGTTGTGGTCTTTGATGTCGTGGGTGAGGCGGGAAAGCGGGTGCTGATAGCGAGGTTCCGCATGGTGTTCTGCGCTTTTGGCTTGGGCTAGGTTACTCATCGCGAGGCTCCTTTCAGCCATGACCTTTGCTGCTTACGGGGGGGGCGGCCGGTGAAAAGGAGGAAGCTCCAGGCGCCGGTGACAAGTCAGCTAGCGGTAAAACCCGTAAGTCTGGTGCGAGGGCCAATATAGCACAAACAAGTTTTTAAGTGCCAGAAATTTATGTGAAGTAATAATTAAAAGGCAATGAGCTGCCGCTTACTATTGGAATTAAGGACTGATCAATACCTGTTTTAGTTCCTTTTTGCCCAGTAATACAATGAGTTGAAAGAGCCGAAAAGCACTCAGACAGTATGGTTGTCGAGATTCGGCAGTATCTTCAGCGCTTCCACCCGCCGCTGCATGATCAGCTGCTGGCACTTCTCGGCCGGCATCCCCTGCAATACGGCCTGATCCAGGCCAAGCTGGAGCGCGCTTAGTCCCGCCACCTCCACCGCGCGCCGCCAATCCGTAAGTTCCGCACCGAAGTCCGCCGCCACCACAAACGGCAGCGTTTCGACGATCCCCCCCTTGACCGCCTGCTGCGCCAGTTTCACCTTGGTCGCGGCGCGCAGTTCGCCCCAGCGGTTGGCCGAGTTGTGCAGCCGGCAGGTCGCCTCCAGCGCCCGCAACAGCTGAAGCGGCAGGCGCAGCCGGCGGCAGAGAGGAGCCGCGGCTTCGGCGCCGGCGTGGTCGTGGCCGTGATGTTTCGGGTAGAGTTCGGGGGGGGTGGCGAGCTTGCCCAGGTCGTGGAGGAACCCGCAGAAGCGGGCCTTTGGGTCGGGCGTGGCGAGTGCGACCCGCTCCAGCACCTCAAGCGAATGGGTGCAGAGGTCTCCCTCCGGGTGATGCTCCGGGGGGCCGGCCGGCACCGCCGTCATGCGGAACAATTCCGGCAGGAATGCCTCCCCCACCCCAAGTTGCAGCATGCGGCGAAAGAAGCGGCAGGGGTCGGGTTTGGCAAGCGCCTTCAGCATTTCGCCGGAGAAGCGTTCCACCGGGAGGAGGGCGAGCCGGTCGTTCCACTTTTCAGCGGTGATCGCCTCCTCCGCACCGCGGTCAAGCCGCCACCCGTCGCACTCGAAGCGGAGCGCGCGAAAGATCCGGCCCGGGTCGCGCCGGAAACTGTCGGCGCTGCACATGCTGAGCACCCGGCCGGCGAGCTCCCGGCGCCCGTCGAGCGGATCGACGACCATGCCGTCAAGGGTCATGGCGATGGCGTTCACCGTGAAGTCGCGGCGGGCGAGGTCGTCGGCGAGCGCCTCGGGAGAGGGGATGAGGGTGAGTTCGATCTTGCCGAATTCGCGGTGGAAGAGGAACTGGATGCCGGGGGTGCTGATGGGTGAGACGGGGCGGAAGCCGAGCGGGGCGAGTTCCTGCGGCGTGACGGCGGCGGCCAGGTCGACGTCCTGGCACTCCACCCCCATAAGGAGGTCGCGCACCATTCCCCCGACCAGAAACAGCCGGTCGTGCAGTGGTCGGGGAAAGAGGGCTTTGAGGGCGGAGACCGGGTCTTTCATCATACATCCGTCTTTTAGTTTTTCTGCAAAAGCGCCACGTCCTCGACGTGCACCGTCTGGGGGAACATGTCCACCGGCTGCACGGTAAGGGTGCGGTAGCCCAGGCGCGAGAGGATGTCCAGGTCGCGGGCGAGGGTTTCCGGCGAGCAGGAGACGTAGATCACCTTGGCGGGGGCAAGCGCCGCCACGCTCTTCAGCACCTTCTCGTCGCACCCTTTGCGCGGGGGGTTGAGTACGACCAGGTCGGCGCCGCCTTCCTCGCCCACTTCCTCGATCAGCTGCGCCGCGTCGCCCGCCTCGAAACGGCAGTTCCTGGCGCCGTTTTGGAGTGCGTTCTCGGTGGCGTCGGCCACCGCCGCTTCCACCACCTCGATCCCCACCACCTCGCCGGCCTTTTCGGCAAGGAAGAGGGAGATGCCGCCGATACCGCAGTAGACGTCGAGCACCCGCTCTCTTCCGGTCAAGGCCGCCAGCTCGCGCACCTTCTCGTAGATGATGCGGGCCGCGCCGGAGTTCACCTGGAAGAAGGAATGGGGCGACAGGTTGAAGCTCTTTTCGCCCAGGTAGGCCTTGAGCGTCTGCTGCTTGGTGACGAAACGCTCCTTCTGTCCGAAGATGACGTTGCCGGTGGAGGTGTTGATGTTCTGGGCGACCACCGTCACCTCGGGGACCGCCTGCTGGATGAACTTCGCCAGGTGGTGCAGCTCGTTGTACGCCTGTTCGCTCGTGACCAAAACCACCATGACCTTGCCATCGCGCTCGGCGACCCGCACCACCAGGTAGCGCAGCAGCCCCATTTCGCTGCGCGGGTTATAGATCGGCACCTTTCCCTTGCGGATACCCGCCTTGGCCGCCTTCACCACCTTGTTGATCAGCGGGTGGTGGAGCGGGCACTCCTCGATCGCCAGCACGTCGTGCGTGTTGCGCCGGTAGATGCCGATCACCGGGTCGGTGAATTTGCCGGACACCACGAGCTTTGCCGTGTTGCGGTAGCCCAGTTCGGCGGGGGAGGCGACCGTGTCGGAGATCTCCGCCTGGGCGAGCGACGGGTACTTGCGCAGTTCGCGGGTCACGAGCCCCTTCTTCCAGGCGAGTTGGGCCGGGTAGCGCATCTGCATGAGCGCGCAGCCGTCGCAGGTGCGGGTCATGGAGCAGGCGGGGGCGGGATTGCGGTCGGGGGAGGTCGTCAGGCACTTGAGCAGGTGGGCGAAGGCCTCGCGGCGGCCGACGTAGGTGACCCTCGCCACCAGCCGTTCGCCCGGCAGACCGCCGGCCACCAGCACCCGCGTGCCTTCGTGCATGGCGATGCCGAAGCCGTCGTTGTTGGTGGAGGCAATCTGCAGTTCCAGCGTCTGGCCGCTTCTCAGCTTGGGAGCATCTTCACCCGGGTGCTTGCTAAGGCCTGTTTTCGGCCGGGGGGCTCCCCCCTTGGCGGGCTCGGTGCCGGTGCGCTTGGCCGGTTGCTGCTCTCCGCCACTTTTGTAGGGGCGCCCTTTGGCCGCGAAAGGCCTTTCCGCGCCCAAAGCCTCCGCCGCGCCGCGTTTCCTCTCCGGTTGCCCGGAACCGGCCGGCGGCCGCGCGCTCTTGCTCCTGGTCGTGGCGCTCTGGGGTGCAGGCTTGTGCGACGGGCGATCCGTCGTGGCGGAAGGTGCCGGGCGGGAAGTATTGGCCGGCCTTGCGGCTTTGGGGGCGGCACCGGAGGGCGAACTCTTCGCCCCTCCGGAGGACTGTTTGTGCGGGATTTTATTTTTCATTCCCCATCTTTAAATGGAAAAGCATTCCCTGTCAACCGTGAGGTAAGTCGCGAAGGATTAAGGAAAGACGCAAAGGTCAAAGCAAGAAGCAAAAAAAGGGAAAGCCTTAACGCAAAGACGCGGAGGCGCCAAGTCGCCAAGTCGCAAAGTCCCGTCCGAAGCTTGCTTTTCCGCACATATTTAGCTATGATGCCCCGCTATGAGAAAATTAACCAAGCAGATCAAGATAGGTAACGTGGTCATCGGCGGGGGAGCCCCCTGCTCGATCCAGTCGATGTGCTCCACCGACACCCGTGACGTCGCCACCACCCTCGACCAGATCGGCCGGCTGGCCGTCGCCGGCTGCGAGATCGTGCGCTGCGCGGTCCCCGACATGGACGCCGCCGTCGCCTTGGGCGGCATCAAGGAAAGAAGCCCGCTTCCTTTGATCGCGGACATCCATTTCGACTACAAGTTGGCCCTCAAGGCGCTGGAATACGGTATCGACGGCCTGCGCATCAACCCGGGGAACATCGGCGAGCGCTGGAAGGTGGCCGAGGTGGTGAAGGCTGCCGCTCAGCGTAAGGTGCCGATCAGGATCGGCGTCAACGGCGGTTCCCTGGAAAAGGAGCTGCTGGTGAAGTACGGCCATCCGACCCCGGAGGCCATGGTCGAGTCCGCACTCGGCCACGTGCGCATCCTGGAGGATTTAGGCTACGACCAGATCAAGGTCTCCATCAAGGTCTCCGACGTGGTCCGGACCCTGGAAGCCTACCGCCTCCTCTCTCAAGCCATCGACTACCCGCTGCACATCGGCGTCACCGAGGCAGGCACCATCTTCTCCGGCACCATCAAGTCCTCCGTGGGCTTGGGCATCCTGCTCAACCAGGGGATCGGCGACACCATGCGCGTCTCTTTGACCGGCGATCCGGTGGACGAGGTGCGGGTCGCCTGGGACATCCTCAAGTGCCTGGGGTTAAGGAAGCGCGGCATCAACTTCGTCTCCTGCCCGACCTGCGGCCGCTGCCAGGTCGACCTGATCCCGGTCGCCGAGGAGGTCGAGAAAGCGCTCAGCTCGCTCGACAACGAGGTCACCGTGGCCGTCATGGGCTGCGCGGTGAACGGTCCGGGCGAGGCGCGCGAGGCCGACTTCGGCATCGCCGGCGGCCGTGGCGAGGGGCTCCTGTTCAAAAACGGCGAGATCGTGCGCAAGGTCCCCGAAGGCGAGCTGGCCAAGGCCCTGATCGACGAAGTCCTGAAATCGGTAGGCGGTAAGCGGAAGGCCTAAGTCTTCCGCTTTCCCATCACTCCCATAAAATCCCATCACTTCCATAATTCCCATTGAAAAGAGGGGCACATGCGTTATTCCCAGTATTTCATCCCGACAGTCAAAGAGACCCCCTCGGACGCCGAGGTGATCTCCCACAAACTGATGCTGCGCGCCGGCATGGTCAGAAAACTTGCCGCCGGCATCTACAACTACCTTCCCCTCGGGCTCCGTTCGATCCGCAAGGTGGAGGCGATCGTTAGGGAAGAGATGAACAGGGCCGGCGCCATCGAGCTTTTGATGCCCGCGGTGCAGCCCGCCGAACTCTGGAAGGAGTCCGGCCGCTGGGATTTCTACGGCAAGGAACTGCTCCGCTTCAACGACCGCAAGGACAACGAGTTCTGCATGGGCCCCACCCACGAAGAGGTGATCACCGACCTGGTGCGCAAGGAGATCCGCAGCTACCGGCAGATGCCGCTCAACCTCTACCAGGTTCAGGGCAAGTTCCGCGACGAGATCCGTCCCCGCTTCGGCCTGATGCGCGGCCGCGAGTTCATCATGAAGGACGCCTACTCCTTCGACATGGACGAGGCCAAGGCGGACATCTCCTATGCCAAGATGTACCAGGCCTACCGCCGGATCTTCGAGCGCTGCGGGCTCAACTTCCGCGCCGTCGAGGCCGACACCGGCAGCATCGGCGGCACCTCCTCCCACGAGTTCATGGTGCTGGCCGATTCCGGTGAGGATGCCATCGTCTCCTGTTCGCTTTGCGACTACGCGGCCAACATGGAAAAGGCCGAGTCGCGCACCTGCGAGGCCGCCGAGCACGCCGACCCGCGTCCGCTGGAGCGGGTGAGCACCCCCAACCAGAAGAGCATCGACGAGGTTGCCACCTTCCTGGGCGTGCAAACCGCCCAGATTGTGAAGACCCTGGTGTTTTTGGCCGACGACGAGCCGGTGATCGCCCTGGTGCGCGGCGACTACGACCTGAACGAGATCAAGCTCAAGAACCACTTGGGGTGCAACGAGATCGAGCTGGCGAGCGACGAGGTGGTGCAGCGGGTGACCGGCGCCCCGACCGGTTTTGCCGGCCCGGTAGGTCTCAAGGTGAAGGTCAAGGTGGTGGCAGACCTCTCCGTGAAGGGGATGCACAACTTCGTCACCGGCGCCAACGCCGCGGACACCCATTTGAAGAACGTCAACCTGGAGCGCGACTTCAGCGCCGACTCCTTCGTGGATTTAAGGAACGTGGTGCTGGGCGACGCCTGCCCCCGCTGCGAGACCGGCACCCTGGAGATCTGGCGGGGCATCGAAGTCGGCCACGTCTTCAAGCTCGGCACCAAGTACTCCAAGGCGCTCAAGGCCAACTACCTCGACGCCGAGGGGAAAGAGCAGACCATCTTCATGGGGTGCTACGGCATCGGCATCAGCCGCACCGTCGCCGCCTGCATCGAGCAGAACCACGATGAAAACGGCATCATCTTCCCGATCCCTCTCGCGCCGTTCCACTGCATCGTGAGCGCCCTCAGTAACAAGGAAGACGAAGTGAAAGCCGCCTCCGAGTCGATCTACGAAGAGCTGCAGGCAGCCGGCATCGAGGTGCTTTTAGACGATCGTGACGAGCGTCCCGGCTTCAAGTTCAAGGACGCCGATCTGATCGGCATCCCGCTGCGCATCGTGGTCGGCGCCAAGAACCTGGTAGACGGCAAGGTCGAGCTCAAGGAGCGCAGAAGCGGCGAAGTCGAGATCCTGCCGATCGCCGAAGCCGTCGCCAAGGTAAAGGCCGCCGTCAAACAGGCACTCAAGGCCTAGGCGTTTTTTCCCGTGGCTCCCATAGCTCACATGATTCCCAGGATTCCCATAAAGGACCTCAGATGACCAGAGAAGAAGCGATCAAGAAGATTATCTTCGCCATGGACGTGCACGAGTTCAGCGACGTGCAGCTCTGGGCGGAACTCCTCTCCCACCACGTGGGGATGTTCAAGGTCGGCAAGCAGCTCTACACCTCCTGCGGCCCAGCCGCGGTGCGCATGATCCAGAAGTGTGGCGGCGACGTATTTCTCGACCTCAAATACCACGACATCCCGAACACGGTGGCCATGGCGGCGGTGGAAGCCGCCAACCTCGGCGTCAAACTTTGCGACCTGCATGCCCTGGGCGGCTACGAGATGATGGCGACCACCATGGAGACCCTCGACAAGCGCTTCAGCGGCGCCGACCGCCCGCGCGTACTGGCGATCACCGTCCTCACCTCCTCAAACGAGGAGACCCTGCGCGGCATCGGCATCGAGCATACCGTCCCCGAGATGGTGGTGCGGCTGGCCAAGCTCGCCAAAAAGGCCGGGGTCGACGGCGTCGTCGCCTCGCCGCAGGAGGTGGGCCTGATCCGCGAAGCCTGCGGCCCCGATTTCCTGGTGGTCACCCCCGGTGTGCGTCCCACCTTTGCCGCCGTCAACGACCAGAAGCGGATCATGACCCCCGCCGAGGCCGTCAAGTCCGGTGCCGACTACCTGGTGATCGGCCGTCCCATCGCCGCCGCCGAGAACCCGGCGCACGCCGCCGAGATGATCGTCGACGAAATCGTCGGCCGCTAAAGGTCCGAAAGCTATGGCAGGCAAAGAAGAAATCATCTACGGCGTCAACCCGGTAACCGAAGCGCTGCGCGGCGAGCGCGCCATGTACGAGCTATTCGTGGCCGGTTCCAGCGGCGACAAGCGGCTGGAGAAGCTCCTCAAGCTCGCCGCCGAGCGCGGCGTGCCGGTCCGCCACCGCGACAAGGGAGACCTAGCCCGTCTCTGCGGCACCGACCACCACCAGGGCGTGGCCCTCAAGGTCGAGCCCTTCCACTACGCCGAACTCGACGAGGTGCTGGACCGTGTGCGGGGCGAGGCAGATGCGCTGATCCTCCTGCTCGACAGCGTGCAGGACCCGCACAACCTGGGAGCCCTGATCCGAAGCGCCGCCTGTGCCGGCGCCGCCGCCGTAGTCATCCCCAAGGACCGTGCCGCCGGCGTCACCGCCGTAGCCGAGAAGGCCTCCGCAGGTGCTGCGAGCACCGTTCCCGTCGTGCAGGTCGTAAACCTGGTGCATGCCCTGGAAGAGCTGAAGAAAGAGGGCTTCTGGATCTATGGCGCCGACGGCTCGGCGAAGCAGAGCCTCTACCGCCAGGACTTGACCGGCCGGGTGGCCCTGATCGTCGGCGGAGAAGGAGAGGGGATCAGGCCACTGGTCCGCAAAGCCAGCGACGGCCTGCTCGGCATCCCCATGCAGGGAGGCGTGAACTCCCTGAACGCCTCCGTAGCCGGTGGCGTGATGCTCTTCGAAGTAGTCCGCCAGCGCCTCGCCAAAAAGGCCTGAAGCTTTCCTCAGCGTCCCTCCTTTGAAAAAGGGCTCCTCAAATCCCCTCCCCTTTGGAGGGGGAGGGCTAGGGTGGGGGGGAGACCACAATGTTTTTTCACCCCACCTCACAAATACCTTGACTGACAAAAGCGCCTGTAGTATAAACGTGAAGTTGCCCATGACGCGGGGTGGAGCAGTCTGGTAGCTCGTCGGGCTCATAACCCGAAGGTCACAGGTTCAAATCCTGTCCCCGCAACCAA
>Ga0209415_10002073_pt1 | contig 37966 bp, 35 predicted proteins | sample PeaSoiSIISIP2007_FD_187696 | JGI IMG/M metagenome (GOLD analysis project Ga0209415, IMG submission 187696) | Peat soil microbial communities from Weissenstadt, Germany - SII-SIP-2007 (SPAdes) (version 2) | ecosystem: Environmental > Terrestrial > Soil > Wetlands > Peat | place: Germany...
ATCCACGGGGCGTTGCGCATCTCCACCGAGCCCAGCAGCACCCAGTACAGGGCGATGAACACGGGGATCTGCACCAGGATCGGCAGGCAGCCGCCCAGCGGATTGATCTTCTCCTGCTTGTAGAGCTCCATCATCGCCACTTGCAGCTTCTGCTTGTCCTCGCCGTACTGCTCCTTGAGCTTGGCTAGTCGCGGGGCCACTTCCTTCATGCGCGCCATCGATTTGAAGCCCGCCGCGGCCAGCGGGTAGAAGGCGATCTTGATCAGTATGGTCAGCAGCACGATCGCCCAGCCCCAATTGCCGACGATGCCGTACAAGAAGCCCAGCAGCCAGAACAGCGGCTTGGCGATGGGATCGAGCCAGCCGTAGTCGGCGACCCGGTCCAGGCCGGGCGCCAGCGCCTCGAGCTTGGACTGGTTCTGCGGCCCGGCATAGAGCACCGCCTGCTGCGTGGCCTTGGCGCCTGGCGCGATGCTGCCCAGCGGCAAGATGGCCCCGACGGAGAACAGCCGGTCGCTCAGGGCGCGGGTGTAGAACTCGCGCTGCACGCCGGTCGCGGGAATCCAGGCGCTGAGGAAATAATGCTGGACCATCGCCAGCCAGCCGTTGTCGGCCGGCTTGGGCTGCGCCGCGTCGTGCTTGGCGATGTCGTCGAAGGAGATCTTGCGAAAGTGCTCGGCGTCGGTATAGACGGCCGGCCCGGTGTAGGTCTTGTAGAACGAGGAGTCCTCTTCCGTCTTGCCGTTGTCGCGGGTGAGTTGCAGGTACAGCGACGGCGCGAGCGCCTCGTTGCCGACGTTCTCCACCTCGTGGCGAACCTCGATGTCGTAGCGGCCCCGGCGGAAGGTGAAGGTCTTGCGCAGGCGCACCCCGCCCGACTCGGCCTCGAAGCGCACGCTCAGCTCTTGCTGCCCTTCGCCCAGCGCACGTGGGCCCGGCAAGATGTCAAAGCGCGTGCTGCGATGGTTGGGCAGGCTGGTCGAGTCCGCGCCGCCGATCAGGCCCGACTGCGCCAGGTACTCGCGCGTGGCGCTGCGGTCAAAGAGCACCACGTGCTCCTCGGGCCCGGGCTTTTTGCCCGTCACGAAGCCCGCCAGCCCCTGCGCGGTCCACTGCGAGGCGACGTCTTGCTGCAGCAGCTCGGCGCGCACCAGCACGGCTCCCTGCGCATCGAAGTCCACGTGCAACAGGTCGGTCTGAATGTGTACGAGCTCCACCGGGCCGGAGGCCGCGCTTGCCTTGGGCTCCGCGCCCGGGATCGAAGCATCCTGCACGGCGGACGCTGCAGCGGTCGGCGGCGCACTGGCGGTGGAAGACTCGGTGCTTGCCGGCGCACCGGCGACCGGCGCACTGGGCGGCGCCTTGCTGGCGTTGCTAGTGATGCCCGGAAAGAAGAAGGCGTTATGCCCCTGCGAAACCTGCCAGCGATCCCACAGCAGGACCAAGGACATGCCGAACACTACCCAGATAATCGTGCGCTGAAATTCCATGATCCGCCACGTCTCCAACAAGGGGCGCCACCGCTCGCGCGGCGCGCGCCGACCGGGCCTGCCTCAAAAACCGCCATCGTGCTTGCATGCCGGCCGCGCCGGCCCACCGCCCTCGCCCGCCCCGTCCCCGCGCATGCCCGCGGCCGCCGCGCACCCGCAGCAGCCAGCAGCCAGCGGTTTGGCCGGCACCGGGTCCCACCCGCCGGCGTGCCACGGGTTACAGCGCAGCAATCGCCCCAGCGCCAGCACCGAACCGCGCACCGGCCCGAATCGCTCGATGGCCTCGATGGCAAACTGCGAGCACGTCGGCGCGAAGCGACACTGGTTGCCGAGCAGCGGAGACAGGGCAAAGCGATAGGCGCGCAAGCACAGCAAGAGGATGCGGGTCACTTCGCGGCCCCCTCGGTACCGGCCGCAAGCGCCTGCGCGCCGCCGGCCGATTGTGCCAGCAGTTGCCGGCGCAGCTGCCCGATCAGGCTGTCGGCTTCCTGGCGCAGCTGCGCCTTGACCGCCGACCAGGTCGCCGCGACCGGATCGGGCAGGGGCGCCTTGAGTCGCAGCAAGACGGCTACGCGCTGCGGCTGCGCCGCTGCCAGCAACTGCCCGGCGCCGTGTCGCGCGGCCTCGCGCAGCACGCGCTTGACGCTATTGCGCGCCACGGCCCGCCGCGCCTGGTGGCGCGATACGGTGATGCCAAAGCGCACGCTTGCCGGTACGGGCGCATCGCGTTCATCGGGCGGTGCCAGGGGGGGCTGTATCTGCGCGCTCATTGCGATCCAGCGGCGAGACGCGCGCCAGTGCGCTTGCGAAGGGGAAAGGCAGGCAAACTCGGGCGCCCGGAGCAAGCGCTGAGGCTTGCCCCAAGCACGGCGCCCCCGCGGCACTTGCTCAGACGGCGAGGCGCTTGCGGCCTTTGGCGCGCCGGGCATTGAGGACCGCGCGCCCGCTGCGGGTGCTCATCCGTTCGCGAAACCCGTGCGTGCGCTTGCGCTTTACGACAGATGGTTGGTAGGTGCGTTTGGTAGCCATTGGAATTCCCCGGTCCTGCACGCCGCCCGGAAACCGGCGCGAAACGCGCTGCCTTGCTCGGAAAGCGAAAAGCCTGCTATTAGACGCGACAATGGGGGATCTCGTCAAACCGGAGCTGGCCCGCGCGCCCCCTGGGACGCCGCTGCGCGCTGGCCCAGGCGCCGCCGGCCAGCGCTGGCGGCAGCGGTCGCCGCGCCCACGGGCCGGGACGTAGAAGCGTTCGCTTACTGTCGCTGTTTGGTCCGTCGCCACAAGGGTTTTCTTGGGAAACCGGACCAAAATATTCTGCCGCCGCTTGTGGATAACCTTTGCGCGCACGGCTACAATTACCCTTTCCCGTCGGCAAAAAAGGCGGCGGGACAACGTCCGGCAGTGAGAGTCGCTACCGGCCGGAACCAACAAGACAAGTGACGTCGGCGCGGGCCTCGGTCCCGACGTCGGGCGCGCCGGGGATACAAGATCGCATGCTCAGCTTTTGGCAAGATTGCTCGCGGGTTCTGGAACGCGAACTCACTCCGCAGCAGTTCAGCGCCTGGATCAAGCCACTCAAGGCGATTGAATTCGACGCGAGCACCGGCAACATCCACCTGCGGGCTCCCAACCGGCTCAAGCTCGATGCGGTGCGCGCGCAATTCGCGGCGCGCATCCAGGCCGTGGTGTCCTCGATACTCAAGCGCCCGGTCAACGTGCTCTTCGAGCTCGAAGCCTCCGACGCGCCGGCGTCGGCCGACGCGCAGGAGCAACTCGATGAGGTGCCGCCGCCGCAGGACGAGGCCATCGGCGAGCTCGCGGCGGCGCCCAGCGCACCCGTCATCGCCACTTCGCCGGACAGCCTCGAGCGGGCGCGGCTTAACCCAGCGCTTACCTTCGACACCTTCGTCACCGGCAAGGCCAACCAGCTGGCGCGCGCCGCCGCGATGCAGGTTGCCGAGAATCCCGGAGGCTCCTACAACCCGCTGTTCCTGTACGGCGGAGTGGGCCTGGGCAAGACGCACCTGATCCACGCGGTGGGCAACGCCATCCTGGCGCGTCGCCCCAACGCCAAGGTGCGCTACATCCACGCCGAGCAGTACGTGAGCGACGTGGTGCGCGCCTACCAGCGCAAGGCCTTCGACGAGTTCAAGCGCTACTACCACTCGCTGGACCTGCTGCTGATCGACGACATCCAGTTCTTCGCCGGCAAGAGCCGCACGCAAGAGGAATTCTTCTACGCCTTTGAAGCGCTGGTGGCCGGACGCAAGCAGATCATCATCACCAGCGACATCTACCTCAAGGAACTGCGCGACATCGAGGATCGCCTGGTGTCGCGCTTTGCCTCGGGTCTGACGGTCGCGATCGAGCCCCCCGAGCTCGAGATGCGCGTCGCCATCTTGCTCAAGAAGGCCGAGGTCGAGCACGCCGCGCTTGCCGAGGACGTGGCCTTCTTCATCGCCAAGAACCTGCGCAGCAACGTGCGCGAGCTGGAGGGCGCACTGCGCAAGGTGCTGGCCTTTGCCCAGTTTCACGGGCGCACCGTCACCGTGGAGCTGGCGCGCGAAGCACTCAAGGACCTGCTGTCCGCGAGCACCGGACAGGTCACGGTGGAACTGATTCAAAAGACCGTTGCCGACTACTACAAGATCAAGGTGTCGGACATGTACAGCAAGCGTCGCCCCAGCAACATCGCGGCGCCGCGACAGGTGGCCATGTACCTCGCCAAGGAAATGACGCAAAAGAGCCTGCCGGAGATCGGCGAACTGTTCGGCGGACGCGACCACACGACCGTCCTGCATGCGGTGCGCAAAATCGCCGACGTCCGCTCCAAGGACGCGGTGCTAAACCATGCGCTCCATGTTCTGGAACAGACCCTCAAGGGGTAGGACATGGCAAGAGCACCCAAATCCGCCGCGCCTAACCCTACGGGAAAGCCTGTGCGCAACTGCCAAACCCCTGGGGACAACTCCGAACAACTTTGCCGCTGCCGCCGCCTCCCGCAAAGTTATCCCGGCTTGTCCACGGCGCTGCACCGCCATCGCACAGGCTTGTCCACGGGCTTTGGCATGGGCCAACTGCTTGTTGCAAGAGCGCTTATCGGGCTTATCCCCAGCCTGGCCACTGCTCTATTACTACCTACTATGAAAGGGATATAAAAGATGCAACTCGTCAAAGCGCCCCGCGATGCGGTGCTCCGGCCGTTGCAAGTGGTCAGCGGAATCGTCGAGCGTCGGCAGACCTTGCCCATCCTGGCCAACGTCTTGCTCCGGCGTGACGGGGAGCGGCTTTCGTTCACGGCGACCGACCTCGAGATACAGATCCAGACCAGCGCGGAGTTCGGCGCTAGCAAAGACTCCGGTGCGACGACGGTGTCGGCGCGCAAGCTCGTGGAGATCTTGCGCGCGCTGCCCGACAGTGAGGTGCAGCTCTCCTACGCCAATCGCAAGCTCTCCATCCAGGCGGGGCGCAGCAAGTTCAATCTGCAGACCCTGCCCGCCGAGGAATACCCGACCGTAGCCCAGGCGCCGGCCGCGGTGGATTTCACGATCCCCGCATCGTCCCTGAAGTACCTGCTGTCGATGGTGCACTACGCGATGGCGGCGCAGGACATCCGCTACTACCTCAACGGCATGTTGCTGGTGATCGAGGGAACGCGCGTGCGCGGCGTCGCCACCGACGGCCACCGGCTCGCGCTGTGCGAGTTCGAGCGCGAGGACACGGCAGGCGCCATCGAGGTGATCGTGCCGCGCAAAACGGTGCAGGAGCTGGGCCGGCTGCTGCCCGAGGGCGATGAGCCCGTCCGCATCCAGGTGGCCGCCAACCAGGTGCGCTTTTCCTTTGGTTCGGTCGAACTCGTATCCAAGCTGGTCGAGGGGAAGTTCCCGGACTACACCAAGGTCGTTCCGGCCAACAATCCCAAGACCTTTCTCATCGACCGCAACGAATTGATGCAGGCGCTGTCGCGCGCCGCGATCCTGACCACCGACAAGTTCAAGGGCGTGCGCTGGGTTCTGTCGCCGGGGTCGCTGAAGGTGAGCTCGACCAACACTGACCAGGAGGAAGCGCTCGAGGAAATCGAGATTGACTACGACGGCGAGAGCCTCGATATCGGCTTTAACGTGACCTACCTGCTGGATGTGTTGAGCAACCTCAAGGCCGAGCGGGTGCGCGTGTCCCTCGGCGATGCGCTGGGGAGCGCGCTGATCACGCTGCCCGACTCGGACCGATTCAAGTACGTCGTCATGCCCATGCGCATCTAGCGGGCGCACCACAGCAGCGAATTTTGCAGAGGCTATTTTCGAATGTCAGCAGTACCGAGTGATTTGCCAAACAGACCCGATGAGACGGCGCCCGGCGCGGCGCCGGTGACGGCCGCCAACAGCGCGATGGAGAGCTCGGAGCGCAGGGGTCCGGACGGCAACGGCACCGTGACCGACGCCGAATACGGCGCCGCGAGCATCCAGATCCTCGAGGGGCTGGAGGCGGTGCGCAAGCGCCCAGGCATGTACATCGGGGATACCCAGGACGGCACCGGACTGCACCACATGGTCTTCGAGGTCGTCGACAACTCGATCGACGAGGCCCTTGCCGGTTTCTGCGACGACATCATCGTCACCATCCATACCGACAACTCGATCTCGGTGATCGACAACGGCCGCGGCATCCCTACCGGGATCAAGTTCGACGACAAGCACGAGCCCAAGCGCTCGGCCGCGGAGATCGCGCTGACCGAACTGCACGCCGGTGGAAAATTCAATCAGAACAGCTACAAGGTGTCCGGCGGGCTGCACGGCGTCGGGGTCTCCTGCGTCAACGCACTCTCCAAGTGGCTGCGGCTGACGATCCGCCGCGATGGCCAGACGCACCAGATGGAGTTCCGGCAGGGCGAAGTCCAGAATCGCATCGTCGAGGACAGAAACGGGGTCGCGGTTTCGCCGCTGCGCGTGCTCGGCGAGACGGAAAAGCGCGGCACCGAAGTCCACTTCCTGCCCGACGAGGCGATCTTCGGTCCGATCGAGTTCCACTACGAAATTCTGAGCAAGCGCCTGCGCGAACTCTCCTTCCTCAACAACGGGGTGCGCATCCGCCTGGTCGATCAGCGCCACGGCAAGGAGGAGAACTTCGCCTTCTCTGGCGGCGTGCGCGGGTTCGTCGAGTACATCAACAAGAACAAGACCGCGCTGCACAGCCACGTCTTCGATGCTGTGGGCGAGTCTTCGCCGGTCGGCAATACCGGCACGCGCGTCGGGGTCGAAGTGGCAATGCAGTGGAACGACGGCTACAGCGAGAACCTGCTCGCCTTCACCAACAACATTCCGCAGCGTGACGGCGGCACGCACATCACCGGGCTGCGCGCCGCGATGACGCGCGTGATCAACAAGTACATCGAAGAGCACGAGTTTGCCAAGCGGGCCAAGGTCGAAACCACGGGCGACGACATGCGCGAGGGCCTGACCTGCGTGCTCAGCGTCAAGGTGCCCGAGCCCAAGTTCTCGGCGCAGACCAAGGACAAGCTGGTTTCCTCCGAGGTGCGCCCGGCGGTCGAGGAGGTCGTTTCCAAAGCGTTGGAGTCGTTCCTGCAGGAGCGCCCCGCCGACGCCAAGATCATCTGCAGCAAGATCGTTGACGCGGCCCGCGCACGTGAGGCCGCGCGCCGGGCGCGCGAGATGACGCGGCGCAAGGGCGTGCTCGACGGAGCAGGGCTGCCGGGCAAGCTCGCCGACTGCCAGGAGCGTGACCCCGCCAAGTGCGAGCTCTACATCGTCGAGGGCGACTCGGCCGGCGGATCGGCCAAGCAAGGACGGGACCGCAAATTCCAGGCGGTGCTGCCCCTGCGCGGCAAGGTGCTCAACGTGGAGCGCGCCCGCTTCGACAAGCTCATCTCGTCCGAGCAGATCGCCACGCTGATCACTGCGCTTGGCACCAGCATCGGTCCGGACTTCAATCCCGACAAGCTGCGCTACCACCGCATCATCGTCATGACCGACGCTGACGTCGACGGCGCACACATCCGGACACTGCTGCTGACCCTGTTCTACCGGCAGATGCCCCAGCTCGTCGAGCGCGGGCACATCTACATCGCGCAGCCGCCGCTGTACAAGGTCAAGCATCACAAGACCGAGAGCTACCTCAAGGACGACAACGATCTGTCGCACTACATGCTCAAGCTCGCGCTCGACGGCGCCCGCCTGTACGCCGACGGTGCCGCCTACGCGGCTGGGCGGCCGATCGCCGGGGAGGCGCTGGGCGAGCTGGCGCGGCAGTACCTCACGGCCGCGGCGGTGGTGCAGCGCCTTTCGCGGGTCATCGACCGCGGCGCGCTGGACGCGATTCTCAACGGGGTCAGCATCGACCTGCATGACGAGGACTCGGCGCGCGCCAGCGCCCAGACGCTGGCCGCTGCCATCGACGGCAGCGACGTGCCCGGCGCCTCGGTGGTGGCGCAGTGGGACGAACGCGTCGACAAGCATCGCCTGCGGATCGAGCGGCGCCAGCACGGCAACTGGAAAGCCTCCAGCATCGACGCCGACTTCCTGGTGGGCTCCGACTACGCGGTACTGCACTCGGCAGCCAAGCTGTTTCGCGGACTCCTGGGGGACGGGGCGCGCGTGGCCCGCGGCGAGGGCGAGCGCAGCAAGGAAGCCCCGGCGAAGGATTTTCGCGGCGCCATGCAGTGGCTGCTGGAGCAGGCCGAGAGCGGCGTGAGCAAGCAGCGCTACAAGGGTCTGGGGGAGATGAACCCGGAGCAGTTGTGGGAAACGACGATGGATCCGGCCGTGCGCCGGCTGCTGCGGGTGCAGATCGAGGATGCGATCGGCGCCGACGCCATCTTTTCGACCTTGATGGGCGACGAGGTCGAGCCGCGCCGGGTATTCATCGAGGCCAATGCGCTGTCAGCGGGAAATATCGACGTTTGAGCGGTAGTTAGGCTCCCAAGGTAGTTGCGATCCGCCTCGGTATTTGCAACTGCTTGGAGCCCGAAATGCTGTGTGCGCCCGCGACCCAAAACCGGGGCGCGCTGGCCGCTCTCGGCGCGGGCGCCCAACCCAGAGGTACGCGGAACCGTCGCGCTTGAGGTACCTGTCGAGGCAACCGAGGACGCGCTCCCAGCGTTCCGCGTTTGCGTAGGCCGCCTCGCTTCGACCAAGGAATCCCTTTTCGCGCACGGTGATGCGCGTGCCCATCGCGATGGGTTCGAAGCGGTAGATACTCGTCGTCTCGCGCGTGCCCAGTAGCGGATGCTTCTCGAACCGGCGCGTCATGACGAGCTTGTGAGGCGCGTCGCACTCGGCGATTTCGCCGCTGCCGTCGGAAAAACGAACGGTGACACTGCATTGGCCGCAGACGCGCAGGTCCGCCTCCCAGTGCGTCATGCGGTAATAGTCTGCATGTCCCCACCAGCGCTCGACCTCGTCCGTGGAGAAAGCGCGAAGGATTCGCTTGGGCGGCACATCAACCTGCGCGGTGGCGATGATGATGCCGCCACCACCGTCGGCCACGGTGCGCGTCACTTCGAGACCGTTGACAGCCGAAAATCTGCTTACGTTGTCGCCTCGCTATCCATCGAATCCTCCAGCAGTGTCCGCCCCGTTTCGTTTTCCGGGGGCGCAGAAGCTGATCGGGTCTGCGGTCTCCAGCAGGCTCTTGAGGCTGCTCAGAACCGCCGGCCCGCCGTTGTTGATGCCCCGGAAGGGGTTCGGATCTGTCTCCATATCCTCCGGCAGAAGGTTCTCGTGTATCAGGCGCAATTTGACCAGGCGGCCCATCGGCCGGCCGCTCCATATCCCTGCGAGCGAAGGCATCAATTGGGAACAAGCTCGTCCGCGCGATGGCATCCAATGGCAACGAGCCTGCCGCTTCTCAGAGCGTGCTGGGCGCACGCGAAAACCCGCGCCTTCCCCCGCCACCGAATCGTGAGTTGATGGAGACCGGACCAAAGGCCACCGCACGCTTGAGCGTGGCGCGATGGGCCCCAATCCGGCAGATCGCTACGGCCTGCTGGCCGACTCGTGCTCTCGCTCGGCAGTCAAGCGACTGCTATGCGGCGGTCTGGCAACGAGGTGACGAACCTCCATCTTGCGGGTTGGCGGGCGGCCGGTTCGCCAACGCAGCCAGATCTTTGCCGGAATCAAAGCGCTTCACTTCATTTCGGTCCACTGCCCCGAGTAGTCGGGCGGATAGCCGCTGGCCGAACCGGGAACGACGTTGCCGCTGTAATCCCGCCATGCGCGTGACCACGAGTTGTCGATCGTTTTGCAGGTACCCAAATCGTCGCATACCTGGCGAGTTCCCCGGTTGGCAATGGCGCGCTGCTCTTCCACGCGCGGATCATGGGTGACCTTCGGAACGTCGCCCGTATTGGGATGGTTCCAGCCGCCGGCGGAGCCCTGCGCGGCCTGCTGCCTCGCATGCTGGATCGTGGCCTGAGTGACGGCATTGCTCATCTGCATCATCGAGTTCGCGTACTGCCCCGCCGCCTGGGCGGCACGCGCCTCCCACTCGTGATCCATCTTCAGGCTGGCCAACATCGCCGACAGGACGTACTTGGCAAAATAGGCTTGCTGCGGATCGCGACTCAGGAAGCCGCTCAACTGGTATATCGTCCACACTGCGGCGCCGCTGCCATGGGCCGGCCGCGCCAGCACGGTCGTGGCCATCACGAAGCCCTCGCCCTCGGGGCAATGGAAAATCGCCTCTCCCACCGAGGCCCTCGCCGCCGTCGCCATGCTTTGGCCGAACCGCGCAACCTCGGCGTTGAGCGTCTGAGTCTCCCGCTGCAAGATCCCCGACTGCGTGATCCGGGGTTGCCGGCAAAGCTTCCATGCGGGATAGCGCTGCGCGACTTGCACTCCGCTTTGATAGCGGGCGATCAGCGTTCCACCGAACACCTGCCCTTCGCGCAAGCCTGCCATCCGCGTGGCCGGATCGGGCTCGCGACGCGGCAGCAGATCGTAGTCGCCGATGAAAATACGGATCGCTCCGTCCGCGGAAGCGACGCTGAGCGCCGAGCGAACATCCACCGGCGTCTGGCGCCGAACACCGCCGCTGACCTGCCAGCCACGGGGCACCTCGATCGTGTACGCGCCCTCGTTGGGCTCCCGCCACGTTTGGAAACTCACCGTGTCGGCGCCAGGCTTCCCGGCCGGCGAGGCCGCGAAGACGATCGAAACGCCGAGCGCGAAGACGACAACCCGACCCCAACGCCATTGGATCACGACCGCTCTCCGCCCCAGGATCCGATCCCAAATCTTAAACCGTAGCCAAGCGCCAAGACGGGAAAACCTCGTGCTGGGCTGGCGCTCGACCGGGCCGGGGCCGACGCCTTCCAGCATGCGAGCGGCCTTTCAAGCGGCAGACGGGCGCTGCACGATCCGGCGGTTGCTGCGACCGAAATCGCCGGGCCCCAGGGCCAGCAAAGGCCGGCGCCTTTACCGCGCGACGCTCGGCGGGCGGGGTCGTTGCGCCGTCGACGCCGCGGTCTGCCGCCCGGGGCGCCGCGGGCCAATCCAGTTAGTTGCTCTTTTTCTTCAACTCCCCGTACGTGGTGTCCAGCGTCCCGTCGTCGTTGATTTCGATCGGGAAGTCGTACTGCGAGCCGTCGAGCCAACGCAGGTAGATCTTGCCGCCGCCGGTCCAGCATTCGGCCTCTTTCTCGCTAAACATTGCCGCGAGCTTGCCGTCCTTCATGACCATGTCCGGCTCTCGCAAGGTCGCCTTGCCGGAGCGGAACACGATGGACACAAGGCCCGCGGATCCCGCGGCAGAGGCATAGCGCCCCTCAAACTTTCCCGCGCAACTCGATAGCCCGGGTTTGGGTGGCTGTCCGGGCTGTAAAGCGAGCGCATTGGTAACGGCGGCCACGATACAAGCCGCCAGGGCATGACTGGCGAGAACGGGAACGCGCATCTCAGGTACCCCCCTTGAGTTCCACAGACGGTCGATCCTGCACGGTCCCCAATTGCAATGCGGCCGCGCTGGTTTTCTTATACGCGCCGCCAATTTGCGCGGCAAGGGGTGGATTTGCGTTCGAGGTAAATCCGAGCGGCGGGCAGCCGAAGAAACTGCGGCGCCTCTCGAAGTCTGCCGAAGCAACTATAAGCAAAAGGATGCTTTCCAGACTGCGGCCCGCGCCGGCTTGCCACCGGGACGGGCGCCTAGGTACGCCGCACCCATGGGGATCCAAAGAGCGCTCCCGCTGGGGTGTGCAAACCGCAGCGGTGCCTTGCGCTCTCCTCGGGGAACGACGGTTTCGGGTCGGCCGCCCACAATACCTTTGTGTGTTCTTGCGCGGGTTTTGCCGCAGTAGTGGCGCCCGGGCCGTTGGCAAGTTCTTGCCGCGGCCCGGCCGCTGCGCCGGCGAACTTCGTGTTGCCGAAGAATCAGATGACGCCCTAACTGCCTTTGATACTCGTGGCAAATCGCTTGCGATTGCCGCAGTACGCTGCAGGTCGCTCCCGCACGCTCCGACGCACCGTCGTATGTCTGCGCGACGGATTTGCTCGCTCGATGGGCTGCGTGGCATCGTCGCGATCGCGTTCATGCTGTTGCATTTCGATGGCTTCTTCCTGCCGCACGCATCGCGTAGCCAGGTCGTGCCGTTGCTGGATCGGGCATATCTCGAGGTCGATCGGTTTGTCTTGCGGAGCGGGTTGGTACTGATGCATGTCTATGGGCGCAAACTCGCGTCGTCGAATTGGCGGGCGCCGTGATTGGATTTTGCGCGCGTGCGCTTTGCCAGGGCCTATCGGCTGTTGGCTCTGACGACGCTGGCAATGGTGATCGGCCACGCGCTGTCCCAGTTGCCACTGACAAGCGTGTCCTTTTCGGACCGGTCGCTTGTGCTTTGGCCCACGCAATTGCAAACCCTGGGTTCGGCTTGCGCTGGAACTACCCCTCGTCGTCCAGCGGCACGGAGACTGCTGCGTACCTCCCCTTTGCTTTATCCGCCGGGGCACTGGTCAACGAAACGCATCCACGCCTCGTCGCCGCCGTTCCCCTCGCCACGGTATTGGCGGTTTTTCTGGTACACGGTGGACGCTTGCGTGTGTTCCACGGCTTGCCAGCTTTGCTGCGCACGCCCGCTGAATTCATCCTCGGCGTGCTCTTGCGCCGTGCGCAGCCCGGCGATACGACACGCCCTCGCAACTGGCCGGCCCGGCTCGCCGTGGGCGCGTTTGCGCGCGTGATCCATTGCGGCGTCAATGCGTCGAGCGCTCTGGGCCGGCTGCTGAGCATTCGTCCTGCGCGCTCCCTGGGCGCTTGGCCGTACTCGATTCATCTCTTGTCCGCGCCTACGCATTACGCGGCCAGGGCGACGTTCGCCGCGATCGGCGACCCGACCGATCATCTGGGCGCGGCGAGCGCACGGGTGTTGATACTGGTGACGGCGCTGGCCGTCGTTGGCCTGTCGGCCCTCGCCTTGCGTTACGTTGAAGTGCCCGTACGCCAATGGACCCTGCGAACGCTGTTGCCTCTCAAACTATCCGAGACAAGCTGTTTCTCGCGCTAAGGCGCCTTGGTTCGCACGGGGCTCGCAAGATGGCGTGCCTGATAGCTGTCCCATCAATGCCATGATTGGCCGCAAGCGGATTTGCCTTCAGAGGCCTCGCACCGACCCTGCGAAGGCGGGAAGTACCGGCTAGGCGCGTGTGCGCTTGCGGTCTGCAAGCAAGGCCGGGCTTGTTGTTGACGCGGGCGTCAAGTTTGCCGCCACGTAGGGCCTCGGCCGGCGGCGCCAGATCAGAGTGCCAGGATCCGTGCCGGCCAGATAGGCGATTCTTTTGGCCCCGTCGAAGGTCAACCAGTCACACGGCCTTGTGGGCCCACCGAGCCGGGATTCGACCACGCACAGATCCTTCCAGTATTGCCGCCCTTGGCGCGTCTCGGTCGCTACGAAGCCAAGCACGGTCCATCCCTCGACCAGCAATCGCACTTCCGGCGGACTCATCGCCCCATCCCGAAACAAGTACCGGTCGTACCACACCCTTCGGCCTAGCAATGTCGAATAATCGGAAAGGCACTGCTCCCAGCCGCCGGGATACAAGTCACGGATCTTGGCAACGGGAACAACGACGTCAATGAACTCAAGCGCAATGGCCAAGATCGTGCCGCACGATTCGTCTGCGATCCAGCGCCCAAACCGGGCGGGCTAATCGGAGCGCAAGTTTGGTGGGGGGCGCAAGTGCCGTCAATAGGCAGGCGGCTGCGCGCCCGCGGCCAGTGCGGGCGGGAAAGGGCCAATTCTGCGGCAGATTTTCGCGCGATTCCGGCGCACTGTTCCGGGGACCCGTGCGCCGGCGTCATGGGGGCAGTACATGCGCCTCGCGCTTGGCCCGCAACAGAGCTCTGCGCCAGAGCGGCCCGAGCAATCCGGTCGGTGGCGCGCATTGCAGCAAGCGCCTGCCCGGCGCCGGGCCATGGTCGCGCCCGCGAATGCGCCGCAGCGTGGTTTGACCCAGGAGGGCTAGAACTGCCACGCGCGGGTCAGAACGCCGACCTCGGGCCAGGGGCGCGACATCGGCACAAATCGCCGCAATGGCCCGGTTGCTGGGCCTGCCGATCGTCGCCCCGAGTGGACGGCAAATCCTTGCCGGCCCCGAACTCCGCCGTAGCCATTATCGTTTTCATTTCCATCCATGCGTACGTGATCGTACGTATTTTCGCGTAGTACTTCGTCGCGTACTTTGAGGTCGTTGGCGGCGCACGTTGGTAGGCCGCTCGCGGCGATCAAGTAGTTCGCGACTCGATCTGCTGTAGCGTCGCCAGCACCAAAACGAGATGCCTCGGGGGAGAGCGGCCTTGCGTGCGTCGCAGAATGAACCGGTTGGCGATGGGCCGGCGCCGCACGGCGCCCCCTCGCAGAGCGAGCCGTCCCACGGCGTTGACCCTCGGTTGATTTGCATCGCGACCGCGGCCCTCCACAGGGCGCAGCAACGCGGGTACGCGCCCGGCTACGAAAGACAGGACTGGCTCAAGGCCAAGGCCGAGTTCGAGATGCAGCAGCGACCCTACTAGGGCAGTCAGCGCTCTCATGAAGACGACGCTTGCTCATTTGGGCGCAGTCCTGCTGGCAGTTGCCGTGCTCCTTTTTCTTGCCAACGCACGCAATTCGTCGAGCGGTCACGACAGCCAGAAGGCGGTCGGCGTACCGGCCGCAAGCAATACCAGTCACGCGGGCCGGTAGCCAGGGCACGCAACGGTCCAACCGCTCGACTCTGTGGCGCCCCAAGGAGCGCCGACATCGGCGCCTGCCTACTGCCGTGGTCGCCTCTAACCGGAACGCGGGCCTGCGACGCCGCCGCATCGCTGGGCTTGCAGGTTTCGGCGGCGATTGGCGTAGGCTTGGCACCGATACTGGCGACCGCACTGGCCGACTACGTGGGCGAAACGACAGGGGTATCGCTGCTGCTCATCCTGCTGGCGGCCGTGACATTTGTCGCGACGCGCTAGACCAGGGAAACCAAGGACGAGTCGCTGAGGGATCGGAGCTGCATCGCGTGTTGCCGTCGAGAACGTTGCTTGCAGCGATCCGTCCCCGGCAACGGTGGAAACCGCAGACGAAAGGGAGCCGGTGTCCCGCAGTCGCTTGCACCGCTAGATAGAAGCCGGGCAGGCAGCTGCCGCAAACCGGCAGCCGATACCAAGATGATATGACTCGTCCGCTGCGCTATCGCAGGGCACTCCGTGCTCTTGCCGTCGGCCACCGTATCCGCCTGCAGCTCGCATCGAACAACGATCTCGTTCCAGAAATGCGTGCAGGGGCGAGAAGGGGAGCGCGGGCGGTGCTCTAGCGAGCCGGCGGACGGTCCGGCGATCGCGCCCCCACGCTCAAGACGCTGGCGCAGCATGCGACGATTTGAGCCCGCTTTGCATGCCATTTCCGGTCGACCCTGCCCGATTACAGCACTGGCAGCGGCGGCGTGGCGGCAGTGCATTGGTTCGCGGTAGGTCGTCCGTTCGATTCCGTTAGCCAGTGTCTAGACCGTAAGCTCCTGACCTGTGGGGCGCAGTCCCGGACGGCGCTGCGCGATGAACCGGTGCCATGTCCGGCCGTTGCCCCAGATCCTCGCGCGGGGCGCCGATCGACGTGTTCCGGGAGCGGGCGTCGAGTAGCACCTGGGGATCTGCGGATGAATGTATTTGATCTCGACGACAGAGTGACCGCGGCGGCTGTCGCCGCCGCGGGCACCATTGTCGCGGCCCTGATCCAGCTGCGTGCGGCGTGGCGCAAGGAAGTGTCGGAGCGCGCGCGGGGGGTTCCGATAAGCAAGAAGTCGCGCCGCGGGCCGGTGCTGGCCGTGATACTGCTTCTTGTAGCCGCCGGGGTGGGTGGGTTCGCGCTGTCGCAGTACCTCTTGGGTCAGTCAGGCCGCGATTCGGCGGCACTGCGTAGCGAGATGCAGACGCAGCTCGCCCAGATCAGCGCCACCGCCGAGCGCTTGGAGCGGGCGGCCATGAACGATCGTGTTCCGGCCCGGCGCGCGGAAGATGATTTGCGTGGGGCCGAAGGCGTCACCGTGACCGCGACGGTTGGGCCCTGCCGCGCGCGCGCCGTCCCTGCCAGCGATGCGGCGCCAGGGTGCTCTGAGCAAGATGCGCCGCGCGTGATGCTGTGCGGGAGCGTGCCCTCCTCGGCGGTCGTCACTGCCCTGGCTTTATACGCCCGCCCGGAAGACTCGCCCCGCCCTTGGGCCGAGAGTCGAGTTGCCCCCGGCCAGGACCTCGGACGGGCACGCTTCGCAGACAGGCCGATCGAGCGGGCCGAATCGGACCAGACGAAGCAGGTTTGCACCGGCTTCTCCGCCTGGGATGCCGAGCAAGCCTACAGTGCTCGCCTGGTCGTGAAATACACCTCGTCCAACACGCTGCGCGAGGTCTCGCACGCGATGGTCGTGCCGACGTCCGAGGAACGCTGAGGCACCTTCGGTCCGTTCAGCGGTGTCGACCAGTTTCAGGCTCCCAGGGGAAGCGCGTGGCCGTCCATTTGGCGGCTGTGCGAGCGATCCTCCCGCATCTTTGCGCCATCGCTGGCGCCAAGCCAGGGGCCCGAGGCGCTGGCGGGGCCAAGCCGAGCGCCGGCATACCGGGTTGGGTGAACCTGCTACTGCGCGGCCGGCCGGCGCCAGTTGCTGCGCACCAATCCCTTACAAGGCGGCTGTCTTGCGGCGAGCAGGCGCATAGAGGAATCGCGCCGCCGTGCGGTCAAGGAAGACCAGTGCCAGGACAACGATGGCGCCGAACAAGCTGCCAGTGAAAACCCGCATCCAGCCGATGAACATCGGGCTAAGAGCCGAGCTCGAAGCGCCGTTCGCGCTCCCTAGCGCGATGCCGGCCGCGCGCGATCTTGTCCTTCTCGCTCGCCGATAGCAATCGAGCATTCGCCGGCCGGTCCGGCAACACCAAAAATGCCGCGATCCCAAGGCAGATGGCAGGTGCGCCTTCGATCAGGAACAAGCATTGCCACCCGTACTGGCCGCCGACGCCGGCCATGTGCGTCGTGATCCAGGCCGAAACGGTTCCAGCGATGAGCCCGGAGACGGGCACGGCGATGGCGACTAGCGAAATGATGCGGGCGCAGTCGCGGCTGGATAATTACAGAGTGAAGTAGCAGATCAGGCCGACAAAGAAGCCGACTTCGGCGGCGCCGATGAGAAACCGTATCGATTAAAACCTAAGCGATTGCCGGCAAAGGCCATTGCCATGGGGAAGGTTTCCCACAGTGTCATGACGCGCAGAAGCGTGAGCCGGAGCCCAACGCGCTCGAGCATGCGATTGCTCGGGTCCTCGAATAGGACATGGCCGACCTAGAGACTGCCAGCGGCCATCCCGAACAGCGCCTCGTCGAAATGCAGGTCGGCCATGAATTGCAGCTTGGCATAGCCGACATTGAGCCGGTCCATCATCGCCACGATGCAGCACGGGAACAAGTAGGAAAGGAGCGCAAAGGCCACGCGGCGGGGCAGCGATGGAGCGCCACCACCACCTCGACGGCTTGCCCAGCGCTCTGGGCAAGTGCCAGCTCTTTGCACGGGCTACCGGGGAGCTTTGAGCATCTCGCCCATCTTCTGGTGGATCAACTGGATCGCCTTGAGCGGGCGCAGCATGACCTTGAACTCCACGATCCTGCCCTCCTCGTTCCACTTGATCATGTCGACGCCGTTGACGCTGATCCCATCGATCTCGACCAGAAACTCGAGCACGGCGTCGTGACCGTGGACGAGCTCGCGCACATAGTGAAATGTCTCGTTGAAGAACACCCGGAATGCGGCCGACAGGTACTGCGCCGTCACCTGCTTGCCCCGCTGAGGGCTATGGACGATGGGAGAAAGGAACACGACCTCGTCGGCGAGAATCGAGTCCAGACCCGCAACGTCGCGCTGCGCGACGAGGCGGTGCCACCGTGCCAGGGTTGGGTAGTTGATGATTTGTCTCCCGGTGCGTTCGTGTTGACCGACGCCGCTCGGGCAGCAAGAGCCGCCCCGCCGCCATCGCGCCTGTTCACCGCGGGGCGCCTCCTCGCTTCATTATCGGGGAAATTCCCCGCCGACAAGCAATGATGTCCCTGCCTCGCGGTGGCCCGCAGACCGGGGCAAGACACCGGCGGCGCGTAGCCTGGCGCGGGAGCGGGCGGTCGGCAGAAGGCCGCCGCGCCGCGGGCGCGATTTGGTCTACGGAAAAACCGGACCGTCTCTGCGTGTAGCGCCAAAGCCGCGCCGGCGGCATTCGCACGGACCCGTACCAAGCGCCGGCAGGGGTGATGGATCGCTCGCTAGCGGCGTGCGTTCGACAGACGGCGCACCACCGCCACCATGCGGTCAACCTCCTCGCAGGTGTTGTAGAACGCCAACGAGGGGCGCACCGTCGCCTCGAGTCCGAAGCGGCGCAGGATCGGCTGGGCGCAGTGATGTCCGGCGCGCACGGCGATGCCTTCCTGGTTCAAGGCCTTGGCCACCTCCTCGGCAGACGTGCCCTCGAGCACGAAGGAGAGCACGCTGGCCTTGTCCTTGGCCGTGCCGATCAGGCGCATTCCCGGGATCGGCTTCATGAGGTGCGTGGCGTACTCGAGCAGCGCATGCTCGTAGCGCGCGACGTTTTCGATGCCCACCCGCTCCAGGTAGTCGAGCGCGGTCCCCAAGCCGACCGCGTCGGCGATGTTGCCGGTACCGGCTTCAAAGCGTGCCGGCAGGCCCTGATACACGGTGCGCTCGAAAGTCACGTCGGTGATCATGTTGCCGCCACCTTGCCACGGCGGCATGTCCTCGAGGACCTCGCGCTTGCCGTAGACCGCACCGATACCGGTGGGCCCGTAGATCTTGTGGCCGGAAAAAACGAAGAAGTCCGCGTCGAGCGCGCGCATGTCGACGCGCATGTGTGAGACCGACTGCGCGCCGTCGACCAGTGCCCGTGCGCCGGCGCGGTGCGCCAGCTCGACGATCTGCTGCACCGGCACCACGGTGCCAAGGGCGTTGGACACCTGCGTGACCGAGACGATCTTCGTGCGATCGCTCAGCAGGCGCTGGTACTCCTCGAGCAACACCTGACCGGAGTCGTCCACCGGAATGACGCGGATCTTCGCGCCCTTCTCGGCGGCGAGCTGCTGCCAGGGCACGATGTTGGCGTGGTGCTCGAGGTGCGAGACGATGATCTCGTCGCCCGGACCGACGTGCTTGGCCCCCCAGCTCTTGGCCACGAGGTTGATGCCCTCGGTGGTGCCGCGTACGAAGAGGATCTCCTCGGCCGAGCTCGCGCCCAGGAAGCGGCGCACCGTCTCGCGCGCCTGCTCGTAGGCATCGGTTGCGCGCGCGGCCAGTTCATGCGCCGCGCGGTGGATGTTGGAGTTCTCGTGCGTGTAGAAGTACGAGAGGCGGTCGATCACCGCCTGCGGCTTCTGGGTCGTCGCGGCGTTGTCGAACCACACGAGCGGGCGGCCGTTGACCCGCTCCTGCAGGATCGGGAAGTCGCGGCGGATCGCGTTCACATCAAAGGGCGGGTGGGCGCTGGCCGCGGCTTGCGGAATGTCTCTTCCGGCACCGGCCGCCCCGGGCTGCGCATCGAGGAAGTAGTAGGTGCCGGGTGCGGTCGGTGCCGCCGGTGCAGCCGGCCCCCCCGCCCCTTTGGCATCGGCGGCCAGCAGCGAGCGCAAGGCCTCGCTGCCGGGCAGTCCGAAGGACTGTGCGGTCGTGAGGTCGTCGGCAGGCACATACCGCTCGCTGGCGCCCGCAATCCCGGTCACCGGCACGCTCGGCTCGCCGAGGAAGTAGTACGCCGTCGGCGGCAAAGGCGCGGCCGCGCCGCCACCGGGTTCGGAAAGCGTGGCAGTAGGTAGCGCGGCCGCGTAGGCCTCAGGAACGCCCGGGACGTAGCTATCGGCGCGTCCGCCATAGGGCACCGCGCTCGGTGCAGGAACGGGCGGGGCGTTTGGCGCCTGGGCGCGCGGCGCCGCGGCTGGCCCGCTCGCACCGGGCGCAAGCGACACGCCAGAGGGCTGCGGATGGGCCGGCAGCGGCGGTCCCGAGGCTGCCGTCACCGGGTCGCCGAGGAAGTAAAACGCCGCCGGCGCCGACGGGGCAGCCGCACCAGCACCGGGCATGGAAGTCGTCGGCACCGGTACAGCTGCCGCATAGGCCTCGGGCACGCCCAGAACGTAGTTGCCCGCGCGCCCGTCGTAGCCGGGCGCGGCGCTCAGCGCATGGTCGGGCATGCCGTTTGGTGCCTGGGCGTGCGGCACCAGCGCGGGCGCGGAGGCGCCAGCATTGGCAAGGGTCTGCGGCGAGTTGGGCACCAGGTTCGCGCCCGGCGGCACGGCGCCCAGAGGCACCGCGGCCGGCGTGGCGGGCCCGAACGCACCCGGCGGAACGGAAAATCCGGGCGGCTGCGGATTGCTTGGCAGGGGCACTCCTGCGACCGCTGGCGTGCCCGGCAACGCCGCGAAGTACTCGCTGGCCAAGCGCGCCAGCGCGGCCGGGTCCGGCAGCCCCGGCGGCAGCGCCGGGCTCAGGTTGTCGGGCGTCGTCATTTGGCCCGGCTCACTTGTAGGTGTGCGAATACTCGTGGTACTTGCCGATCTCCACGTCCTCGAGCAAGGCGAGGGCGTCGTCGGTCTGTACCGCGAGCGAGCAGTACAGCGAAACCAGGTACGAGGCGATTGCGTTGCGGCTGATTCCCATGAAACGCACCGACAGCCCGGGGCTCTGTTCGCCCGGCAGCCCCGGCTGGAACAGGCCCACAACACCCTGGCGCTTCTCGCCCACGCGCAGCAGCAGGATCTTGGTCTTGCCGTCGGCGACCGCCACCTTGTCCGAGGGGACGAGCGGGATGCCGCGCCAGGTGAGAAACTGCGAGCCGAACAGGCTCACCGTCGGTGGCGGCACACCGCGCCGGGTGCACTCTCGACCGAAGGCGGCGATGGCCGACGGGTTGGTCAGGAAGAATGCCGGCTCCTTCCACACCTTGGTCAGCAACTCATCGAGGTCGTCCGGAGTCGGCGCGCCGCCGAGCGGGTAGATGATCTGATCGGGCGCGACGCTGGCCAGCAAGCCGTAGTCGGCATTGTTGATGAGCTCGTTCTCCTGCTTTTCCTTGACCGTCTCGATGGTCAGGCGCAGCTGTTCCTTGATCTGGTCATGGGGGCTGCTATAGAGGTCCGATACCCGTGTATGTATGTCCAGCACCGTGCTGACCGCATTGAGGAAATACTCGCGCGGCTGTTCCTCGTAGTCGACGAAGGTGGTCGGCAGCTCCGCCTCGTCGCGCTTGGCGCAGGACACGTGCACGTCCTGCGGGTTCTTGACCTTGTTCAACCGGTAGATGCCGGCCTCGACCGGCAGCCACTGCAGCAGGTGGGTGAGCCAGCGCGGACTGATCGTCGACAGCGTCGGCGCCGTCTTCGTGGCGTTGGCGAGCTGGCGGGCGGCGTTGTCGCCCAGTGCCAGTTGCACGGGCTGTTTATCTGCCATGAGGGACTCCTTACGCAGAGCAATGTAGGTTATGAGAAAAACCGGGACGCGAGTTTCGGATTCTCGGCCGCGGGCATCAACCGCATATAGCCATCAAGTCGTGATCCGGGACAAGGAATGGGCAGCGTTAGAAAGAGCGGCGCGGCTGGCAAGCCGGGCAGGGCCTACTCCTCGCACCAAGAAATCAGATGCGACAGCGGTACCTCGAGCGCACGCGCCAGCTTGGCCGCCGTCGCCAGCGAGGGCATGGCTGCGGCTCGCTCGATCTCACCCATGTAGGAGCGGTTGAGCTCGGCCTGCCCCGCCAGGCGCTCCTGCGACCAGCCCCGGGCCTCGCGCTGCTGGCGAATCACCGCGCCAAACCGCTCGCTGACCCTACCCACCCGGGCGCTCCCGCTGCGAGATTCGTTGCGCCGCAGACCGAAACATCAGCTGCCCGCAGCGTCGCGGACGGTGTCGTCGCGTGTGCTTGCCTGCGTGATGCGACTGCCGGGCGGCAGGCTGCGCGTTAGCCAGACGTTGCCGCCGATGGAGGAACCGCGGCCGATGGTGACCCGCCCCAGGATCGTGGCGCCGGCGTAGATGACAACGTCGTCCTCGATGATGGGATGCCTCGGGACGCCCTTTTGCAGATTGCCGTTCTCGTCGGTCGTGAAGCGCTTGGCACCCAGCGTGACCGCCTGGTACAGGCGCACGTTGCGCCCGATCTGTGCGGTCTCGCCGATCACGACACCCGTGCCATGGTCGATGAAGAAGCCTGGGCCGATCGTGGCGCCCGGGTGAATGTCGATGCCGGTTTCGCCATGCGCGATCTCGGCAATCAGGCGGGCCAGCAGCGGCGCGCCCAGCACGTGCAGCCGGTGGGCGATGCGGTGGTGGATCATCGCGTGAACGCCCGGATAGGACAGCAGCACCTCGTCGACGCTGTGCGCCGCCGGGTCACCCTGGTAGGCGGCCACCACGTCGCTGTCGAGCAGCGATCGAACCTCGGGCAGCGCGGCGCCCAGGCCCCGCACGATCTCGAGCGCTTGGGCGTCGGCCATCCCCGGCGCTTGGTCGCCGTGGCGCGCGGGATAGCGCAGCTCCAAGCGCACCTGCGCCAGCAGGCGGTTGAGCGCGATGTCCAGCATGTAGCCGACGTAGTAGTCCTCGCTCTCCTGGCGCAGGTCGGGCGGGCCCAGGCGCATCGGGAACAGGGCTCCGCGCAGGCCGTCGATAATGGCCGACAGGGCCTCGCGCGAGGGCAGCTCGCGTCCGCCGACGTCGCACGAGCGCTGCTGGGAGCGGCGCCAGTTCTCCCGCGTGCGGCGCAGTTGCGCCACGATGTCGACCAGGTCGAGCGAGACGCGGTTGGCCAACGCCGGGTCGGTGCCGCCAACAAACGGGTCGAAGTCACCCGCCGCGGTCAGGATGCGCTGGCTGTTGCGCATGTCGGCTCAGGCGGCCAGCGGTGTGGCTGCTGCCGGCGGCAGCCCGCTAGCGTCGAACACGCCCTCGAAGAGCACCGAGCTCAGGTAGCGCTCGCCCGAATCGGGCAGGATCACGACGATCGTCCTGCCCTCGTTGCCGGGCTTGTGTGCCCAGCGGATCGCGGCAGCGGCCGCGGCTCCGCAGGAAATGCCCGAAAGGATGCCCTCTTCGCGCGTGAGGCGGCGCGCGTAGGCCACGGCCTCCTCGTTGCTGACCTGCTCGATCGCGTCGACCAGCGACAGGTCGAGCACGCCCGGCACGAAGCCCGCGCCGATGCCTTGTATCTTGTGCGGCCCGGGCTTGACCGGTTCGCCGTTGCGGGTCTGTGTGAGCACCGGGCTGGCCACGGGCTCGACCGCCACCGACACGATCGGCTTGCCCTTGGTGTGCTTGAGGAAGCGCGACACGCCCGTGATCGTGCCGCCCGTCCCGACGCCCGAGACCAAGATGTCGACCGCGCCGCCGGTATCGTCCCAGATCTCCGGGCCGGTCGTCGATTCATGGATCGCCGGGTTGGCCGGGTTGTTGAATTGCTGCAGCAGCACGTACTTGCGGTCGGAGGCGGCGATCTCCTCGGCCTTGGCCACCGCGCCCTTCATGCCCTTGGACCCTTCGGTCAGAACCAGCTTCGCCCCGTAGGCCAGCAGCAGCTTGCGCCGTTCCAGGCTCATGGTCTCGGGCATGGTCAGCGTGATCGGGATGCCGCGCGCCGCGGCCACGAACGCCAGCGCGATGCCGGTATTGCCGCTGGTGGGTTCGACGATCTCCTTGCCGGGGCCGAGCAGGCCGCGCTTCTCTGCGTCCCAGATCATTGCGGCGCCGATGCGGCACTTGACCGAGTAGGCCGGGTTGCGCCCCTCGATCTTGGCCAAGACGGTCGCCTTGGCGCCATCGGTGATGCGATTGAGCCGGACCAGCGGCGTGCGGCCGATCGACAGTGAGTTGTCCGCAAACCAGGCAGTCATCGGCGTACTTCCGACGCTTTCACTCTTGAACCCAGGGCAGGCCGCGAAAGCGCCAGCCGTCTTCGGTGCCACGCTGCTGGTGGTCATTGAGCTCGCCCTCGAAGCCTTCGAGGACATTGAACACGCTGGTGAAGCCTGCCTTGGTTGCGGCCTCGCCGGCGAGCGCCGAGCGCTTGCCGCTGCGGCACAGCAGCAGCACGACCTCATCCTTGCGCACCTTGGCCTCGAGCTCGCGCACGAAGCGCGGATTTCGCGTCAGTGCCGTTCCGGTGGCCCACGCCACGTGCAAACTGCGCGGGACAATGCCAACGAACTTTCGCTCCTCGGCCGAACGCACATCGACCAGCACCGCGTCCCCCGACTGCACCAGCGCCCAGGCTTCGTGCGGCGGCACGCTGCCGGCATACGGCAGGCCGGCGGCCTCGGCCTGCTGGCGCGCGCGGTCAAGCGCCGAAGAGGTGAAAACTTCCGTGAGTACAGCGGACATGATGCCTCCTTGGGACCGGGTGGCTGCGTGGTGGCTATAGACAGCAGGCCCAAGCGTAGGCGGTCGCGGGCGACGCGGGAACGAACCAATGCGAAGATCGATATGCGCGGCGGATATGAAGCCACCGGGCAGGGGCCCGTCCAGCGACTCGCGCGCTGGCCCATGGACCGCCGCCGCGGGCGCCGAAATGACGCCGGCGGCCGACGCAGGCCCGTTCGCCGTGCGCTTGGCGGCGGTCGCGGCGCCAGTTGGGCGCCGGGTTCGCGACGAAGCTCGGCCGGTGCGGAGGAAAACGGCCCTTTTCTGCGGATTGGGACGCTGACAGCGCCCTAGTATCGCGACCAAGGTCTTGCGGCCGTGCTTGGGACGGTGTTTGTCCACAGCACCGGTCGACAGATGCCGGTCCTAGGCCGGCCAATGTCAATGGGGCACGGTGACGCGGGCACTCGGGTGGCGGTCAGAGTTCGCGTGGGCTGTTACGTTCTTGGTTGATTCCCTACGACATCGATGGTCTTGGCTTTGGCGGGTGAGCGAGACAGGACCTGTTGGCACTTGCTCTTATTGCGCTGGCGTAGTTTGACAATGGGCAGCAATCACATATACCTCGCGCACCCGCGCAAGTCTTACTCGACCGACAAGCGAATCTCCCTCGAACCCGAAGCGTCCCAATGGTGACCAGGATCTTTCTGCTGGCATTGGGGTATTTCGCAACGGGCTGGCTCGGGCTGAGTATTCCCTATTACGGTTCGTTCATCACGCTCGTCTGGCTCCCGACGGGAATCGCGGTGGCGGGATTGCTCGTGTGGGGCCGCGTGGTTTGGCCGGCCATCTACCTGGGCGCATGGCTCGCCAATGTCTCGGCTGGTTCCACCTGGCCACTGGCCGCCGGCATCGCCGTAGGCAATACGCTCGGGCCGCTGCTGAGCGTTGGCTGGCTCAGGCGTGTGGGATTTCATACCGGGCTCGATCGTCAGAAGGACGTCGGCTTGCTGATCGCCGGTGCCGGCATGGGAATGACGGTGTCCGCGCTGGGCGGGGTCTTGAGTCTGTATCTGGCGGGGCTCGTTCCCCTGGAATCCACGAGTTCGGCCTGGCTGTCGTGGTGGATGGGTGACACGGTAGGCGTGCTCCTGGCCGCTCCGTTGCTCCTCACCCTTACCCGGGAAAACATCGAGCGGCTCTGGAGCAGCCGCGCCGAACTGCTGCTGTGGCTGCTGGTCGCCGGTCCGGTAGCCGGCCTCGCATTCCTGCGAGACCACGAGCCGGCCGGCTGGTCCCTGCCCCTGGCGTTCCTGACCTTGCCGCTCATTGGCTGGGCAACCCTGCGCTTTGGCAAGACCGGCGCAGCGCTGGCCGGCCTGGGCCTCTCGCTGGTCGCTGCATGGGGCACCGCCACCGGGCACGGCACCTTCTTCCTGCCCGAGGCTCGCGTGAGCTTGTTCGTGCTGTGGGGCTACATGACCATCGTCGTGCTCACCGGCTTGCTGATTACGGCAATGCAGGCCGAGCGCCACCGGGTGGAAAGCAGTCTGCGCGAGAGCGAAGCAAAACTGCGGGGGCTGTTCGAGTTGTCGCCGCTGGGCATCGCACGCACGGACCTGAAGGGTCGCTACGTCGAGTTCAATGACGCCTTCCGGAAAATCTGCGGCTATCCGGCGCTAGAACTCAAGACCCTGGACTACTGGAAATTGACGCCCAAGAAATACGAGGCGGACGAGGCGCGGCAACTCGAGAGCCTGGCGCGAACCGGTCAATATGGCCCGTACGAAAAGGAATATGTCCGCCAGGACGGCAGCCTGGTGCCGATCCAGCTCAATGGCATGTTGATCACCGGCAGCGACGGCCAGGACTACATCTGGTCGATCGTCGAGGACATCAGCGCTCGCAAGCGGATCGAAGCAGATCTGCAGGTCGCCGCTACGGCGTTCGAGGCGCAGGTTAGCATCGTCGTTACGGACGCCGACAGCGTGATTCTGAGCGTCAATCGAGCCTTCACCGAGGATACGGGCTACACCGCCGAGGAAGCGGTAGGCCAGACGCCGCGCTTGTTCAAGTCGGGGCGCCACGACCGGCAGTTCTACGCGGCGATGTGGGACAGCATTCTGACCAGCGGGGCGTGGCAGGGCGAAATCTGGGATCGGCGCAAGAACGGCGAGATCTACCCCAAATGGCTGACGATTTCCGCGGTCAAGGGCGACGACGGGGCCGTGACCCACTATGTCAGCACGCAGTTCGACATCAGCCAGCGCAAGGCGGCGGAGGACGAGATCAAGAATCTCGCTTTCTATGACTCGCTGACCCACCTGCCCAACCGGCGGCTGCTGCGCGACCGCCTGCAGCACGCCCTGGCGGCGACCACCCGCAGCCAGCAGCACGGAGCCCTGCTGTTCATCGACCTGGATCACTTCAAGAAGCTCAACGACACGCGCGGACATAATCAGGGGGACCTGCTGTTGCAGCAGGTGGCCCAGCGCCTCTCGTCCTACGTGCGGGAAGCCGACACCGTGGCCCGCCTGGGCGGCGACGAATTCGTGGTCATGCTCGAAGGGCTGAGCCAAGATATCAATGAGGCCGCGGCACAGGCCGAAGCGGTCGCCGAGAAGATTCTTGCCGGACTCAACGACACCTACTACCTCAGTGGCCAGGAGTACTCCAGCGCCTCGAGCATCGGCGTTACCTTGTTCGGCGACAAGGGTGGCAGCATCGAGGAGCTGCTAAAGCAGGCCGACCTGGCGATGTACCAGGCCAAGGCCGCCGGCCGCAACAGCCTGCGCTTCTTCGATCCGGCGATGCAGGCCGCGGTGACGGCCCACGTGGTCCTGGAAAAGGACCTGCGCAATGCGGTGCGCGAAGGACAGTTCGTTGTCCACTACCAGGTCCAGGTGGACGAGGATGGTCAGCCGACCGGCGCCGAGGCGCTCGTGCGCTGGCAGCATCCGCAGCGCGGCCTGGTGTTCCCCGACGCCTTTATTGCCTTGGCCGAGGAGACCGGACTGATCCTGCCCCTGGGCCAATGGGTGCTCGAATCGGCCTGCGCGCAGTTGGCCAAGTGGTCGGGCGCAAGCGACTTCGCCCATCTTTCCCTGGCCGTGAACATCAGCGCCCGCCAGCTGCACCAGAGCGACTTCGTCGGCCAGGTACAGGCGATCCTGGACCGTACCGGCATCGACCCGGGCAAGCTCAAGCTCGAGCTCACCGAGAGCCTATTCGTGGGCAACATGGAGGACACCATCGCGAAGATGAGCGCCTTGAGCGCCAAAGGCGTGCACTTCGTCCTGGACGATTTCGGCACCGGGTATTCTTCTCTCTACTACCTCAAACGCCTGCCCCTGAAGTGCCTGAAGATCGACCGATCCTTCGTGGCCGACGTCCTCACCGACGCCAACGACGCGGCAATTGCAAGAACCATCGTGGCGCTAGCCCAGAACCTGAACCTGGCAGTCGTCGCCGAGGGAGTGGAGACAAGGGAGCAGCAGGAAGTCCTGGCGCGGTATGGCTGCAAGGAATACCAGGGCTACCTCTTCAGTCGACCACTGCCGCTCAAGGAGTTCGAGCAGTACGCAGCGCGGCTGCAACGCGAACTGCTCGCAAGCAGCTGTCTTTGATTTTGCGCGCGGGCGAGCGCCCTTGCGCGTAACGCCGCGGCTGCGCCCGGCGGGGCCGGGCCCGATCCCCCATAGCCGGAGGAGGCGGCCGCAGACGCAACCCGGCGAATGCGGATCGCGTATCAATTCCCCGATACCGCGCTGATGGCGCTTGCGTATGGCACAAGCTTGACGCCGATCACAACGCGGATCGTGACGGTGGCGGTAGCCTACGCGCTGGGTAGCCCTAGACCTCTCGAACGGCACCTTGCGTAAGGGCGGCGCGTTCTGGCGACGAGAAACGGGGACTGGACGACCGATGAAGGACACCACAAAGCCGCAGCGCAAGGTGGTCTACAAGATCACCTACCCGAACGGGAAGATTTATGTCGTGAAGGACCTGACCAACTCCATCACCTGCTTTGGCAACGTCAACGAGGAGCTGGTCGCCCGGGATTTCACGCGCAAGCAGCGCCGCGACTTCACCGTTCGCCGGGAGGTCATCTGGGAGTCCGACACGGCCTCCGACGAGGAGGTCAGCGGCGTCGAGGCGGCCTACATTCGCGCCTTGGGGGCAAACGACCCGAAGATGGGCTACAACGAGTGGCCCGAACACAAGCCCAGTTGACCGGCGCCGCCGGCCCCTGCGGCGCGGGCGATCGCACAGTGCGTTGATGTCCGCGCCTTCCAGAATGCGCTTGGGGGCGCCGTCGTGCGCGACGCGCAGCATCGCGCGCCCGACCTGCTCGGTGGTGGTCACGTATTTGGGCAGCAAGATCCTGAGCGGGGGCAGCACCGGCGCGACCCACTTGTACGGCATGCGGTAGCTGGCCGTCTTGGACTCGATACCGTGCAGCGGTTCGATGAGGCCGGGGCGAAACATGTATGGCGCGCGCAACGGCAGGTCGAGCAGCGCGTTTTCCGTAGCTCCCTTCACGCGGGTCCACATGGTCCGGCCATGCTCGCTGGTGCCGGTTCCCGCACCCGAGACATAGACAAAGGTCATCGACGGGTTGCGGTGCGCAAGGGTGCGCGCCACCGCAAGGGTGAGGTCGAAGGTGATTCGGCGGTAGGCGCTCTCGCTCATGCCCGCCGAGGACACGCCCAGGCAGGAGAAGCACGCGTCGAAGCCCTGCCGTTCGCGCTCGATCGGTGCGAGGTCCATCAGGTCGCAATGGACCACTTCGCGCAGCTTGGCGTCCTGCAGTCCCAGGCTGCTGCGCCCGATCGAGACCACGCGCTCCACCCGCGGATCGAGCAGGCACTCGCGCAGCACGCCCCGCCCCACCATGCCCGACGCGCCGAAGACCAGCACCTTCATCGCTCGAACGCCGCGCCGATCGCGCTCCTGCGCAGCCGCCGCCGATGCGCCGTGCAGCCCGTTGCCAGCGCATTCAAAATCCCACCGGCACGCGGTCGAACCACGGTTTGGCTTGTTCGAGCTGCCCGGCCAGCCGGAAGAGCGTTGCCTCGTCGCCAAAGCGCGCCACGAACTGCATGCCGACCGGCAGACCGGCGTCGTTCCAGTGCAGCGGCACGGACATCGCCGGCTGCCCGGTGACGTTAAATAGTGGCGTGAACGGGACGTAGTCAAAAGTCTTGTCGGCGAGCGGCTTGATCACGCCCAGCGCGTTCAACAGCCAGCCGGCATCGAGCGCATTGACGATACGCATGACGCGAAGCTCGGCGGCCGAGGGCTGGAGCGAGCCGATCAAAGCTGGAGGCGCCCCCAGGGTGGGCGTCAGCAACACGTCGTAGCGCTCAAAAAATGGCGCCATGTCGCGCGCCGCCCGCTGCAGCGTGCGCGCCGCACTCACGTACTCGGCCGCGCTGATCGCGCGCCCCAGCAGTCCGAGGCTGTAGGTGGCGGCCTCAAAATGGCTCGCGTGCGGGCGCATCTTCGCGGCGCGCGACGCCTCTTCGATTTCGACGCGCACTTCCCCCGCCAGTACGGTCACGAACGCAATCGCATAGGCCTGCGCGTCGACCGGCGGCGCGGCCTCCTCGACGATGTGCCCGAGCGACTCGAGCTCCCTGGCAGTGGCCTGGAGCCCGGCAATGCAGTCGGCGTGCACGTTGCGCCCGAACAGCGGCTGGCCGGTGAAGGCGATTCGCAGGCGCCCAGGGTCGGTGCGCACTTCCTCGAGGAAGGGGCGTGCCTGCGCCGGCGCCGCGTAGGGCGCGCCCGCGTCCGCGCCCGCGGTGGCGTCGAGCATCGCCGCGCTGTCGCGCACCGAACGGCTGACCACGTTCTCGATGGCAAAGCCGCGCCAGAGCTCGCCGAAATCCGGCCCCGTGGGGGTCCTGCCACGGCTGGGCTTGAGCCCGAAAAGGCCGCAGCACGATGCCGGAATGCGGATCGAGCCGCCGCCATCGCCGCCGCTGGCCATGGGTACCAGGCGCGCCGCCACTGCCGCGGCCGATCCACCGCTCGAGCCGCCCGGCGAATGGGCGGCGGACCAGGGGTTGCGGGTCACTCCGAAGGCAGTCGGCTCCGTATAGGGCGTGAGGCCGAACTCCGGGGTGTTGGTCCGACCCACGATGACCAGCCCGGCCGCGCGGTACCGCCGCACCATTTCGCTGTCGTGCGGCATGCTGATCCCGGCCATCAGGCGATTGCCGCTGCCGGTCGGCTCGCCGGCGATCGTCGCGATCAGGTCTTTGACGAGAAACGGCACGCCGGCAAGGGGTGCCTCCTTGCTCACCTGCGCCGCTTCCGCTTGCGCCTGCTCGTAGCGCTTGCGAATCACCGCGTTCAGGACCGGGTTGTGGGCTTCGATCCGCGCGATGGCGGTCTGCAGCAGTTCAGCGCAACTCACCTGGCCGCTTCGAACCAGCGCGGCCAAGGACAGGCCATCGTGGCGTACGTATTCTTCGGTGGAAATCATCCGGCCTCCGGGACGGTTCGCTGCGAGCCGGCCATTATGGCCCTACGCTTCGGTCAGGAATGAGCGCTGCGGCCATCGCAGTGGCGCGTGGCACGATTCTGCGTGTCATCGCCCGGCCGATCGTGCGGTCGACCCCGTTGCCGTGCGATCGGCCGGCGCCAGCCCCCATGGCGGGGGCGTATCGACAGCACCAGTGACCATGAATTCTGCAAGGTGATTGCCTCTGCTGCAATGCATTTCAGCCTCCCGTTGACAGCGCCGGGCGTTTCGATAGGATGGCCGCGCGCCCCCGCGAGTGCGACGCTCGGTGAGGGCAAAAAGAAACGTGAAGTCCATAACGGACCGCCCAGAGGGAGACACCATCATGATGAGCAACGAATGGTCGCGCGGCGTATTGCCGGCGCGGCTCGCCGGGCTAGTGGCGCCCGCTATTGCGGCGTTTGCACTGACGGTACCGGGACCGACTTTGGCGGCCATCGCGAATTGTTCGGCCTCGGCGCTTGCGGCCTACGGTGTGCCGGGCGTAACGATCCTCCTTGCCGTGGACGTGCCCGCGTCGGCGTCGAATCCGGAATTCTGCGACGTGCGCGGATCCTTGGTGACCACCGGCGATGAGGCCCCGGACGGACTGGCCGGGTTCGAACTCCAGTTGCCGGCGGCATGGAACCAAAAATTCTTGTTCTGGGGCGTCGGCGGAACCGGCGGTTCCACCTACGCGGACTTCGCCGCCAATCCGGTGGACTATTCCTTGTCGCTGTTCAAGGGCTACGCGACCGCGATCACCGATACCGGGCACCAGGCAGGCAACACCGATGCAGCCTGGGCACTTATCTCGCCCGGGGTTCCGAACTCGGCGACGCTGACCGATTACTACTTTCGCGCGACCCACCAAGTAACGGCCGCGGCCAAGAATCTCGTGCGCGCGTTCTACGGCGCCCAGGACATCAAGCATTCGTACTTCGACGGGTGCTCTAACGGCGGCCGCCAGGCGATGGTGGAGGCGACCCGCTTTCCCGAGGACTTCGACGGCATCATCGCGGGCGCTCCCTTCATGGACATCCGCTCGATCATCGCGGGCGACAAGATCCAGCAGGTGCAGCTGAGCTCGCCGCGGGCCTACATTCCCGCGTCCATGTTGCCGACGATCGATCAGGCGGTGTATGCGAGCTGCGACGCCGCCGACGGGGTCCAGGACGGGCTGATACAAAATCCTGCACGCTGCTCGTTCGATCCGGCGAGCCTCGTGTGCCGCAACGGCGCGACCACGAACTGCCTGACCTGGGCGCAGGCCAATACGCTCAAGAGTTACATCAGCGCACTGCGCGATGAGCAGGGCGACTTGATCTACCCGGGTGCCTCGATCAGCGATCTCACGGGCGGCATGGATGTCTGGACGATCGGCCTGGTCCCGCCGACCGACTTCTCGGCCAACGAACCATGGGGCGGCACGGGCTTTTCGCCGGCGCCGGTCGCCTGGCAGTTTGTCGACCACATCATGAAGTTCATCGTCGCGCGCGATCCGACGTACAACCTGCGCGACTTTCCGATTTCGCCCAGAGGTGTCGTCGACGACCGCGCGCTTGCCTTCTTCGACTTGCGCACCGAGGCCGGCGACGGCGACGATCCCGGGAAGCTGCAGCACTTCATCCACCGCGGCGGCAAGCTCATCATGTTCCACGGCTTCAGCGATCCGGCGCTGCCGCCGTTTCGCACCGTGAAGTACTACGAACAGCTTGCCGACCGCCATGGCGGGTACCGCGAGCTGCAGGAAAACGTGCGCCTATTCATGGTGCCCGGCATGCAGCACTGCGTCGGCGGGCCCGGACCGAATTTCTTCGACACCCTGAGCGCGCTGGAGAGCTGGAACGAGGCCGGTACGCCGCCCGACGCCATTGTCGCCGCGCACTACCTTGACAACGACCCCGCGCTAGCGATCGATCGCACGATGCCGCTTTGCAAGTTCCCGGAGCAGGCCCAATACGCGGGCTCGGGCGCATACAACGACGGCGCGAACTGGAGCTGCACCAACAATCACAAGCTGCTCGAGGTGGGCGCCGACGGCGCATCGGCCGGTCTGTGATCGACGTCCGGCCGCTGCGCTCGCGCGCGGCGTGCCGGCCTTGCGCCGCGGGTCATCATGCGCCGCCTGCACCCCGGTGCGACAGCTCGGGGGCTAGCTGCGGGGCGATCCCCGGATCCGCCCGAGGGCGGTCCCTAGCCTCGGCCGCGCGCCGTGGCGCGGCGGCGCAGCGGCGCCGCGGGCTTGTCGGGCAGCGAGCGCACCAGCGCGGGGGCAGCGTAGCCGCACTGGCAGGGAAGAATCCTGGGCGCGAAGGTCTCGGGATCCGGGGCAGCGACGAGGATGCGCCCGCATTTCTTGCACAAGGTGAGCACGAGAACTCCTTCACGAGAGACGCAAGCCGGCGTTGGGTCGGCCCTTGTCCAAAGCGTAACGCTAGCGCCCGCGCGGGCGGCCCGCAAGCGCCGGTTGCGGCGCCATGCTTGCGCTGGAAAACAGCCAACGCGGCGTGCCGACCAGCGTCTTGACGAGGCACTCACGATACCCGACCGCTCCACTGATGAGCCCCGCGAAGCAATCGTTCATGCGCGGATTGCTGACCAGATGGGTGAACGCGAGCCTGGGAAAGGCGAACAGTGCCTTGCCCATCCACTGCGATGCTCGCAGATCGGGGAGCAGCCTTTGCCGTACGAGCTGCGTGTAGCGCATGTTGTTGGGTGCAACGCGCGTCTCCTGCAGCGCTTGCGCCGCCAGCGCCGCGCTCTTCAGGGCGAAATAGATTCCTTCGCCGAATAGTCCGTCGGCAAAGCCTGCCGCATCGCCCAGCAGCCACACGCGATCGCCCTGAAACAGGCCCGGTGCGTTCTTCACCGGAATGGCAGAGCCCAGATACTTGGCATCGGCGGGCAGGCGCAGGCCCTCCTGCCGCGCGATAAAGGACGCCAAGTGTTCGCGCAGGTGCTCGCCGCCCCACGGCGAGTACACCCCGATATTGAGATGGTCGCGCTTGGGGAAGATCCAGCCGTAGCCATGGGGAACCGCGCCAAAGTCAAAGAGCACGCGCTGATCGAACGGCGTTGCCGCGCCGGCGACTAGCGGCACCAGCGTCTCGAGCGCCGGCACGTAGCGCACGATTCGGCGGCCGAAGACCTTGCGGCGCACCGTGCTGCCGACCCCGTCGGCGCCGATCAGCAGGCGGCAGCAAAACGCCCCCCGGCCAGTCTGGACCTCGACGGTTTCGCCCGCGGTGCGCAGGCCGACGAATGGCGTTTGGGCGTAGAACTTCGCACCGGCCGCACAGGCTCGCTCGAGCAGCAGGTAATCGAACTGGCGCCGCAGCACGGTGCAGCCCGCGGGCGGGTCGATGTCCTTGACGATGCTCGAGCGATCTTGGAAACTGAGCCGCGCGCCGCGTATCCACCGGTGCACCGCTGGAGTAATGTCGAAGTCGAGCAGTTCGACCGCCTTGCGCGAGAGGCCACCGCCGCAGACCTTGTCGCGTGGCATCGGGCTCTTGTCGATGATCGCGACGCCGATCCCCTGGCGAGCAAGCAAATAGCCCAGGTAGGCGCCCGCGGGCCCGGCACCGGCGATCAGCACGTCAAACGAGCCGTTGGTCTCGATGGTCACGCCTTGCTACGCAAGTGAGGTTTCGCGGTGCGACGGTAACGGTGGGCAAGCCAGGGCGCGGCCCAGCCGTTACCGGTCCGCTTGTGTCGTAGGGTAGAAGGGAAGCGCGAAATGAGCAAGGATTGCCTCGGTGCCGGGCATCATGTGCGCGCGTGACGGGTTTGCGCAATGTCGGACGGCCGGCGCTTGGCCGGCGCGCGGGGTAAGGTTCGCATCGTCAGCGACAAGAGGGTCCGCATCATGCTCGTTGTTCACCACCTGGAAAACTCCCGGTCGCAGCGCGTGCTATGGCTCCTCGAGGAGCTCGGTGTCCCCTACGTGATACAGCGCTACCAGCGGGACCCGAGGACCTCGCTGGCGCCGCCGGGCTTGCGCGCCATCCATCCGCTGGGCAAGGCGCCGGTCGTGACCGACGGCGAGCGGACCATCGCCGAGTCCGGCGCGATTCTCGAGTACCTCGTCGACGGGTATGGGGGAGGACGCCTGATTCCGCCGGCGGGATCGGACGCGCGCTTGCGCTACACGTACTGGATGCACTACGCCGAGGGCTCGGCGATGCCGCCGCTGCTCCTCAAGCTCGTGTTCAGCAGGATCTCGCGCCCGCCCATGCCGGCGCTGCTGCGGCCCCTGGCGCGCTCCATTGACCGGGCGATCAGCGCTCGCTTCATCGATCCCCAGATCAAGTTGCACCTGGATTTCATGGAAGGCGAGCTGGCCAAGTTCGAGTGGTTTGCGGGACCGGAATTCACGGCCGCGGACATCCAGATGAGCTTCCCGCTGGAGGCCGCGCAAAAGCGCGGCGGCCTGGACCGCGTGCGCCCGCGCCTGATGCGCTGGCTCGAGGCGATCCACGCCCGCCCAGCGTATCAGCGGGCCATTGACAAGGGCGGACCCTACTCGCTGCTCGGCTAACGCTTGCGTTGCGGGCGGCGATTCGGCCGCACAGATAGGTCCACGCCGGCGTTGCCGCCGCGGTGCGGGTGAACTCCGCGTGGTCGTACGGCGGCGCAACTTCGCCCACATCCATTCGTAGCCGCGGCAGGTCGTAGAGCTCCTCGAGCAGGTTCGGCCCGGAATAGATCAGGCCGCCGCCGCGGCGCACGTACTCGCGAGCCTGGGGCCTTGCCGCAGATCGGATCCCGATCTGCACGGGTTGCCGGGCAATGACGAGGCCCTCGCTGATCGCCTCCTGCGCCCAGGTCCCGCGGCCAGAGGCCTCGCCGCAGTGATCGGCCCAGGTATCGCACAGTGTGCGTCGAAGTGGACCAGCGACCGCGTGATGGAGTGATCGCCGCCGAGCCACAGGACGCGATGCCGCGCCAGAAGTGCCGCTGCCAGCGGTTCGAGCGCGGCGCGCTTGGCCGCCAGCGAGGTGCCCGGAAGAGGAACGTCGCCCACGTCGGCAAGCGCTTGGACCGGCGTGAGGTCGAACAGGGGATGCCAGGCATCGCCGAGCATGTGACTGGCGCGACGGATGGCATAGGGACCGAAGCGCGCACCCGGACGGTTGGTCTTGGCGCCATCGCAGGCGACGCCCGCGACAACAAACTCGGCAGTGGGCTGCGCCGCGAGCGGCGGCGCGTGCGAGAAGCCCGGATGGGTTGTCGAAGTCAGAAATGCGAATGGATGATCCGCCAAGAAACCCGCCGTCGTGCATGGCTTGCACATGCGCCTGCCCACATCGCACACCGGCAAGCACGCGGTAGTTTCGTGCAAGATGGCGGCAAGGCGCTTATCGCAATGCCCGCGTCTGCCGGCCGCAGCGAGGGGCCGATTTGCGCGAGCCACCGGTGCGCGACGCGCCCTTGCGGCGCACCATCGAAGCGATGGGAACTTCGCGGCAAGGTGCTGGTCGCAGGGATTTGCGCGCAGCCAGGCACCTGGTCACGACCGGGACTTGTGCGCGTGCCAGACTCTGCGCCACGTACCGGGCCCTGATGCGCGACCTGGCGTCATGCATTTGCTTGATGTCCGGCGCTTGCGCATTGACGCACAATCGTTGCGCATTGCAGCCGAGGTGTCGTAATGAGCGAGGACTTCGACAAAACCCCTGACCGCGCGCCGAGCGCGGATATTCGCTGGCGCAACGCTTGGACGGCGGGCACGTCCGCACAGCGGATTCCCGAACTGGTCTCCGAGATCTACGACGAGGCGCCGGCGCCGGTGCGCACGAAGCTGCTCGAGTATCTGCTGCGGCCGGTCGGGCCGCTCGCGCTCGTGACCATCGCCACCGGCGCGTTCGCGCATCTGCTGCATCGACTCACGCGCGATGCGACGCCCATTTCGAGCGACGACGCGGCTCGCATCACGTCGGACCACGTGCTCGAGCTGGCATGCTACGTCGAGCAGTGCAGTCCGCACGCGCTCGAGCGCATCGGCTCGTTGATTGCCGACAGCCAGATGGGCGTGGCCACGATGAGCGGCTCGGCGCTGCTGCTGGCGCTCGGCGCCCGGAGCACGTCGCGCTAGACCTCAAAGGAGTTTTTGCAGCAGCAGCGCCTGGCCCGCCGCGGGCCCGAGCTCGTAGGGCACAAACCCGGCGCTGCGGTAAAGCGCCATGGCCGGCCGGTTGTTCGCCAAGACCTCCAGTGTCAGCTTGCAGCAGCGCAGGTCCGTGGCCACTTGCTGCGCCCAGCCCAGCAGCGCTCGGCCCACGCCCTGGCCGCGCCGATCGCCGCGCACGACGATGTCGTGAATGTTGAGCAGGGGCCGCGCGGCGAAGGTGGAAAAGCCGGTGAAGCAGTTGATGAGCCCCACGGCCTCGACGTCGATCCATGCCAGGGCTCCCCGGTAGCCCGGCAGCCCGCGCAGCTCCGCCACCAGGTTCTCCCGGGCATACGCGCCCAGGCCCTTGCCTGCGCCCATCGGGTCGCGCGCGTAGTGCTCCAGCAGCTCGAGCAGCCATCGGCAATGGGCCGCATCGGCCAAATCGATCTGCACGACCTGTAGTGCAACGCTGGTTCGCAAGGCGCGCCCCCGTCCTTGATGCCGCGGAATCTGGGTGAGGGGGCGATTATCTCGCGCTGCGCGCACCAGCTGCCGCGGCGCAAGCTTTGCCGGTGGGCAGGCGCTGGTGGCTTGCCTGCTAGTGGGCGCACTGCCCCTGCTTCTCGAACCAGTAGACGACGTTGCCCGCGACGACGATGCTGCCGGAGACGACGGCACTGGCCGCCGCGACTGCGCCGGCGCCGACAAGCAGGGCGACGCATCCTTCGTTGACGCATCGTCCAAAGGTCCCCACCTGCGTGACCTCGAGCGTCATTTGTCTGGCGTAGATCTTGCAGTCCTCGTCATAGACGCTGGTGGTGCGCGGCACGTATATGCAAGCCTGCAGCAAGCCCGCGAGCGCCAGCAAGGCGCAGCGCAGGGGCAAGCGCGCCCCGCCCCGCCGCCGGCTCCTAGCCCGAAGTTCCTGTTTGGCGTCGTCACGCCGACTGACGTAAGTCCCCGAGTTTTTTGAGAAAAATCAGCCCTG